>OBYJ01000030.1_pt1 | contig 144997 bp, 153 predicted proteins | sample 1495481 | NCBI WGS metagenome assembly OBYJ01 (sample SAMEA2580197, study PRJEB22360) | human gut metagenome | biome: human gut; feature: human-associated habitat; material: faeces | place: Denmark | collected 2008/2010
ACTAACCCACTAAAACTGTATATTTAAAGGCTACCTATGAAAACTTGACAGATACGGCAACCATTCTGCTGTTGAATAATTAAAATGCAAGTGCTATATTGAACGTGGACATTGTGCATATTCCTATTCCTTACAAATATAACGTAAGGGATGTGTACAAAATGGCCGATAATAAACCCCAAGCTGAAAAGCTAGGACTTGTTGGTTTAATTGCGCTATGTGTTAGTGCAATGGTTGGTTCAGGAGTTTTTGACTTGCCGAAGAATATGTCAATGGAAGCGGGGGTTACCGCTCAGATTATCTCCTGGATCATTACTGGTATTGGGATCTGGTTCATTGCTGAAATGTTTGTTATTTTGAGTGATGTTAAGCCAGATTTAACCGCTGGACTATATAAATATGCGCAGGTTGGATTTGGCTCATTTACCGGATTCTTTAGTGCGTGGGCGTATTTTGTTTGTGAATGTGCAGCTAATGCGGCTTATGCTGTTTTAGTAATGAGTACATTAGATTATTTCTTCCCAGGTACATTTACCGGTGGTAATAACTGGCCATCAGTTATTGGGGCCTCAATTATTACTTGGGCAATTACTGCTCTGGTTCTTCGCGGGGTAGAAGTTTCTAGTACAGTGCAAAAAATTGCTACTGCGATTATGTTAGCAGTTGTAGTAGTCTTTCTTGTTTCCGTACTCTTTCACTTTAACGTTCACACTTTTACCACTAATATGAGCGCTACTCACAGTGTTCCCTCGCTTAGTGATAAACCAATGGGTAGTGTAATGCATCAAGTTATGAACACAATGATGGTAACTTTGTGGCTCTTTGGTGGTATTGAAGGTGCCGTTGTTATGTCTGGTAAGGCAAAAAACGTTAAGCAAGTTGCACCAGCAACTGTTATTGGTTTTGTTGTTTGTTTGGTAATGTACGCACTAGTTGGTATGCTTTCGCTAGGTGCATACTCTTATGGACAATTAGCCAAGATGACCTCACCGTCAACTGCTTACATTTTGACTAATGTTTGGCATAATAATATTGGGCGTGATGTCATCGCAATTGCATTGTTAGTTGCTGTTTTCGCAAGTTGGATTTCTTGGATTCAAATGCTAGCCGAATTGCCACAACATGCGGCTGCGGAAGATGGATCATTCCCTCGGGCTTTTGCTAAGGTATCAAAGACTGGTGAGCCAGTATTTTCAATTATTATCGCCACAATTGTTATCGAAATTATTATTTTGATTGCTCACTTTGATGAGAGTGCATACCAAATGCTCTTAACAATTGTTGGAGTTATGACTGTCCCACCATACTTACTCTCATCGATGTACTTGATTAAAATAAGCCGTAAAGAACATGGGGATTTCCCTACGGATACCAAGCACCGGCGTGGAGCAGGAATGGCAATTGGTGTCTTAGCGTTCCTCTATATTTTATTTATGGCATACTCGGCAAATATTAAATATACATTAATTTCATTTATTTTCTATGCTGTCGGTATTCCGCTATATATGTGGGCACGTCATCAACATGGAAAGAAGATATTTACCAAGGGCGAATTGATTTTTGCAATTGTAATTGTATTAGTTGCAATTTATGGGATTTATGCATTAATTCACTAAATATATTAACTAAAAATAACATTTTGTGTGCTTAATTAATTAAAAAAACAATATATGACCAGAAAAAAGCGTCAAAGATTAGTCTTTGGCGTTTTTTATATAATCATCTATTTTAATTTTAAAATTTTTAGAAAAATTTACCGTTTCCTATTGACATATATATATATATATATACTGGGGATTGTAAGGAATAGGAAGCGCTTTCGTTCATTGCTATTGTTTTGTAACTTTTGCTTTTTTATTAATGGAGGTCTAATTATGTCCGAATTAGATACAAAGCTTCATAAACTTGGCGTTGACCGTATTGCAATTAGTCCATATAAGCAATGGAGTCGTGGTTACATGGAACCAGGTAATATTGGTAATGGTTATGTAACTGGTTTGAAGGTTGATGCTGGTGTTCGTGACAAAACAGATGATGAAGTTTTAGATGGAATTGTTTCTTATGACCGTGCAGAAACTAAGAATGCTTACATTGGTCAGATTAACATGACCACTGCATCATCTTTTACTGGTCCTCAAGGTCATTGCATTGGGTATGATCTTTTGAGAAATCCAGAAGTTGATACTGCTGAACCACTGTTTACTGTAAAGCAATGGGATGGTAGTGAACTTCCAATCTATGATGCTAAACCATTACAAGATTCCTTAGTTGAATACTTTGGCACTAACGATAACCGTCGTCACTATCCAGCTCCAGGTTCATTCATTGTTTGTGCTAATAAGGGTGTTACTGCAGAACGTCCAATGAATGATTCAGACATGAAACCGGGTCAAGGATATGGTGTATGGTCAGCCATTGCTCTTTCATTCGCTAAGGATCCTGCAAAAGATTCGAGTATGTTTATTGAAGATGCTGGTGTATGGGAAACACCTAATGAAGATGAATTAATTGAATACCTTAAGGGTCGTCGTAAGGCAATTGCTAAGTCAATTGCTGAGTGTGGTCAAGATGCTAATACCTCATTCAAGGGTTCATGGATCGGCTTTGCTCATGCAATGATGGAACCAGGTCAAATTGGTAATGCAATTACCGTAGCACCTTACGTTTCAATGCCGGTTGATTCTATCCCAGGCGGTTCAATCTTAACACCAGATACTGACATGGATATTATGGAAAACTTAACAATGCCTAAGTGGCTCGATAAGATGGGATATAAGTCGTTAACTGCTAACGGCGCTATTAAGTACTAATATAAATTAATTACAGTTTTTAATTCCCTTCCAAAAATATTAGGGCCTTTATAAGGTAGGTGGATGTGGAGCAAAAGTCGATCATGACTTTGTAGAAACGCATTTGCAATGCATAAATAGGCTTCAATCGTTCGACGTTCACGAATGATTGAAGCTGTTTGTGTACCACGATGTAAGTCTTTTTAACAGTTAAAAGACCTACGTCCCAGTCTCTTCTTATAGGTTAGGTTGTGTTAAGTTATGACAGATAATTATAGTATAAACATGCAACGGATTAATAAAGTCATTCCTAATACATTGGTTACCGATGTATTTAAGAGGACATTAAAAAAACTGCAAGATCGGATATCACAAATTATAGTAAATGATGGCCAGGACGGAAAAGAAATTTTAATGACTTCAATTCACAACTTCTATAGATATGCTAATGGTGAGATGACACTATATAAAAAGGATAGTGTAAAGAAGGTTGAATTCGTCAAGGGAACGCCTCACGGTAAGGTGATTATCAAATTTTATGATTTTAGTGATCTTAAATTAAATGATATTGTTTATGGCCGTGCTTTTGATTTTATTCAAGACATTAAGCCTAAAGAAATCAATCATGCTGGTTACGATAATACTATTCGTGGAGAATTTCCACAGTTGTTGGACCCTGATCATGCAGAAGAAATTGATCGCTTAAGACGTTGGATGCAAGATGGACACATTAGTCATTACGAATATGATGATGCGAACCCAGTCTACCCTAAAGCTGGGAAATAAAAGTTGATAAAACGATATTGACAAATTCATGATATTGTTTATCATTTAGGTTAAGAGCATATATTAATTATTAATATTTTGTTCTTCAAAAGATTAGTCGACTAAGTCTTTTATTGATTTGAGAAACATCTTCAATTCACATTTTACTTGTGAATATTAAAATATTTCGTGATGGGGAGCGTTATTACCCCGGCGGGTGGTTATACCATTTACCCGGTGGAACACTTTACCTTAGGGTGAGTGTAAATTAAGGTAGTAATAATAGGCTCCTCAACAAGCTAAAAACTTGTTAAGGAGCCTTTTGAGGTTAAAAAGGTAGGTTTTAGATATGGCAAAAGCTAAAGTTAATTATCAACGTCCACGTGGGACGGTTGATATTTTGCCTGGCGAAAGTGAACTATGGCAAAAAGTCGAAAATATTGCACGCAATACATTTGCAGAATTTGGTTATTCAGAAATTCGGACACCAATGTTTGAAGATTATAATGTCTTTGCGAGAAATGTTGGTGATACCTCTGATATTGTAGAGAAGCAAATGTATGATTTCCATGATAAGGGTGAACGGCATGTAGCTTTAAGACCAGAAGGAACAGCTGGAGTGGTTCGAGCATATGTTCAAAATAAGTTATTTGGGCCGGAATACCCTAAGCCGTATAAGGTTTACTATATGGGACCAATGTTCCGCTATGAGAGACCAGAATCAGGACGTCAACGGCAATTCACTCAAATTGGTTGTGAAGCATTAAATAGTGAATCTCCGCAAATTGATGCTGAAGTTATTTTAGAAGCATTGATGTTCTTTAAGCGACTTGGCATTACGGAATTACGTGTTGCTATTAACACCCTTGGGGATAAAGAAACCCGAGATAACTATCGTCAAGCTTTAATTGATTATCTAAAACCCCATTATGATGAACTTAGTGATGATTCTAAGGAACGTCTCTACAAAAACCCATTACGTGTCCTTGATAGTAAAGATGAAACAGATAAGAAGATCGTAGCAAATGCTCCTTCAATTCTTGATTCATTGAGTGGTTATTCTGCCAAGTACTTTGATTCTGTTAAAAAAATCCTTGATAAATTTAATGTTGACTACGTTGTTGATAATGAAATGGTTCGGGGATTAGATTACTATACTCACACTATTTTTGAAATCATGTCTAATTCACCAGTATTTGGTGGCGGCTATACGACAATTTGTGGTGGAGGTCGTTACAATGGATTGATTTCGCAAATCGGTGGACCTGATGAAGGTGGTATTGGATATGGAATTGGGGTTGAACGTCTCCTCCTCTTATTAAGAGAGGAAAATAAGAGCTTCATTCCACAACCAGGTCTTGACTTATTCTTTGTTACGGTAGGTGAGAAAGCAGATAATTTTGCTTTTGAATTAATGGAGCCACTTCGCACCATGGGAATTAAAGTCGATAAAGACTACCAAGGATTAAAGGTTGGAACTCAGATTAAAGAAGCAAGTCGACGAAACAGTAGGTACTTTGCCGTTATTGGTGATAAGGAAATATTATCAAAAGAAATTGAATTAAACTTCACTGAATCGGACAGCAGTGAAGAAGGTAAGAAAGTTTCTATTGATGAACTCTTAGGCAATCCAGAAAAGTACTTAAAGTAATTACATTTATACAATAGCAATGAAATAAATGTACGAAAAAAGAGTGGTAACTAAGACGGACACTTAGTTGTCACTCTTTTTATATTCTGTATTTCGTTTAGTGTAGAAGTTAGTGGTAATAAAAAATAACACGTTGTATGAATAAGTGTTTATAATAATACCACCTAAAAGAGAATTAATAGTTCACAGTATAATGGGCTTCAATTATCCGCAGGAGGCGAACAGATGAAGTTCATATCTAAAATGTGCATCGTGACTACAAGCTTATGAATGACTTTTGTTACGCTCCTTTTAATTGCTTTCCTTTTTGCCACTTCAAACCAATTCCAGTAACTCCACTTAAAATTGAGAAAACTGGTGAAAACAGACTAAAGAAAGCAAATGGTAGGAAGTGAAGGACTGGTACACCAAGGGTTGAGGCGGCGAATGATCCGGCAACTCCCCATGGGATTAAGTAGTTAATAACACTTCCACCATCTTCAAGGACACGACTAAGGGCTAATGGTGAAAGACCCATTTTATCAAACGCACCCTTAAATGCCTTACCTGGAAGAATAACGGAAAGGTATTGCTCCCCAACAAAAAGATTGATTCCAATACCCGAAAGAATTGTAACAGTAATAAGGCTACCAGGCTTATGAAGGTGGTCAACAAGCGGCTTCATTGCTGACTGAACAATGTTAAACTTCATCAAAATTCCCCCAAGCGAAAGGGTAACGATGATCAGGGAAACTGTTCCCATCATACTGCTAATCCCACCACGGGTAAGCAGCGTATTAACAGTTGCATCGCTAGTGTGAGCAACGAAGCCATCACTAATTAATTTAGCGAGGGATTGAAGAGAGGTTCCTGGCTTTTGGAAGAAGATCATGACTACTGTAACGATGATATTGATAAATAAGGTTGGGATGGCTGGAATGTGGCGCCATGCACAGATAAACATTAAGGCGATTGGTAATAGGGCCCACCATGAAATCGTAAATTGTTGATTAAGGATAGCCATTGTGTGGGCGATCTTACCGGCGCTCATATGGGAACTGGAATTACCAAAGAACCAGAATAGAATTAGCGAAACGATAAAAGAAGGAATCGTTGACCACACCATATTCTTGATATGGGCGAAAAGGTCACTGCCTGCGATTGCAGAGGCAAGATTAGTTGAATCAGAGAGCGGCGACATTTTATCACCAAAAACAGCTCCCGAAATGATCGCACCCGCTACTAGCGCAGGATTAGCATTAAGTGCAACTCCCATTCCAAATAAGGCAATTCCGATTGTCGAAATAGTTGTAAAACCACTACCAATGGATAGACCGACTAAAGAACAGACAATGAATGTTGATGGGACAAAAAATTGACTGCTAATCAGTTTGAAGCCGACAATCATAATTGTAGGGATGACTCCAGCTTGAATCCAAACGGCAATTAATGCACCAATAAGGATAAAGATAAAGATGGGGATGATTGCGGTAGCGATTCCTTCTTGGATACCTTTATGAATCTCGTCCCAACTAGCACCACGAAACTTGACCCAAAAAATAAGTAAAGCTATGACAAATAGGACGGGGATCTGTGGTGACAAGCCAAACTTAATCACGGCAGTCCCTAAAATTATTAGCATGATAAGTAAGAGGGTTACTGCCTCTTTAAAACGAATACTCTTCATCGTTGTTCCTCCTTAGAAAAGAAATAAAAAAGTCCCGTTGATAAAAGTATCAACGGGACGATTATTTTAATCGCGGTACCACCCACCTACGCATCTTGATTTTATGCGCACTCATATCAGGTGGTAACGGCACTGAATATGGCCGGACAATTCAGATCACGTGATAATTCGAAACACTCCGCCTGACCGGTTCGCACCTAACCACCGGCTCTCTTACGCCCAACGAAGGTTCTACTGAAACGATAATTGTTGAAATTATAATATCGTGCTGAGATTTGAATGTCAACAACTAAATTAAAAAAGAATGAGAATTAATCATGATTAGCCCACCGATGATTAAATAACAGATTAAGAAGAACGGCCGAAAGACTGGTGACGACAATCCCGTTACCCAGGATGATTTGAAATTCAGTTGGCATATGCTGGAACAGTTGCGGATACATGGTAATCCCTAATCCTAGTCCAATTGAAACAGATGCAGTAAGAAGGTTGGCATTGTTAGAGAAATCAACTTTATGGAGAATTTGAACTCCTTGAACACCGACCATTCCAAACATCACAATCATTGCACCCCCAAGGACAGGTTCTGGAATAACCGTTGCGAGGGCGCCGACTTTAGGTAAAAGACCAAGTAATAAGAGTAAAAAGGCGGCATAGTAAACGGGTTGGCGGCTTTTCACTCCGGACATTTTAAGAACACCCACATTTTCAGAAAAAGTAGAATAAGGGAAGGTATTAAAAAGTCCGCCTAAAATTGCAGCAATCCCTTCAGCACGGTATCCACGTTCTAAGTCGGTGGTTGTTAATTGCCGGCCAGTAATGTCGCTGAGGGCAAAGAAAACACCGGTTGACTCAATCATTGTCGTGAGCGAAACAAGAATCATTGTGATCATGGCACTCATATCAAAACGTGGCACGCCAAAGAAGAATAATTGCGGAGCGTGGAACCAAGCAGCTTCACTAACCGGTTTAAGAGAGACAAAGCCTAATGCGCCCGCAATGAAAGAAGAAATTAAAATTCCTAATAAAATAGCAATTGACTTCATAAAGCCACGAGCAAAGGCATTGAATAATAGAATGATAGCAATTGTTAGAAAGCCGATAAGGAGGTTAGCGGGATCACCAAATGAAGCAGCAGTTGGCGTACCTCCTCCTAAGTCTTGAAAACCTACTGGAACAAGGGTAAATCCAATAATAGTTATTAAAGATCCAGTAACGACCGGTGGAAAAAACTTCTTTAAGCGGGCAAAAAAGCCAGCAATTAGGAAAACAAAAATCCCGGCAGCAATAATGGCCCCATACATATAAGTGATTCCTAACTTTCCACCAATTGTTTCGAGGGGAGTAACAGCTTGAACTGCACACCCGAGGACAACTGGCAAACCAATCCCAGTTAATGGTGTTCGCTTTAATTGTAAGAGGGTTGCGACACCACACATGAAAATATCGATCGAGACTAGGTAAGTCATTTGAAGCGTGGAGAAGTGTAAGTAATGTCCAATTAATAACGGAACAAGAACGTCCCCAGAATACATTGCAAGTAAGTGCTGGAAACCAAGGACAAAATTTTGCCATTGACGAGTGAAATCAATTTTAGTATGACGACTAGGTGCTTGAATAGATGAAACAGGTTCTTTCAAAATATACCTCCCCAAAAATTAACACGCCTAAATAAAAATAAGAGACTGAAAAATTCAGCCCCTCTACCGATTTTTAAAAGCTTTAAGTTAAAAACAGACAGTGTCAGTTTTTAAGAAGCGCTTATAGTCTAAAGTTTACGGCTTTAGGTAGAGACTAACCGACCATATTTCGGTATTATATAGGCTATTTATTTGATGTAGTTATCCTATCACTAATACCGAACATTTTCAATGCTTTGTTCGGTATTAGTGATATTTTAGATTGATTTGTATGACTAACGTTCAGCTTTTTTTCTTATGATCCGGTTAATTCCAGATAGTGGTATTATTAGAAAGTACAGTAACTACTGTGGAAGGAAGCGTATATTATGCAAAAGCTAATGAGTAGTTGTACGGCAATGCTTGTTGGAAAGAATGCTACGATTGATGGCTCAACAATTATTGCACGTGATGAGGATGCTGAAGATGGAGTCAATCCTAAGACATTCAAAGTATTTCCTGCCAAGGATTACACCGGTGAACATTATGTTTCAAAATATAATGGGTTAACTGTTGAGATGAAGGGACAGGGATGCCGTTATACGGCAACTCCCAATGGCGTGCTTGATGAAGGACGCTGGGATGAGCAAGGCATTAATGAATATAATGTTGCAATGAGTGCGACAGAAACCGAAATGACAAATGCCAGGGTGCTTGGTCATGATCCGTTAGTAGAAAACGGAATTAATGAAGATTCAATGGTTTATCTTGTCCTACCATTTATTAAGTCTGCCCGTGAAGGTGTTCAACGGCTTGGATCATTAATTGAAAAGTACGGTACTGGTGAAAGCAATGGGATTGCCTTTAGCGATAAGGATGAAGTTTGGTATCTTGAGACCGGTGGTGGCCATCAATGGGTTGCCCAACGGATTCCTGATGATGCTTATGCAATTGCACCAAATATTATGTGTATCGAAGAGGTCGACTTTAACGATCACGATAGCTTCATGTATGCGCCGCAAATTAAAGATTTTGTTGAAAAATATCATTTAAATCCTGATCCACAAACGTTTAATTTCCGAAATATTTTTGGCACACAGGATGAGGCAGATGCCTACTACAACACCCCTCGTTCTTGGTATGGTCAAAAGCTCTTTACTCCATCCTTAAAACAGGAGCCTACCAGCCAAAAAATTCCATTTATTCAACATGCAGAAAAGAAAATTGCCATTGAGGATGTAGAGTACTTCCTCTCATCTCATTATAACGGTACTCCTTATGATCCAATGGGAACTTATGCTTCTGGAACACCAGCGGAACAGCGAAAATTCCGTTCAATTGCACTTGATCGTAATCAAAGTTCATGTATTTTGCAAATTCGGAATGACGTCCCAGCACAATATGCTGCTATTCAATGGATTAATTTTGGCTTTTATTGCTATAGCCCTTATGTTCCGTTCTTTACAAATATTAGTGATACTCCGGCAAAATATAAGTATGCTACTGATGATGCTCAGCCGGATAAGAGTGCTTATTGGTTAAATAAATTGTTAGAAGTGATTGTAGAACCACGCTATCATGAATTTATCAATGAAGTAAATGATTTCCGAGATCGGTGTCAAAGCTATGGCGTAGGACGAGTGGACATAATTACAAAAACAGCTCAGATTCAAAATTCAGCTAATTTAATTAACTATCTAACTGAACAAAATATGAAAACTGCTAATCACATTCTGAACGAAACACATGAACTGATTAACCAGCTTTTGCATGAAGCATTGTTGAATTCTAAGTTCCAGTTTGAACGTGGCGATAACTTATAAAAATAGTGAGTGGAAATTAACCTTCTCGACAAGGCGGTGGGCTAAGGATAGAACGGTGATTAGCACGGCACGGGCTGATTATCGTTCGGACTTAGCCTCGAGCCTTGTGGTTAATTTCCACGATATCTTAAATAAAGTTCGTATAAATAAAGAGGTTGTTGTCTCAGCCTCTATTTTTTTATTTCCACCAATGACGATTAATAAGAAAGATGACACATGCCAACATTAAGACAATAGTAATGAAGATTGTAAAAACCCATGAATACGTCCCATTTGCGAGGGGTAATTTGACGTTTTCACCGTAAAAACCAGATACAATTGTTGGAATTGAAAGAACAATTGAATAAATGGTGAGGTATTTCATCGTTTGGTTTAGGTCACTATCAAGAACCTTGCTATAAGCATTAGAGACACGGGCAGAAACATCTGAAGTCATCTGGGCCATTTCTAGACCTTGCTGTGCTTCGACAATTACATCATCAAGGTCATTATATTGCTTTGTAGTAATATGGTTACCAAAGCGACGTTTAAATTCTTCAAGTAGAGACACATTCCCTTTAAGTGAGGTAAGAATGTAAACTAACCCAGTTTCAATCTCCATAAATTGGGTAATAGCTTGGCGTCCCGTTCGTCGTTGAAGATTTTGTTGAATTTCTTGTCGCTGTTGGTCTGCACGACGAAGGGGGCCAAAATAGTCAGTTGAAAGTCGATAAAGAACTGGGAAGACTAAGTTTAATTTGTCGTCATTTTCACCATGCTTCTTTAATAACTGTAGCTGATTGGCAATGATTCCATTTACAAAGTTCGTTTTTGCATTTGTAAAAGTAATAATATTATTAGCGGTTAGCATGATGCCAATTGGTGCAGTCTGTGGAGCTGTCACAGCATGAGTTGGCACATAGACATCGAAAATTAATAATGTGACTCCTGCATCTGGGTCAATTTCAACCCGGGCTTTTTCGTAGGGGTCAATTGCGTAATCAAGTAATTCTTGAGTAACCTCATATTTTTCAATTAAATCTAATCGTTCATGGGGGAGAGGTTCGAATATACTTATCCATTTGCTATGATCATTAATTTGTTCTGTTGTTAACATCAGTACCCATCCCCTTAAATTTACTCATACTCTATTCAACGCTATTATCGGATAAAAGTAAACAGACTTAAAAATATTCTAAATATTTCCTGGGAAATACAGTAAAATAATCTTATCAGAATTTAGGCGAAAGAGAGGTGAGTAAAATGAAATATCGGTGGCAGATTCATGAAAAGTTAGCTGATAACCAGGTGCCGAAACCATTACGCAAGTTACTTCATGATCAATGGCTGCTTCCTAATCGGCTAATTCACTATTTGCGGATTAGGCGGACAGTGCTTGTTAATGGCAACTATCGATCCATGAATGAGATTGTGGAGAAAAATGATAATATTCAATTATTATTTTGTGGTGATGAAATTCGGACCCCCACCGCAAATGATTATATTCCGTCTTCGCAATCACATTTAGAGGTCCTTTATGAGAATCGCGATTTGTTAGTAGTAAATAAACCGCGGGGACAAAAAACTCACCCTAATTACCATGGCGAAACAGGGACATTAATGAATGATGTTGCAGGCTATTTAGCGCATAGTCAAAATAATGCTTATATGGTCCATCGGATAGACTTACAAACGAGTGGAGCAGTAATTGTTGCTAAGAATCCAATTGTTGTTCCAATCCTTAACCGATTAATTAGTGATGGGCAAATCCACCGACAATATTTGGCAGTAGTGGAGGGTGAAATGGCCCAGAGTGGAAAGCTCGATTGGGCAATTGGACGTAATCCAGTAAATCCCCATCTTCATCAAGTGAACGGGCAAAACGCGCAGCCAGCCTTGACATATTATGAAACATTGGCAAGTAATCATGAACGTTCCTTAGTGAAACTTCGCTTAGCAACTGGCCGTACGCACCAACTTAGGGTTCATTTGGCGCATAGTGGCCATCCGATTGTTGGTGATCCGCTTTATAATCCTTCGTCAACAGAAGGGATGCTGCTTCATGGTGTGTCGCAAAAACTCATATTACCTTTCGTAATGAAATCTTTAAATATTAGTGCGCCATTACCATCGTATTTTAAAAATTATTTGGTAAAATATAACTTAGCTAAAAAGCAAATTTAAATTAAGGGAGGACATTAATTGTCACTTTTAGAGAAGTTGTATGGACCATTTTTTGATCCACATAACTGGGCAACAGTCGTTACATCAGGACAGGATTGGTTAATCATTTTTTCGTTGGTTATGATTGAATGTTTACTGTCAGTTGATAATGCTGTTGTGTTAGCGGCTCAGACACGAGTATTACCGACATTAAAGGAACAAGAAGAATCGCTTTTCTACGGGATATGGGGTTCTTACATTTTTCGCTTCTTAATTATCGGGATCGGTGTTTATCTAATTAACTTTTGGGAAATCAAGGTTATTGGAGCGGCTTACTTAATTTACCTTGTATATCGTTACTTTCATAATAAATTCTTTGGTAAACGAGCAATGCGAAAGACTCGTGAAGGTAAAACACGTTTAACTGGGCGTAAGCTTTTTTGGACAGTTGTTTTACAGATTGAATTTATGGATATTATTTTCTCTATTGATTCTGTTTTAGCATCGTTAGCCGTCTCAAATAATCCAGTTATTGTTTTAATCGGTGGCTTGATTGGGATTGCATGTATGCGAGGAATTGCTGAAGTTATTATGAAACTGATGCGCAAAGTTCCTGAGTTAGAACCGATGGCATATATCTTAATCTTTGTGATTGCTATTAAGCTCTTCTTAACGATCCCTGCAATTGATATCGAGATTCCATCAGGGATTTTCGGTAGTTTTATCTTGCTTGTTTTTGCGGTAACGATTATTATTCACTTTATACGTAGATCACAGAAAAAGAAGGTAGAATAAAATGGCAATTGATGCAACAGCTGAGACCTTTGATAAGGATGTTCAAGGCTCAATGACGGTTGTTGATTTTTGGGCACCATGGTGTGGTCCATGTAAAATGATGGAACCAGCTATGCAAAATCTAGAAAAGCAATACGGTGATAAAATCAAGTTTGTGCGGATGAATGTTGATGGAAATCAAGAAATTGCACAACGGTATAAAGTAATGAGCGTCCCAAGTCTGGTCCTTTTTAAGGATGGACAGGCGAAAGAAAAGGTAACTGGATATTATCCAGAGGCTAAACTGGCTCATTACTTTGAACGAAAAATAACTGAATAAACTAATAAAAGGCTTCTAACGTTTGAAAAATTTAAACGGGAGAGGCCTTTTTTGTATGTCTAAATCTATTTTATTTAAAACGTGGGCGATAACAATAGAAGAAAATAAGTGCCAGGATAAAGGTTAAACAATCAGAAATAGCCTGAGCAGCAATGATTCCAGTATAACCAAATAATTTTGCGGAAGTACTAATCACTACCCCGAAAATCAATCCCTGACGACAGAATGAGAGCCAAAATGCAGGCGTTGCTTTTCCCATTGATTGGAACATGGTTGTAAAAACAAGAATGATACCAGCAAGAGTAGTCGAAACTGATAGCCAGCGAAGCATCAAGGCACCTTCTTTTACTATTTGGGGATCATTCATGAAAATGCGAATAACCTGGGGAGCAAAAATGAAAAGAATAATAGTGAGCATAAAGGCAAGACTAGCAACAACTTGAATATCAAATTTAACAACTTTATTAAACCGTTGCTCATCTTTAGCGCCATATACGTATCCGATCAAGGGTTGCGCGCCGAATGCAAAACCAACCATTACCATATTAATGATCATATTTGCTTTCATCGCAATCCCCATGGCAGCTACACTATCCGCGCCATGAACAATCAAGTAACGATTAGTTAACGCAACCGCAAACGTTGCCATAATGTTAGTAACCGAGGCCGGGATTCCGATAGCGTAGATTTCAAATTGGAGTTTCCAGCCGATTTTTGTTTCATGAATTGAAGTCGTCAGCTTTTTACTCTTTGTTCGCAAATAATAAATCATTAAAATATCGCCAATAACAGCACTTGTTACAGTAGCTAGTGCGGAACCAGCAGCGCCGAGCCCACACGTGAAAATAAAGATCGGATTTAAGACAATATTAATTCCAGTCCCTACCATACTAGCGATCATCGACTGAATGGCTAGCCCTTCTGTTCGTAAAATATTAGTTGGTGAAAGGCCAAAAATGATGAAAACCGCACCCCAAGCGATCACCAAGTAATATTCACGTGCATATTTCCAAGTGGCAGGAGAAGCACCCAATAAATGTAAAATTGGTGTTTGAAAGATAATCATTATTGCAGTTACGATGATTCCACAAATAATCGGTGCATAGAAGCAATAGCCACTGACAAAACGTGCTAATTTATCACGGTGCTCACCGAATAAGCGGGAAATAACTGAGCTACCGCCAAGGCCAAAGATATCCCCAAGAGCAATCATTAACGTAAAAATTGGTGCTCCCTGAGAAACACCGGCAACTAAATTGGGATTCCCAGTTTTGGCCACGAAAAAAGTATCAACCATGTTATAAATCAAGGTTACAGCCATGCTTAATACAACAGGTAAGGCCAGCGTAAAGTATGCCCGCTTGATTGAAGAATGTTCAAATAGCTCGTCCATTTTAAATCTCCTTTTAACAATCTGCTAACCATTTTACGCTACTCAGAATACAAAGTGAAAGACTGATTATTTTATTAACTTTTTATGCAAAAGTCCAAAATTATTGGTTTAGATCTTGTAACTGCCTTTGCTAGTCTCTTTGGTTCTGGAAAACGAAAGAGTGAAAAATAATCAATAACAAAAAGAGTGAATAGGGAATATCGTTAATAGTTGTTTCCTGTTCACTCTTTATTTATATAAATTTCGGGGATGTGGTTCGCCCTTTATTTCGTGTTTAACGTGTTTTAGCATGTCATCAATCATTTCAATAACATGAGGATCATCTAAAGCATAGTAAACGCGTGTCCCTTCTTTATGGCGACTGACTAACTGGTAACGATATAAAATACCGAGCTGTTTTGAGACGATTGGTTGCGCAAGATAAAGATCATTAACGATTGTTTTAACATCAGCTTCACCGTCATAGTGCCGAAGATAATACAAGATGTTTAAACGCGTACTATTGCTTAGAACTTTATAAATTTTAGCAGCTTCATCAATAAAGGCTTGTATGGAAGACAATGGTTGCTGCTCCTCCTTTTAATCGGTTTAGTAATTATTATACTAAACTAAAGAAGGTGAATAAGGTGGGTAATTAATCCACTGTCCCAAAAAACATAACAACCAACTCCAATGTAAATAACCTTCATTAAGGTTTCACTATAACGTTGCATTGCTTGCTTAATTAGTGGAATATTACCAATTCCCTTAATGAGAATCACGATCGCAATTGAAAGGACTGCGATAAAAAGAAGTGCCTGAGTAAATTGCTGGAAGGTAAGATTCGTTAAAATTGGTAAGAAAATTGAGAGGTTACAACCAGCGCAAACTGCCAGATAGGTTATTAAGGTGGTAATAATTGGACCGTGCTTTTCTGCATGAGTTGGGTCTTCATCGTTGTCGTGCAGAGCCATGTAAATTGGCAGGATCCCTAGTATTCCTAAAATCCATTCAGGGAGGAAAATGGCGAGAGTTTTTCCTAGTAAAAAGCTGATGGTAACCAGAACAAGAAGGGCACCAAGATAGCCAATGATTACATCACGAAGGTTATACCTTTCGAGTAAAAAGATTAAGATGAAAAAGAAATCGAGGTTTACGGCAAGAAATGTGATAAAAATAATCCACCAATTCATAATTAGGTCTCCTATATATCAAATTCGATATACTTAATATATATATCGAATTTGATATATAGTCAAACTATCCTTCAAAATAAGTATAAAGTTTCTCAGGGGTAAGCGATTTTCGTTGCTCTGCATTAAAATCTGCTTTGATTTCACCATCTTTAAGCACGATTAGACGATTTCCATACTCTAAGGCATCTTCAAGGTTATGGGTAATCATTAGGGCAGTTAAATGATCTTTAGTGATCCGTTCATTAGTAGCGTGTAATAGATTTAAACTTGTATGAGGATCAAGAGCAGCGGTGTGTTCATCCAGCAAAATAACGTCAGGTCGTTTGATTGTTGCCATTAAAAAGCTTAATGCTTGCCGTTGTCCCCCGGAAAGGGCGCCAGTAGCTGTATTCATGCGATTCTCAAGACCGTTATTCATTGTTGCAGCTAGCTTGGTGAAACGGTCCATATTACTTTTGAGCTTCCGGGGAATAAGATGGCGACGTTCACCACGTTTAGTTGCTAATAGCATGTTTTCAGCAACTGTCATTCGTGCAGCCGTTCCCAGTTTCGGATCCTGAAAAACACGGGATAAGAAAGCTGTTCGCTGTTCTTCTGTCGTATTGGTAATATCTTGTCCATTATGTAAAATTTTTCCTTCGTCAGCGTGTAGGTTTCCACCAATGACATTAAAAAGGGTCGATTTACCAGCACCATTTGTTCCAACGATCGTAATGAAGTCTCCCTCGTTGATTTTAAGGTTTAAGCCCTTAAGAATAGTGGTTTCACTAGATGTGCCCTTATTAACGATGGTTTTGACGCCCTGTAATTCCAAAATAGGTTTATTCATGAGGCCGGACTCCTTTCAAAATTGGCTTTTTAAGGTGAATACGTTCTTCAAGTTGTGGTAACATCATGCAGATTGCAAGGACAACTGAGGAGATAAGGTTGAGGTCGTTGGCAGAGAAACCAAGTTGGAGGACGGCAAGTAAGATGATTCGGTAAATGATACTACCAAGAGTAACGGCGACAAGTCGCTGGTTAAGCGTTAATTCACCAAAGGATACTTCACCAATAATGATTGAGGCAAGGGCGATAACAATCGTTCCAATCCCCATATTAATATCAGCGTATCCATTATTTTGAGCAATCAACGCACCACAAAGTCCAACGATCCCATTTGATACCATTAGACCGATGATGACCATTGTGTCGGTATGAATCCCAAATGATTTTGCCATCACAGGATTATCACCAGTTGCGATAAAAGCCTGCCCATAGTCAGTTGAAAGGAAGAAAACCAGGATTACGGTAATAATCGCAATCGTAACTATTCCCAAGAAGACACTATCAAAGTATTGGGGTAGACTTCGCATGAATTCGCCGCTAAAGAGAGTCTTTTGACCAAGCAACGAAACATTTGATTTACCCATAATACGGAGGTTAACGGAGTAGGCGGCGGTCATAGTTAGAATTCCGGCTAATAAACTTGGGATTTTTCCTTTAGTGTAGAGCAATCCAGTGATCAAACCAGCGAGCATTCCCGCCCCAATCGCAATTAAAGTTGCCAGAAAGGGATTAATGCCATGTGTGATTGCAGCGACAGCACTGGCAGCCCCAAGAGGGAAAGTCCCTTCAACAGTCATATCAGCAAAATCAAGAATTCTAAAAGTCAGGTAAAGACCAAGACCAAGTAAAGCCCATAATAGTCCTTGACCGATTGATGATACGATTAGATTCATTTGTAAACCTCTCCTTTCGTTTCTGCATCCTTTTCAAATTGAGCGGGAATTTGTAAATTAAGTTTTCGAGCCTGTTTAATGTTGAGAACAGGAGTCCCATGCTTCATGTATTTAATTGGGGTATCAGCTGGCTTTGACTTGCCTTTGAGGATTGCGACCGTCATCTTTGCACCTTGGACACCTAGAGCGCGTTGGTTAACACTGTAAGTTGCAACGCCACCTTGCTTAACCATTGTGTCAGTTGCTGGGAAGACTGGTTTGTTAGCGGCATCGGCATTCTTAACTAAGGTTTGCATTGCCCCAGCGATCGTATTATCTGTTGGTACAATTACTGCATCAACCTGGCTAAGCATTTGTTCGGAAACCTGGTTTAAGTCGTTACTGTTGGCAATTGAATAAGCCTTTAAGTTAATATTCATCTTACGACATTCACGCTTGATTTGGTGGTAACCGGCTACTGCTGAAGCATCACTTGAAGTGTAGATGACTCCCAGTGTTTTCATTCGCGGCATGAATTGCTTGATCAAATTGAGTTGTTCGCGAATTGGTGCTTGGTCAGATACTCCGGTGATATTGCCGCCAGGGTGTTGATTATTTTTAACTAGTCCCGCTGCTTTTGGATCGGTAACAGCACCAAGTACAATTGGTGTTTTGGTAGTAGAATTAGCTAATGCTTGAGCAGCAGGGGTCGTAATTCCAAAAAGAACAGTTGAGTTATCATCAACGAGTTTTGAAGCCATTGTTTTAAGATTACTTTGGTCACCATTCGCGTTTTGATACTCAATCTTGATATTCTTACCGTTGTGGTAACCTTCCTTTGCTAATTCATCAACATATCCTTTGTAAATTTCATCTAACGCTGGGTGGTGCATTAAGGTTAATACACCAACTTTTGGAATTCGTTGCTTAGTTACGAACCCATTGTTTTCCCTAAAAAATGCGAAACAAAGGAAAGCGATAATAATTGCAATTAAACTATACATTCTTTTCATCTAAAATCTCACCTCACAAAATAATAAAAAAACGAGAGCCCACATGACGGACCCTCGCTTTTTGAAAGGCAAAATAAAAGTCCGCATGTGGATCCATGCGGACTGAAATGAACATCAAACTCAGCCGGCACAGATGCAATCTGTTCTTCAGGTCGCATCCATGACGAAACAACCTGAATTACCGGCTTTGCCAACGAATATTAACGTTGATAGTTTGATATACGTTCATTATACTTACTCCCTACATAATTGATTGTTGTTAAGTATAACCAATGATAATAAAGCTGTCAATATAATTATTAAAATTTGCTAAGAAAAAAGAGTAAGGTAGAAGAAAATCCTCTATCTTACTCAATAATTATACTACTCGTATCCTAGTTCATGCTGATGTAGAAGCTAGGAGTGTAGTAGTTGATATTACCAGTTTGAACGTTTTGACCTGGTGTAGGAGCTTGGATGTAACCACCATTACCAGTAGCGATTGCAACGTGGTAAGGAGCACTATCTGGACCCCAGAAGTAAAGGTCACCACTTTGAGCGTTTTGGATATCGTATTGGTGGGTACCAAGGTTAGTTTGTTGGTAAGTAGTCCGGTAGTTTGAACCAAGACCATATGCATATTGAACTAATCCTGAGCAGTCAAATCCGCCTGGTTGGTTACCACCCCAAACATATGGAGTACCAATTTGTGCTTGAGCAACGGCAACCGCATTAGCAGTAGAACCATTACCTTGACCAGCAGCAGTACTTTGAACAGTAGTGTTGCTTTGTGGAGTAGCGACTGCTTCAGTAGCAGCGTATGTAGTTTGTGTTGGCGCTGCAGTGTTAGTAGTAGCCGCTAAAGTAGTAACGTTGTTGTTAGTATTTGCAGCACTAGTTTGAGCAACGCTAATAGTAGCAGAAGCAGCACTTACTTGGGCTGGAGCTTGGGATGCAACACTAACTTGAGCAGCAGTATTGTTATCAGAAGCAGATACGACGGTTGTTGGTTGTGCTTGGTCGGCTACGTTGCTTGCGTTTGTGGTAGAAACAGCTGGCGTAGTTGATGCAGCGGTTGTTTCAGTAGTTTCAACGGCTGCTTGACTAGCAGTAGCGTTATCAGTTGCAGTAGGTGCAGCAACAGTTGCGGCAGCAGAAGCAGTACTGATAGCAGAAGATGGGATAACTAATTGTTGACCAACGTAAATTACGTTAGGGTCAGCTAATTGGTTAGCAGTAGAAATTGAATCAACAGTAGTAGCGTATTGTTGAGCAAATCCCCATACTGTATCTCCTGATTGTACTTGAACTTGTGTATCAGCACTTGCGGTGTTAGCAACAGCTAATGCACCAGCAGCACCTAAGGCAGCAGCAAGGACTTTTGACATTGTTTTTTTCTTAGCGATAATTATTCACTCCTGAATTATTATTTATTTTTCTTTTATGCATGCAACTAATTTGTGCACTCTTTTACTATATGATGATATTGTGAAGAAGATATGAAAAATCTCTTAAGGGTGACGGTTGTTACATAATTGTTAAATTGCTGTAATAATTTTCTCCTCAAATTATTGGAATAAAAATTCTCTATACGCGACAAAGCGCTGTGACTGCGGCGTATAGCAAAAGTGGTTGGGAATTAATCTTAGGTTGTTTTTCTTTAACTAAAATCAATTCGATCAAATTTTTTATTCCTTATAAATTAAGGAGATATTGTTAAGGTATCTACATTGGCATATGGTATTATGACTAGATACAATTATTCTTCCTGAGAAAGGAACTATTATGACGAAATCTAATGATAAGATTCAAAAGGAAATAAAAGAGCTTAGAAGCGATTTTTACATTTATTCATCTTTGATAATACTAACAATTGCTGGATTTTGTTTAAGAAATATGATTCCATGGAGCTGGTTAAAAGCAATTATTAATTTTTTGTTTATAGGCTCTGTGTTTGAATTAGGGCGCTCAATTGATAAATATTTAAAATTGAGAAAACAACTAAAATGAAATCGAGAAATGTGTTAGTCAAAATCAATATCAAGTTGAAATTGACGGTCAAAACTAACTTTTCAATTATTATTTGTCATTGAAAAGCTCCCTCATTGCGTCATCAGTATTATCAAAGGTTTTTGCAGTATCTGGAATAATTCCTTTTTCTTCAGCATACGCACGAACTACTGCCTTTCGAGTTTTGTCATTGAAAGTGATGTATTCAACTTTGGAGCATTCTCTTATAAGTTTATTATTGGGTTTCATAATGTTGCCTTCCTTTTTTTGTAAATATGATTACTTATGCATTAACAGAAGACTAGTAATAACGATAATAATAAATAAAACTAACCAATATTTTTGATGTAAGTGATTTTGAGTTACCTTTTTGTCATTAGGATCGCTTTTAATTTGATGTATTTCCCAAGTACCCATCAATATTCCGTAGACAATGCCGCTGAAAATAGCACTACTAATTGTAGAAGATTCTGTAAGTAATGGAATTAGTGCTCCTCTATTAGGCAGCCAATCTATAAGTATTGTTAATCCATATATTATGAAGGCAAAATAAATTCCTAGGACAATAGCTCTTTTAATAAATTTTTGTTTAGTTTTGCCCTCCTGTTTGGCTTCAACATCAATTTCTGTTAAATGATGTCGTTTAGTTTCATATAGAATATAGCCTGAAGAAGCGAAAACAGTTAATAGTAGGACGCTTACTACGATATCAAGAGTAAGTTCAGAATTATTAGTATTAAGCATTAAAAGGCTAGCAATAAAACTTAATAATAGATTTATTGATAATAAAAATATGGCAATATTATTACCGATTCGATTGAGTTCATTGCGGCGATATTCATCTAATGGTCCATGAATACCGTAAAACCACTTAATGATTTTGGTGCTGATTGTTTCTTTCATCTGTATGTTCCTCCCAAAATACTTAATATCATTACTCTCAGAATCGAAATAGGAAAACATGGCATGAGCGTGAATTTCTGTGTTTTTACCCATCAAGCTCACAAGTTCTAACATACCTTCTTTGGTATGAAGTAAAAAATCATGCTTTTCAGGAATATATGTCCCAATTACAGCTTTGCCACATGCCTCTAATCCATAAAAAGTTGCTGAAGAAATCTCATACTTTTTGCAGGTAAGAAGTATAGAATCTAATATTTCTTCTCCTTTGTCTATTCGTAGATAAATCTTATCTCCTAATTTCTAACTTTCTTTAAATTTTAGAAAATTCTTTTTATAACGCAAGTAGGTACTTGAAAGTATAATTCATTGTGAAACAATTTGCTTGGTTATGGATTATTTTATTAGTTAAGTTTTTACCATGAATAATAGAATAAAACTAAAAAAACAACTTATTTAAATATGCACTAACATTATTTAATGATTCACATCGTAGGAATATAAAAAGTATATACAGAATTAGATTTACCCGATCCAAGTAAATTAGAAGGTGAGTTAAATTGGCAACTACCATATTAATCTGGGGTGTAGGAATTTTCTTCTTTTGGTTTGGCTGGGGAATATATCGCCGAAACAAGAAATTCTATCGGTTTGTTGCGGGAAATATATTTGGTGACAATGATGCTTCAGTTGATAAACACCATAAGGGATTAGCTATCCTTTACTTTTGTTTTGGTATTTTTGTTCTTTCGATGCTTTTTTGGCCATAGTATGTTTAAGATAAATTTAATAGCATAATTGAAAACATCTTGGATGAAGAAATCTAAGATGTTTTTTATATAGGTATGTACTTCTTTAACTTTAGAAATAAAAAGAGCGCTCCTTTAGCACCCTGCTATACCAGTATGGATAAGTAATAATAAGCCTAAACAAAAAACGCCCGCCACAAGGACAGACGCTGGTTTAATTCTGCTGAAATGCTAAATTACTTTAACAGCTTATGATAAGATTAATCAAGTATTTTCAGCTGTCGTTTTGAAATCGGTAGCAATAGGAAAGAAACTATGCAGCTGTGCAAATTGGGTCAATTATTACAAATGGATCCTATTTTTTGCTTTTTGCAGCATAAACAATTAATATGATGGCGTTGATTATCATAAACAAAATGTACGAGTAAAATACCCATCCTGATACATTGTCCCAATACTTATCAAATACAATTAAGCCAATGAGAAATAAACAGTTTAGTGCTGAGCCAATTGTTACTACTGAGTTATTGTCGAAGTTCATGAGGTTACTCCTCTTTAGTGATTTATTTAATAGTATCAAAAGAGAAGTAAAAGAACTACCACAGATCTGGGACATGAAAAAATTGATTAGTCTGATTTGCAAGATGATAAAATAGTATTGTTACTTTTCTACGTTAGCTTATATATATCAGTTAATGTTTTATCTTATGAGTTTGTTAATTTAACTTTGGCTCTAATACCACCAGTATGTAATGTACATATCTTTATTTTCATATATAGTGTTTTATTAACTTATTATCGGAATCATAACTTCTGCCTTGGAAATTTTTGGTTTTGCATGAGCAGTAGAAAATAACTTACTTGCTGGAATTATCCCAATAAATTGAAGCTCGTGCCTAAAATATGATAGTATGGATAGCAGTTTTAGCTCGTAATAAGTAAGAAAAAGAGGAGAGAATATAATGGCAGTATTAGATGTTGAAGGACTGACGATGAGCTATGCCGATAAAAAGCTCTATGAGGATGCCAGCTTTCAACTAGAAAAGCACGAACATATGGGGATTGTCGGGCAAAATGGTGCCGGGAAGAGTACCTTGATTAAAATCTTGATCGGGAAAACCCTCCCAGTCGATGGCACTATCAAATGGCAAAAAGGAGTCAAGATTGGATACTTAGACCAGTACGTTGATATTCCAGCGGGGATGACCTTGATTGACTTCCTTCATACTGCTTTCACGGAACTTTATCAACTTAATGACCAGATGAATAAGCTTTATGCGGATTATGCAGAAAAGATGGATGATGAGCTCCTCACCAAAGCAGGCCGAATTCAAGAAAAACTCGATGCTAATAACTTCTATGAAATTGAAACGGAAGTAGAGCGGGTAATGAACGGTTTGGGATTAACTGATATTGGTAAGGATCATGTTATTTCTGAGATGAGTGGGGGACAGCGGTCAAAGATTATCCTTGCCAAGATGCTATTGGAGAATCCAGATGTCATCTTACTAGACGAACCGACAAACTACCTTGATACAGCCCACATTGAATGGTTAATCGACTATCTTAATGATTTTGATGGTGCCGCAATGATCATCTCTCACGACTATGATTTCCTTGAACAAGTCACGAATACTATTTGTGATGTATCATTTGGTAAAATCACTAAGTACCGGGGAAGCTTCCAACAAGCAATGCGGCAAAAGGAAGAGCGCAAGGAAGCCCAAGAGCGGGAATATGAGAAGCAGCAAGTAGTCATTGAAAAGGCGCAACGGTTTATTCGGAAAAACAAAGCTGGTTCAAAATCGACTATGGCTAAGTCACGGGAAAAGATGCTTGCGCGAATGAAGAAAATTGATCCACCTGAAGATAATCTAAAAGCAACTTTCCATTTTCCATATGAAAATACTGGATCAGCGAATGCGTTGCGGGTAGAAAAATTATCAGTTGGTTATAACCGACCACTACTGGCACCGGTAACTTTCTCAATGACAATGGGTGAAAAATTATTATTCACTGGATTTAACGGGGTTGGTAAGTCGACTTTGATCAAATCGATTTTAAAGAAAATTCCAGCGTTGGACGGAAAAGCAACTTTCTCCCCATCCGCCCGGATAAATTACTTTGATCAAGATTTGGAGTGGGATGACCCAACCCTTACACCACTGCAAACAATTCAAAATATGTTCCCAACGATGCAGCCACGGACGATTCGGACAAAACTTGCGCGTGCCGGAATCAACGCCGCCAACACGATGAAGGAAATGAACCTTTTGTCTGGGGGAGAGCAGACGAAAGTTAAGTTGGCGATCCTTGAATTAACCCCATGTAATTTCCTCATCATGGACGAACCGACAAATCACCTGGACGACGAAACTAAGGAAGGGTTGAAGAAAGCCCTGCAAGATTTCCCGGGAAATTTAATTTTAGTTAGTCACGAACAAGGATTCTTTGAAGGATGGCTTGATAAGATCCTGAACGTTGAAAAACTTAGCTTGAAATAGAAATATATGAGACAATGAATTCAAAAAGGAGGGGAAACGAGTGCCCTATTCACTTCCTGAAATCATTGTCTTATTTTTTACCTATTCATTTATTGGCTGGTTATGGGAAACCTGTTACTGTTCAATTAAGGACCATCATTTTGCCTACCGGGGATTCTTATTTGGCCCTTATTGTCCAGTATATGGATTTGCCGTTACGACGATTTTGATTACTACCTATCCGTTCCAAAATAATATTTTTCTGCTATTCGTAGTAGGGTTTATTGTGGCTTCGATCTTTGAGTATGTAGCGAGTTGGCTGCTCGAAAAACTTTTTCATATGAAGTTATGGGACTATTCGCATCTAAAAGGAAACATTCAAGGAAGAGTTGCTCCCCAAATTTCATTTTTCTGGGGGATTGGCGTTGTATTGCTGGTTAAGTTTGTTCAGCCATTTATTCAGCGGATTATTAACTGGGAAGAATCATGGACTCACGGGATGCTTGCCCTAATTATCGTCCTCGTGATGGGAACTGACACTATCCTCAGCGTTATTAGTGTGGAAAAATTCCATATTACAACTCAGCAATGGGATGAACGAGCAGCCGCGTACAGAAAGAAACTGCTGGATCGACTTGAAAAAGCAGCTCCTAAGGATAAATTGGCAATTAAAGATCGCCTTCAAGATTGGCAACGGCACTTTGCTCAATATCTAAACAAAGAGGGAGCTGGCAAGCAACTAAGCTGGAATCATCGCCGGCTAATCAAGAGCTTCCCTAAGATGAAGATGACTGATAGTAAATACTTTAATAACTATAAAAATGATCTTAAAAGTAAATAAGATTATTGTAAATTCTCGCTTTCTTATGGTGAAGTGGTTATAATAGCGTCAAATTCATAAAAAGGAAAGACACATCTTGAAAAAAGAAACAAAAATCATTTGTGGAAGTGTGCTTGCGTTTTTGATTATTTTATTTGGGATTGTGGCGATTATTATCCACGAATCTCCCCAAATTCAACGTGAGACCCACCCAACAGATATAACCGTCAATGAATTTGTTCGTCAGATTGCACCAGCTGCTCAACGTGAACAGAAGAAATATCATATCCCGGCTAGCATTACGATTGCACAAGCAGGACTTGAATCGAACTGGGGTCGGAGCCGGTTAGCAAATAAATACAATAACTTATTTGGAATCAAGGCTAATAGTGACGACGAAAAGGTGCAAATGTATACTACCGAAAATATTCGTGGTAAAAATGTTCAAGTAAAACAATACTTTACAGTTTACAATAGCTGGGCTGATTCAATTAATGCGCACACATTGCTCATTGTAAATGGAACGGTTGATAATCATGCACGTTTCCATGGAGTACAAACAGCAAAAACTTATCAACAGGCAGCTTACGAATTACAGCGGAATGGTTACGCAACCGATCCAGATTATGCCAGCAAGCTGATCTATGCGATTAAGAAGTTTAATCTTGCCCAATACGATAATGTTAAATAATAATTTAAAAGCGTGAGAAACGACTCTTGTAATGAGCTATTTCTCACGCTTTTTTAACCTATAAAACACTTATTAATGTACTTCACTTTGCATACTGGTGGAAGCAACCCGTTGATGACGGTACCAGTGAACTAAGAGACCAAGGACTAAGCCGACAAGTGCTGGAACAAGCCAGGATAATCCCATACTTGCAAGTGGTAAGTTATTTCGCAAAGCAGCAACAGATAAACCAAATGAACTTTGGCTAACAACCGCTGGGAAAGCAACAACCATATCACCGAGAGCTGGTACAACGGTGAAAAGGACCACGAAGAAGTAGACAACGCCATCACGGTTAAAGAGTGGTGATGTCACAGATAAAAGGATAAGCACCATTGATAATGGGTAAAGGAACATTAACATTGGTGTTGACCAAGCAATGATTTGGTCTAAGCCAAAATTAGCAGTAAGGAAAGAGGCAAGGCAACTGAGAGCAAGCCATGCATGGTAGCTAACCTTTGGAAAGTGCTTATGGAAGTCTTGAGCAAAAGCAGCAACTAAACCAACAGCCGTCGTTAAACAAGTGACAGTTAACAAGAATGCTAGTACAACTTGTCCGAATGCACCGGCATAAGCATTAACTAATTGGTTAAAGGCAACTCCACCATCTGGGGAAACTTTGAAACGACCAAGAGACATTGCGCCAAGAAGGATTAGTAATAAGTAGATAAAAGCAACGGCACCCATTGAGAGGACACCGGCTTTAGCAACAACCTTGGAGACATCCTTTTCAGTACGTTGGCCCATTGAACGAACGGCAGTAACAACTGTAACCCCAAACGCAAGACCAGCAAGAGCATCCATAGTGTTGTACCCTTCAAGGAATCCGTTAGTGAGTGCACCGTGAACATAAGCACTAGTTGTAGGTGCAGTAGCAGGGTTACCAAGCGGACGAGCGAAACCGACAACAAAGACAAGGAATAAAAGGGCTAAGAAGACGGGATTTAATACTTTTCCGATATTAGCTAGGATGTCATTTTCCCGGTATGAGAAGAGGAAGGCCGCCCCGAAGAATAATGCTGAGAATAATAGCAAGGCAAGGGATTGATATTGTTTATCAACGAATGGGGCAAGCCCAACTGTGAATGAGACAGTGGCAGTTCGTGGGGTACCGAATAATGGACCGATCGTAGCGTGGATAAGAACCATGAATACTAAGGCAAAACCAACGCCAAGCGGACGACCGATATCAAAGACTCCTTCTGCACGCGTAACAGCAACGGCGAGAACTGATAGAAGTGGTAAAAGAACTCCAGTAATCAGAAAGCCAACTGCAGCTGGTCCCCAATGACTACCAGCTAATTGACCAAGGTGTAACGGGAAAATCAAGTTTCCGGCCCCAAAGAATAAACCGAAAAGCAATGATGCAACAACTAAATAGTTTTTGAATGTTAACTTGCGCGATGTTAAATCTTGCATGTTTTCTCCTCCTAATCTGATCCCAACAAAAAAGTCCCTTAGCCAAACTGGCTAAGGGACGCTGAGCGTGGTACCACCCTATCATTGTACTGCTATTGCTAACAATACCTCACACGTACGGCCATAATGGCGATACGCTGACACGATAATGGGTGTAACCACTACAGCTTACTGGTATTTAAGCTGTAGACTCGAAAGTGATTTTCAGTTAGAGTTAAAACTGTCTCCTCACACCAAACGAGACTCGCTGAAGCTATCGTCTAACATACTCTTCTTTCTCATTGCGATCGAATAATTAAATTGTTGTCATTAATATTAACCTATTTCTCATAAAAGTCAACAGTAAATTAAAAATTATTTATAATTTTTCAAATCTTCGCTGCTTTCGGCGTATGCAGGATCACCATTTAATGCCCGGGCAATGGCTCGCTCAACAGCAGTATTAGAAGTAACATTTGCAATGGCGAGTGGCTTCTCATAACGTTTAGCGTGATGATTGGCGAGTTGACTAATCCGATGGTGAATTGCATCGATGCAGACAATCACAAAGTCCGCATCCCGAATTTCACGTTTTAATTTACTGCTGGAAACTTTTTCTTCTGCAGACGCGTCTAATCCGCGGAACAGACCGTGGTGTTTATCGACGACTGGTTTAAGACCTTTAACCTTGCTGCGGATTCCGGTAATAACAAGTACCTTTCGTTGGTGAAGGTCATAATCAAGTTTCTTTTCATAATCATGACGAGGATTAGCAGGCTTTTTAACAACTTTTGGTTTAGCTGGTTGCTTGGTTGTATCATAATCTTGCTTTTCATGAATCCAGCGAATGGCGCCATCTTTGGCATCAGTTAGGCCATTTCCTCGATCATAGTAGGCAAAATCAATAACCATTCCAGGCTTAATATCGCGGCCCGGGTACTTAAAAGGATCAATTACAATAGTATTCTCTGGCGCTTCATCCACGATTGAATTTCCCTTAATTGTTTTACTCAGTTGAAGGACATCAGAACCGGGCACGCGTTTCAATTCACCATATTCAATCACATTGACTTTTTCAGGAGTGTAATCGCTAAGATGGTCACCGGTGATCCGCCGAATAACTGGAAGGCCACGGACCTTTTGCTCATAATCGAGTTGGGCAATGTCCCCATCTTCAACAGGAAATGGTAATGCATGCAGAATTACTTCCGGGTAGTAACGGTGATTAATCTCGGCACCGCTTAATTTCCGGTGTACTAAGTAGCGGTTGTCGGCTGCTAGGCGTTCTTCTTCGGTGATTTCTTTTGGTGCTTCAACTGAAGAAGATGTAGCGGAGCTTGTTATTGATGTTGACTTTTCTTCATCATTAGCTGGACCGGTAAGCAGTGACTTCAATGTTTTGCGTGCTTGCGGAGGCAACTCGTTTGATGATTGAACTTTGCGTTGAACAAACCGAGGTGCATTTTGTTTAACGGGTTTGCTTTCCTGATAATGATTTAAAATATTAAGAATGGTGGTAAGACTCCGCTGTGTCTGCAGTAAGCTTTGTGGATCATCAGCGGTATTATTTAAGAGGTCAATCAATTCTTGACGATAATCATAAACTTCCATATTGTTTTCCTTTCTTAAAATAAGTTACTAATTTCAATGATAGCAGTTCGTTAGCGTGATGTCAGTAATTAAGTGTGGTTTAGCCGATTTTCTACGGTATAATAAGAAACAAAATCAGAATTGCGAGGATCGAAAATGGCACAACGGTTAATAAAATTATTTTCCCACAATGATTTAGATGGATTCGGGGCTCCATTATTATTAAAAACACTACAACCAGTAATGTTTGAAGACACAGAGTTTGATATGACAAACTGTGGCGCTGGACGAATCGATGAAGAATTAAGTCGATGGATGCAAACAGCAGAAGTAGGGCGATTTACAGATGTTTACATCATGGATATGACGCCAGATAGTGATTATTCATTTAAGTTATTGAATGAACGTTTCGCTAATCATTGGCTTGTCTTTGATCATCATGAAAGTGAAGCAGAACTACGACAAAAGTATGCGGCCAATAGTATCGTACCTGCTGATCCAACAGTTAACCCAAGTGCCACAAGCTTGGTATGGGATTGGTTAAAACAACAATCGTCTTTTGCGAAGGTTGATGAGCAACGGCAAAAAGATCTTGCTTATCTTGTGGAATTGATTCGGGCATATGATACTTGGGATTGGCAAAATGATCCAGAAATGAATGAGCAGGAACGAATTGATGCCGATAATCTTGATCAGCTCTTTTGGTTTTACCCCCTCCAAGATTCGGAAGAGTTTGTCCAAAATGTTTTTAATACCAGTTGGCAACAATATCAGGAAGAAAATCGGTTGTTGATTCGGACCCTAAACGAACGGCGGGCAAAGTACCTTAAGAGCCATTTGAAAGATGTTTTAATTACAGATATCGATGATCATAAGTTTGGGGTCGTATATGCAAGTGACTATAAATCTGAAATTGCCCACGAATTATTAGTGCAACATCCAGAAGTCGACGCGGCCTTGGTAGTCAGTCCGGTTAGCGTGTCGCTTCGAAGCAACGGAAAGTTAGATGTGGCTAAATTTGCTGAAAAATACTTTAATGGTGGCGGTCATGCTGATGCAGCAGGTGGCCGATTAACGGTTAATCCGATTGAAGTTGGTGAACAAGCAGTCATTGATGACCTTAAGCAGACGATCACCAATCAGCAAAATGAACAAAAATCAAATGAAAGTACGCTTGCCGATAATCTTGATCCCGAAGTAGCAGCAAAGATGGCAGCTTTGTTTGGGAAGAAGTAAGTGTATTTTCAGTGTATAGTAATAAATTGCTTTTATATGTTTTAGAATTTAAATAGTTTAAGTCATCAAGCCGGAAAATTGAGAAGAGAGTGTGGAAAAAACTGAAGTTTTTTCCACACTCTCTTCTTTTTTACTAAAAAGAACCATGACCCTAAGCCATAGCCCTGTAATTGAAAAGTAAATCAATCATGCGGTTGTGTGACCGTTGTGGGTAACGTTATTTTCACGATAACCAAAGTAGAATTGGATAGCAGCAATTGCAATGTTGACCCAATTCATTGTAAGGAACCAGCCATTAAGTACGTTGCCGTCGTGTGTCATGCCGTAGTATACCCAAAAACCAATTACGATAGCACATACATTAATCCATGCGAATGTCTTTTGTAGAATTTGATTGTTAAGGGCAAACCACATCCATACAACGTTTACTACAAACCAGATTGCAAGAATCCAAAAGATAACGTCGAACATAGTATTACTTCCTTTCAACATCCTATCTACACATACCATAGATAATACCTAATAAAGAAGATTTACTTTTCACTCTCTATTATAGTCGAATCTTATCCATAGCCAAAAGATAAAGCATTATTAATATGCATTAATGATACATTGGAAAAATATTGAGTAAAAAAGTGCAAATCCTTGTCTTTTACGTATATATCTTTATAGAACTATCTAACAGGAGGGTCATAAGGATGAATGAATTCTTGCGTAAAAAGTGGGAGATGGCAGGCTTAGCCGATGACTATATCTTCAATAAGGTGATGCTTGATTATGATATTTGTTTAGAAGTTTTACGTCGGATCTTACCGGACTTGCATATTAAAAAGATTAAGTTGCCTAATAATCAGCAAGAGTTTGCTGTCGCTCCTGATGCTAAGGCAGTGCGTTTTGACATCTATACGACCGACGAACAAGGTAACCATTATGATATTGAGATGCAAGTAGCTGACCACCACAATATCGCTAAACGAATTCGTTATTATCAAACTGCCAGCTCAATGGAGGCTTATGATAAAGGACAGCCATATGAACAAGCTGATGATTCCTATGTGATTTTCTTCTGCAATTTTGATCCATTCCAGCTTGGCCAGCAACGTTATGTATTACATAAGCATATTGATGAAATTCCCGAACAAATTATAGAAGACGGACAAACCGATATCTTATTTAACGTCCCTTCCTTGCGTCACGATGTTGATCCTAAGATGCAGGCGTTTTTAGATATGATTGCCCAACGAAAAGTTGAAGCAACCGATCCGCTTGTCGTAAAATTAAAGGAGAGAATAGCAGTTGTAAAGCGGAATCGGAAATGGAGGTCGGAATACATGCGACGTTCAGTATATGAAATGGATCAAGAAATGCGCGAGAAAAAGATTCGTGAGGGTGAACGTAAGATACGGGATGGCAAACGTGAACTTCTAGAAGGAAAACGAGAGCTTCAAAAGGGAAAACGAGAGCTCCAGAAAGGTAAACGTGAAATTAAAGAAGGTCAGGATCGACTTAAAGAAAAAGAACAGCTAATTCAAGAAAGAGAACAAAAACTACACGAAAATCAGCAGACAATAATTAAAACATCTATTTTGGCAATGAGAGAGCTGAATATTGATGAAACAACAATCAGAAAAGAAATAAAAGAAAAGTTTAACTTGTCAGACAAGAAAATTAAGGATTATTTTGCTGAATAAAATGAGAAGGAAGTCTCCAAATCAATCATGGAGGCTTTTTAGGTAACTCCTAAAGATTAAGGTATAATAAGGCTCTAAGTATAAGATCTGTGGGGAGTATCTTTATGAGAAAAATAGCACTAATTTTGATGCTTTCATTGACGATGATGGTCATGGTGGCTTGTGGAAGAACATCCTCAAGTACTAATGGATCAACAAGCAGTGTGACTAGTTCTTTATCGAGTACACAACAAACAAGGGATGATGCAGCACTAAACGCTGAACGATTAACGCCTGAGCAGATTGCTGCGCTTGTGTTGTATTATCGGGATGCGCATATGCCAGGAGCGAATGATTACGACTATTCTGCTGATATGGAAAATAACAATCAGGGAGCAACGGTTAAGATTTATGATAAAGAGGCAGTGCCTTGGGGAGAGGGACCTTCTACTAAGACTTATCCTAAGGACGCCAAAGTTTTATACACGATTAAATTAACTTCCGCAAGTGATGAAGATGGCGATCGTTTAAATTCAACCTACTATACAATCGTCGGGAATAAGGTTTACTATGCGAACAGTAGTAACGGTATTCGCAAAACAGGAGTAACACTCGCTGAAATGGTGACGTATGCCAAAACTCATGGGGAAGTTAACCGTGTTTTGAAAGTGGCAAAAAATACCCAAATTATTGATATGCGTGGTAAAGTTACAATTACGGATAAGGATGGATTAACTACTCAGCAGCTAGGAACATTAGTTGCATTGTTAAAGAACCCTGATTGGTTTAAGGCAGGAGTTCAAAATGGTGAAATGTATTATGGAACACATTATGGTTATGGTGAAGTTGCGGATTATCAATATGTAACAACACAAGGGGATCCGACTAGCTATATTTGGTTTAAACGTAAAGGCAATGATGTCACAATTAAAATGATTGAACCAACTGAAAATCAAAGTGTGGCAGGGGCACCAATGACTACTACGCATACCACTGTTACGAATTTGATAAATAATTACTACACAAGTGAAGACCAACAGGATGAGGTTAATACCTATGCGGACCAATTAAAAGCGGAACTGTAAAATTAGATTAATTATTAAGAAGGATATATTATGAGTAAAAAAGATAAGTATGATGTTCAAAAGTTTACCGGAATTCCCGTGGAAACAGATGCTAGTGGAAAGTACCAGTTAAAGTTTGACCAAAATGGCGAGGCAAAATTACATACTTGGCGGACTGGAAAACATACTAAGGGAAAATTTAATCATCCAGGTCAGTTAATGCTGACGGAAAATAACTTGACTGTTGTAATTCTAAAAGCAGAACCAATGGCTTTTAAGGATCGTCATAGTGAAACGCCGCTGCAACGATTTTTAACTGTCGATGTTACAGAAGATGTACTGAAACAAGGTCTTGTAGAATTAAAGGAGTGAAATTGATGAAAACACTGGTGATAGTGGCGCACCCTCAACTTGCAAATTCATCGACTGAATCGTTTTTAAAGGCAGCCGCTGATAATGAAAATAACGTTATGTGGCATGAATTAAAAACACCTTTTGATATTTCTCAAGAGCAGGAATTACTTAAATCAGCAACCCGAATTATTTTTCAATTTCCGCTGTATTGGTATAGTGCGCCAGCAATCTTAAAGCAATGGCTTGATGAGGTATGGAATTCACAACTTACAAGTAGCTATTTGCTAAAAGGCCGTGAATTGGGGATTGTTACGACGGTTGCTCATTCTGCCTCTGCCTTTCAACCAGGCGCCAGTCAAGGATATACAATTGCTGAAATTTTACGACCATATCAGGCTTTAGCGCACGCAATGGAGATGAAGTATTTACCACCATTACCGATCTATCAATTTGCCCAACAGAGTGAAGAAGAGCGACAGTTATTATTTATCCACTATCAGCAATATTTGACCTTAGATAAATTCTTGCATTTTAGCGATCAGACGCAATGGTTTATTGACCACCTTAACGTTAAAATTGCTCAAGAGTCAGATCTTCTTCAACAAGCTAAATTAGAACAATTATTGGCACTTTTACAAGACCAACAAGAAGAGCTAGATGATTTACACACTTCTATCGGCTGGCTACGAGAAAAAGAGGATGACTAAAAATGAATGAGAATCAACAATGGGCACATGAAGAACTAACAAAATTAATGAAAAATAGCCCAACATATGAAGATCAAGCTTTTTACCGGGCGTTAGATCAGTTAATGCTTAAACAAGCACAACGCCTAGTCAATGCCGCTGGTGAGCTTGATGGTCGTAGTTGGGCTGATAAATAATTGATTTAAAAATATAAAGCAGAAGTCTACCTACCACTTCAATAATAGACTTCCACCTTATCAGATAATTGTTTCAAAATGAAACTAGGGGGTTATTGATACCCGTAATTCTAATTGCACGATTAGAAAAGGTCACTAAAAAAGCTTATAAAAAACCTTTGAGATAGCGCTACCTTCAAAAGGTTTTTATATAACTAGATCAGTGAAACAATGGGTAATAGAGAATTATGAATAAAATCCTCATATTTTATTATAAAACAAATTATTCCTAAAAAATACAAAATTATTGATTTATATTAGTTGTAAATCTTTTCGAAGCTTGTCAGCAAGAATAACTGCTTGATTATGTTCTTCATCTTTTGCCCCGTAAAGGAGAATAACGTTTTGGCTTGGCAACTGACTTTGGACAATTGCCTTTAATGAATTATAGTAAACAGGATTGTTGGTTAATTCTGCTAGATAACGTTCTTTGAATTCTGGATAGCGAGCCACATCATGACCAAACCATTTCCGAAGCTCAGTACTGGGTCCGACTTCTTTGAGCCACTTATCAAGATGTGCATTTTCTTTTGAAATCCCGCGTGGCCAAATGCGGTCAACGAGGATACGATAACCATCTAAATCAACAGGTTTAGTATAGATTCGTTCAATTTTTAGTTCCATCATGCCAATCTCCTTTAATTAGTGTTATGTTTAGGATAGTTCTTTTTAGGAGGAAAATAAATATGCTAACAAAATATCAACAATTTTTTACTGGACGGCCCACAGTCGAAATTGCGAAGGATCTTTTAGGGAAACTAGTAAAATACCAAACTAAAAGTGGAATCATTGGTGGTTATATTGTTGAAACAGAAGCATATTTAGGAGAAAAAGATTCTGCATCGCATGCTTTTAACGGACGACGCACTGGCTACTCGGAATCTTTGTATGGGATGCCCGGGAATATCTACCTATACCAAATCCGTGGACATTATTGTTTTGATATTGTGGTTCAGGATGCAGAAGAACCTCAAGGAATTTTACTTCGCGGAATAGAACCGGCGCTAAACATCGATAAAATGATCGAAAATCGGCACATGTCAGGGGTAAATATTACTAACGGTCCCGGTAAATTAGTACAAGCTCTTGGAATTCATTCACGAGACTTAGACGGGCAGCCAATGGAAACAAGTCCACTAACGGTTGATTTACATAATTATAAAATTCCTGGAGAAATAGCTATTTCTGCGCGGATTGGAGTTAATTTAAAGGGAAAGGACGGGTTAAGTCCACGCCGCTTTTATGTAAAAGGCAATCCCTATGTATCAAACGTGAAAAAACAAGACATGGATCTGGAATGTCATGGCTGGAAGGGGTAAATAATGGCGCTAACTTATCAACAACTATTAACGGCAGTTCCTGTTGTTCTTGATGCGGGTAATGTTCCGAATATTGTCGGGGATGCGGGCATCGGTAAATCTGCTTTAGTTCGTGAAATTGCTGCTAATCTGAATGCGGCATTATTTACTACGGTTGTCAGCTTAAGTGAAAAAGGAGACCTTGCAATTCCGGTTCCTCCCTTGACCAGCGAATCCTTTGTTGAAACGAAAAATTACGGTCGCCTTGCAAATGTGAAATTTGGTTACTCTGAAACTTTGGTCAGCATTATTAAGTATGCCGAAGCCCATCCTAATCAATCAATTATTTGGTTTTTAGATGAATTTAATCGCGGAACGCAAGCTGTTCAAAGTGAACTAATGAACCTTGTCCTTCAACGAAAGATTAATTCTTTGCGGTTGCCTTCCACAGTGCGGATCATTATTGCGGAGAATCCCGATTCTACGATGACAGGTTTTACCGATCGTGAATATGGTGTTGCGACTGGGGATGCTGCAATTAAAGATCGGACAGTTCGTTTAGTAATGACGAGTTCGACGGCTGAATGGTTAAAATGGGCCAAGACCGCTGGAATTAATGACCTTGTTTCCGCCTATCTTACGCAATACCCTGAACAATTATTAGTTATTGATCCGAACAATGAAGATTTGGCTCCCACGCCACGTGCTTGGGAAAGAGTTTCCCGCAATCTTGATCAATTACAGGCGTTAGATCAGAAAATGCAAAAAGAACTTGCTGCAGATATATTTAGTGGTGACTTAGGTGACGAAGTAGGGGTGGCCTTTGCTCAGTTTGTCCTTGCACAGGGTCAAGAGCTTACAGTAGCGATCTTGAAAGATGCTAAAAATGGCAAGGAGCAGTTTGAAAATGCTGATGAAGCAACCAAAATTCAAGTATTACGGTCATGGCTCAGTCCTAAGTTGGCATCTGAAGAAGAGGCAGCTCTATTTATTAAGTATCTCCAATTAGTTAGTGAGGATGGTCAGTATGCGATTGTTCAAACAGTTGGTGAAGATTTCATTGACCTCTTGCAAGCAATGTATGAACAAGCCATCAAACATCCCCAAGGCTCTGTAGCGCAACTTTATCAATATTTTGCGGAGGTTGCGACGCGTGGTGATAATCGATGAGTTTAGGTGACTTCCTGGCACGGTTACATCAAAATGACGGAAGCGATAATCATGTAACGTCCGCACAACAGATTAGGAAGGCAATTATTAGCATCCTTCAAAAACAGCGCCTTTTCGGAGAAGTGTTATTACAACTTCCACGAGAGAATGATTTACAGTTACCCGCAATGATGGGATTGAGGTGGGAAGACAATCACCTTGTACTGGTTATTAATCCAGAAAAGTTAGTGCACGTTCGTAATGATGAACTTCAAAGCTTATTAGAACATGAAGCCCTTCACCTTATCTGGATGCATCCATTACGTTATGCTTCTTATCCTCATCAAGATTTAGTCCAGATTGCAACCGATGTAGCGGTAAACCAGTATTTAACTGAGTCACCCCAGGGAACAGTAACCCTTAGCCAATTGGAAAAGGTTCTTCGTCAAAAGCTAATGCCAAAATTAGATTCGCAGGATTATCTCAATATATTAGAACAGCTGCCTGCTGAACAACAAGAAAAACTACATCAGCCAGGCCTTAATTTGAATGGCAGCAAACAAAAGGAAAATGCAACGGCAGATGAGGTTAAAACAGCCGATACTCATAACGGCTGGCAGGAACCTAAGACAAGTCAACAGGTCAGCAATCAGGTCGTACGCTTAGCGAATATTAAGCGGATTTTGAATCGTTCTTGGAAGCAAACCCCGCAACGAGATCGCGGTTTATTACCAGGAAATGTAAAAGCACAGTTGCAAAAAGCGCACCAAACCAAAATAGTTGATTGGCGGCAGGTTCTTAGGCATCAGTTTGGGTTGATTGCACGAGGACAAGTTAATTCGCATGCTCGCTTTAATCGCCGGCAACCATTGCGAATGGATTTGCCTGGCAAAGTTACGAGATTGGATCCGGCTGTTGACATTTTTGTTGATAATTCCGGATCAGTCACCGATCAAGAAATCGTTCAAACACTAACGACGCTTGAAAAGATGCTTAAGAAAACGAAACTGACAGCTAACGTTTACTCGTTTGATGCCCGGGTGACTGCCAAGCAAAAACTACATGATGGTAAAAAACTTGATTTTAGACGAACTGGTGGCGGGGGTACAAGTTTTCAATGTGTTTTTGACTATCTCCATCTGCACCACCTAACTAAACGAAATCGCATAATTATCATTATTACTGATGGGTGGGGAGAGGAACGAATCAATAATTATCATTATCAAAATGTTTATTGGCTAATGATGACAAAGGCTAATCAATTATCAGTAAAAGAGCCACCGGGAAGAGTATTAGAAATGAGGGGATAATTGATGACGACAATTTTAAATCCACAAGCCATGCAAAAGGTACTTACCCATAGCAAGGAATATGAGCGAGCAATTGGTCTTCTTAATAAACGGTGGGATCCAGATGAGCAGCCGATCTTTCGCAATGTTCTCCAGTCCGCAGATGTTCAATTTGCTCGGCAGCTCCAAATTGCTGGATTGATTAAGGGCAAGGTTGACTTAAGCAGTTACCAGGAAGTAAATCAATTAATGATGCAACATGACTCATGGTTTTCAGAAAGTGCCCGGAAAACTTTATTAAGTCCTTTTTTAGATTGAAGCAAATTTACGTGAATTTATAGTAGGCATAGTATAATAGTAAGTAATGTAACCTTTTAAGGAGGCCCTGCACATGGCAGTGAATAACGAATTAATTAAAGACGACTTATACGAAGCAGTAAACGGGGAATGGCTAAAGACGGCGAAGATTCCTGATGATAAGCCAGCTACTGGGGGCTTCAATGACCTCGTTGATGAGATTGACAAGCAGCTGATGTATGACTTTGATGCCTATGCAACGGGGAAGGAAAAGTCTGATGATTCGCGGTTTAATGAGATGATTAAGCTATATCGCCTCGCTAAAAAGTTTGATTGGCGTAAGAAGGTTGGCCCGCAACCGCTTAAACGGATGTTAGCAAGTGTAGAAAATCTTAATTCATATGAAGATTACCAATCTCAATGGAAGAACTGGATTTTAGCAGGGATGCCTTCACCGATTAGTTTTGATATTGACGCTGATATGAAGAATGCGACTGTTTATGCTTTATTTGCCTCATCACCATCGCTTATTTTGCCTGATAAGAGCTACTATGAAGCAGAAAAGAAGGCTCAGCACGATCAATTACTCCAATTGTGGTCTTCAATGGTGGAAGCCTTGATGGATAAGCTGGGGTATAGCAAAGAAGAAGCAAAAAAGATTATTGATGATGCAATCAAATTCGATGCCCTTCTTGCGCCAAATGTAAAGAGTGCTGAAGAAGCGGCTGATTATAGTAAGATGTATAATCCACAAACGGTTGCAGAACTAGCCAGTGCGACTGACCAACTTGATATTGCGGCAATAATTAAGCAGTTAGTTGGGGAAGAACCGGAAAAGGTAATTGTGACAGAACCAGAATATTTTAAGGCCCTGAATAAGATCTTACAAGGTAACTTTGAGCTCTTTAAAAACTGGGCATTAATTCGTGTTATTCGCGAAAATGCTAGTTACCTTGATGATGAAATGCGTGAAATCAATGGACGTTATGGTCGAGCACTTTCTGGAAGCAAGAAACCAGTTAGTCAGCGTAAATTTGCGTTCTATCTAGCACGTGACATGTTTAGCCAAGTAGCTGGGGATTATTATGGGAAGAAGTACTTTGGACCGCAAGCCAAGGCAGACGTGCACCATATGGTTGAGCAAATGATTAAAGTCTATAAGGGACGCTTGACCAATAATCAATGGCTTAGTAAGGATACCCGTGATAAGGCTATCCTCAAGCTTGATAAACTGGGCATTCAAGTTGGGTATCCAGATAAGATTCCTGCTCTTTATGATCAATTTAAGGTTGATGAAGAGGAATCTTTGATTGCAAACTTAAATCAATTAACAGTGACGGCTAATAAAGAATTATTCAGTCGTTGGAATAAACCTGTTGATCGGATGCGGTGGGAAATGAGTGCGGCCACAGTCAATGCTTACTACCACCCATTTAAGAATATCATTGTATTCCCAGCGGCAATCCTACAGGCACCGTTCTACTCGTTGAAACAAAGCAGCAGCCAAAATTATGGTGGAATTGGCGCAGTAATCGCCCATGAAATTTCTCACGCCTTTGACAACAACGGGTCATTATTTGATGAGTTTGGAAATCTTAATAACTGGTGGACAGATGAAGATTCTGCACACTTTAAGCAATTAGCTCAAAAGATGATTGAAGAATTTGATGGGATCCCATTTGCTGGTCAAAAGGTAAACGGGAAGCTCACGGTTTCTGAAAATATTGCCGATGCAGGAGGCCTCAGTTGTGCACTTGAAGCAGCAAAAACTGAAGCGGACTTCAATGCCCAAGAATTCTTTATTAACTGGGCAACTATTTGGCGAATGAAGGCAACGGAACAGTACATGCAATTACTGCTTTCAATTGATGTTCATGCACCGCAAAAATTACGTGCTAATATTCAAGCAGAAAATCTCGATGACTTCTACACAGCATTTGACATTAAGCCTGGGAATGAAATGTACCGGGCGCCAGAAGATCGGGTTCATATTTGGTAATTTAAGATTTACAGAAGGTTGGAAGTTTCTCCAGCCTTTTTGTTTGCTATGATTCTTAGCGTGACAAATATCGTCTTCTTCGGTAAAGTTTAAGCATAGTTAATTTCCCGGGAAATAAATTTAATTGAAGGTAGGAGAACTTATTGAAATTTGCCGATAAAATGAAATTATATCGTCGTCAAAAAGAATGGACTCAGCAGGATGTCGCAGAACGATTATTGATCTCGCGTAAAACAATTTCTAGTTGGGAAAATGGTCGGAGTTATCCTGATATTTTTATGTTGGTTCAAATAAGTGATCTCTACCATGTTAGTTTGGATGATTTATTACGGGAGGATCATGAGATGATAAATAACTATAAAGAAGAGCACACTATGAATAAACGAGTAGATAAAATTTTTGTTCTTTGTTATTTTTTGAATATTATTGGCGCTGTAGTTATAGTATTAAAACCAATTTTACCTTTTTTAAGTAATTACTTACCAAAACCGCTATTTACGATTATTTCTTTTATTATTGTTTCTAGTCTTATAATATTAGTCAGTTATGCTGATTGGTCTAAAATAAAAAATAAGCCTGGATTTTGGATAACGTGGCTGATAATAACATTATTAGAAGTAAGGTTAACATTTCCAATCAATGTTCCAATAAATGACAATGGAATTGGATATATCTGTGGTGCATTAACAGGAAATATATTGGTAGCATTATGTTTAACTTGCACTGTCTGGCTATATCCACAGTTTAAAAAGCGAAAGGGTTGATTTTATTGTCAGTAATTAGCGCAATCAAAGGAGATATTACCAAAATAAAAGTTGATGCAATCGTTAATGCCGCTAATACAACTTTAATGGGTGGCGGAGGTGTAGATGGTGCGATTCATCGAGCAGCTGGCCCAGCGTTATATGGTGCCTGTGAAAAATTTCATGGATGTCCAACTGGAGAAGCACGGATAACTGGCGGTTTTAACTTGCCAGCCAAATTCATTATTCACACGCCTGGACCAATTTGGCATGGTGGTGATAATGGTGAAGATCAATTGTTAGCCAATTCTTATCACAATAGTTTGCTGTTGGCTGATAAACATTTATGTCGGACGGTTGCCTTTACTTCAATCAGTACAGGGGTATATGCTTTCCCGCTTGAAAGGGCAGCAAAAATTGCGATTAAAACAATTAAAGATTTTCTCCCTACTGCCAATTGTGTTGATCAAGTAACGATGGTTTGCTTTGATGATAAAACCTTTGCTGCTTATCAATCACAACTTTATTAAGCTAAATAGTTCAAAACTATTGGAAATTAATTGTTAAACGTTTATAATTTTCTGGATTGACTTTTTCCAGAAAATTTTTTGTTTTAAAAAGGAGGTTTATTGTGAAGCACGCTAAATTGCGATCGTTCACTTTTATTCTTGTTGCATTTATGCTGGGATGTAATGAGTTTATGGTTGTGGGCGTTTTATCAGATATTGCACGGAGTTATCATGTTCCACTTTCCACAGTTGGTTTTTTGGTGACAGCTTTTGCAGGAGTCTATGCGATTAGTACGCCAATTATTACTACCTTAACTAGCAATTGGAATCGCTATAAGCTTCTTATGCTATTAATGACCGTCTTTTTTATTGGTAATACTTTAACTGCGATGGCACCAACACTTGGCTGGCTCCTATTTGCGCGAATTATTACTGCCGCTGTTGCTGGAACCATTATTTCATTAATTAACTTGCTAGTTAGTATAATTACCCCAATGGACAAGCGGCCAATGGTTCTAGCGTGGGTCGGCGCAGGTTTTAGTATTGCGTCGGTCATTGGGGTTCCTCTTGGTACAACCATCGCAACGTTACTTTCCTGGCATGATAGTTTTTGGATCATTTCGGGATTAACATTAATTGTGTTTGCGTTGTTAGCCTGGCTTACTCCTCGTGATACACCTCAAGTTAAAGGGAGCATTTTAGAACAGTTAGCGTTATTAAAAGATCACCGTGTTTTATTAGGAATTGGAATCACGGTGGCTGTTTTAAGCCTCCAGTATACTTTCTATACTTATGTTCGGCCGCTAATTACTACTGTGATGGGCTTTAGCTTAACTAGTCTAAATTGGTTGCTGCTTCTTTTAGGGGTAATGAGTATTATTGGTAACGAAATTGCTGGAATCGTTGCGAGTCACAATGGGGTTCAGAAACTGCCGATTGTCTTTATTCTCATGACAATCTTAAGTCTTGTTCTTGGGATTGCATTAGGAAATAAGATTACAGGAATGCTTGTTCTAGCAGCTCTTTGTGTCGTTGTAATTATATATGGAACAACTATCCAACTGGTATTTATTAGTGTGGCAGAAAAAGAATATCCGCAGTCATTAGCTTTAGCAACATCATTAATTTCGATTTTCGCTAATGTTGGAATTTCACTTGGATCCTTCACTGCTTCGACGACTGTTAACTTTGCTAATTTAACGATGCTTGGCTATGTAGGTGCAGTGTACGGACTTTTAGCGATCGGCTTATCTTTTGCCCTTCGTCGTTTTTATCGAAAATAATCTCTGAACCTGCTGAAAAGTAAGCAAATAATGGCTATAATGAATCAGTAATACTACTAGGGAGATTATTAAATTATGGATATTGTTTGGACATGGGATGTTGTTCGCCGCATTATTGAAGTCCTATGGTTAATTAACATTGCTTTTGCAGTATGGACCGTTTTTCGTAGTCGTCGGGATATTGCATCAACTTGGGCTTGGCTATTAGTCTTAACTATTTTGCCAGTAGTTGGATTTATCCTATATCTTTTTGTGGGACGACAATTATCCCATGATGAGATATTTAGTATTCAAGATGAGCAAAAACAATTACGGACCAAATATCTTGAAAAGCAACGAAAGCTAAGTGAAGAGCATGAGTTAATGCCAAAAGGGAGCCGGTTGTCACGCGATCGCCAGTTGGTTAACCTTTTTTTGAGTTTGAATGATTCAGTAGTAACCTTTAATAATAAAGTTCACGTATTTATTGATGGGAAAAAGAAGTTTGATAAGTTAATTGATGATATAAATCATGCAACTGATCATGTATATATTGAATACTATTCCTTTTATGCTGATAATCTAGGGAAGCGGGTGTTGGCAGCCTTAGAAGATGCAGCTGCCCGAGGAGTAAAAGTCCGCGTTCTCTATGACTTAAGTGGGTCTCATGGAACTACTTTCAAATTTTTTAAGCATTTAGAAGAGTTGGGTGGAGAAGCGCAAGCATTTATTGCCGCTGCCAAAGCTTATTTTCAAACGCCACGGTTAAACTACCATCTTCACCGTAAACTAGCTATTATCGATGGCAAGATTGGTTATATTGGTGGATTCAATATCGGTGATCAATACCTTGGCGAAGATCCGAAGTTTGGTTATTGGCGTGATACCCATCTTCGTGTCGTCGGACAAGCAACGATGATGATGACGGTGCGGTTTGCGATGGACTGGAATACAACTTGTCGGAAAACTCATAAAAAGAAAATTGACCTTGAAAAAGAATTTAAGAATTTTGAACTGGTTGCACCAGATGGCGATCCAGATGAGGTTCCAATGCAAATCGTATCTTCTGGACCGGATAATGAAAATTATTCGATTCGACGGGGATATGAATCAATTATTAGCTCAGCGCGAAAATATGTTTATATTCAATCACCATACCTTATTCCAGAAGATTCAGTGCTGGAAGCATTAGTAATTGCCGCAAGAAGTGGAATTGACGTCCGAATTATGATCCCATGCATGCCTGATCATCCATTTGTTTATCGGGCAACGGAATATTATGCTAAATACTTAGTGAACAATGGGGTAAAAGTTTACAAGTACGATAATGGCTTTATTCATTCAAAGACGATGGTTAGTGGGAGCAACATTGCTTCTGTTGGTTCGGCAAATATGGATTACCGTAGTTTTAGACTTAATTTTGAAGTCAATGCATTTGCGTACAATGAAAAACTAACAGCGCAGTTAAAGAAAGACTTTGAAAATGATATGAAAAAGAGTACTTTACTTACTCCTGAGTATTTTGCTAATCAATCAAAGTGGCGGAAATTCAAGCAATACTTTTCTCGCTTACTTTCACCAATTTTATAAAGAATCGAAAAATGACCAAGAAGCAGAATTTTATGTGCTCTTGGTCATTTTTCATTAATAATATTCTTCAATATAACAGTGCTTATTACACTGTAGTGAAACATTACATTGATCAGAAGTCATCAAATTATTAAGTGTAGCTAATGACGTAAGGTCGCGGTCAATAGAAAAAAGGAAAGAGATTAAAAATATCTTAGTCTCTTTCCTTTTTAATTTTTAGTAATTAAATAATTCTGTTGAAAGGTAACGGTCACCGCCATCAGGAGCAACAGTAATAACTTGCTTACCCTTACCAAGCTTTTTGGCAACTTCAATCGCACCTTTGATATTAGCACCAGCTGAGATACCAACAAGAATTCCTTCTTGATGACCGACTTCACGTGCCATCGCAATTGCGTCATCACTCTTAACTTCGAGGATTCCGTCATAAACATCATTATCAAGAACTTTCGGGATAAAGCCAGCACTGATCCCTTGAATTTTGTGCTTGCCACCTTTTCCTTCTTTTAATACTGGAGATTCTGCTGGTTCAAGAGCATAAACCTGAACATTAGGATTAGCTTTTTTCAATGCATGACCAACCCCAGTAAGTGTTCCTCCAGTACCAACCCCAGCAACAAATGCGTCAGGAATATCATCGCCAAATGCGTCAAGAATTTCTTTTCCTGTAGTTTTTTCGTGAATTGCTGGATTTGCTGGATTGTCAAATTGCATTGGCATAAAGTAGCCTTTTTCTTTAACGAGTTCTTCTGCTTTTGCAATTGCACCCTTCATTCCGTCGGCACCGGGAGTAAGAATAAGTTCGGCTCCATAACCTTGCATGAGTTTCCGGCGTTCAACACTCATTGTTTCTGGCATGGTGATGACAAGATGGTATCCCTTGGCAGCGGCAACCATTGCTAAACCAACCCCAGTGTTTCCAGAGGTTGGTTCGACAATGGTGCCACCTGCTTGTAATTTACCAGCTTTTTCAGCTTCTTCAATCATGGCAAGGGCAATCCGATCCTTAATTGAACCACCAGGATTAAAGAATTCAAGTTTTACATAGACGTCTGCTGCATCTTCAGGAACAACGCGATTTAACTTAACAATCGGAGTGTTACCGATTAAATTTACGATTGAATTTGTGATTTTCGTCATATTAATTACTCCTTTACAAATTGTTGTGTAGCTATGTGGTCCGCAACTGAATGAAGCCAATTATCAAAGAACACTCGTTGGGTAGTTTCCCAGCTGAATTCGGGATCTTTCATATGAAGCGGATCGCGAAAGTAGTTTTGCGGCTTAATATACTCAACGCCGGGATTAGCATTCCGTTCTCGTAAGTATTCCTTTAAAAGGGCATCCTTTCCGTATTCAAGATGGGAGAAAAGAAAGTATTGGTTCTTTTCTCGAGCGCGGAACGAGAATAAGAAGTTATTTTTGGTCACAGCATTAATAACTAATCGTGAATCTTCCATAATCTTGTCAATATCGAGTTCGGCATAACGAGCATGGGGAGCAAGAAACCCATCAGGTAATCCTTTTAAGAGGGGGTCTTGCGCGCGCAAATAATTGTGGAAGACTCCAAAAATTTTTTCAGGTAATTGAAATTTGGGAATATCATAAAGGTAGTTAGCCGCCGCCATCGCTCCCCAGCACACGTAAAGTTGCGGAATATTATTGGCAACTAATACGTCAATCAGTTGATGAATCTCATCAAGATACGTAATTTCTTCAAATGTAAGTTGTTCGATTGGGGCGCCGGTGATAATAAAAGCATCCATTGTGGCAACTTGTTTTAAATCTAAAGGTTGGGAAATCTTTTGAACAAGGTCAGGGACAGGGCGAGAAGTATAGTGTGTTTGAGGGTAAAAGTATTGTACATCAACATTGTAGGGTCCCTCAGAAAGTACTTTTGTAAATCGCAGTTGAGTATCTACTTTGTCATGCATTAAGTTAAGAATTCCTATTCTTAATGGATCGGCCGTCATGAAATCACCTCGATATAATTTAAATCAAACTAAAAACTGTCACTAAACAATAACATAGATTAATCACGCCTAAATAAGGGCAGTCTAATCTGTCGTGAGTAGTTTAGCAACAGCTTGTAAGTTTTTCTATGATGGTGGTGTTAATAAGAATCATGAACGACATCTCCTCATTTATCGGCCGTACTTATTTATAGTAATTAAAGTGTAACCGTTAAAATAAGAAATGTCAATTTATAGTATTTAACCTTGTGCAACGATTTTTCGGTACATTCTGGTAGTAAGTCCATAAATAGCAAAGTAAAGGCATAGGAGGACAAGAGTGATTGATACGGCTATTATCGCCATCAATCGAACATTATAGAAATTAAATTGAATTAGAATTTGTCGAATTGCAGGAATCGCAAAGCAAAGATTAATTATTGCACCAACTACTGGCAACATGAAGACCATCAATACTTGACTATGAATACTCTTGGTTGTTTCTTTCTCACTTAAACCAACTTGCTGCATAGTCTTAAAGCGATATTGATCTTCATAACCCTCAGTAATTTGTTTAAAGTAAATTACAACAGTTGTCGTGATTCCTAGGGCAAAGCTAATGAGAATTCCTAAAAAGACGATTCCGCCATAGAGACTGGTCAATTGACTACGAAGGTTTGTCCGGGAAGAATATGCTTGGTTTGGCAAGTGAAGCTGGGCTTGAAGATCATTTTCAAAGTTAAGATGAGCTTTCTTACTGCCGTTTAAGCGATAATTAATTCCTGTGAAGTTAATTGTGGTAGTGTTTGCCGGAAGTTTATTTGTGATTATAAAAATTGGTGAATAAATAGCGTGACTTGGATTAAAGTAGTAGTTAAAGTCATGGATAGGAGTAGCTTGGTATTTTTGCGAACCAATCTGTAAAGTACCACGATGTTCTTTAGCAGGGGAATAAATCAAAGCCTTATTTGCTGCTAATTTAACATGTTTATCCGCAATCCGATTATAAGTTGCTGTCGACATGGTAATGACCGTATTGGTAGTTTGATTAGTCATATCCTGTAAATCACCCTGGTTGATGAAATGATTATTTTCCCAGTAGCCGTATTGCGGAGCGCTCGTTGTAAAGGTAACAGGCTTATTAAGTTGAGCATGGTGTTTTTTGGCAACAGAATTGATGGTCGATTCTTGTTGTGCAGTAAGTTTCTGCGAGGTGATAATTGTAAGGTCGCGTGGGGCATAAGAATTGACCGTATCATTAATGCCGGCATACATAGTTAAAGATGTAAATAAAATTACAAGGACAGAGCTACAGAGTAAACAAATCGTTGCAAGACTAGCGCCATTTTGTTCCATCCGTTGTAACATTCCGGAAACCGCGATAAAGTGGCGAGGGCGATAGTAATATCCTTTATTTTTTTGCAGGAGTTTAAGGACAATAATGCTACCAGCAATAAAAATGAGGTACGTTCCAATCACAACTAAGAAGACCGCAGTCATGAATGTTGTTAAAGCAGACATCCGCGGTTTAACTGTAATTGTAAGATAATAGGCGTAGGCAAGGACTGCAACACCCAAAAGACCGGCAAAAGTAAAGAACTTACCATGACGCGCGATTTTAGTTTGTTGGGGATGCCATAATTCGTTTGGATTTAGCCGGAATAGTTTGATCAGATCAATGACCATTAAAATTAAGAAAAAGCCGCCAATGATGACGATTGTATTTATCACCGCGCCCCATTCAATCCAAGGTTGAGATAAATGATCGATTTGCAAGAGATGAGCAAAGCCAAGAAAAGCGAGTCGATCAAAAATAATCCCAAATAAAGTCCCGAGAAAAAGGCTAATTACTAAAAGATAGCACTTTTCAATGACTGTTAGCACTTGTAAGTTACGTCTCGTCATCCCCAGCATACTATAAAGGCCCATTTCTTGTTGACGCTGTTGCCATAAGAAACGATTGACGTAGATCATAAACGCAAGTGTTACCAGGATAATAAAAGTTGACCCTGTTTGCATTAATGCTTTAGTAACTGCCGCGCTTGGTAAATCTTTAAGGCTGCGATTAATTTCAACTGCCTTAAAAATATAGTTAATGGCGACTAGCATTGTCATTGATATGAGGTAAGGGATGTAAGCTTTAAGATTACGCTTAAAACTTGAATTAATCAGTTTGAAAAAGAGCATCATTATTCACCGCCATTCGTTAAGGTCATCATTGTCTGACTAATTTGTTGTTGGTAGTCTTTAAGTGAAAGGTCACCACGATAGAGTTCATGATAGATTCGACCATCCTTAATGAAGAGTGTGCGTTTAGCATGACTAGCAGCAGCGGCACTGTGCGTAACCATAATAATTGTTTGACCGTTAGCATTAACTTCATCAAAGAGTTCAAGAATTTCGTTACTGGTGTTTGAATCTAAAGCTCCAGTAGGTTCGTCTGCGAGAAGGAGGTCTGGGTGGGTAATTAACGCCCGTGCAATCGCAATTCGCTGTTGCTGGCCTCCAGAAATTTCACTGGGAAAACGATCAATAATTTTATTAATACGTAAGCGATCAATTAAGGGCTTGATCCGTTCTTCCATTGTTGCTACCGGAGCTTTTGCTAGAACAAGTGGTAAGTAGACGTTGTCGCGATTTGAGAGACTATCAAGTAAGTTGAAATGCTGGAAAACAAAGCCGAGGTGTTCCCGCCGATAACGAGCTGCATCGTCTTTGGAAAGCTGCCGGAGATCTTGACCATTAAGGATTGCCTGTCCGTTGGTTGCTTGTTCTAAGGTTGCAATTATATTTAATAAGGTACTTTTACCAGCACCAGATTCTCCCATAATTGCAACATACTCCCCCTCTTCAACTTTAAAGGTAATATCTTTTAAGGCCATTACTGGATTAGCGGAGTTAGGATTATAGACGCGTTGAACGTGTTGAAGGTTTAATAATGTCATAGTAATTTTCCTTTCTGGTAGAGAACTAATTTTGATTATGTCTTAATTATAAAAAGGTTCTGTGCAACTTCCTACTTACGGAAGTGTACAGAACCTTACAGTTTTGTAAGAATTAGTTTGATGATCTGATATTATCTGGTAAGAAAGATAGAATAGCTGTTGTTCCCTTAGATTGAACTGATGAGATGCTAACCTTGAAATTTAAGTGCTCAGTGACTTTTTTAACAAGGTACAGTCCCATCCCAGTAGCAGCAGTTGTTTGGTGCCCGTTTTTCCCGGTAAAACCATTATCAAAGATTCGCGGAAGATCATTCATTGAGATACCGCATCCATGGTCAGCGATCCGCAAAGAATTCATTTCCCAGGAAATATTGATTGTACTATTAGGAGCTGAGTATTTAATTGCATTTGAAAGTAGTTGTTCAATGCAGAACAGCAACCATTTACGATCAGTGAGAACCTTAATTCCGTCCAAGCCGGTTAATTCTGGAATCAATTGTTTATGAATGAAGGCCGCAGAATTTTGTTGCAAAATATTATTGATTAAGTTGGCAATATCAATCCATTGAAAATCGTAATCATGATTATTAATTGCTAGTCGTTCGTCATTTAACAACAAATTGAGATAATAGTTAGCTTGGTGGATATTCTTTTTTACTTCTGGACTTGCGACAGTTGGTGAATTTTCTGCCGCGGCATTAAGACTTGTTAAATAGTTTTTAATTTCATGAGTAAATAATTCAAGGTGGTCAAGCTGTTCGTGTTGAGTTGCTTGTAACTGACGGATTGTGTCAATGTTTTTTGCTTGTTCATCTTGCAATAGTTCAACAAGTTTTCCCTCAGTCATATTGGTAGGAGTGAATTTATCGAGCTGAGAAATATTTAAATGGCGCAATCGATAATATTTAATTGCACCACTACCGATAAGCCACACTATAAAAAAGGGAAGAGAAAAGCGAATCACATCGCCCCAAAAAACAGTTGGGAGATTATATAAGATTACTAAAAGCCCAATCAGCCCTAAGAGAAAAAGATATCCAATAGTAGGAAAAAGGATTGAGCGCCAGAATAATTTGAAATAACGTTTATTCATTGTTTTCCACCAATCGATAGCCAAGGCCACGTTCTGTGTGAATACATTGCCGTAAACCAATTGTGCTTAGCTTAGTTCTTAACCGACTAATATTAACGTTAAGGGTGTTCTCATTAAGGTATTTGCCACCTTGCCATAACCATTGAAGTAATTGCTCCTTAGAAACGGTTTTATTACGGTGACTGAGTAAAACTTGGAGCATAGAGCCTTCAGTTGGAGTGAGCTGGGCAGTACCGTTTTCGTTTGTAAGAATATTAGTAAGGGGATTGAATGAATTATGATCCCACATTATTTCTTCTGCATCAGCCGTCTGCTTATTTCGCCGTAACAAAGCTTGAATTTTAGCTAAAAGCACTGTCATCGCAAATGGCTTCATAATATAATCATCTGCACCCGCGGCCACTGCATGCATGACATTGGTATCAATTTCAGCTGCAGAAATAACTATAATCGGCACTTGACTATGTTTGCGAACCTCTTGAATCCAATAAAAGCCATCGAACGTTGGAAGGGTAATATCAAATAAGACCAGATCTGGGTTTGTAGCAAGAATTTCATTTGCAATGTTTTGCCAGTTGTTAACTGTGATGACATCGTGTTGCCATTTATTTAATTCTTGAGTTGTGGAATGAATAATATCAGGATTATCTTCAACGATAAATATTTTAGCCATAATTGTTTCCCCGTAAATAGATTTAAACTCATCATACATTAGTTTGTTCAGAAAGGAAAATTTCGATATTGACAATCCTCAGTTACTGATTAAAGATAAGGAAAGGACGTGATTTTTAATGGATATTAAGGACAACCTATTAACCCTTGCCGATGGAAACGAAATGCCTCAAGAAGGTTTTGGCCTTTATAAGGTAGATGGCCAAGCGACAATGAATCAAGCAGTCAAAAAGGCATACGAAGATGGGTACCGGCTTTTTGATACGGCTCAGTTATACGGAAATGAGCAAGAAGTGGGGATGGCTTTTAAGCAATTGGCCATTCCATGCGATAATATTTTTGTAACAACTAAAGTGGCAGAAGAAAATCAAGGTTACGATACGGCCATTGAATCTGTCAAAGAATCCTTACATAAATTACAAATGGATTACGTTGATTTGTTACTTGTTCACTGGCCAATTGAACGATCATTTTTTGATACCTGGCGAGCTTTTGAAGAAATGAAAAAAGAAGGACTTACTAGGTCAATTGGTGTAAGCAACTACCAAATGATTCATCTTCAATATTTAGCAACCCAAGCAAATGAAATGCCGGTTGTTGATCAAATTGAGTTGCATCCGCTATTAACACAAAAACCACTATTAGAATTTAATCGTCAACATCAAATAGTAACGCAAGCCTGGAGTCCATTAGGGCGAGGAGCAGTTCTCAATGAACCAGTATTAAAAGATATTGCTGCTGCTCATAATAAATCCATCGCGCAAATTATACTGCGGTGGCATTTCCAGAATGGTGTTTCTTTTATTCCCAAGTCAGTTCATGAAGAGCGAATTGCCCAAAACGCTGATATTTACGATTTTGAACTTAACGCCCAAGAAATGGCACAGATAGATGCATTAAATGCTTATCATCGTACTGGTCGTGAACCAGAATTAGTTTATGAATACAATAAACAATATTAAACACAAAAACAGGGAGCGAGACAGAAGTCACTCGTGACTTCGTTTTTCGACGCGAAGCTAGCCTCTGGGAGCCCCCGCAAGCAACAATAGGCCTCTAACGTTCGGTGTTACCGGACGTTAGAGGCCATTGTTGTACTGCGTATTTGCTTTTTATGAAAGTAACTTAACTTATGTCACAGTCCTGTTTTTAGATTTATTCTAAGCCCAATTCTTTGGCATAGGCTGCTTCTTCCTTACTGAGACGTTGACGTTCACGTTCGTTGTACCATGGTGAAATGGTAAAGGCGAGAACATCATTAATAAGGTAAATTGAGCTGTTAACGGCCATTGCTAAAGTGGCAGATCCTTGCTTGTAAGAAACAAACCAGAGTACTAGTTGCGCAAGACCAGATGCAAGCCACCAGAAATATTGGTTGTTAAAACGTAAGAAGCAAATAACACCAGCGGACAGACTGATGGAAAAGCTGATTGCATCAATCCATGGTCGTGGATCGTCAGTAAGATGACCGATTAAATAACCAGAAACGAAATAGACAATAATTGTTGCAATGATGGCAACCGTCCATGAACGAGCATTGAATTTACGGATCTTTGATGCCATGTTAACATTCCAGTTTGCGGAAAGTAATACTGGTAAATCGAGGGTAATAACATAGGCGATTTGTTCGGCAATACTTAAATAATTTTTAGCACTAAAACCAGCAATGATGAAACATAATGCTGATAAAATACCTAAGAAACCATTTACCGACTTAGCAGCATTAATTGCTAAAACGCAAAGTACCCCAAGCGTGGTTCCAATAAATGTAATGACAGTTACCCACGTTATTGGAGCACTAACTAAAGTCATTACCTGGCATCCAAGACTGAAAAAGAATAGGTAATAATTTTGTTGTGGCCAGCCCTTTAATTGGTGGGCAAGAAATTTAAAATAATCGCTAATCATTAATATAACTCCCTCTACTATATGTTGTGCAATTTTGTGGTTACTGCCGGCTAGTAACACAAGATATTGTGGATGCAAAAAAAGCAACGTTTAATAGTATACCGAGTCAAAATCAGGGATGCAATACCCAAAAGTTTATTTAATCAGTCGCTTAGATTAATTAAAGGGCGGGAAATTAACCCTATCGTTGAAAATAATAAATTTAAAAATTTCCTTTAGCCGATTACGGAACATCGAATGACTTATCAACACTATAATTCAACTTTAACAATTTTAACTTTATATGAAGATTGCGGCGCTTCAACGGTTACAGTGGTCCCAGCTGTTTGGTGAAGAATGGCTTGACCAAGGGGAGAATCAAAGGAGATTTTTTGTTTGGCAAGATCAGCTTCCTGCTTTCCCACAATATGATAAGTTTCTTGTTCATGGTCATCTTCAAATTCAATTGTCACGGTTGTCCCTAAATCAATAGTGTGATCATTCTTGGGGGTCACAATTTCAGCATACTGAAGTTGTTTATTAAGGTACCGAAGCCTACTCTCAAGGTGACGTAATTCACGCTTAGCAGTACTATATTCTGTATTTTCAGATAAGTCACCAAGCGCACGGGCTGCTTTTAATTGTTCAATTTTTGCGGGTCTTTGCTGTTGTAATTTTGCAATTTGTTCTTCAATTTCATGATAGCCATTTGCAGTCATTTTTTGAAAATAGACATTTTTCATTGCTTCCTGGATCTTTTTTCGTTGCATTGGTATAGTTTCTCCTTGTACATTAGCAATCTTGTTATATTTACTAGATATAATTATGATATGATAGAAAGGAAAATTCAATTTGGAGACGGAGGATATATAGATAATGAACGAACAAGAACAACATATTGACCAGTTTCTTACTTCGTCCAACTATCATCAGTTATCTGCTAATCAGCAAAAGCATGCACAGGATATTTTGACGCGTTTTAATAACCAGATGGCAAATGATCAGCATTTGACCGATACTACTTGGACACCAGAAGCAGTAAAAGCGGTCATGGTCGGGGAATTCATCGCTGATCCAGCACTAACTAATCAATTTGGAATTGCGGTTGTTCCAGTTTTGCGAGCTTATCAAGAATTTTTGAAAGTTGAAAATCTTGCGGAAGTTGTAAAAGCAATGGAAGAACAACGGGCAAAGATGAACGAGTGTCGGAAAGCACATAAGACATGGGCACAATTACATGGGGATGCGGAAAATGACGAAGCAGAAGCAACCCCGGTTCAAGCAAGTCCTGCTAAAAAAGAAATTACATGGACACCGGAGAAGTTCAAGGATTTATTAGCAAACGTGCAACAAGCTATTAAGTCGGCTTCCCAATTCAATAATCTTGAATTAGATGATGTTGAGTTGAACTATGTTGTGCAAGAGTTCTTGGAATTAATGGTTCAAGAATGTAATGAATATCCAGGTCAATGGACTTTCAGCAACTTGCAACGCGTATTAGGCATGATGATGCCATTAGATCCACATATTTCAATTAAGCAGATTCACAACATCGTACCGAGCGCGCAGGCCTTGTTTGAATACTTGAAGCAAAATGATTATATCAACATGGATCAATACAAGTTGGGCTTAAAGGCAATTGCTAATATGCAACCATCAGAAGACATGCTTGCCTCATTAAATCGTGATGAGCGGGAAACCCAATTAGTTTTATCATTCATCAATAGTAATGGTATCGATACTGATGATGTAGATGTGGCCGAAGCGTGGATGGATGACCATAAGCAGGAAGTTGCTGACTTTATGCGTGGCCTATTGAATCCATGGGGTGAATATGAACGTAAGCGTCTGCTCAAGCGTCAGCGCGAAATGCAACAAAAGCAACAAGTGGCTAAGCGTAGTGATAACCAAGTTGATTCACAATTAAAGCGGAAAAAGAAGTCCCTTCAAGGAATCAAGTTTAGTAAAAAGGCTCGGCGGAAATTACGTCGCCATTAATTTTTTTAGAGGAGGAATCCATAATGAGCGTTGAAATTCCAGAAAATATGGAAGAAGTAGCAATGCAGCTGGCTCAACATCAAGTACGTGGTGAGCAAGTTGACGAAAAGGCTGTTATTCAAAATGCTGTTCGGGATATACTCCAAGCATTTTTTGATGAAGCCCTTGAAGGTCATTACGATGATGTGAAGTGGGATGGGGATGACCTAGTCGTTACGGATATTATGGGTGATGAAGTAGGACGCATTCAACCACAATCAAGCTCATTTGTTGATGACTTTAAGAACGATGCTGATTCATTAATTGAACGGCTTGAAAATGCGACAGCCAAAATTGTTGGTGGTCGTTAAGATTTTTATCGAAATAGAAAATGGGAGTGGGACTAAACTCGCTTGCGAGTTTTTAGTCCCACCCCCGCAAGGATGGCTAGGTGTTCTGGACGTTGATTTATCAACGTTCAGAATCCAGCCAGCTACTGCGTTTTGGCAGGTTATACTTTAAACTAGTAAAGAGGCTGGATTATTTTTCCAACCTCATTTTCTATTTTAAAGACGATTTTTAATTTCGTAGGGCTTTGATTTTTCGTGTTCAGCTGGTAAGGCATCCTTAGCGTAAAAAATTGCGTATTCTTTATCGTTAGGATCTTTAGCGATGACAAGTTCGTCATTATGACGTGCTTGTTTAAAAATTTGTCCCTTCCGAACAGCTTCATTATAGTCATGAATATTAGCGACTGAATCGCCTGGATTAAAGAAAATTCTTGTTTCCATTATAAGTTCCTCCTCATGCACGACTTGGCAAATCAATTTGTGCTTTTGCTAGAATATGACCCTTGGCTGCGTGGATGAAGTCATTAAGCCAGTATTTATTTTTTAAGGGTAGAGTATCGTCTAACGCAAACACCATTAAAGTATAATCGTGAATTTTGTCGGGAGGTTGTGGACCCACATAACCACTAGTAATCAATGGGTTTCCATTAACCAACGAGCCGGCATTGCTATTATTTCCTTGAACAAATTTGTCTGCTAATTCTCGACTAGCATTTGCAGGGATATCTGTTAACGTTGCTGGAATGTTGGCGGCTAACCAGTGGATCCAAGTAAAACCACAGACAGGTGTTGAGTCATAATCAATAAAGACGAGTGCAAATGTCTTTGTATCTGCTGGTGCGTCGGTAATTTTAATTGGAAATGACTTGATTGGATGGTCAGCTAGCATATCAGCTGCTGGCGCATATTTACCATATTCATCTGCTAACATCCCATTAATTAATGGTACTGAGATTTGCATAAAAATTCCTCCTTATAAGACATATTATAATCGAGCCTAATCTAAATACAATTTTCGTAAATCTTTTATTTCGGTAGGCGTAATATCAAGGTAATTATTAAGATATTGATTAACGTTTCCGTAATTTTGGGTAATGCTTTTGATTGCTGTATTTAGGTAATCAGGAGCTACTGAGGCAAGGGCTGCCCGGTTTGTCACTAGTGCCTCGCTAGCGCCGTGATTACGCATGTCTTGCAACCAGTGATTACGAAACTCTTGAGTAACAGTATTCGTTAGCAGGTAATCTTCCATAATAATCTTTTGCTCAACCCCGAGGGCACTGAGGATAAGATAAGCAGCCATCCCTGTCCGATCTTTACCAGCAGTACAATGAAATAACAAGGCACCATGTTCATTATTCAATAAGAGATTAAATAATTTCTGGTAAGCTTGCTTGGCTGAAGCAGCCGTGGTCATTCGGTGATAAACATCAATCATATGGTGATAACCGTTTCCTGGCTGTTGCATCTGCGCGGCGATTTCTTCATCACTATGCGAGGCATCTGTTTCATCGGCTTCAAAAACAGGTAAATGATAATACTTTGCTTGGGAAGGCACTCGATCAGGGTCTTTCTTTACTTCATCGGGAGCGCGGAGGTCGATATCTAGAGAAATAGGAATATTATCTAAAACAGTGAGATCAGTTTGATCTAAACGAGCAAGTGAGCCTGTACGAATAAGCCGATGCCATTTGATTTGATGCCCATCTGCTGTGGGATAACCTCCAAGATCACGAAAATTATAGCCATTCTTTATTGGAAGTAAGCGTTGGTTAGCCATGAGAATCCTCCTCGTATTAACTCTTACTACTATTGTACACTGAATTGAGGTAAAAGCGGTTGTAAAGCTTGTGCAAGCATTTTTCCTTCAGTAATAGCGCCCGCTTGATCAGGATGGAGCCCATCAGTGAAACTATGGTGCCAAGTTTTGGTTTCAATTATCGAACAGGCATGTTTAGTAGCGATTTTTCGAATTTCAGAAGCAAAAGTCTGACTAAAAGGAATCATAATAGCTAAAGGAGAATGGGGAAAGGTTAGCTTAACTTGTTGGATAAAAAGATCGAAAGCGGCAATAAATTGAGCTAGGGGGAATCGACGGTCATTAACACCTAAATTAATCACATTGAGATCAGGATGATTAGGCGTCCATGATGTTTGAGCATCAATTTTTCCTAAAAAGGCATCGGCAGTTGGTACCCCGCCAGTAGCAGATCTTAGCACTCCTCCAGCAGAGTAGGCTATTCGAACACTATCGACGTCAAGCAGGTCTGCACAGATTCCCGCATAGTTAGTTTCTGGTCGGTAGTCAACGGCAGGGTGATTGCCAACTACCCAACAACCGGCTGTGATTGAATCACCGATAAAGTTGACCACAGGACGCTGCGGGGCTGCCATAATTTCGCCGGTATCGAGATAAATATTTTTAATTGCAAAGCCTTCATTACCTTGCCATACTTCGTCAATATCGGTATTACCGGCTGCCATTATTTCGATAGTATGTAATGTCGAATCAAGTGGAATATCAATTTTTTCTAAGCTAGCTTGTGCCCGTTGCCACTTTCCGCCATCAATTCGAAAAGCAAACACTTGGCTAGGAGATAGGGAATTTTGATTTGGCAAAACAGAAATTTGACATTTTTTAGCATTTGAAACCTTAAAACGAAGGTAGCTGCCAAGGTTAGTGGTGTATAAGGTGGGCATATTATTAATCTTTTTAACGGTCCAGCGTCCAGTACGTGAAGCAAATTTAATTAGATCGGTTGGTTGATATTTCTTCATTTGAATCCTCCAATTATTTATAACTAGTGTAGCATTAAAAGATGGATCGTGTATATCAACTCTGGCTCTGTGTAATCGTTTTCTTTGTTGCGCTGAATTATTTGTAAGCGCTTATTGACGAGGTGGTTAAAAAGTAGTAAATTGTATTTAGTAAAAGTTTACTAATGTTTGTTTGATGTATGGAGGTTATGCTGATGGATAAGCAACAATTTTTAGCTGAATACCAAGACGTGTTTAAAGAACCGGGTAAGGATGTATTCTTTTCACCAGGCCGAATTAATGTAATCGGGGAACATACTGATTATAATGGCGGCCATGTTTTTCCATGTGCGATCAGTATTGGAACCTATGGGGTATATGGTCCGCGTGAAGATACAACAGTAGCCATTTACTCAGCTAATTCGGCAAAAGAAGAAGATAGTAAGATTATTACTTTTGACATTAATGATACAGAACCGCAAAATGCTAAAGATGAAAAGTGGGTTAACTACTTTAAGGGGATGTTGGTTTATCTAAAGCAACGGGGCTTCAAGATTGATCACGGATTTAACTTATACATCCACGGTTTTCTTCCTTATGGTTCAGGCTTATCGTCATCAGCATCAATTGAAATGTTGATGGGAAATATCTTGAAGGATGAATTTAATCTTGATATTGATGAAATTGAATTAGTTAAACTTGGCCAAAAGACTGAAAATGATTTCGTTGGTCTTAATTCCGGAATCATGGACCAATTTGCTGTCGGAATGGGTAAAGAAAATAACGCAATTTATCTTGACTGCAACACTCTTGAATATAAGTATCTGCCGCTTGAACTTGGCGATTATGAAATCATTATCATGAGTACTAATAAGAACCACTCCTTAGCTGGTTCCAAATACAACGAACGGGTCCAAGAATGCGAAGAAGCAGTTAAACGTCTTAACAAGAAGCTTGATATTAACAAACTTGGGGAATTAGACTCCGATACATTTGATCAATACACTTACTTAATTGATGATGACACACTGATTCGTCGTGCCCGTCATGCAGTTAGTGAAAATGAACGGACAAAGAAAGCCATTGATGCAATGGAAAAGGGCGATCTTGAAGAATTAGGCCGTCTGATCAATGCTTCTCATGTATCACTTAAATATGATTATGAAGTGACTGGTAAAGAGCTTGACACCTTAGCAGAAAACGCATGGAATCAACCAGGCTGCCTTGGTGCTCGAATGGTCGGCGGTGGATTTGCCGGCAGTGCGATTGCCATTGTTAAGAAGTCAGAAGCAGAAAACTTCAAAAAGAATGTTGGAAAGATCTACCGGGACAAGATTGGTTACGATGCCAGTTTCTATGATGCTGAAGTTGTTGATGGACCACATAAGCTTTAATAGTATTTTAGTGGGGGAATGAGAAAATGAAGTTAATGGAAAAGTTTGCTGACCAAGTGATTGCTAGTGGAACTTATGAACCACTCGACCGAATCTATGTTTTAAACAAGATTCGGGGCTTTGTTGGTGATGAAGATGTTGAAGCTAAAGATGATGAACCAGTTGTTAACCAACTCGTTGATCTAGCTGTTAAACGCGGCAAAATTGATGATGGTCAAACTGCTAAAGAAATTTTAAACGATCAGCTTTATGACTTGATGACCCCAACGCCATCAGTAGTCAATCATAAGTTCTGGGAAAAGTACCAACAATCTCCATCAACCGCGACTGATTGGTTCTATAACCTATGTACCAGCAACGACTATGTTAAAGTAGCTGCTATCAAAAAGAATGTTGTCTTTGATAAACCAACTAAGTACGGCAATCTTGAAATTACCATCAATCTTTCAAAGCCGGAAAAGGATCCCAAAGCAATTGCAGCAGCTGCTCATGATACCGCCAAGAAGTACCCACAATGTGCCCTTTGCATGGAAAATGAGGGTTACAGGGGACGCCTTGGACAAGCAGCACGAAGCAACCACCGTATTATTCGGATAACAGTAGGTGGACAACAATGGGGATTCCAGTATTCACCATATGCTTACTTCCACGAACACTGTATCTTCCTCGATAGTAAGCACGAACCAATGAAGATCAATCGGCAAACTTTAATTAACTTGGTTGAAATCGAAAAGCAATTCCCAGACTATTTTGTTGGAAGTAATGCTGATTTACCAATTGTTGGTGGTTCGATGCTTGCTCATGAGCACTATCAAGGTGGGAAGCATATTTTCCCAATGATGAAAGCCTCCATTAAGAAAGAATTACACTTTGCTGAATATCCAGCTGTTGATGCGGGAATTGTTAACTGGCCAATGAGCGATATTCGTTTAACTAGTACAGATACTGAGCAACTAATAGATCTTGGTACACATATTATTAAGGTATGGGATCAATATAGTGATGAAAGTCTTGGCATTAAAGCTTTTGATGGACAGACGCGGCACCATACTGTTACCCCTATCATACATCGGGAGGACGATAAGTTTGTTCTTGATTTAGTTTTGCGGGATAATAATACTAATGATGAATATCCGCTTGGAATCTTCCACCCCCATGAAAAACTATGGCACATTAAAAAGGAAAATATTGGTTTGATTGAAGTGATGGGCCGAGCAATTTTACCAGCGCGGCTCAAAGATGAATTAAATGAAGTTAAGAAGTTTTGGCTTGGTGCTGAAAATAAGATTGCAGATAGTCATCTTCCATGGGCAAAAGAAGTTCAGTCAGGGATTAATATCACCGCGGATAATGTCGATGAGGTTATGGAACAAGAGCTTGCTAATGTCTTTGCCAATGTTCTAGAAAATGCGGGAGTCTTTAAGGATGATGCAGCTGGAAATGAAGGTTGGCAACGATTCGTTGATGCCTTAAAATAGTTTTAACCTAAAATGAAGAAAGGGGCGCTGAAGCAGTATGGCAGTAACATTACATGATATCGCGGATAAAGCAGGGGTCTCTATTGCGACTGTATCGCGAATTTTAAATAATGATGTGACGCTTTCTGTAAATGAAAAGACACGTCAGCGAGTGTTAGCCACTGCCGAAGAGTTTAACTATACTAAGCATAAGCGAGCACGCAATAACCAAGTACAACGAGTAGCTGTTGTTCAATGGTATTCTCTTACGCAGGAATTGGATGATTTGTATTACATGGCGATTCGGATGGGAATCGAACGAGCAGCTCAACAACAGGGACTACAGACGGTTCCGGTTTATCAAAATAATATGGAAGAAATTCCTCGCGATGTTACGGGCATCATCGCGATTGGAAAATTTAGTGATTCGCAAGTTCAAGCATTGCGGTTAGTAACTTCTAATATTGTGTTTGTTGATTACGATAGTTTGGCTGCCGGTTACGATTGCTTAGTACCGGACTTTGAAAATGCAGTGCGGTCAGTTATTTCAGAATTTGTTAGCGAAGGAATTAACGATATTGGTATGTTGGCAGGAACTGAAAAGACAACGGACCAACAAATTGTTCCTGATTTGCGGCGATTCTATTTTGAAAGTAACTTACGTCAACAAAACCTTTATCATCCAGAATTTATATTTGCTGGCAACTACACCTCGATGTCAGGATATAACGCGATGAAAAAGGCAATTGCGACGCTTGGTGACCGTATGCCGCATGGAATCTTTGTAGCAAATGATCCGATGGCAGTTGGCGCGCTTAAAGCGATTCAAGAAGCCAAAATTAACGTTCCGAATCGAATCGCTCTGATTAGTTTTAACGATACGGCAATAGTTAAGTATGTTTATCCAAGTATGTCAACAGTACATGTTGCCACTGATGAAATGGCGCATGCCGCAGTTGATATGATGATTAAACGGCTGCAGAATCCCAATAATGATCCATGTAAGACAGTTGTCGGAACTCACTTGATCAAACGGCAAACAACCCGATAGCATATAAAAATGATTCAGTTTTAATAGTAATGGTGCTAGAACCCTTTACCAATAAAAACTGAATCATTTTATTTTTTTATTCTGGTGGATTATAGAATGAAGTTAGCCACCCAGTTGGTGGTAAATAAAAAACGCCACTCGGCGTGACATCAGGTATCATATTAAGTGAACCAAACCTATATGAACGGATGTCCGTCAAATGACGTACTTAAATGATACCATGTCTACTAGTTTATTGACTACTCATAAAAAGAATGCTCATTTTACTAAAGAAGAACGTGTGATGATTGCGACTTTAAAGTCGCAAGGACTTTCCAATCGCGCAATTGGTCGCCAATTAGGAGTTAATCATCAAACAGTTAATAACGAGCTCAACCGTGGTACGGTCCGCCAACTTCGTCGTCAAAAATCTAATGGTAAGATTTACGAATATTCTTACTACATCTATAGTTATGAAGCTGGTCAGGCCACATATCTTGAACATCACCGCCATTCTGGTCGTCGTCGCTTATATTATTCTTCAAAGCAATTTTTACGATTAGCTGATCAGCTAATGCTTGGTGAGTTTGACGACCACCATTACTCCCCACAAGCGGTTATTTATAAGGCTCGAGATTTAATGAATGATGGCACCCTGATCCCAAAGTCGGTTGTAACTTTATATCAATGGATTAATGAGGGTGTGCTTCGTACGTCCAATTTAGACCTCTTTGAAAAACCTAAACGTAAGCATCATCGAACTCATCCGCAAGCTAAAAGGTGCTTAGGGCCTAATATTGCTCAACGACCTTAAACTGCGGACCAACGGTCCGAAATTGGCCATTGGGAACTAGATACAGTTCAGGGACAGAAAAACGGTAATGACAGTGTTGTACTAGTAATGACTGATCGCCCTTCACGAGTTAATATCACGAGTAAAATTGCTGGTAAAACTGCGCATGCAGTAAATCAGTTCTTTATAAATTTACGCCAGAAAATGGGCACAGATGCTTACTATCGCATCTTTAAGACAATAACCTCTGACAACAGTTCAGAATTTAGTGAGTTAACACAAGTTCACGATCATGTTTTCTATGCTGATCCGTATTCCCCTTGGGAACGTGGATCCAATGAGATCAATAACCGGTTTCTCCGCAAGGAAATTACCAAAGGTGAAGCTATAAATAACTATAGTAGTGCTCAGATCATAGCAACTAATGATTGGATGAATCACTATCCACGAGCTATGTTTAATGGACATTCGTCAATGGATATCTATCGTAAGGCCTTCTACCAAGAGATATCACAGCTCCATCAACCAATAATCAATTGGTCAGTATTATTTATTTGAGTCCAGTGGCTAACTTATTCTTGAAATTTAGGTTTTTTTATTCTTTTTTGATACCACCGATAAGCAAAGTATAAACCAACGATCGCCATAATGATGATAGCAACGGTTGTATAATCATTAAAGATTATGACAATTTTATTCCACGATTGGCCGACCCAAGCGCCGAGAACGACAAGCAGTGTATTCCAAATTGCGCTTCCGATCGTAGTGAGAAGGCAGAATTTCCCTAATGAAGTTTGCGCGATCCCAGCAGGAATAGAGATTAAACTGCGGATAACGGGAATGCAGCGGCCATAGAGAATGCCACCTGTCCCATGTTTATTAAACCAATCGACTGCTTTTTTAGCATCATCTTGATGAAAGCCTAGAAGTTTAAATAAGCGATGACTAAGAAGACGTTCGAGACGTTTAACAGTTAACTGGCGACCAAGGGCATATAAGATAAGTGCCCCGATAAGCGAACCAATTGTTGCGGCGATAATTACACCAATAATTGATAATGAAGTGGTGGTCGTCATGAATCCGCTCATTGTAAGGATAATTTCGGATGGTAGCGGTGGAAAGACATTTTCAAGGGCAATTAGTAAGGCAATTGCAAAATAACCAAACTGATTAATAAATTCCGTTATCCAAGCGTTCATAAATTACTCCTGTTCAATTAAATATTCTCTAAACACTCTATCATATTAGAGAAATACTTAGTAGCGGTCTTATTTTTCTTTAGTGAAAATTACGAATTATAAATTAGGATTATTATATTGAAGTGAATAAAATACCTGAAGAGAGCAAAAAGTGTTCGGATTTAATTAAATAAAATCTTAAAAATTGCTAAAATCTTACTAAAAATGTGCTAAAGTATAATAAGACTACATAAGGGAGATTGATATAAAGTGAAGCGATATCGTTTCGGGCGCCTCAGTATGGGCTGGCAAATTATGATTGGGCTGGCCCTTGGTATTATTTGTGGATTAATTTTCTATCAAAATAAGAGTGCCATCACTGTTATGCAGAGCTTAGGAACAATCTTTATCCGGCTGATTCAAATGATCGTAATGCCAATTGTTGTTTCTTGCTTGACTGTCGGAATTGCTAATATTGGTGATATTAAAAAGTTAGGTCGGATTGGTGGAAAAACATTAATTTATTTTGAAGTTTTAACCACGATTGCGTTGATTTTAGGGATCGTAATGGCTAACATTACTCATCCGGGGTCGTTTATTGATATTCATAAACTTCATGCAACTGATATTTCGCAATATATGTCCACCGCAAAATCCGCAGAACATAATAGCGGATTTTGGCCATTAATTTTGTCGATTATTCCAACGAATATTTTTAAATCCATGTCTGATGGTGACATGATGCCTGTTATCCTGTTCTCTGTTCTCTTTGGATTAGGGATTGCAGCTGTTGGGGAAAAGGCTAAAATTTTAATTAATGTATTAAATGCAGTTTCAGAAGTTATGTTCAAAGTTACTAATTGGGTCATGAAGTTTGCGCCAATTGGGGTCTTTGGTTTAATTGGAATGACAATCGCCGAAATGGGTATTAGCGCTCTGTTGCCATTAGGATTGTTTATTTTAATCGCGTATGTGACAATGCTAATTTTTATTATCGTTGTCCTCGGTATTACTGCTCACATTTTCCATTTACGTTATTGGAAGACGATGCGCGCGATTCTTGATGAGATTGTCTTGGCATTTACTACTGCTAGTTCAGAAGTTACGTTGCCTCGCTTGATGAAAAAGACGCACGAGATGGGGGTAAGCAAGGGGATTACAGCTTTTGTTATCCCAACTGGTTATACTTTTAACCTTGATGGATCTGCAATTTATCAATCATTAGCAGCGATCTTCTTAGCACAAGCATATGGTCTCCACCTTAGTCTTTCTCACCAAATCACGTTGTTAGTAGTTTTAATGATTACTAGCAAGGGGATGGCTGGGGTTCCAGGGGCCTCCTTTGTTGTATTGCTTGCTAGTGTTTCCACGATTGGTGTTCCGATGGCTGGCCTGACTTTCATTGCCGGAATTGATCGTTTTGTTGATATGGGACGAACTGCCGTAAACGTGGTTGGTAATTCAATCGCTACGCTGGTTATCGGTGAATCTGAAGGTGCCCTTGACCGAGAAAAATATAATGCATATTTAGATAATTACGGAAAAGAAAAGACACCGACAGAAACTGATGCTGAAGTCGAATAATAAATATAAAAGCGAAGATGGGAAAAGTACTCACCTTCGCTTTTATATTTATACTTCTTCTGAATCGGCAGTATCTTTTGCTGATGCTAACTTAACTCCCCGGTGCTCCACGCTTGTACTAAATACGATTTGTGTACTTGTCTTTCCAAAACGTTGTTGAATCGTATTGATGAAGTCATCTAAATCGGTAGTAGAAGGGAAAACAACTTCCATAATTTCTGAATAATCACCAGTTACACAGTTACATTCAATCACGTTGGGGATTTGTTGAATGTAAGGGTAAAATTCTTGCTTTTGGCGAGGCTCAAGTTGTACCTGAATAAAAGCTTTAACATGGAAGTTAATTTTTTCCATGTTAACACTTGTATGGTAGCCAGTAATAATCCCATTTCGTTCAAGCTTATTGATTCGCGCCGCAATTGCTGGTGATGAAATGAAACATTCTTTAGAGAGTTCTTTCAAAGAAGCACGGGCGTTTTTTTGAAGAAGATTAATAATCTTCCTATCGATCTTGTCCATAAGATGCGGCCTCACTTTCAAGTATTAAAGGTATATTGGATATATTAAGATTACTCTAATTAAAGATTAATGTATAGTATAAATTTTAGGAAATTTTGAATTAATTGAATTTTATCTGAAGTCAGTATTATTCTGGTTTCCTTCTCTTTATTCTTCAAAAAAATGGTATAATTTAAGTAAATATATCACTTGTTTGTTTGGAGGTTCAAACCTATGGATCAAGAATATCAAAACATCCTAGTTCCAGTTGATGGTTCTCAGGAATCAGAATTTGCATTGCACCGCGCAATTGCAATCGCAAAGCGTAATGGTGCCCATATAGATATTTTAAATGTAATCGATACACGAGCAATGGCTTATAACTTTGCTGGTATGTCAGATGGAAGTATTGCCTATCAATTAGTTGATAAATCAAAGCAATACCTTGATGAATTGTTGAAAAATGCCAAGGATAAGGATGGCTTTGATAATCTTGATATCCACATTCGTCTTGGTAATCCAAAGACAATTATTTCGTTTGACTTCCCTCGTGACCACCACAACGACATGATTATTATCGGTGCTAGTGGATTATCACGGATACAACGAGCCGTAATGGGTTCAGTTACGTCATACGTAAAGCGGAATGCGCCTGTTGATGTGCTGGTTGTTCGGACTGATGTAGATCAGGTTAAATAGTCATTAAATATTATCGATGAGGGTTAGTGGTAGATAATACCATTAACTCTTTTTTTATAAAAATGAAGGGTGTGTTATCGTGGCAGATGAAATTACTAAGCGAGTTTCCTTGGTAGAATTATTTTACGATTTAGTGTTCGTTTGCTAATGTCGTAACTTTAACCTAGTTTAGAATAAAAGGAACCGCTCGAATCAGAGCAGTTCCTTTTTTAACAGAGAAGATATTTAATTACTTTTTAGTAACTTCCATGACGATATCAGTAGTAGTTACCTTTTCACCAGCATCCTTCAATAATTTAATATCGAAGTCTTTACTGTTAGTAACTGTTACCATAACAGTATCATCAAGTCCAGCTTTCTTGATTGCTGGATCCCAGAATTCCATTAATTCATCACCTTTATCAAAGTGTTGATCCTTATCAAAGTAACTAATGAATCCAGTACCACGAAGCTTAACGGTATCAATACCAACGTGGATCAGTAACATAATACCATTGTCGGATTCAAGCCCGATTGCGTGACGAGTAGAGAAGGTTGCTCGTACTGTTCCGCTAAATGGAGCGATTACTTTACCATCAGATGGTTTAATGGCGAATCCTTTACCCATGTTACCAGAAGCAAAGTTTTCATCGTTAACGTCCTTTAAGTTAACAAGTGTACCGGCAACTGGTGATGTAATATCAGTAACACCAGGTTGTGGGGTGGAAACAGATGCTGTTTGTGGGTTGTCGCTGTCAGCATCTTCAAGGTGATCTCCCCAAGTCTTTTCAAGTTCAGCAACGATCTTAGCGTGCATCTTTTCATCAAGTTTAACCTTTTTTGCAAAGATAAATATACTAATGAGGATCAAGATAGCAGGGGCTAGGAACATTACTAGCTTAAACTTAGCAGCACCTGCAGCAGTAACTGTTGCTGCAGTCGCACCAGCAGTCATTCCAGCAATAATAGTAGTTGGTCCAATAATCCATCCAGAAACAGCACCAGCGAACTTATCTAGCAGTGGACGAACTGATAATGTAAGTGATTCGTCACGATGTCCTAATTTTAGTTGACCATATTCAACAGAATCAGTAATAGTCATTAAAACAACTAAAAATACTAATGGTTGTGGAATGAAGAATAATTCTGCACCAACTAAAACTAAAATGAGTGATTTACCAGCAAATGCAAAGATTAATAAGCCGAGGAAAAGTAATGAAACTGAACCGTAAAATAATTTACGCCGACTAATTTTACCAGTAAAGAGAGGGAAAGTAAGAACGGAAATAACACCAATAACAGTGTTTAATCCACCTAGAATAGAGAAAGCCCTTGAATCACCTAAAATATAAGTAAAGTAGTAAAGCTCCATACTGTTAACTAATGTAATTCCTGTTGTATAGAATAGGTATGAGAGAGCTATAGCGAATAATTGGTCATTTTTGACAAGAATTTTATAAACGTCTTTTAGTTTAGTTTGTTCTTTGTTTTCACGAAGCAATGACTTTTCTTCATGAGTACCAAGCCCGACACCAACAGCAGTAATAGCAGCAACAGCAGCGGCAATTGCGGCAAAAATAAACCAACCACGATCATCACCGGTACCGCCATTTTGATTTGCCGAGAAGAATAAAACCATTGGCATAATAACAAAACCAACAATATTTCCTCCAACAGTAGAACCAACCCGCGCAAAAGTAGCTATTTTATCACGTTCATGGGAATCGAATGATAGCGCAGGAATCATTGACCAAAAGGCAACATCATTAAATGAATAGAAGATATCCATAATGATATATAAAATAGCAAAGATCAATAGGTATAGGTAAGGATTAGAAAGGCTTAAACCGCCCATTGGTGTGAATAAGATAGCTAAAATAATTGCTGAAATGATTCCACCACCGACAACCCACGGCTTAAATTTACCCCAACGTGTGTTAGTACGATCAATTGCGTTCCCAATTAATGGGTCAACTAGCAACTCCACAATTCGTAATACAGCGATAATTGATGTAACCCATAGAACCATGTGATTGTTGAATGCTTTGTTACTAGAATTGAATAAGTGTCCAGTAACATACATAATGAAATACGTTGAAAGTAAAGCATAAAAGACATCATGCCCGAAGGCTCCCATTGAATAGGCAAAACGGGAACGGGCAACATGCTGTTTACTTTTTACAGTATCAATTTTTGTATCCATGTTAACTCCCCTTTTCTACAACAACATATAATATCTTACACGAATAATAGTAAGCGTTTTCATAGAAAAAGTCAATGCAATTTTAGTAAAGTTTTACGAAAAAGGAAGTAATATCAAAATAATTATTGATTGAAAGCGATTGCCATAACTTGGGCTTGAATAGTTTCTAACTCATCAGCATTTAAATTAATATATTTATTTACAAGGCGTTCATTTGCATGAAGATCCCTGACAAGAAAATCGTGGATTGATGTAATGTTTATTCCGGCATGGCGTAAATGGAGAATTGTCATTGTAATTGCTAACTGTTCTGTTTTAGCGGCTGAAAGGGTAGCAGGGGCTGTTTCGATGACCCCTTGGTAATAGCCGCTCATAAATGTTTTATTCATGATAATCACCTCTATGCTAATCAAACCACATTTCTATTTTCTTGTTAAGAAATTCAAAATAAAAAAACGACCGAGAATGGATCTCAGTCGTTAAATCAAAGTTTATTTGATTATTGTTCTTCGTACCAGCTGTAGTGGAAGTTACCAGGACGGTCAGTACGTTCGTAAGTGTGAGCACCGAAGTAGTCACGTTGAGCTTGAAGCAAGTTAGCAGGAAGCACTTCTGAACGGTATGAGTCGTAGTAACTAATAGCAGCGCTAAGTGAAGGAACAGGAATACCAGCCTTAACAGCAAGAGCAACAACGTCACGAGTTGCCTTTTGGTACTTCTTAGCAATATCCTTGAAGTAATCATCAAGAAGCAAGTTCTTCAAGTCTGGGTTCTTAGTGAAGGCATCAGTAATGTTTTGTAAGAATTGTGCACGAATAATGCATCCTGCACGCCAGATTTGAGCTAATTCACCATACTTAAGGTTCCAGTCGTAACGTTCGGAGTCGATCCGCATTTGTTCGAAACCTTGTGCGTAACTCATAAGCTTACCGAAGTAAAGAGCTTGACGTACTTTTTCAATCATTTCCTTCTTGTCATCGATTGAAATAGCTTCAGTTTCAACAGGCAATTCCTTGCTTGCTTGTACACGTTCGTCCTTCATCATTGAAATGTAACGAGCGTAAACAGCTTCTGTAATAACTGATTGAGGAGCACCACCATCAAGGGCAGTCATTGAACTCCACTTACCAGTACCCTTGTTAGCACCACGGTCAAGGATCATGTCAACAATAGGCTTGCTCTTGTCGTCACCAAGGTCATCCTTACGAGTAAGGATATCAGCAGTAATGTCAACAAGGTAACTGCTTAATTCACCCTTGTTCCATTCAGCAAAAGTCTTAGCAATGTCATCAACAGGCATCTTTAATACGTTACGCATGATGTTGTAACTTTCGTCGATTAATTCTTCATCACCGTATTCGATACCGTTGTGAACCATCTTAACATAGTGACCAGCACCGTTTGGTCCAATGTAAGCAACACATGGCTTGCCATCTTCTTCAGCCTTAGCGGCAATCTTAGTAAGGATTGGAGCAACTAAGTCATAAGCTTCTTTTTGACCACCTGGCATAAGTGAAGGACCGTGAAGGGCACCTAATTCACCACCGGAAACACCCATTCCGATGAAGTTGATACCAGACTTGTCTAACTTAGCGTTACGAGCCATAGTATCGTGGAAGTTAGTGTTACCACCATCGATTAAAACATCACCCTTGTCAAGTAATGGCAATAATTCGTCGATAAGAGCATCAGTTGGCTTACCGGCCTTAACCATCATAAGAATCCGACGAGGCTTTTCTAGTGAGTCTACAAATTCCTTAACAGTGTAGCTAGGTACTAACTTCTTATCGCTGTGGTCACGCATCATATCGTCAGTACGGTTACGGTGACGGTTGTATACACCAACCGTGAAGCCACGACTTTCGATGTTTAGTGCAAGGTTCTTACCCATAACAGCTAAACCAACAACACCAATTTGTGCTTTTTGATCAGACATTAAAGTCACTCTCCTCAATACTTATGTAATATAATTCACAACCTCGATTATAACAAAAATTAAAGATAGTGCAAACGCTAAACATCAATTTTTATTATAAAAAAGTAATTTACAGCAAGAATGCTATAAATTACTTGTAGTAACTAATGATTTAAACGATAAACCCACTTACGTCCATCACGAGCCAAGAGTTCGTCAGAAGCTGCTGGACCCATGGAACCAGGAGTGTAGTTAGGGAATTGAGGCTTTTCAATATCCCAAAGTTTACGGATAACATCGACGAACTTCCAGGCATAAGCAATTTCAGCCCATGAGGCAAAGTTTGTGTGGTTACCTTCAAGTGCATCATGGAAAAGACGTTCATATGGTTCTGGAGATTCCTTCTTATCAGAATCACTTTGCAAGAAGCGTAAATCAACAGGTTCTGTTGTGAAGCCTTGACCCGCGCGCTTAGCATTTAATTGGATTGCAAAACCTGAGTTAGGTTCAACAAAAATAGTTAATACGTTTGAGTTAAGAGATTGGTCACTTTCAGAACGTGGGTTAGCAAAGATATCGATTAATGGCTTCTTGAAGACAACATCAATACGAGTAAACTTGTCTGCTAACTTCTTACCAGTTCGAACGTAGAATGGTACACCAGACCAACGATAGTTATCAAACATTAACTTAGCAGCAACAAAGGTTTCAGTACCAGATTCTGGATCAACACCATCTTCATGACGGTAAGCGTTAGTTCCATCACCAGCATCGTATTGTCCACGGACAAAGTTAGCAGCTGCTTCTGATGGCGTGTAGAGGCGAAGACTACGAAGAGCCTTAATCTTTTCAACTCGAACATCAGCATCAGTAAATGCAACAGGTTGTTCCATTGCTAATTGGGCAACAATTTGCATGATGTGGTTTTGCACCATATCACGTAATGCACCAGATTGGTCATAGTAACCAGCACGTTCTTCAACCCCAAGCTTTTCACTTAAAGTTACTTGGATGTTGTCAATGTAACGATTATTCCAGAGTGATTCAATCATGGTGTTACCAAAACGTAATGCTTGAATGTTTTGAACCATTTCCTTACCAAGGTAGTGGTCAATCCGGAAAATTTGATTTTCACTAAATGTTTGTGATAATTCATCGTTAAGCTTCTTGGCAGATTCAAAGTCACGACCAAATGGCTTTTCAATAACAAGACGGTTAAAACCATTGTCAGTTAATAATCCTTGCTTCTTCAAATTCAAGGCAATAGTACCGAAGAATTGTGGTGCCATTGACATGTAGAAGAGACGGTTGCCTTCAGCGCCAAATTGTTCATCTAATTCAGCAAGGCGTTGCTTAAGGATTTCGTAATGTTCTGGTTTAGTAACATCATGTGACTTGTAGAAAAAGTGCTTTGAGAATGCTTCTGCTTGGCCATTCTCAGTTTCTGGAATGTTACTAATAGATTCACGAACGATTTGTTGGAATTCTTCGTCAGTTAATGGACGACGGGAAGTTCCTAGTAATGCAAAATGGTCAGCTAGGTAACCCTTTTGATATAACTTGAACAAAGCAGTATAAAGTTTACGCTTTGCAAGGTCACCAGTCGCACCAAATAATGTAATGACAGCCTTATTTTCTGTAGCCAAAATGTTCACTCCTTCTGAAATTTCAGAAAATTCTTATACCGTGACAATTATATACTCTTAAAGCGCAATCTGCACTATCAAAGGAAACGTTTTCTGAGAAGATCTCTTAGAAAGTTGAAATGGACCATCATCGATAAATGGCTTATTGATTAGCCTTTGGCAAGCGCTTATCAATTAATGGTCTAGATCAAAAAACTTTTAAAAGAAATTTGTAATTATAGCTTATGAAAACAAAACTAACTAAAAAAGCTGGGAAAAATTCCGCAGCTTTGAAAAATTATCTTAAATAAATTGTTTACGTTCTGCTATTACACCACAGACTGTAAAGAAGATAGCAGCAATAGCAATCACGATTAAACTTGCAAACCAATTATGTGTTTGTGAATAAAGGTTCCCGACAACGATAGGACCTAATGCAGAAATTAAATATCCTACTGATTGGACCATCCCAGAAAGGTTTCGGGTATCAGTGGAACTCTTGGTCTTTAGTCCGAACAAAGTCATTGCAAGAACGAAAGTAGTAGTTGTACCGGCACCAAGAAATAGGGCAACGAATATATAGTAAACAAGGGAATTTACTGGGAAGAACATCATTCCAGTTCCAATTAAAGAAATGATTCCCGCAAATAGCATAATTGGTTGCCGATTCTTCATCTTAGTGGCAATTACGGGGATTGCAAAGGCAAATGGCATTGACAATAACTGTAATAATCCAGCAACTAAACTTGCATTATCGCTGCTTAATCCGGCATCCATGGCAATTGTAGGCAACCAGGCAACGATACTATAGAAGACGAAACATTGTCCTCCGAAGAATAAGAGCAACCACCATGCGTTTGCATTTTTCCACATGTTAGTTCCGCGATCATTAGAACTGCTTTCGTTAGTGGCGCGTTGATTATAGCGTAAGTTTGGTACCCAGATAATTACAGCAATTAAAGCAACGATACTAATAATGATAACAGCAGTTTGCCAACTAGTAGCGTGGGTAATTGGAGTAATTGCGTAAGCTCCAATTGCAGCAAATAAAGTCATTGCGACATTATACATCCCTGTTACACTACCAATTCGATTTGGCAACTTATCAGAAATAATTGCAGGTAATAAGACGTTAATACAAGTGATGGCAGCCCCGACTAATATTGTTCCGATCATTAACGATGAGAAATTTAAAATTCGTAAATAGGAACCAATAAACATTAAAATCATTGCTAACTCAATCGTTAATTCATTACCAATTCGTTGAGCGAGTGCTGAAACTACTGATGATAGTAATCCGAAACAAAGGAGTGGAATAGTTGTTAAAATTCCTAAGCTAGTAGTTTCAACGTTAAAAGTTTGTGCAATGTCTTTAATGACAGATGGTATTGCTGTAATCGGCATACGCATACAAACTCCAAGGAAAAATAGTCCGAGAATTAGAAGTGGGCTATGCTTTTTAATTTTTTCCAAAAAATTCATCCTTTCATCATAAGATTAGCTTGATAATAGACTAGACAATTATATCATAATAGGTCCCTCGTTATGATTAATATCCGGTTAGAAGTGGCTAATCCAATTGGAAGCTAGTTTGACGGAAAGCGATTCAAAATATATAATCAACAATGAATATTTTTGGAGGAACACTATGACGGCTATATACCCATACCTAACATTTGAGAATGCGAAGGAAGCAATGGCTTATTATGAACAGGACTTCAGCGCTCAAATTACATATCACGAGGCTCTGACAAAAGAGCAGGCGGAAAGTCTTGGATTACCAGTTGATCAATTAGACCAGACAACAATGCGTGGTGAATTTATGATTGCTGGTCAAAAAATTATTTGTGCAGATGCAACGATGGGCAATCCTCAAACATCTACGCTAATTTCAATTTTACTTGATTTTGAAGAAGAGGAAGATAAAGCACGTGATTTGTTTAATCGTTTGGCAAAATCAGACAATCAACGTGTGACGGTACCATTTGGTGATTGGGTCCTAAATAATGTAATGGGACAGATTGTGGATAAGTATGGGATAACGTGGTTGATAAGTGCTAATAAACAAGGCTAAAATAAAAGCGACTTGGAAAATTCAATCCAAGTCGCTTTTATTTTAGAAGTTAGGCGTTAATTTCGCTCCACCGTTTGGCCAAGATAGTATAAATTCGCTCAATATCTTGTGAAGTGCCCCGTAATTCATAATCTGCAAGAAATGGTGCGTCAAAATCTCGCGCATATTTACGAGCGGTTAAGCAATATTGCTCGTTAAAATTCTTATTACCACTGCCTACTACGCCGACACATTGTTTGGCATTATCGTTGTAGGCAATGTATTCACCTAATGCATTTGTCATAATTTCAGTGAAACCAGAATCGATCCCGTTACCCCCATTTAAATATGTGGGCACGAAAGCAAAGAAGGGTTCTGTCTCATCGGCAGGAAGAGTTTGGTCGCTAACTTCTTTTAATTCAAGAAGTGGACGATCTTCGCTAATACTGTGCTGTTGTTTAGCATATCCCTGCATCCGCGTTAAGAAGGAACGGGTATTTCCCTCAAGCGAAATATAAATAATATTCATTGGTGCCATGTGAATTTCTTCCTTCTAGTTTAGATTTGTTTTAATATTATAAAATTATTTTAGTAGAATTAAGGATTAAATAAAAGGATAATCTTCTTATTGTTGCCAAAATGTAAAATTTTACTTTGATAAAGTAGTAACGATAAAGCTATCGATATATGAATGGCGATAATCTTGAATTTTTAAATCAAGGTTGGCTAGTTTGATCGTTTCTCCTTCATGAATATTATGATAATTATCTAACACATATCCTGACAAAGTAACCACATCGCTATCTTCAGAATCTTTAAGTTCAACATGGAAGAAGCGTTCAAAGTCATAAATGGTCGTTTTTCCATCAACCCGGTATTGATTTTCACCAATCTTAGAAATCATGTTATCTGAAACATTGTCGATCTCGTCTCTCACCGTTCCAAATAATTCTTCATAAATGTCCTTGTCAGTAATAATTCCGCTAGTACCCCCATACTCATCAACAACGACGACCATCGGCACCCGGGTACTAATCATTAACTTAAGAACTTCGGTAATTGGGGTAGTCTCAGGAGTAGTAGGCATATGGCGGAGAACTTTGGCTAAGGATACATCTCCGTTAATTTGTTTTTGCCGAATTAAGTCATAGTTAAAAACATAACCTAAAATCTTATCCTTATCATTATCAGCAACTACCGGTAAGCGGCTATATTTCGTCTTAAGATATAGTTTAATCGCGTCATTTACGGTTTTATTGATATCAATAACTGTTAATTGCGTGCGATCGATCATAATATCTTTAGCAACCTTATCGTTAAAGTCAAAGGCTCGTTCCATATATAGCAAGTCATTGTGTTCAAGCTCACCACCTTTGACAGCGTTTCGAGATAGGCTAATAATCTCACTTTGCGAAAGGACGTCTTGACTCTCATCGGCTGGCTTCATACCTAACATTTTGACAATTCCGTTGGCAGAACTATTGAGCAACCAGACGAAAGGATAAAAAGTAATGTGAAAATAGTGCAGTGGGGTGGTAACAAACATCAGGGTCTTAATTGGAATATCAATACTGATGTTTTTAGGTACGATTTCGGTTAAGACCACTTCAAAATATGTTAGAAGAAGAACTCCCACGATGGCACTTATAACATGGATGACACTATTGTTTAGTGACCAGCTTGGCAGCGAGAGAGCATCAGTTAAGAGCTCTTCAATTGTTCCTTCGCCGACCCAACCGAGGATAATTCCACAAATTGAAACCCCTACTTGAGTGGTCGAAAGATATTCCGTTAGATTGGTGACCATTTTGATTGCACGGGTTATTTTCGCAGATGGTTTATCGCGCTTTGCTTGCATTTCTTCTAGGGCCGTTACCCGTGCTTGCACTAAGGCGAACTCGGCTGCTACAAAGAATGCTGCAAAGATAAACGTAATGATGATAATTATAAAATTTGTGAATAGTTGGCCCTCATTCAAAATAACATTCCTCATTTCGATTGGTAAGTACAATTTATGTATATTATTCTACCATTCAAATAAGGTGTTATAAATTAAAGCATGTTAAAAAGAAGGACATGTTTATTTCGTTCATTACCTAAAAAATGATAAGATTAGTAAAGGTAGATAGCTTAGGAAAAGAGGTTATATAGTGAGTAGTATTACAATTAATGATTTAGTCTATGATGCTAAATCAGGAGACCAATTAGATAACGTTTCATTAGAACTAAAGTCACCACAAGTAATCGGAATTTGCAGTAATGATACAGGTGCAGCAGCTGCATTAGAAGATTTATTATCTGTCCGTGGAAAAATTTTAAATGGGGATGTAACAATTAACGGGGTCCCATTCAAAAAGTATAAGCGTCAAAGCAAAAATGAAATCGGCCGAATTGATGATGTGGTTTTAAAAGGAAAAACAGTGGAGAAAGCTGTTGACCACGCGTTACGTCATCATAAAAATGCTTTAAAGCCAGAACAAGCACTCCAAATGCTTAAATCATTAAAATTTGAACCTGATCAAATGATTGCTGCATTAAGTGATGCTCAACAACTAGAACTACGGATAGCCCTCCTCCTTACTTGGCAATGTCCAATCGTTATTTTGAGTGATGCCTTTGACGGCTTGGAGGAAGATAAACGGCAAATGATTGGTCACCTTGTTAAAGACTATGCTCAAAAGGTCGATGCCTTAGTGCTTTTCACAAGTAAAAATATTTCAACATTGATGCGGTTTGCTCATACTCTTTATTACTTTAATGGCAGTCATTTGACTTCTGCACGTGATTTATCGATGAATGATGGAGTAGATTGTACTGTGACAGTAATGGGAACTGGTTTCCCAATCGACAATGCAGTAAAGCTAGGGGCGCACATGTTGGAAGAAGCAGGTAATGAGACCCGTTTTCTTTTCACTGGAAATATTCAAACATTATTGCCATTACTAGAGCAAAGCACCATTACTGACGTCAGAATTGAAGATGCAACGATTGAAGATGAATTGATGGCTTACTAATAGATTTGGAGGTTGTGATGGGTCGGATAGTTTTTATTAGTCACCGGCATGACGCTCTAGTACCAACTATTATCAAAAGGGTTCCAGAAGCGGTTGCGCTCACTAGTTTTAAATTTGAAATTCAACGTGGGGATGTGTTGTGTTGGCTTCCTACTGTTAATGAGTATGTAGATGATGAAGTGCAAGAGTTAGCTGAATTGATCGATCGTTCCCTGTTTTTACCATCAAAAATAGTAATGCTTTCGATTGCAGGAACAGCAGATGATGCGACCAATCAGCAACTACAGGAATGGTATGGACAACAGGCAACTCAGGCTGTCCTTGCTCATCAATATGCGGTTAAAATGATTGATGAATTTGAGTTACCATATACTATTATTAGAGCTTTGCCAATTACTAATGAAGAAACTTCGCTTAAGGTTGTTAGTGAAGGGGATGCTTTAGAAGGCAAAGAGATTGGATTAGGACAAGTAGCACAGATAATTGAACAAGCAGTTACTACCGATGATTTTCGGAATCAATCGATTGGAATTGCCCCATAAGAAAGCAGGTTGTGATATGGATAAATTAGAAGAATATCAACGATGGCAAAATAATTTAGCACGGGTGCGATTTCCACGATGGAAAGAATTACCTACACTAGGTTTGTATGTTGACCAGGTGGTGGCAATTGTAAATGAACAATTGAACCATTTGGGAATTGAACCACTTACAAAATCAATGGTAAATAATTATGTAAAAAAGAAAGTTATTCAAGCACCGATCAAGAAAAAGTATGCTGTTAACCAATTAGTAGATCTTTTACTTATTGGATTATTAAAATCAAATTTTTCACTAGATGATATCCGTGCAGGAATTGCTCAAGTTACTATGAATTCTTACCCGCAAGCTGCTTATGACCGCTTTGTCGAAATCTTAAATGCACTTTTAGCGGGAGAAGAAATTCCAAGTACTAATGTGATTAATCCACAAAATGATCGATTAATGACTTTAGCATTGAAGTCAGTATTATCGCGAATGGATGCTGCTCAATTATTAACAGCAATGCAAAAAGTTGCTCAGCCTGCGCCGTTGGAAAATAATTAGCTTTGAATTTTTTGTTGCAATTACAACAAAAACGTTTTAATATTGTAGACAAGGAGAATTTTTATCAATGATTGATATTTTACGTGAAATAGGGATGATTGATCGAGCCCTCGATTCGATTGCCAATATTGAGTTCAAGCAAATCGATTTAGCACGTGGTCAATACCTATATGTTGTTCGTATTTATGAGCATCCAGGAATTATTTCAGAACAATTATCAAACTTGATAAAAGTAGACCGAACAACGATTGCCCGTGCTGTTAAAAAGCTTGAAAAAAACGGCTTTATTGAAAGAAAAAGTGATCCGACGAATAAGAAAATTAAACGACTTTATGTTACTCAAAAGGGGAAAGAGATTTATCCTTTTATTATTCGTGAAAACCAATTTTCAAATAGGGAGGCATTGAAAGGCTTCTCGGAAAAAGAGGCTCAACAGGTTCATGATTATCTAGTTCGTATCCGGAAAAATATTGATGGTGATTGGGATACCGTAAAGCATGGGGGCAAACGTCAATACTAATTTATAAAGAGGAGATTATTTTTATGAAGCAAGTGACGATTGATCCAAGTTTTTGGGAACTTTTTCCAGATGCACAAGTAAACATCTTATTTGCAAATGGCATTGATAACCATGATACTGATAACAACTATGATGAACGGAAGAAGCTATTAGCAAATGCTACTCATGAGGCTGATAAGTTTTTAACTAATGAAACTTTTCGTTTGAATCCAGTTGTTGATCAATGGCGTCAAGCATTTCAACAGTTTAAGAAAAAGAAAGGTGCGCGCTCATCAATTGAGGCCTTATTGAAGCGTGCCAATCAAGGACGGAAATTTGAACCAATTGAACCTCTTGTTGATGTCTACAATAGTATTTCCTTGAGCTACGGTGTTCCAGTAGGCATTGAAGACCGAAATAAGATTGCTGGCGACCTTCATTTGGGTGTTGCAAAAGGCGGCGAAGCATTTCGGCCAGTTGGTGCTGAAGAAGATGAACCTGCTTTGGAGGGCGAAGTTATTTATTATGACGATGAAGGAGCTGTTTGTCGTTGTTTAAACTGGCGTGAAGCTCAACGAACAATGTTGACAGAAGATTCTCAAAATGTAGTTGCAGTTATGGAAGCAATTAATCCAGAACAAATTGAACGTGCTAATGAAGCAATGGAAGAATTGAGCAAGCTAATTAACCAGTACTTTGGTGTAAATGCATCACAAGTTTATCGCCTGACTAAAGATCAGCCTGTTGCAGAGGTTCCAGATAATTTATAAAAAATGAAAAAATGGGAGCGAGACAGAAGTCACTTGTGACTTCGTTTTCGAGCCCCCGCAAGCAATAATAGGCCTCCAATATTCGGTTTTGCCGGACGTTGGAGGCCATTATTGTACTGCGTATTTGCTTTTTATGAAAGTAACTTAACTTATGTCACAGTCCCTTTTTGAATTGTTATTCTGTTTCTTGCATCAGCACTTAACAATTTATAAAGGGCTGCAAATAAAGGAACGGTGAACATCATTCCAAGAATTCCGGAAATTCCCCCACCAATAATAACCGCGGCAAATACCCATACACTTGGTAGCCCAATTGATCTTCCGACAACTAGTGGATAGGTAATGCGGTTATCTAACTGTTGAAGGAGAATAATAAAGATCAAGAAAATGCCAGCTTGAAGTGGAGAAACGGCAAAGATGATAATTACTCCGACACTAGCCCCAAGGATGGCGCCGATGATTGGGATTAAAGCACCAAATGCAGTTACAACTCCGATCATGGAGGCATAAGGCATTCGTAAGATCGTCATTCCGATAAAACACGAGATTCCAAGAATAGCAGCATCTTTACATTGCCCAATAATATAGTTACTGTAACTTTCATCAAAAACTTTCAGAACTCTAATTATTTGCGTCTGGTATCGGCTAAAGTATGTTGAAAGTAATTTAGTAAACTGGCGTTGCAACATTTCTTTATAAATCAAGAGGTAGATTGAAAAGAAAAACGCAATAATTGCGGTTGTGGCAGCCGAAAATACAGATGAGGCTGTTGAAATAACCGTCCGGAAAGTCCCACCAACGCCAGACGTAAGATATTTACCAATTTTATCCCATTGAATTTTACTAGCATCAAAGCTATTGATGAAGCCTTTAAAATCACTGCTATGTTCAAAGTAATCGATAAAATGGTTAATAATGTGACTGTGATTTGCAATAAGCAGTTTTACACACGTAATAAGTTCAGGAATTACCAGGGCAAAAACGACGGCGATTATTAGGATGATTGTTAAGTAAGACATCATTATCCCAACCGGCCGCTTGAATTTTTGCGCACTTGGTTTCTTGAACAAAGATAGGTAGAGGTGTTCATATTGTTTTAATAGTAAGTTAACAATATAGGCAAGGATTGCTCCTATTAAAAGCGGCACGGTTGCAGAAAAAATTGTTTGGATAAATTTAGCGACAATTTCCCAATAGGTGATTGCTAAGTAGAGGACAAATAGGGCTAATACTAAAGAAATATGACGGCGATTAATATATTGCTTCACGATTAAACTCCTCTATTATTAAGCTTTTGGTAAAGTTTAACTAAATAGTTATGACTGTCAATTTGTTCACAACAATTATTTTGATCGTGTAAGTTAATTTCATAAATACTAGTAGCAGCTGGATTTAAGTGAGGTAAAACGTTAGCCCAGTCGATTTTACCGGTGCCGAGAGTAAGACTATCATGAGTTTTGCCCATTGAATCAACTAGGTGATAGTGAACGATACGATCTTTTAGGTGTTCTAGGGATGCTGTTAATTTCTGGTTATTCCCATGAAGCTCAATAAAACAATGGGAGGTATCAAAGGCAAGTCGATAATTATGTGCAAGAATTTCATCTTCTTGAAGAGGATCGCCGTAAGCAAAGACTGGTGCAATTGAATTTTCAAACATGATATGCTCTCCACCAGCATCTGCAAAATAGTCCAATCGCTGATAGACAGCATCTCGGGCAGCTTCTACACTGGGATAAAGTGAAACAAAGTAACGTGATTCAGGACCGGCATAACCACCGTGGACCAAAACTTGAACATCAAGGTCATCGGCTAAATAAAGGAGCTTTTCAGTTGTAAATTCGATAAAGCGGTATAGGTCGGGGTACTGTTTTTCCGGAGCCACTACTTCTGAATGATGATCCTGAAACTTCATTGGGTGATGTAGAATAATATTTTTAATTCCAGCATCTTTAACGTATTGAATTGCATCATAGAGGCGTTGGTAGCCTTCATCAGTAAAATCATCAGCATCAGTATAAAATTCATAAGCAATAGGATTATATTGTAGGCGATCATTAATTTGGTCTAGTTGACTGCTTCCTTTTAATCCTAATTGTGGTAAAAACATAAAAATTTACCTCCTAAAACTAACTACTATTTATCTTACCAGATTTTGAGCAATTTCTTATGGTAAGATACCATATTGAGGAGGTGTTTCACATGGAACAATGGTTGCCGCGTCAGCCATTAATCTTGACACCAACTATTCCATTGATGTGGACAGTGGGATGGCTTTGTACAATGTCAGCATATATTATTTTAGGTGGACAACCCCCATCCCCAAATCAGTTGCAGGACTCTGTTTTACTGGTTTCAGCTGTCATTTTAGTGATGAATATTTATAATCTGATACTAATTTGTCAACGAGCAGAAAAATATCGAAATCTGTCCCCTTATGCACCAAGGGCTTTGTTATTAGCTATTGTTTTAATTATTTCGATTGTCTTAGCTTGGGGACAGCCTAAAGTAGTATTAATTCCTAGCTACTTAAATATATGGGTCATGATATTTATCGTTTTAAATTTCTTACAAGCTCTTTTGGGACAATTTTTTGCTCTCCTGGAACGACCGCAATCACGCCGAAAATTTGCTTCGATGTATTGGCCAATAGTAGTTCTATGCGCTGCAGGGATTGTAACTCCGCCAAGTTTAGAATTACATAATGGTTGGACTTTACCGTTTATTATTGGTGATTGCATTTTACTCATCTTCTTTATTGCAAGAAGTTGGCAAGAGATGCCAAGAATACTTGTTAAGGTTCCAGCTAATAACAGTATTATCTATGAACTGTTAGTTGGAATTAATCTTGCAACGATAATTTCAACGGTGATGAGTGGAGTCCTTTTTATTATTTTTAGCTTTATTAATAATGAAATAAGTGGAGTGTCGGCGTCCTTTGCGCTTAGTCCAACAATAAATGGAATTAGTGGATTAATAATAGGGGCCATGCAACGTTATAATAATGATTATCGGTACGGACACGTAAAAGGACATCCGCAAAGATATATTTACTGTGGGATTTTCTTGGTGATTATTTTCTTAGGGCTAGGTTTTCTTTTAAAGAAAAGCTAATAATTTCTGGTAAGGAACATGATTTTTTTGTGTATTAATTTGTAAAATATTGCCGTTATTGAACAGTTAATCCAATAAAGACAATAAAATACATAATTAATGTGTTAGCATTATATGTATAGAAAACGCATACAATTTGGGAATAATATAAAAAGGTTGGTGTTTAGACATGCATGGATTTATTGGCGAATTTTTTGGCACCATGGTTTTAATCCTATTAGGAGCAGGATGTTGTGCTGGTAATAGTTTGAATAAAACATATGGGAAACAAAGTGGCTGGTGGTTTATCTGTATTTCATGGGGCTTAGCAGTTACAATGGGAGTTTATGTTGCAGGATTTCTGGGTTCATTAGGGCACTTAAATCCCGCTGTAACAATTCCTTTTGCTATTTTTGGCTTATTCCCATGGAGTAACGTTATACCTTACTTACTTGGTCAATTTCTTGGTGCGTTTGTTGGTGCAGTATTAGTAATTATTCAATTCTATCCACAATTTAAAGCAACCCCAAATGAAGAAGAAGGAAATAATGTTGGTATTTTTGCTACTCGTCCAGCGATAAATAGTCCAATTTTTAACTTTTTCTCAGAAGTGATTGCGACCTTTGCATTTATTTTCATCTTATTAAATCTTGGCAACTTTACACAGGGATTGAAGCCATTTATCGTAGGAATGGTTATTGCAGTTGTTGGTACATGTCTCGGGACAACTACTGGCTTTGCATTAAACCCAGCTCGTGATTGGTCACCACGTTTAGCATATACTATTTTGCCAATTCCTAATAAGGGTGTTTCAGAATGGTGGTATGCATGGGTTCCAATGTGTGGCCCAATTGTTGGGGGCCTTCTTGCTTGTGCTTTACAAACGGCACTAGTTTAGTGAACCTAGAGAAAAGGAGGCTAATTAATATAGCCTCTTTATTTAGTTTAAATAAAATATGAAATATCTCGTAGGAGAAAATTAATGAAAAAAGAATTTTTAAAAAGTAGTAATGAACAATTAAAAAAATTTTCCGAGATTGTTAATGGGGATAAGCCTTTACGTAAAGTTACGGCTGATGAAAAGCTAAAGGTCGGTGTAGATTTAGGAACTTCTTCAATTGTTTTAACAGTGCTGGATTCCAAAGATAAGATTGTATACGGAGCGTATGAATATGACCATGCAGTTCAAGATGGTATTGTAGTTAATTTCATGGAATCAGTTAATATTTTAAGACGCTTAAAAGAAAAAGCTGAGAAAGTATTAGGACGTGAACTTAAAACGGCATGTGGTGCTATTCCACCGAAGACAGGAGAGAAGAGTGCCAAAGTGGTTGCTAATGTTATCGAAGAGACAGGCTTGCTTTGTACAGGTGTTGAAGATGAACCGACAGCAGCTGCGAAGTTCTTAAGATTGTCAAATGGTACAGTTGTAGATATTGGAGGAGGAACAACTGGGATTAGTATTTTTAAAGATAACAAGCTCATCCATGTTATTGATGAAGCAACAGGCGGATTTCATATGACGCTTGTTCTTGGAGGAAGATATAAAATAAAAAATGATGAAGCAGAAAAATTAAAGCGTAACAAGAATAAAGAATCTGAAGTATATGCTGTTATTAAACCTGTAGTTGAGAAAATGGCAGCAATTGTTCAAAATATGGGAGTAGAAATTATTGATCCAGTAATAGTGGTGGGAGGTGCAACTAACTTTACTGAATTTACAACAACCTTTAGTAAAGATTTAAAGCGTAAAGTTTATAAACCGCTTTATCCTCAATTTGTTACGCCACTAGGGATTGCAATGTTTGATGATTAGAATAAATAAGAGGCTGGGCACCCCCAACCTCTTTTTAATTTTAAATAATTTTTTCAGTATAAATCCATTGAATTACTGAACGATCAAATACATTAATCTCACTAGCTGGAATAATAGGTTGAGAACAATCTACTGTATAGACCCAACCTGCTTTATTACTAACATCATTCAGATCATTTATTGAATAGATATATGGATACCCATTTAAATCACGGGCTTTAAAGGAAATATCATTTTTATTGAAAAAATCTTTTGAGATTTCATAAACGGACTTATTTGAGCGCCATTGTAAATCTCTTGGAATAGTATAGATTTTCTTTATTGCGGAATTATATTTTCGATACTTTGATGGTGTCATTCCTACTTTTTGCTTGAAAATTTTAGTAAAGTAACTTGTCTGTGAAAAACCAACTTGATGAGCCAATTTATTAATTGGTGTATTTGAAAAAATTAATTTTTCTTGAGCAAGTGCAATTTTTTGTAGATTTATATAGTTAATAAAATTGTCATTAAAATAATTTTTAAAGATTCGACTTAAGTATGATGGTGAGAGATAAATCCTTTGAGAAACGTTTTCTAAAGTAAGCGATTTTTCTAAATTGGAATTAATGTATTTAAGCGCCATGGTTATATTTTTTTCAATATCACTTAGAGTACCATCATTTCTGTTATTAAGAATAGGAGGATTAGTAACGTTAGCTATTGAATCATCTCCAGAAATATTCAAAATCCCATTAAGGACTTTGATTAGTGAACTTAGCTTAGGAGCCTCGAATGGGGTAAGGACAGCTATGCAGTCATTGGAACTGTCAATAAAATTTTTGCAAGAAATTTCAATATATTTACTACATAAATCAATAGCGTCTGATTCTATATGTGATTCATCAAGAACAAAGAAACCACTTAAAGATGAGCTTATAACTAGTGGAAAAACAAAGTAATTTTTAAAATCGAGTTTTCGTAAATGTTCAAGTGAAATATTTGAGTCAAAAAGAAGGGTGTTGCAATCAACAATTGCTCCGGTAATGCTTGTGAAAATTATATTATTATTGGTTATTTCCTGAAATGTTTTTGTTACCTTTTGAATGTCATTCAAGAATTTTGAAGAATATTCGTACATTTGAATTTCGCCTACTTTTTACCAAATTTTTTAAGAAAGATGCCGTTTACCTCTATATATTAGCATACATTTACACATAAAAACGCTTTCCTGTAAATTTTGTGATACATAATAATAAATTATTGTTCTTTTTAAGTATCATACATTTTTTAAGATAATATATCATAAATATCATGTTATAAAATTAACATGTACCAAATTGTAAGCGATTTCTCATTATCGCTATTTGTTTTTATACTTAGGAGGCATTCTTATGGGACAAGAAGCACTTGGTTTAATTGAAACCGAAGGACTTGTAGCTTCAATTGAAGCTGCTGATGCAATGGTAAAAGCTGCTAATGTTAAATTAATTGGTCAAGAAAAGATTGGTCATGGATTAGTCACAGTAATGGTTCGTGGTGATGTTGGAGCTGTTAAGGCTTCAGTTGATGCCGGAGTACAAGCTGCCGAAAATATTGGAGAAGTTGTTTCGAGTTACGTAATTCCTCGTCCTCAATCTGAAGTTGATAAGCTCTTACCGCATCATGGAGAATAATTGATAAAAAATTAAAGCCCTTATACAGACGGCTAGGTACAGAAATCTGTATTAAGAGCTTTATTGTTAAGAGCTTTTATAGTCAGGAGGAAAAATAATGAATGATTTTCTGAATTCTACTAGTACTGTTCCAGAATTTGTTGGTGCTAGCGAAATTGGAGATACCATTGGAATGGTAATTCCGAGAGTTGATCAACAACTATTAGATAAATTACACGTTACAAAACAATACAAGACTTTAGGTATTTTGAGTGATCGTACTGGTGCTGGTCCACAAATTATGGCAATGGATGAAGGAATTAAGGCTACTAACATGGAATGTATTGATGTTGAATGGCCACGTGATACTAAAGGTGGAGGAGGCCATGGATGTTTAATTATCATCGGTGGTGATGATCCTGCAGATGCACGCCAAGCTATTCGGGTTGCACTTGATAATCTTCATCGTACATTTGGTGACGTTTATAACGCCAAAGCGGGTCACCTTGAATTACAATTTACAGCTCGTGCTGCAGGTGCTGCACATCTTGGATTAGGTGCAGTTGAAGGGAAAGCATTTGGGTTGATTTGTGGTTGTCCTTCCGGGATTGGTGTCGTGATGGGAGATAAGGCTTTAAAGACTGCTGGTGTTGAACCGCTTAACTTTACTTCACCAAGTCATGGTACAAGTTTCTCTAACGAAGGTTGCCTAACTATTACCGGTGACTCAGGAGCTGTTCGTCAAGCTGTTATGGCTGGACGTGAAGTAGGATTAAAGTTATTGTCACAGTTTGGTGAAGAACCAGTTAATGATTTCCCATCATACATTAAGTAGATCTAGAAGGAGGACTACTTTATTATGAAACGTCAAAAACGATTTGAAGAACTAGAAAAACGGCCAATTCATCAAGATACATTTGTTAAAGAATGGCCAGAAGAAGGTTTCGTTGCAATGATGGGGCCTAATGACCCTAAGCCTAGTGTAAAAGTTGAAAATGGCAAGATCGTAGAGATGGATGGTAAAAAGCTCGAAGATTTTGATTTGATTGACTTGTACATTGCTAAGTATGGAATCAATATTGACAACGTTGAAAAAGTTATGAATATGGATTCTACCAAGATTGCACGGATGCTTGTTGATCCTAATGTTTCTCGTGATGAAATTATTGAAATTACATCAGCTTTGACTCCTGCTAAGGCTGAAGAGATCATCAGTAAGCTTGATTTTGGTGAAATGATTATGGCTGTCAAGAAGATGCGCCCACGTCGTAAGCCTGACAACCAGTGTCACGTTACCAATACTGTTGATAACCCAGTTCAAATTGCTGCTGATGCTGCTGATGCCGCTCTTCGTGGATTTCCAGAACAAGAAACCACGACAGCTGTGGCACGTTATGCACCATTCAATGCTATTTCAATTTTAATTGGTGCACAAACAGGTCGCCCTGGTGTATTGACACAATGTTCTGTTGAAGAAGCTACTGAATTGCAATTAGGTATGCGTGGTTTTACCGCATATGCTGAAACCATTTCAGTTTACGGTACTGATCGTGTATTTACCGATGGTGATGATACTCCATGGTCTAAAGGCTTCTTGGCATCTTGTTATGCATCACGTGGTTTGAAGATGCGATTTACTTCAGGTGCCGGTTCAGAAGTTTTGATGGGTTATCCAGAAGGTAAGTCAATGCTTTACCTTGAAGCGCGTTGTATTTTACTTACTAAGGCTTCAGGTGTTCAAGGACTTCAAAATGGTGCCGTAAGTTGTATTGAAATTCCTGGTGCTGTTCCTAATGGTATTCGTGAAGTTCTCGGTGAAAACTTGTTATGTATGATGTGTGACATCGAATGTGCTTCTGGTTGTGACCAAGCATACTCACACTCCGATATGCGGCGGACTGAACGGTTTATTGGTCAATTTATTGCCGGTACTGATTATATTAACTCTGGTTACTCATCAACTCCTAACTACGATAATACCTTCGCTGGTTCAAACACTGATGCTATGGACTACGATGATATGTATGTTATGGAACGTGACTTGGGTCAATATTATGGTATTCACCCTGTTAAGGAAGAAACCATTATTAAGGCACGTAATAAGGCCGCTAAAGCCCTTCAAGCAGTATTTGAAGATCTTGGATTACCAAAGATTACTGATGAAGAGGTCGAAGCAGCAACGTATGCTAACACCCATGATGACATGCCAAAGCGGGATATGGTTGCAGATATGAAGGCTGCTCAAGATATGATGGATCGTGGAATTACTGCTATTGATATTATCAAGGCATTGTACAACCACGGATTTAAAGATGTCGCTGAAGCAATTTTGAACCTTCAAAAACAAAAAGTTGTTGGTGATTACCTTCAAACATCTTCTATTTTTGATAAAGATTGGAACGTCACTTCTGCTGTTAACGACGGAAATGATTATCAAGGACCAGGTACTGGATACCGTCTATATGAAGACAAGGAAGAATGGGATCGGATTAAAGACTTACCATTCGCCCTTGATCCAGAACATTTGGAACTGTAGAGAGGAGGTAATCTGTTATGGCTGATATTGATGAAAACTTATTACGTAAAATCGTTAAAGAAGTTTTAAGCGAAACTAATCAAATCGATACTAAGATTGACTTTGATAAAAGTAATGATAGTACTGCAACAGCAACTCAAGAGGTGCAACAACCAAATAGTAAAGCTGTTCCAGAAAAGAAACTTGACTGGTTCCAACCAGTTGGAGAAGCAAAACCTGGATATTCTAAGGATGAAGTTGTAATTGCAGTCGGTCCTGCATTCGCAACTGTTCTTGATAAGACAGAAACTGGTATTCCTCATAAAGAAGTGCTTCGTCAAGTTATTGCTGGTATTGAAGAAGAAGGGCTTAAGGCGCGGGTAGTTAAAGTTTACCGGAGTTCAGATGTAGCATTCTGTGCTGTCCAAGGTGATCACCTTTCTGGTTCAGGAATTGCTATTGGTATCCAATCAAAAGGGACGACAGTTATTCACCAAAAGGATCAAGACCCTCTTGGTAACCTTGAGTTATTCCCACAAGCGCCAGTACTTACTCCCGAAACTTATCGTGCAATTGGTAAGAATGCCGCTATGTATGCTAAGGGTGAATCTCCAGAACCAGTTCCAGCTAAAAACGATCAACTTGCTCGTATTCACTATCAAGCTATTTCAGCAATTATGCATATTCGTGAAACTCACCAAGTTGTTGTTGGTAAGCCTGAAGAAGAAATTAAGGTTACGTTTGATTAAGGAGGCAGAATGATGAGTGAAGTTGATGATTTAGTAGCAAAGATCATGGCTCAGATGGGAAACAGTTCATCTGCTAATAGCTCTACAGGTACTTCAACTGCAAGTACTAGTAAGGAAATGACAGCAGATGATTACCCACTTTATCAAAAGCACCGTGATTTAGTAAAAACACCAAAAGGACACAATCTTGATGACATCAATTTACAAAAAGTAGTAAATAATCAAGTTGATCCTAAGGAATTACGGATTACACCAGAAGCATTGAAACTTCAAGGTGAAATTGCAGCTAATGCTGGCCGTCCAGCTATTCAAAAGAATCTTCAACGAGCTGCAGAATTAACACGAGTACCTGACGAACGGGTTCTTGAAATGTATGATGCATTGCGTCCTTTCCGTTCAACTAAGCAAGAATTATTGAACATTGCAAAGGAATTACGGGACAAGTATGACGCTAATGTTTGCGCAGCATGGTTTGAAGAAGCTGCTGATTATTATGAAAGTCGTAAGAAGCTAAAGGGCGATAACTAAGCTTTTTAGTCAGAGTAGGGAGTTTTATGTATGGCAACTGAAAAAGTAATTGGTGTTGATATTGGGAATTCTTCCACTGAAGTTGCATTGGCAGATGTAAGCGATAGTGGGCAAGTTCACTTTATTAACTCTGGTATTGCTCCTACTACTGGGATTAAAGGTACTAAGCAGAATCTAGTTGGAATTAGGGATTCAATTACTCAAGTTCTGAATAAATCTAATCTGACAATCGATGATATTGATTTAATTCGAATCAATGAAGCCACGCCAGTAATTGGTGATGTTGCAATGGAAACTATTACAGAAACAGTTGTAACAGAATCAACAATGATTGGGCATAATCCTAATACACCAGGTGGTATAGGAACAGGGGCTGGGATAACAGTTCGTTTGCTTGATCTCTTAAAGAAAACTGATAAAAGCAAAAATTATATTGTTGTAGTTCCTAAGGATATTGATTTTGAAGACGTTGCTAAACTTATCAATGCTTATGTTGCCTCTGGTTATAAAATAACAGCAGCAATTCTAAGAAACGATGATGGTGTTTTAGTTGATAATCGGTTAAATCATAAAATTCCGATTGTCGATGAAGTTGCTATGATTGACAAAGTTCCGTTAAATATGCTGGCAGCTGTAGAAGTTGCTGGCCCTGGACAAGTAATTTCACAACTTTCAAACCCGTATGGTATCGCTACCTTATTTGGACTAACTCCAGAAGAGACTAAGAATATTGTTCCAGTTTCTCGAGCGCTTATTGGAAATCGTTCGGCTGTTGTTATTAAGACTCCAGCTGGGGATGTTAAAGCGCGAGTAATTCCAGCAGGTAAAATCATAATTAATGGTGATACTGGAAAAGAAGAAGTTGGAGTTTCTGAAGGTGCTGACGCCATTATGAAAAAGGTTTCTAGTTTCCGCCATATTAACAATATAACTGGTGAGTCTGGAACCAATGTTGGAGGAATGTTGGAAAATGTTCGTCAAACAATGGCAGATCTTACAGGAAAGAAAAATGATGAAATTGCTATTCAAGATTTACTTGCTGTTGATACTCAAGTACCAGTTGAAGTTCGAGGCGGTCTAGCTGGTGAATTCTCAAATGAATCAGCAGTTGGGATCGCAGCAATGGTTAAGTCAGATCATCTTCAAATGGAAGTTATTGCTAAACTTATTGAAAAAGAATTTAATACAAAGGTTGAAATTGGTGGTGCTGAAGTTGAATCTGCAATTCGTGGAGCATTAACAACTCCAGGAACAGATAAGCCAATCGCAATCCTTGATTTAGGTGCTGGCTCAACAGATGCTTCAATCATTAATAAAGAAAATAATACAGTTGCAATTCACTTAGCTGGTGCTGGTGATATGGTAACGATGATTATTAATTCTGAATTAGGATTGAATGATATTCATCTTGCAGAAGACATCAAACGCTACCCATTAGCAAAGGTAGAAAACCTTTTTCAAATTCGACATGAGGATGGTTCGGTTCAATTCTTTAAAGATCCGCTTCCATCATCACTGTTTGCCAAAGTTGTAGTAATTAAACCAGATGGATACGAACCAGTAACTGGGAATCCAAGCATTGAAAAAATTAAATTAGTGCGTCAAAGTGCAAAGAAACGAGTATTTGTTACGAACGCTTTACGGGCACTTAAGTATGTTAGTCCAACTGGAAATATTCGTGATATTCCGTTTGTTGTAATTGTCGGTGGTTCAGCCTTAGACTTTGAAATTCCACAACTTGTTACAGATGAATTAGCACACTTTAATTTAGTTGCTGGTCGAGGAAATGTTCGTGGAGTTGAAGGACCACGAAATGCCGTTGCAACTGGATTGATTTTAAGGTATGGCGAAGAAAGAAGGAAGCGTTATGAACAACGATGATTCACAACGTCCCTCGATTGTCGTCGGACTAGAAAATGGAATAACGATTCCAGATAGTGTCAAGCCACTTTTTTATGGAATTGAAGAAGAACAGATCCCAGTCTCAGTTCGTAAAATCAATATAAATGATACTGTTGAAAGAGCATACCAATCAGCTCTTGCATCAAGGCTATCTGTAGGAATTGCTTTTGAAGGAGATCATTTTATTGTTCACTATAAGAACTTAAAAGAAAATCAGCCTTTATTTGATATGACAATCAATGATAAAAAGCAATTACGAATTTTAGGAGCAAATGCAGCGAGATTAGTAAAAGGAATCCCTTTTAAGGAAATGGCAAACAGGTGATTTAATTATGAAGTCTTTGGGCTATGTAGAATGTAATGGATTATCTGGCGCTATTGTGGCTGCTGACAGGATGCTAAAAACTGCAGATGTTGAACTTAGTAGTATTCAAAATACGAAAGGTAATGGATGGGTCACCTTACAAGTTTCTGGTGAACTATCAGCTATAACTGTTGCGGTTCAAGCTGTAAAAGACTATTTACCTGATGTATATGTAACGTCAGCGATAATAGGGCGTCCAGCAATAGGGTTGAACTCCTTGGGCAAAACAGATTTATTGCAACCAAATCCAGAAAAGCAGCAAAATATTGCTGAAAAGGAAAAGGTTGCTGAACCATCTTCAATTAAAGAAGAGATAGTACAGAATAGTGAAAATTCTGCTGAACCTAGTGTTCAAACTGAGCGATCATTAGAGGGCAAAGATGAAATCGAAGCTTCGGATTCGTCTAATGATAAACAAGATACCAACTCTAATGATAATGAAGTCACATGCAATATGTGTGGAGATCCAAAATGTCCACGGAAATTAGGAGAACCGCATAAGAAGTGTATCCATTACAATGAATTAAAGAAAAAGTAGGAGGAAATAACTATGAATAACGCTTTAGGAATGATTGAAACACGCGGATTAGTTGCATCTATTGAAGCTGCTGATCAAATGGTAAAGGCTGCTAATGTAACATTAACTGGCCAAGAAAAGATTGGTAGTGGATTGGTAACTGTTATGATTCGTGGTGATGTTGGTGCTGTAAAGGCTGCCGTTGATGCTGGTGTACAAGCTGCTGAAGGTGTCGGCGAAGTTGTATCGTCTTACGTAATTCCTCGTCCACATGAAGAAGTTGAAAAGATTTTACCAGGTGGATCAGATTCAGACGCTGAATAGAAAATTTTAATAAAAAGGAAGATTACGTATGGATGAAGAACATTTAAGAACACTTATCCGGACGATTGTTAGAGAAACACTTAATCCTAACCTAGTTCCAATTGGTGTTTCAAATCACCATGTACATTTGACGGAAGAAGACTTTCAAAAGCTATTCCCTGGTCAAAAGATTGAAATGCTAAAGAAACTTCGTCAACATGCGGACTTTGCTGCAAAGCAAACTGTTGATCTGATCGGGCCCAAAGGCACCATTGAACATGTTCGTCTAATGGGGCCATACCGTTCACACTCACAGGTAGAAATTGCCCGTTCAGAAAACTTTACACTAGGAATTGATGCTCCAATTAGAATGTCTGGTGATCTTGATGGCACCCCTTCAATTAAGGTTCGGTCACCATATGCGGAAATTGAAATTCAAGGTGTAATTGTTGCAAAGCGACACATCCACATGAGTTTAGAAGATGCCAAGCGCTTTGGCGTAAAGCTCGGTGATTCAATGCAGGTTGAAGTAGATGGCGATGGTGGACGTAAAACCATTTTTGATGACGTAGTTGCTCGCCCTCGTGAAGACTTTGTCCTTGAAATGCATATTGATACTGATGAAGCCAATGCAGCTAATGTCGGACTAGGTAATAATTCTTTCGGAAAAGTTATTATCAAGAAGAAAAACTAACTTTTTGAGAAACTAATAAGGGGGTGAATAGATGGATAACCTAGTACAACAGGTTATGCAACGATTAGAAGAACGAAAGCATACGAGCGTTGAAGTTACTTTTAATCATCAAGTTGCCCCGCCTAGTGAACAGATTTTTTTGAGAAACGGAAAAGTTATTCTAAAAGATATTTCGATTGAGTTAATAACGGACTTATATTCAATGGAAAAGACTAACGCTTGGGTTAAATGGGTGTTAGAAGGAATTAGCTATGATGTTAAATTTTACTTTTTAATTAATGAACAGATGGTTAATTTTATTCCACGGATGATGATTTTGGACTGGCCGATCTTGTTTGTTGTAAATAACGAATCGCCAGTAATTGCCAGTTATAATCGGATTATTACCAGAGAAGAGATAGCTGCTAAACCAGATAAATCGATTCTTGTTAGATATCAAAAGCAACATATTACAGATGAAGCACTTGATATCTGTAACTATAAAAAAATTAAAATAAAGATTAGGACTGAAGAAAATTGTATATGGCGAGAGTAGTAGGTAGTGTTGTTGCAACCCAAAAGGATCCATCCTTAGTTGGAAAGAAACTAATGATAGTTCAACAGATTAATTCCGACCAACAACCAGTTCGATTTGAACAAGTTGCCGCTGATACAGTAAATGCTGGGATTGGTGATAATGTATTAATAGTTCGTGGTGCTGGTGCAAGACGTGCTGATAAAGAGCGTGATGAGGATCAAGTAAGGGACGTTAATGACTGTACGATAGTTGGAATAATTGACCGTTTTGATAAGTAGTGTGCATTGGAGGCATCAAAATGGCTATTTACACAAAAGGTGGTGACAAGGGAGAAACAAGTTTATTCGATGGAACGAGGGTACCTAAGGATTCATTACGAGTTGAAACTTATGGAACTTTTGATGAATTAAACGCTAATATTAGTTTGGCAGATAAATTCTGTGAAAGTAAACGTAATAAGAAGCTTTTACAAGAGATCGAATATAAAATGTTTTTCCTTCAAGGTGAGATAGCGACAGAAAAACGGCAGTATTTTACTGATAAAAGTAAGATTATTACTGATGAAGATACTCGAAAACTTGAAAAGGTTATTGATGAATATACATCAAAACTGCCACCTGTTCATAGTTTTATCTTACCTGGTTCGAGTACTGCGGGTGCACAACTTCATATTTGTCGAACAATCTGTCGTCGTGCAGAGCGACTATTTGTGCGGCTATCAAAGAATGTAAAATTTCGTCCAGAGCTAGAAAGATATATTAATCGTTTGTCGGATTTTTTATATATTGTAGCGCGTGATGAAGACTATGAAGATTTATTAAATAGTGTAACTGATGACGTGTTAAAAATTTACAAACGTTATCAAGAAGAAAAGGATGTGCGTTAAGAATGAACGAGGAACAAATTAGTAAGATTGTTGAAAACGTAATCAAGAATAATGCTTCTAAAAATCTATTTGATCGGCACAAAATGGAAAAAGTAATCGATGCGGCTGTAGCTCGTGCTAATGAATTGGGTGTTGGAGTAACAATTGCTATTATGAAAGCTGATCAAGTATTGCAAATGAGCTACCATATGCCAAATGCTAATTTAGTAAGTTGTACTTTAGCTCCTAAAAAGGCATGGTCAGCATTAGCAATGAAGGAACCTACCAAGGATATTAGTAAGGATATCCAACCAGGTGCCGGATTATATCAAATGGAAACAATGCTTGATGGTAAGTTAGCATCTTTTGCAGGTGGTATTCCATTGAAGATTAACGATGAAATTATTGGAGCGATTGGTGTTAGTGGTGGATTGGTTGAAGAAGATCAATCAATTTGTGAAGCTGCTGTTGCAGAATTTTTGAAGGAGAGTAAGTAGATATGCAGATTAATGATATTGAAAGTGCTGTACGCAAAATTCTTGCCGAAGAACTAGATAATGCCAGCTCTTCAAGTGCAAACGTTGCAGCTACTACTGATAATGGTCATCGCGGAATTTTCACTAATGTCAATGATGCAATTGCTGCTGCAAAAGCTGCTCAAGAAATATATCGGGATAAGCCAATTGCTGTTCGCCAACAAGTGATTGATGCCATTAAGGAAGGATTCCGCCCATATATTGAAAAAATGGCTAAAGATATCAAAGAAGAAACAGGAATGGGAACAGTAGAGGCCAAAATTGCTAAGTTAAACAATGCCTTGTACAACACTCCTGGTCCCGAGATTCTTGAACCAGTTGTAGAAAACGGTGACGGTGGGATGGTTATGTATGAACGGTTACCATATGGTGTTATTGGTGCGGTTGGCCCAAGTACAAACCCTTCAGAAACTGTAATTGCTAATGCGATCATGATGCTTGCCGGTGGTAATACTCTTTACTTTGGTGCTCACCCTGGCGCAAAGAATGTTACTCGCTGGACAATTGAAAAGATGAACGATTTTATTGCAGATGCAACAGGCCTTCATAATTTAGTTGTAAGTATTGAAACACCAACAATTGAATCAGTTCAACAAATGATGAAGCACCCCGACATTGCAATGTTAGCAGTAACTGGTGGCCCAGCTGTTGTTCACCAAGCAATGACCAGTGGTAAGAAAGCGGTTGGTGCTGGTCCTGGTAATCCTCCTGCAATGGTTGATGCTACTGCTGATATTGATTTAGCTGCTCATAATATCATTACATCTGCTTCATTTGATAATGATATTTTATGTACTGCTGAAAAGGAAGTAGTTGCAGAAAGTAGCATTAAAGATGAATTAATTCGTAAGATGCAAGATGAAGGTGCCTTTGTAGTTAACCGTGAACAAGCCGATAAATTAGCTGATATGTGTATCCAAGAAAATGGTGCTCCTGATCGTAAATTTGTTGGTAAGGATGCAACTTATATCTTAGACCAAGCTAATATTCCTTACACAGGCCACCCAGTTGAAATTATTTGTGAACTTCCTAAGGAACATCCATTAGTAATGACTGAAATGTTAATGCCAATTTTACCAGTTGTTTCTTGTCCAACATTTGATGATGTTTTGAAGACTGCTGTTGAAGTTGAAAAAGGTAACCATCACACAGCTACTATTCATTCCAATAACCTTAAGCATATTAATAATGCTGCTCACCGGATGCAATGTTCAATCTTTGTTGTTAATGGCCCATCCTATGTTGGTACAGGTGTTGCAGATAATGGAGCTCACTCAGGTGCTTCAGCATTAACAATTGCTACGCCAACTGGTGAAGGAACATGTACTGCACGAACATTTACTCGTCGGGTTCGTTTGAACTCACCACAAGGATTCTCAGTACGTAACTGGTATTAATGGGAGGCATAATTCCAATGGAAAAATATAGTATGCCAACCCGGATTTATTCGGGAACAGATAGTTTGAAAGAACTAGAGACACTTAATAATGAACGTATTTTATTAGTCTGTGATTCTTTCTTGCCTGGTAGTGATACCTTAAAAGAAATTGAGAGTCACATTAAGGATAATAATAAGTGTGAAATTTTCTCTGATGTTGTCCCCGATCCTCCACTAGATAAGATTATGGAAGGGGTTCAACAATTCCTTAAACTTAAACCAACAATTGTGATTGGTATCGGTGGCGGATCAGCTTTGGATACTGGTAAGGGAATTCGTTTCTTTGGTGAAAAGTTGGGCAAGTGCAAGATCAATGAATATATTGCTATTCCAACAACGAGTGGTACTGGTTCAGAAGTTACGAATACTGCGGTTATTTCTGATACGAAAGAACATCGTAAAATTCCTATTTTGGAAGATTATTTGACACCTGATTGTGCTTTACTAGATCCTAAACTAGTTATGACTGCTCCTAAGAGTGTAACTGCATATTCAGGAATGGATGTTTTAACACATGCACTTGAATCTTTGGTTGCTAAGGATGCAAATTTATTCACAGTTGCATTATCAGAAGAAGCAATTGATGCCGTTATTAAACATTTAGTTGAGTGTTATCGTCACGGCGATAATGTGGATGCTCGTAAGATTGTTCATGAAGCATCAAATATTGCCGGAACTGCATTTAATATTGCTGGATTAGGGATTTGCCACTCAATTGCGCATCAATTGGGAGCTAATTTCCACGTTCCCCATGGTTTAGCAAATACAATGCTCTTGCCATATGTTATCGCATATAATGCTGAACATAGTGAAGAGGCATTGCATAAGTTTGCAATTGCTGCTAAGAAAGCTGGAATTGCTGCTCCTGGAGTAGGCGATCGTCTTGCAGTAAAGCGACTAATTGCTAAAATTAGGGAAATGGCACGACAAATGAATTGTCCAATGACTCTTCAAGCATTCGGTGTTGATCCTGCTAAAGCTGAAGAATTAGCTGATACTGTTGTTGCAAATGCGAAGAAAGATGCAACATTCCCTGGCAATCCAGTTGTTCCTTCAGATAATGATCTGAAGATGGTTTACGAAGCAATAATTCGTTAATTTAGTTTATTTGGAGTGATTTGATGTCAAAAAAAATACTTGCAATTAATTCTGGTAGTTCATCAATTAAGTTCAAACTTTACTTGATGCCAGAGGAGAAACTATTAATTAGTGGTTCTGCTGAAAATCTTGGTTCTTCGACAAGTCAGCTTTCATATAAAACTGATAAAACTAACGAGACAAGACAAATCCCTTTAAAAAACCACTCAGAGGCAATTGACCATATTATTGATGTTTTAATGTCTAGTGGGGTTGTTAAGGATAAGTCAGAAATTTATGGTGTTGGTCACCGGATTTCTCATGGCGGAAGTTACTATACTCATGCAGTGGCAGTCACTCCAGAAGTTGAAAAACGGATTGATGAATTGAAGGTGTTATCACCTCTGCATAATCCAAATGGACTAGCAGGGATAAAAGCCTTTGAAAAGTTTCTTCCAGATGCCAAGGAAGTAGTTACTTTCGATAATTCATTTCATCATACAATCCCTAAGAAAGCTTATATGTATGCTTTGCCATATGAGTTTTATGAAAAGTATCAAATTAGGCGCTACGGGTTCCATGCCCCTTCACATCAGTATGTGTCAGAAAAAGCGCGTGAACTTTTTGGTAAAGAAAAGACTCGTCGTATGATCACGTGTCATTTGGGAAATGGATCAAGCGTTTCGGCGATCTTAGATGGAAAGTCGGTTAACTCTTCAATGGGCTTTACTCCGTTAGCAGGTGTAGTGATGGGAACGCGATGTGGAGATATTGATCCAGAAATTATTCCTTTTCTTGAAGAAGAACTCAATATTGATTCACATGAAATGCGTCGAATAATGAATGAAGACTCAGGGCTTAAAGGCTTATCTGGGATTTCTAATGATGAACGTGAGATTGAAAGTGCGGCTAAAAACGGTAACGAACGGGCACAATTAGCTTTAGATGTATTTGTACATTCAATTCAACAATATATTGGAGCATATACAACGGATCTTGATGGATTGGATACATTAGTATTTACAGCCGGAATTGGTGAACATGCTGCTTATATTAGAAGTCAGATCTGTAAGAATTTAGACTATCTTGGAGTCAAAATTGACGAAGAGAAAAATAAAAATAATGAGCTAAGCATTGAAGCACCTGATAGTAAGGTTAAAATAGCTGTTATTCCAACTAACGAAGAAATAATTATTGCCCGTGATGTAATGAATGTAACTCAGCAATAAAATGGGGATGATACTATGGCTAGGCAGGATATCAAACGGACAATTCAAGAATATGTTCCGGGTAAACAGGTAACATTAGCACATATCGTTGCTAACCCTACGCCAGACATTTATGAGAAATTAGGGATACAAACTCCTAAAAATGCGCTTGGTATTTTGACAATAACGCCAAGTGAAGCCTCAATTATCGCTGGGGATATTGCTACAAAGTCGAGTAATGTTACTCTAGGGTTCATTGATCGATTTAGTGGCTCGGTTGTAATTGTGGGAGAAGTTTCTGAAATTGAATCAGCTTTGCGTCATGTGGTTGATAAGCTACAAACGTTACTGGGGTTTGATGTTCCTGAAATTACACGAACATAACATTAGAAGTGTATTCATTTACGCTAACGTGTAGTAGATGAATACACTTTTTAGAAAGGAGGGAGATGCAATATGGCGAATCATCAGCGAATTCTAGCGTTTGAAAATGGATTTAATTTTCGAGATCTTGGTGGTTATAGAACTATTGATGGCGAAAGTCTGAAATGGAATAATCTTGTTCGTTCTGCGCATCTCTCCTATTTTACACATAATGAGCAAAGAAAACTTTATGGATATGGTATTAGGACAATTATTGACTTTCGTTCAACTTCCGAAGTAGCTTTTTATCCCGACCAATTAACATCATTGATGAATTATATTCGGATACCGGTCTTTGAGAATGACCTTACTGAAAGTAATATTAGTATTGCTGAAGCACGAAAAAGTTTTTCAAAGGATCCACAAGCGGGTTTTAATCGCATGATGGAAGTATATTGTCAATTTGTCACTGATGAGAAAGCACAAGAAGCATTTCACACCTTTATTAAAAAATTATGCCTACATTCAGCGCAGGGTGGTGTTTTATTTCATTGCTCTGCGGGGAAAGACCGTACTGGTTTAGGAGCAATTTATTTACTAAGTCTTCTACAAGTTCCAGTAGATATAATTTATCAAGATTATATTTTAACTAATAAAGCATCAACAAAAAGGATAAAAGAACGATTACGTTATGCTATAAAAAATAACCTAGGTGATAATTATCTTCACTCAATTTACGATCTTTCAACAGCAAATAGGTGTTATTATGATCAAGCAATCTCTCTTATTAATAATAAATATGGTGGAATGACCTCTTACTTAAAAGATGTGTTACAAATCAGTGATTCAATGGTTGAACAACTAAGATACTTATATCTGACAAAGTGAATTTAGGCTTAGTAAAAATTAAAAGCCATTGATATAATAATGGCTAAAAAAGAGGCTAGAATTGAATAGCCTCTTTAACATACATAATTCTTATAGGTGGATGGTAATAATGACAACTTTTTTTTAATTCGTCACGGGGAAACCTATGCTAATCGATTAAATTATATCCAAGGTACATTAAATGATAGATTAACAAGTCTGACCAAACAGGGAATGCTGGAAGCAGCGAATTATCAAAAATTGTTTGATAATAATCAAATTGATTATGTCTATACAAGTCCGTTAAGGCGAGCAGTAAAAACGGGGCAAATAATTTGTGCTACGACTAATATTAAGTTGCAGGTTGATGAACGTCTAGCAGAAATATCTTACGGTAAATGGAATGGGGCAGATATTAGTAAATTAAAGCAACAGTATTCGATGTATTTTGATGTTGAAACGAATGACGTGCGACCACATTCAATTTTGATAAATCAAGGCGAAAACTTTGAACATGCTCGTGCACGAATATGGTCATTTTTATTGGATACTTCTTATAAGTATCCACAACAAAATATTTTAATAATTACACATGGCTGGATAATAAAAAATATCATTTCGTTGTGTCTTGAGAATATTGATGGGACTTCATTCAAAAATCCCAATAATCTAAGTATTAGTAAGATCCAATTGAATCCGGCATTAAAGCAGCAACGAATATGTTATTATAATCGACCGTTCATAGGGACGATGATATTATGAGTCTTATTACAATTCTTTTGATATTTGTGGGACTTAATATTGATACGTTTATTGCACTATTATTTCTTTTACGAAACTATAATTACCGGTTACCGATTATTGGCTTTGGAGTAGCAACGCTTATTTTATGGATCTTTGGGGTAATTTTAGGAAAAGGGCTAGCATTTCTATTTCCAGATTGGATTACAGGATTTATGGGCATTATTTTAATCTTTATAGCGCTTTTTGAACAGGATGACGAAAAAAAGACAACTAATACAAGTTTTCTCTCATTACTTCTGTTTTGTTTAAGCCTTGGTGGAGATAATCTTGCTGTTTATATTCCATTGGTGGTTAACCTTAGTTGGAGTCAGATTATATACGTAGGAATAATTTTTGAAATTTGTTCAGTCCTATTAATTCTATTAGGAAAACAATTTGTTTTAATAAAACCTGTGGCATATTTGTTGGAAAAATATGGTAATTTTGGAAGCAAAATTGTTTATGTTTTAGCGGGTTTATATATTATTTGGAATAGTCATTTAATTAATCACCTTATTAGAATTTTTAATTAAGTTCAGCAACTAATTTATCGATATTAATATTTTCAACTGCCGAAACAGGAATTACCTTCTTTACCCCAGCGCTTAACAGAAGATTCTTGGAATATTCAATGTCGGCAGGGTCTTTTACAAGATCAATCTTTGTAACTACACCTAAAGTAGGTTTCGAAAACATTGAACAGAAGCCAGCCGGGAAAACAAGTCGTTTGTCAACCGCACTTTGTAATAAAACAACTATATCAGCATCCATCGAGGTTACACGTAACGTGCTCATCATATTATGATGCTCCATATATTCTCCTGGTGTGTCAATAATATTTGATGAAAATTCAATTGCTTGTGTTTTATTATATTTAATTTGTTGATTTTCTAATCGTTGAGTAAGGGTTGTTTTACCACATGCTATTGCTCCGATAAACATAGTTCGTTTCATAATTAAATACCTCCACCAATTCTACAAAAATATACTATTTATCTGTATTATAATAAAAGCGGTTACACATAGCCATAGATAAAAAAAGATTAGTGAGGAATTATAGATGCTAACAGCACATGTAGTTTATGCCACGATGACTGGTAATAATGAGGAAGTAGCAAACATTGTATGTGATAGTTTGACTAATTTAAATGTTAAAGTGACAGAGTCTGAGATATCACAAACTGATGTAGCAGATTTTATGAAGGCTGACATTTTAGTTGTTTGTGCTTATACATATGATGAGGGGGCAATGCCAGAAGAAGGGCTTGATTTTTATGATGATTTACAATCAACAGATTTAACTGGCAAAGTCTATGGCGTTGCTGGTTCCGGTGATAAATTTTATGGAGAGTATTTCAATACGACTGTGGATCATTTTGATGATGCCTTCAAGAAAGCTGGTGCCACGTCAGGAGCAGAAAAAGTAAAAATTGATCTTGAACCATATGAAGAAGATATAGAGCGTTTGAACAAGTTTGCAGAAGGGTTAGTAAAAACTGCCTCAAAGTAAATATAGAGAAGGGATGATAAAATGGTAAAGGTTGGCGTATTAATTGGTAGTCTAAGTGTCAATTCTTATAGTAGAAAAATTGCGGAGTATTTTACTTCATTACCAAGTAACTTACAATTTGTGGAACTGAAATATTCCATGTTGCCATTTTACAATCCTGATTTTGAACATCAAAATACGCCAATTGAATGGAACGCTTTTCGTAAAGCAGTTGATAGTGTTGATGCGTTATTAATAGTGACGCAGGAATACAATTATTCGTTACCTGGTGGATTAAAGAATGCACTAGATATTCTCTCTGTTCCTTCGCCAAATCAACATTTGGTAGGAAAACCTGTTTTGGTGATTACTGATTCAGCTGGAGAAAAAGGTGGAATAATAGCGAATGCCCATCTTCATCAAGTGCTCCGCTACCTTGGAATGAAAGTAATGAATTGTACGATTGCAATTAGTAATGTTCAATCAGTCTTTAAAAATGGTGATAATCATGATCCAAAATTAGCTAAAAGATTACGAGATGATATTAAGAGTTTTGAGCAATTTATCAATGAGAGTAGCTTGTCACATCAATCGTGTGTCGATATGACTTATAAGTTTAGTTATCAACCTGGAGAACTAGCTTTACTAAATGATGATGGCGAGAAAATTGCAACAATTGAGTTAAGAAATCTAAAAAATAAGATTATTGCAATTGAAGAAGTTCAAGTTAATGAGAAATATCGTGGTCAGGGATTAGCAAATGAGATTATGACCTTACTAATGTGGCTGGTTGAAGGAGCTGATAGTAAGTTAAAAGCTAACTGCCCATTCGCTAAAAGTTATCTTGAAACTCGTCCACAATTCAATAATATTGTAGAACCATAAAAAGAACCGAGATGAAAAAATCTCGGTTCTTTTTTGTATAAATACCTTTAGCGGAAAACGTCTTTACTGTTTCTATATAACATATCTGGTTGTTGTTCTAAGTAGTTAGCATACCGAGCTGCTGCAAAAAAATAATCTGAAAGACGGTTAATAAAAATTAGCACATCTTGATTAATTTGTTCCTCACGCATTAATTGAACAATTTGACGTTCAGCGCGTCGAGTAATAGTTCGTGCTACATGAAGAGCAGATGCTAGCTGAGTGCCGCCAGGAAGAATAAACTTCTTTACTGCTGGAACAACCTGAGTATAATTATCGATTTTTTCTTCTAGCCAAACTGTTGGTTGTTCTTGTTTAAATTTAAAAGAATGACGTTCATCATCTGCTGGCGTTGCTAAATCATGGCCACAATCAAACAATAACTGTTGGATTTCCTCTAATTCATTGGATAGTACTTGAGTATGCGAATTAATTAAAGATTTTGTATAACCAACCCAAGAATTTAATTCATCAACTTCACCATATGCTGCGACCCGTGGATCATTTTTATAGAGAATTTGTTTGCCGATAATCCTAGTTTGCCCTTTATCACCATTTTTTGTATAAATCTTCACTGCTTATCTGTCCTCTCAATTATTTTGCTTTATTTTATCTTAAAAAGGCAGATTATAATAACGCTTTCATCATAATCTATTAAATAATACTAATTTTTTCAAAATCCAGCAAAGAAATCACTATTACAAGAACTGAATACTAATTGAAAAGCGAAATTATAAAAAAATACAAATAATATAACAAAAAAACACCAAAATAAGGACTGCAAGAAAAGATAGTTAATGTTTTTTTTACATATTCAAACACTAATATCGCTTATTCGTCTTATGCGTTGTTAAGTATTGAACTATCAAGTTAAACATCGTAATTTTATAGGTGAAAAAGTTAGAAAACGTTTTCTTTGATTTTAGTAGGTGATTTTTTGAAAAATAATATTCATCATGGTGGGAATATCGAGCAAGTTGCTACTCAATTGAATATTCCTATTGAAGAGGTTAAAGACTTTAGTGCAAATATTAATCCTCTGGGGTTTCCGTCAGATTTATGGAACGTATTAGTTCAATCATTTGCTAATATTGAAGTCTATCCAAATCCAGAGTATCCAGAATTGAAAGCAGCAATCGCTAATCATTTTAATGTCAATAGTGATGATGTGTTTGTCGGTAATGGAGCATCGGAAGTCTTGGATGAGACAATTCGAGCAGAAAAGGCAACGGATGCGTTAGTCCTAGCGCCTACGTTTGGTGAATATGAGCGACTTTTTAAGCGTGTTGGAATAAAAGTTCACCATTATCAATTATACGAAAAAAATAATTTTTCATGTGATGTACAGGCGATGATTGAACAACTAAAAGCGCATCGTGAAATTACAATTATTTGTTTAGCAAGTCCTAACAATCCAACTGGTCAAATAATAGCACTAAAAGATCTTCGGAACTTAGTTAACTTTTGTAATCAACATCATCGCCTTTTGATCTTGGATGAAGCCTTTATTGACCTAACTGTTAACGAACAAGAAAGTCTTATTAATGAACTTGAAGCTGACGACCGTGTTTATATTATCCGGGCGGCTACTAAATTTTTTGCAATTCCAGGATTAAGATTGGGATATTGTATTACAAAAAATAAAAAATTAAAGACTTTACTTAAAGTTCAAGAAAACACTTGGTCGGTAAATGGGATTGCGGATGTTTTTGGTCAAAATATGTTTAGAGCAAAAAAATATATTAAATTAACTCATGATTGGTTAAATATTCAGCAACCTGCACTATATCAAGCGTTACAAGCAATACCTGAAATAAAGGTTTTTCCAAGTGCTACTAACTTCTTTTTATTTAAAAGCAATGATTTGGAATTAAGAGAAAAGCTTATTCGTCACCGTATTTTGATTCGCCAATGTGATGATTACGCTGGGCTGGGCCGACAATACTATCGAGTGGCAGTTAAGGGCCCACAAGATAATATTCTATTAGTCAAGACATTAAAACAAGTGTTAGGACGTGAGCTGTAATGAAAAAAGTTCTAATTGCTGGTGTAACAAGTGGGTCTGGAAAAACTACTGCTGTTTTAGGCATTTTAAAAGCTTTGAATGAAAAATATACAATTCAATCGTATAAAGTTGGTCCAGACTACGTCGATACAAAATTTCATACAAGAATAACTAATCGTCCAACTCGAAATCTTGATAACTATCTTGTACCTGATCCACAAGTTTTGAACTATCTTTTTACTGCTAATACGGAAAATATTGATTTAGGAATTATTGAAGGCGTTATGGGACTCTATGATGGTTTAGGAACGGATAAAGATGCTTATTCAACAGCTAGTATTGCTAAACAATTAAATATCCCAGTTATTTTAGTTATTAATGCTAGAGCAACATCGACATCGGCTGCAGCAATCTTAAAGGGCTTTATTGACTTTGATAAAAAGGTACCGATAAAGGGAGTCATCATTAATAATGTGATGAGTGAAAATCATTACAAACTAATTGCTGGGGCGATTCATCGTTACCTCGATCTCCCAATTTTGGGTTATTTACCTCATGACTCAACCATCAGCTTACCTTCTCGACAGTTAGGGTTAGTTCCTGATGATGAGTTGCCGAATGTTGATAAAAAAATTGCTAAGGTTGCTGAAGATGTAAAGGCCCATGTTGATTTGCAAAAACTACTATCATTAGCTACCTCGGTTAGTGAGAAAGTTGTTGATCCATTTAATATTCCCAAAACAAGACTTCGCCTAGGAATTGCGAAAGATAAAGCATTTAATTTTTATTATGCTGATAACATTCACCTTCTTGAAAAAACAGGCATAGAGTTAATTCCATTTAGCCCAATTTCTGACAATCATTTACCGGATGTAGATGCTTTGTACTTTGGTGGCGGATATCCTGAAGAGTTTGCCTCCCGATTGGCAGCTAATGAATTCTTAAAGAAAGAAGTCTATGAGTTTTCGCAAGCAAATAAGCCAATTTATGCAGAGTGTGGTGGCTTAATGTATCTTGGCAAGGTATTAAAGCAAGGAGAAAATGAATTTCCAATGGTAGGAATTTTTGATGGTATGAGTGAGATGACACCGCGACTTAAAAGATTTGGTTACTGTGAAGCTTATACCCAAGTAGATTGTATGTTAGGGAATAGAGGGCAAAAGATTGTTGGTCATGAATTTCATCATTCTATGTTTAAGCAATTAGATCAGCAATTAAAGCCAGTTTTGCTTATGAAAAAGGTTCGTGATAACCAAATTGTTGATACTTGGTCGGGAGGTTATCAGATTAGAAAAACTTTTGCCAGTTATCTACATGTTCATTTTTATCAGAATCCAAAGCTATTCATACAGTTTTTAAATAATTTAGGAGCTGATGTGCAATGAATATCCTAATAATGGTTATACTAGCATTCATTTTTGATTTTTTACTTGGTGACCCTCATTCGTGGCCGCATCCAGTTAAAGCAATGGGTCATTTAATCGCGTACCTAACTAAGAAATTTAATCGTTCAAACTATTCAACGAAAAGAAAGAAGTGGTTTGGCGCTTTGACTTGGCTAATAACGGTTGGTGGGTCAGGATTAATTACATATATATTGATGCGATTTGCGGCAATTAATTATTATCTCTATATGATCGTTGGAACTTACCTTTGCTATACTTGCCTCTCTATGCGTCAATTGGCAATTGAAGCAGAAAAAATTATGAAAAGTCTTCAACAAAATAATTTAAATAAAGCTCGCCAGCAGGTGGGGATGATTGTAGGACGTGATACTAATCAATTAAGTGCTGAAGAGGTAACAAAAGCAACGATTGAAACAGTTGCCGAAAATACTAGTGATGGTGTAATCGCGCCACTGTTCTTTTTGGTAATTGGTGGTCCAGTTTTAGGAATAATGTATAAAGCCATAAATACTTTAGATTCGATGATTGGTTATCAGAATGAAAAATTCCGCGCTTTTGGGGAGGTATCTGCCCGAATTGATGACATTGCAAATTATGTTCCAGCACGAATCACATGGTTACTACTGATTATTAGCAGTTGGTTGTTACGTGATGACACTCGGGAGGCAATTGCTGTAGGTGAACGTGATTGTGAGAAGCATCTAAGTCCTAATAGTGCTTTTAGTGAAGCTGTTGTTGCAGGTGCCTTACATTTGCAATTAGGTGGTCCACATTATTATTTTGGCGAATTGGTTAAAAAGCCTTACATCGGTAATGATCATCTTGTAATTGCTGCAAATTGGCATTTAAAAAGAACGATTACAATGTTGTACCTTACATCATTCCTGGGATTATGTGGATTTGAACTTATACGATTCTTAATAGTTTGGAAGTGAAGAAAATGGAAAAAGAAAGCTATATTACAGTACCTCATAAAATAACGGATAGAAGTTTTCAAATCATTCAAGAAGAGATCGACAAAATTGATCCGCATTATAAATTTGATAGTCCATTACAAGAAGCAGTAATCAAAAGGGCAATTCATACGACAGCAGATTTTGATTATTTGAAAAATTTAAAATTTACGCATGATGTATTAAATAAATTAAAACATGTCATATTAAATCATGGTGTTATCTATACCGATACTACAATGGCTTTATCAGGAATTAACAAACGGCGCCTTGATAAATTAGGTGTTGATTATCATTGCTTAATCCGGGACCCGCGTGTAATTCAATTAGCCCAAGAAAAGGGGATTACTCGTTCAATGGCGGCTGTTGAAATTGCTGCTAACGATCCACGAGAAAAGATATTTATTGTTGGAAATGCACCAACTGCTCTTTGTAAAATCATTGAACTCGTTAATGATGAGCAGCTTAAAGTGGCTGCTGTAATTGGTGTTCCAGTTGGCTTTGTTGAGGCTGCTGAGAGTAAGCAAGCTTTATATGAATCAAATATACCAGCAATTGCTGCTCTAGGGCGAAAAGGCGGGAGTAATCTTGCCGCAGCCCTTATTAATGCAGTGATGTATAACATGGATATTAAGAATTTAGGTGATGAGTATGGCCGTCACACCAAATAATAACTCTGAGGATAATTTTGTTTATTACAATGGGCGAAAATTACGAAAGGGTTTTACAACTGGCACTACTGCTACCGCGGCAACTGTAGCTGCTATTAGGACTTTGCTGAATCAGGAACCACAAGAAACGGTTACTGTTCATGCTGCCAATGGAAAGATTGCAATCTTTGATGTTGAGCAAACTGACTTTGATAAAAATGCAGCCAGTTGCGCCATAAAAAAAGATGGTGGTGATGATCAAGATGCAACAGATGGAGCACTCATCTTTGCCAAAGTTAGTTTACGTTCTGATGATGAAATTCATTTAGATGGTGGAAAAGGAGTTGGGCGCGTAACTAAAGAAGGATTAGCGAATAAGCCAGGGATACCAGCGATTAACCCTACACCGCGGCGAGTGATTAAAGAAGCGGCACGAAAAGAGCTAGGATCTAATCTTGGTGCAAATATTGTTATTTCTGTACCAGAAGGCGAAAAAATAGCCAAATTAACCTACAACCCGCGACTTGGAATTGTTGGTGGAATTTCCATTCTAGGAACCAGTGGGGTCGTTACTCCAATGTCTGAATCAAGTTGGAAACATTCAATTTCAATTGAAATGAATATTCATCGTAAACGGGGCGATAAAGCAATTGTTTTAGTACCGGGAAATTATGGAGAAGATTTTGCTAAAGATGAGCTAGGAATTGCTGATGACAAGATTGTCCAAATGAGTAACTTTGTTGGTTATGTTCTCCATGAAACACAACGATTAAAGTTCAATAAAGTTTTAATCGTTGGTGATCTTGGCAAAATGATCAAAGTTGCTGCAGGAATTTTCTCAACTCATAGCAAAGATGCTGATGCACGAGCAGAGATTATGGTTGCAAATCTTGCGTTAATGGGTGGCGTGCCGACTGAATTTTTGCAAAAAATTAATAACTGCTTAACTACTATTTCTATGATTAAGCTTATTAATCAAGCTGGCTATCAGGATGTTTACCAAATTATTGTTGACAAAATTAAAAAGCGGACAGAAAAACTTTTAGCACATCGAGAACCACATATTGAGATTGATGCAGTGATTTTTTCACGAGAAAGTGGTTTTTTAGCGGCAAGTAAACCAGTACAAGAGATTAAGGATGAGTGGCAATGATAGTGGTATTAGGAATTGGTCCTGGTAATGAAAATTATCGTTTGCAGGGGATGACAAAATATTTGTCTAAAGCCGATATTGTGATTGGTTCAAAACGGCAATTAATGACAATTCCTGCAGTTCCTGCTAGTAAAAAAATGGCCTTACCACGGTTAGCGGCCTTGAAGACTTATTTTGAAGAACATCCAGAACAAAATAATGTGTTATTAGCATCGGGAGACCCACTGTTGTATGGAATTGGAACTTGGATAACTGCTAACATCCATAATCAAAAAATAAAAATTATTCCTGGAATTAGTTCTATTCAGTACATGTTCCACCAGTTGGAATTGTCAATGAATGATTGCTATTTGACAAGTAGTCATGGGCGAACCCCTGATTTCGATTTCTTATTACAACATTCTAAAGTCGGCATGGTTACTGACCAGCAACTAGGACCATTTGAAATTGGGCAAGAGATTAAAAAGCGGGGATTGCACCGCAAAATTTATGTTGGAGAACGGCTAAGCTATCCAGATGAAAAAATAACGCAATACGATGAAACAACGATTGAGCAACGAAGATATGAAATGAATGTGGTGATTATTACAAATGCGTGATGATGAATTTTTAAGAAATAAGGTTCCGATGACAAAATCAGAAGTTCGAGCAATCAGTATTGATAAATTGGAACTTAATGATAAGAATACCTTCCTTGATATTGGGGCTGGAACAGGTAGTATCAGTATTCAAGCAGCTCGCGAGTTTCCAAACTTAAATGTAACAGCGATTGAAATGAACAATGCCGGGATTGATATTATCAAACAAAATATTAATAAGTTTAACTTACATAATATCAACTTAATCAAGGGAATCGCTCCCCAAGATATTCCTAATCAGAAATATGATGCAATTTTTGTTGGTGGTAGTGGAGCGCAATTAGATGGAATCGTTAAGTTTGCTAGTACACATTTAAATGTTAACGGAACAATAGTCCTGAACTTTATTTTGTTTGAAAACGCAATGCAAGTCGAAAAGTTATTAACATCAGCTGGCTTCAAGGAAATTGAAATGGTTGAGGTTGGTGTATTGCGTTGGCACCAATTAGGGAAAGGACATTTCTTTAAACCAAACAATCCAACAATTATTGTTAATGCTAAAAAATAGAAAGGATTGATTAATTATGGCAATTGTTAGTTTTGTAGGAGCTGGTCCGGGTGAAACAGATCTTATTACGTTAAAGGGATACAAGTTATTGGCAGCAGCTGATGTTGTAATCTATGCTGGATCGTTAATTAATAAGGACCTATTGAATTACTGTAAAGCAGATGCTGAAAAATATGATAGTGCCAAAATGACACTAGACGATATTGTGGACCGAATGGAAGAAGCAGTAAAAGAGGGGAAGTCAGTTGTACGATTACAAACTGGTGACTTCTCAATTTATGGTTCGATTCGTGAGCAAATTGAAGAAATGAAAAAACGGGATATTGAGTATCAATGCGTTCCTGGTGTTAGTTCATTCCTTGGTGCGGCGTCAAGCATGGGCGTGGAATATACGGTTCCCGAAGTAGCGCAGAGTGTAATTATTACGCGTATGGCAGGACGGACACCTGTGCCAGAGAAGGAATCCTTAAAATCGTTAGCACAACATCAAACTTCAATGGTAATTTTCTTGTCTGTTCAAGGCATTAAGAAAGTTGTTTCGCAATTAGAAGAGGGAGGATACCCTGAAGACACACCAGCAGCCGTTATTTATAAGGCAACCTGGCCAGATGAAAAGGTCGTTAGGGGAACATTAAGTGATATCGCTGAAAAAGTGCATGATGCCGATATTCGACGAACAGCATTGATTATGGTTGGTAAGTTCTTAGGTGATGAATATAATTATTCTCATTTATATGATGCAAGTTTCAGTACAATGTTCCGGAAAAAGAGTAAGTAATTATGAAAAGCCTTGCTGTGATTGCTTTAACCCAGGGTGGTGCTTCGACGGCAAGAAGTTTGAAAAGCCGGGTAAAAAAACAAGGATATAAGGTAGACCTTGTTTTACCCCAACGCTTAGCTCGAGATGATGAAAATTATTATTCACGAGGTGCTTTTACCGCAACAATCCACCATCTTTTTAAAAAATATGATTGTATCGTTTGCATTATGGCAACAGGAATTGTCGTTCGTGCATTGGCTGATGTGATTATTGATAAAACAGTTGATCCAGCAGTTGTTGTAATGGACGAAAAAGCACGGCATGTTATTAGTTTACTTTCTGGGCATGTCGGTGGAGCTAATGAATGGACAAGGTTAATTGCTAGATTAATGAGATCAGAACCAGTAATTACAACCGCAACTGACACAGAAAATGTTCAATCATTGGATGTTTTAGCTAAAAAGGTCAATGGATGGTATCCCAACTTTAAAGAAAATACAAAAGCAATCAATCGTCGCTTAGCAGAAGGAAAAGTTGTAGAACTCTTTATTGAGCCGTACTTAACACAATACATTAACCAGTTTAGTGGATTTAAGGTATTAACTAGGATTAAAGATCATGAATCGGGAGTACCATTAATTATTGTTTCAGATCACACTGGTTTTTCTAAAAGTTCTGATGTGATTCATGTAGTTCCCCGGGTAAATGTCTTGGGAATTGGTTGCCGAAAAAATATTACAATTGCAATGGTGCAACAAGCCTTTACAGAATTTTGCCAACAACATCAATTGTTGTGGAAATCATTTATTAAAGTAGCATCAATTGATATTAAAAGGCATGAAGGAGCAATTCAATATTTAGCAACCACCTTAGGGATTAAAGCTGAATTTTATCCAGCTGCAGAGTTACAAGAAGCTAGTCAAAATTATCCAGAATCTGCTTTTGTAAAAAAGACGGTAGGAGTTGGTAATGTTGCATGTGCTGCTGCTGATTATGCTAGTGGGGAACGGAATGTAACACAGCGGTATGCAGATCATGAAATCACACTGGCGCTTAGTCGCTTGCATGAAGTTTAGGAGGAATTGAAAATGTTATATGTAGTTGGATTAGGACCTGGATCAAAAAAATTAATGACTGAAGAAGCACGAGAGGTAATTGAAAATACGCATATAATTGTCGGTTATGCAACGTATGTTCGGCTAATTGAAGATATGATTGAGGGGAAAGAACTTGTTGTTACCGGAATGCGGGGCGAGATTGAACGTTGTAAAAAAGCCCTTGAGATTGCGGCAACTGGGAAAGATGTTGCAATTATTTCTAGCGGTGATGCTGGGATCTATGGGATGGCTGGTTTGATTTTAGAGCTTGCCGGTAAAATGGAGCAACATATTGATATTAAGGTAATTCCAGGCGTTACAGCAAGTATTGCAGCTGCTGCTCATTTAGGTGCGCCGTTAATGAATGATTTTTGTCATATCAGTTTAAGTGACTTGATGACACCATGGGAAGTTATTACCGAACGTGTTGATGCTGCAGCTAAAGCAGATTTTGTAATTTGCCTTTATAATCCACGGAGTAAGGGTCGCCCGCATCACTTAAGAAAAGCCCTTGATATTATATTGAAATATAAGTCACCAGATACAATTGTCGGAATTGGGAAAGATGTTGCACGACCAAAAGAAGTTGATAAGGTAACAACGATTGCTGATCTTGATGAAACAGAAATTAATATGACTTCAATTGTAATTGTAGGTAACAAGAATACTTATGTTGAAGATGGGCGGATGATTACTCCACGAGGTTATACACTATGATTTTATTATTGGGTGGAACAACTGAAAGCTTGGAAGTAGCAGATGTATTAAGGGATGCAAAGGTTCCATTTATTATTTCAGTCATTAGCGACTATGGAGTTAAGTTAGCGGCTAAGCATACGGAAAACGTTGTTAAAATTACCTTCACTACTGAAAATTTCCCCTCATTCTGTCAAGGCCACCATATCAAACTTATTTTAGACGCAACCCATCCCTTTGCTCGGGTAATTTCAGAGTTAGCAATCAACGAAGCCCAAAAACTTAAGATTCCATATTTAAGATTTGAACGCCCAAATAATTACATTAAAGACGCAAATCTTAAACTGGTTAATTCATTAGAAGAAGCTTGTCAGATATCAAAGAAGGTAAAAGGAAAAATATATTTGTCAACTGGTAGTAAAACTGCTCCTACCTATGCTGAGCAGTTAGGGGCTGATCGTTTGCATGTCCGTGTTTTACCGACAACTAAAGTAATGGAAAAACTAACTAATGCTGGTTTCGTCGCTTCACAAATTGATGCCATTCAAGGTCCGTTTTCACTGGCCTTAAATATAGAATTATTCAAACATGCCAATGCAAAAATTGTGGTGACAAAAGAGAGTGGTCGCCAAGGTGGGGTTCAAGAAAAGATAGCTGCTTGTCAGCAATTAGGAATTCCCTGCATAATTATTCGTCGACCACAAATAAGCTATCCACATATGGTTTCGAGTTTACAGGAATTGGAGAAATACTTGGAGGAAAACGATGAATGGTAGAGTAACACTTCTAGGTGCCGGACCGGGTAATCCAGAATTATTAACGTTAATTGGCAAGCGGCGATTAAATGAAGCGGATATCGTCTTGTATGATCGGTTAATTGATCCTTCGTTATTAGCATTTACAAATAATGAGGCGGAATTGATCGATGTTGGGAAATTACCTCTACATCATAAGGTTAAGCAGTCGAAAATCAATGAAATGTTAGTTGATTACGCTAAGCAAGGGAAAAAGGTCGTTCGACTAAAAGCTGGTGATCCTTATGTCTTTGGCCGGGGTGGTGAAGAGGCACAGGTATTACAACAGTTTGGTGTTAATTTTGAAGTTATTCCAGGGATTACTAGTGCAATTGCTGGGCTAGCTGCAGCGGGGATTCCCATAACTCACCGTGACTATGCTTCAAGCTTTCATATTATCACTGGTCATCATAAAAAGAATGGTCAGCAACTGGACTGGGAAAATATTGCTCATCAAGAAGGGACAATCGTTTTTTTGATGGGAATGGCGCAACTTCCTAAAATTTGTCAACAGCTAGTCGAGCATGGAAAATCATCGCAAACACCTGTAGCAATAATACAGTGGGCTACCCAATGGCGACAAAAGATGGTTATTGGCGATTTGGAAAATATCAATGAATTGGTTGCTCGACATCAACTTTCATCGCCAGCATTAATTGTTGTAGGTCAAGTCGTTAAATTGAGTAAGCAATTAAATATCAATAAACCATTGACCGGTGTGCATTTATTAATTCCTTTTAGTGAACATCAACGCCTTTTTAATTCATTAGAAGATTTAGGGGCAACTGCTGACTTTTACCAGCGTGCTTTAATCGAGCCATTAGAAGTGACTCTTCCTTCTATCGATGAATACGATGCGATTATTGTGGATGATGTCCTTGCTTATCATCAATTTATTACCCTCTTAATAAAGAATGGTATTGATGTTCGACAACTTATAGATAAAAAAATTATTGCCAGTAACCATCGAGTAGTTCAAGCATTACAGAAAACAGGAATCTTAGCAATAAAAGGCATGCCGCAAGATATACCAGTGAAAAGAACCATTGAAATTGGTGGCAGTAAACCAACATATAATATTGGAACTTTTCTTAGCTTATATGAAAAGAAGAAACGGTCGCTTGTATTACCGTTTGACCTTAAAGAATTCAGTGCTGTCATTTTTCCAAGTACTGCTAGTATAAATGATTTTTTAGCTTCATTAAGCGAAAAACAGCTATCACAAGTATCAATGTTAAAAGCATTTGCAATGGGGAAAAAAGTTCAACAAGCTGCAATTCAAGCTGGCTTTGGTCATGTGGTTATATGTCCACCAGACGTAAAGAAGACTGTTATTCAGGTCAAGGAGGAATTTATGCATGACTAAAAAGGCAATTTTGGCAGTAAGTTTTGGAACAACATTTCCAGAAACACGACAAAAAACAATCGGAGCTACAGAAAAAGCGATTGGGGCTGCGTTTCCAGATTATGACGTCTTTAGGGCATTTACATCTAGAATCGTTCGGCAACGAATTGAAAAAAATGAAGGAATTCGAATTGATGATGTCGATACAGCACTGTCAAAATTACGTGATCAGGGATACACAAAAGTATATGTCCAATCTTTACATGTTATTCCAGGAATTGAATATAACTTAGTATGTGATGCGGTTAATCGTTATAAAGAAAAATTTTTGAAAATTAAAGTAACAGCGCCTTTATTAGAGACGTTTGAAGATTTTCAACACTTAGTTGTATTCCTACAGAAGCAAAGTGAATATTTACCATCTGGGAAAGCCGTTTTATGGATGGGCCACGGAACAGCGCATAGTGCTTTTACAACTTATGCTTGCTTGGATCATATGTTATATGGTTCAAAAAGTTATGTAGGTGCGGTAGAAAGTTATCCAGATATTAATGACGAAATTAAGCGTCTTCGTCATGCACATATTAATAAGGTTTATTTGCAGCCATTAATGATGGTTGCAGGAAACCATGCGCATAATGATATGGCCTCAGATGATCCCAAATCATGGAAAAGTATCTTAAAGGAGAATGGGATAGCCGCCCATCCTGTATTGAAGGGATTAGGCGAATTTCCAGAAATTCAAAATATGTTTATTGCAAAGCTAAAGCCGGTTGTCGAAGAAGGTGATTAAAATGGCTAGTTTTTATGGGATTGGAGTTGGCCCCGGAGATAGTGAACTTTTAACGATAAAAGCAGTTAATACAATAAAAAAGCTTGATATTTTATATGCTCCCCAAGCTCATAAAGGTGGTAGAAGTGTAGCTGAAAATATCGCTGCACCGTATTTACCAGCGAATTTAAAAATAAAGCGACGACATTTTCCAATGATTAATGATTGGGAAAAGAAGATAAAAAGCTGGCAAGAAATTGCTGAAGAGATTGCTAAAGATGTTAAAAATGATAATAATGTTGGTTTTTTGACCCTTGGTGATCCATCTGTTTATAGCACTTTTAGTTATATTGCGAAAATGTTAGCAGAACGGATTGATATCCAGACGATTGCGGGGATCTCATCATTCAGTCAAATTGCAGCCAGCCTCTCTGTTCCCCTAATGTTAGATGAAGAAAGTCTTGAAATTATTCCAGCGACTGCTGATATTACACAATTGGAAAAAGCAATCGACCTTAATGATAATGTGGTAATTATGAAAATTGCTACTAGGTTTGCTCAGGTTTATAAGATATTGGAACAGCGAGACTTATTGAGTAAAACGATTGTTGTTGAAAATGCTTCAATGGAAAAACAAAAGAAGCAACGATTAATTGATTATTCAATTAATGACAAACTGCCTTATTTTTCTACGGCTTTATTAAAGAAGGGAAACAAAAATGTTAAAAGTAATTAAAAAATATCGTAAGTTTATTACTTTCCTTATGATTGGACTAGTTTATACCCTTGCTTATCCTGCCACAGCTCATGCAATGCATATTATGGAAGGAATGCTTCCGCCACGCTGGTGTATTTTCTGGTATGCAGTGTCACTTCCGTTCTTCATTTATGGTCTTTATCGAATGTATAAGATTGTAAATTCTGGTGTTCCTAATGCCAAGGTAATGTTGGCCCTTTGTGGTGCGTTTGTCTTTGTTTTATCTTCATTGAAATTGCCTTCAGTAACTGGTTCTTGTTCGCACCCTACTGGAGTTGGTCTAGGAACAGTTTTGTTTGGCCCTGGAGTAATGTCGGTTCTTGGTGTTATTGTGCTATTGTTCCAAGCATTATTATTAGCACACGGAGGAATAACAACGCTTGGTGCTAATGAATTTTCAATGACAATTGTTGGCCCAATTGTTGGTTATGCAGTTTGGAAATTATGTCGAGCAATGAAAGTTAGTCGTTCAGTTTCACTATTTTTGTGTGCGATGTTTGCTGACTGGTCTACGTATGTAACTACCGCTTTTCAATTAGCAATTGTTTTCCCTGATCCGAATGGTGGAGTTGCAGCAGCGCTAATCAAATTCCTAAGTATTTACGCTATTACTCAAATTCCATTGGCAATAGCAGAAGGATTGCTTACGGTTATTGTTTATAACTTGGTAATCAGTAACGATTTATGGAAGGAGTCAGCCCTACAATGAAAAAACGAACAAAAACTAATATTATCCTAGCAATTTGTGTAATTCTTTTGGTATTGATTCCTTTTATTTTTGTTAAAGGAGAATATAGCGGGAGTGATGACCAAGGAACAGAGCAAATAAAGAAATTTGATCCAAGTTATAAAGCATGGGCGCATCCTGTCTGGACTCCACCATCGGGAGAAATCGAAAGTTTATTGTTTACTGTGCAAGGTTCACTGGGGACAGGAATTATTTGTTATTTTATTGGGGCTGCTCATGGTAAAAAGAAAGCTCAACAAAATAAAACCAAACAGACTGTAAAACAATAGTAAAGGCTGGTGACTTATTAATGTTGAGTATCGATAAATATGCTTATGAAAATCGAATTGTTAATTGGTCGCCAAAGTTAAAAGCTTTTTTATGGTTAGTAGGAATGGTTTTAGCTTTCCAGCCAATTCAATGGATTAAAGTAATTGTCCTATTTACAGTAGCAGGTATCACCATTTACGTAACTAATGTTTCATTTAAGCGTTATATTAGTTGGTTTTATGCAATTATTCCTTTTGTAGTTTTAAGTATCATTGGAATTGTTGTAACTATTTCTTCTCAACGCTCTACCCTTATTGGACCGATAAAACTTGGAAATGTTTATCTTGGATTGGCAAAAGTAATGATGCCTAAAGCTGGGCAGGTAGCATTGCAATGTATGACAGCAATTGTCTGTACGTACTGGTTTGCGTTAACAACCCCATTTATTCAAATTTTACAGGTACTAAAAGCTATGCATCTGCCACGAGTAATGATTGAAGTAACGATGCTAATGTATCGTTTCATCTTTATCTTTATTGATGCTTTTGAGCAGATTCACCGTGCTCAACGATTACGGTTCGGCTATGACTCTTTTAGTTTAATGATTCATTCATCTGGAATTTTAGCAAAAATGTTATTTGAACAAGTCATTATAAATTATCAAATGATGACTAAAGCACTCGATGCTAAGCTATATAATGGTGATTTTTATCTTTAGGAGGAGCAATAATGATTGAATTGAGGCATGTAAGCTTTAGCTATGACGATAAGCATAAAATATTGGACGATGTTTCAATGAAGCTCGGTCACGATAATCAATCAGTTATTGGCATTATCGGTCATAATGGTGCAGGGAAATCAACGCTTTTCTTGAATTTGGTTGGTGAATTAAAACCAACAGCAGGTGAGATTTTTGTTGATGGTCACAAAGTTGAATATTCTAAAAAAGGACTTCGAAATTTACGGCGAAAAATAGGAATTGTTTTCCAAAATTCTGATCAGCAAATCTTCTACTCAATAGTGAAAGATGACGTTGCGTTTGCTTTGAGAAATTTAAAAGTTTCTAATGATGAAATTAAGCAACGTGTCGAAAGGGTTTTACGTGAATTAGATATTTCAAACTTAAAGGATCAACCTATTCAATACCTTAGTGGTGGTCAGAAAAAACGGGTTGCCATTGCGGGTATTATGGTGATTGGCTCTGAATGGATCTTACTTGATGAACCAACTTCTGGTTTGGACCCAGATGGTAGGTTAAGAATGAAAAAATTGATAAAGAAGTTAATTGCCAATGGTCAAAAAATTATTCTCTCTAGTCATGATATGGACTTTATGTATGAAGTATGTGACTATTTTTACCTTTTGGGAAATAATCGGATTCTTAAAGAGGGAAATAGGGAAAACGTTTTTAATGATGAACAGTTATTAAAGGAAAATAACCTGGAACAACCGTGGCTAGTTAAGATTCACCAAAAATTAGGATTGCCTTTATATACAACGGAACAGGAATTATTTGCCGAACAAGGTAAGTAAACATATAAAAACTCAAAGGCTGAACTTTTAAAACAGCTTTTGGTACATAGATTAAGCTTAGGGGATGAAATGTCATGACAGTGCAGTCAATAATGTTTCAAGGAACGGCATCTGACGCTGGAAAAAGCTGGTTGGCCGCAGCAGTTTGTCGAATTTTGGCTAATCGTGGTCAAAAGGTTGCGCCATTTAAGTCGCAAAACATGGCCTTGAACTCATTTATTACTGAGAAAGGGGATGAAATGGGTCGGGCGCAGGTTTTTCAAGCTGAAGCAGCTAAGGTTAAACCAGATGTCCGAATGAATCCAATTTTATTAAAGCCATCCACGGACAAAGATTCTCAGGTTATTGTAATGGGAAAAGTGCTGAAGAATATGGATGCTGTTAGTTATTATCAATTCAAGCGAGAACTAATTCCACAAATTATGATGGCCTATAATACATTAGCAGATGAAAATGATGTAATAGTCTTAGAGGGAGCTGGAAGTCCCGCAGAAATCAATTTAAATGAAAATGACATTGTTAATATGGGGATGGCGCGAATGGCTGATGCACCAGTAATCCTAGTTGCAGACATTGATAAGGGCGGTGTCTTTGCTTCAATTTATGGCACGATTAAATTAATGCCTCGCGAAGACCAGCAACGCATTAAAGGAATAATTATTAATAAATTTCGAGGAGATAAGTCCTTACTAGAATCTGGGAACAAGATGATTGAGAAACTAACAGGAATTCCTGTGATTGGTGTTTTGCCAATGAGCAGTATTGATATTGATGAAGAAGATAGCGTATCGCTAATTCGGAAACCACGACAAAAAGATACGCAAAAAGACCTGGATGTAGCGGTAATTGATCTTGATAAGATTTCTAACTTTACAGATATTCATAGTTTGGAAATTCAACCAGATGTTTCGGTAAGATATGTTTTAACGGCAGAGGAACTTGGAACTCCAGACTTATTAATTATTCCAGGAAGTAAAAACACGAACGCAGATTTAGTAGCTTTGCGTAAAAATGGGATTGCAGAGGGAATCTTACGTGCTCATAAGGACGGAAGTATGATCGTTGGTATTTGTGGGGGATATCAGATTTTAGGACAGATGCTGTATGATCCAACAGGGATTGAGTCACCAATTAAAGAACAAAAAGGTCTCGGGTTACTTGATACAGAAACAACCTTTAATGAAAAAAAGACAACAACTCAGGCGGTTGCCAAGCGAAATAATTACATTTTAAAAGGTTATGAAATCCATATGGGAACAACAAAACGTGGTCTAAACTCAACACCATTCTCAACAATCCAGGAAACAAACGGTCAACCAGAAAATCGTGAGGATGGAGCAGTTAGTACTGATGGAACAGTGATTGGTACCTATCTTCACGGAATCTTTGATAACCCTTATTGGACACGACACTTGTTAAATCAGCTTCGCGTAGCAAAGGGAATGGCACCATTGGTAGATACTACTGTTTCGATTAGTGGTTATAAAGACCAACAATATGAGAAATTAGCCCAACTATTTGCTCAGAATGTTGACATGGATAAGTTTAATCAAATCTTGCAAGACTCAACGAAAGAATAAAGGATGAATAAATTATGCAATCGCCATATCCGATTATCTTAAACTTAGCTGATAAAAATGTAGCTGTCGTCGGCGGAGGAAAAGTTGCATGTCGTAAAATAAATAAGTTATTGGCAGCTGGTGTTCGCCCAACTGTTATTAGTCCTCTTCTATCCCCTGAAATACAACCTACCCAAATTAATTGGATACCAGATAAGTATCAGCGGAAATATGTCGAAAATATGGATATTATTATTACATGTACTGATGATAGAGCAGTTAATGATCAAGTAAAAAAAGAGGCGACACATTTTCAGCTGGTGAACAATACCAGTGATAAAACTAATTCAGACTTTTATAATCTAGCAACGATTAAGGCTAATGACATGTTTATTAGTGTCTCAACAATGGGAAAGTCTCCAAGTATGGCTAAGAAAATGAAAAATGAGATTAAAGAATGGATAAAGCAAAAGTTTCATAAGGAGTTTGAATAAAATGTATTTGATGTGTGTAAGCTTAAATTATCATCAATTACCATTAGATTTGCGAGAAAAATTTTCTTTTACAAAAGAAGAAGTTCCGAAGGCAGATAAGTTATTAAATGATGAAAAGAGTATCTTGGAAAATTTATTAATTTCAACGTGTAATCGAACAGAGGTGTATGCGGTTGTGGACCAAATACATACAGGTCGTTACTATATTCGACGATTTTTAGCGGAATGGTTCCATTATACAATTGATGATTTTACAAAATTTGTTACTGTTACGACAAAGGACGCTGTTGCTGAGCATTTGTTTAAGGTGATCACTGGCCTGGACTCGTTAATTAAGGGAGAGCCGCAAATACTAGGTCAAATGAAGGATGCTTTTCAAATTGCAACAAAAGAGGGAACAACTGGCGCAATCTTAAATCATTTATTTCGCCAAGCAATTACATTTTCTAAAAGAATGCATACAAAATACCGTGTTAGTGAATTAGCACAATCATCAGGTCAAGCTGGTCTACACCAAATTAAGATGCAGTTTGGTTCACTTGAGGGTAAAACCTTAGCAGTCGTTGGGTTGGGACAGATTGGAAAACATACTGCTTATAATGCAAGCAATATGGGCTTTAGCAAGGTGCTGTTGCTTAATAGAACAGATAGCAAGGCTGAGCAGATTGCGACAGAACTTCAAGGAGTAGTTGAGGCCCGTCCATTTAACCAGCTTGCAACAGTCGTACATAATGTTGATGCAGCTATTTTTGCAGCTACAGTTAAGCAACCCTTATTTAAGGCCGATGAACAGATAAGCACAATGATTGTTGATCTTGGTGTGCCACGAAATGTAGCAGTTAACAGTACAAAATTAAAATATTATGATGTTGATCATGTTCATATGATTTTAAACTCCAATGATGAAAAACGACGATTAATGATTCAAAAAATTGCTAATGAAATTCCCCAAGAAGTTAATGACTTTTATATTTGGGAAAAGCAACTGCATATTGTTCCGGTAATTAGAGGATTACGTGAGCATTCGTTGAGGATTGAAGGAGAAGCTTACGATAGTTTACTTCGCAAGCTTCCTGAATTAGATTCGCATGAACGAAAAGTAATTAGTAAGCATATGAAAAGTATTGTTAATCAAATGATTAAAGGACCAATTAAAGAAATTAAAGAATTGTCAGTAACACCAGGGGCTACGGCTGATATTGACTTTTTCTGTAAAATTTTTGGCATGGATAATTTGAAAGTAGAGAATCAAAATAATGACAAATAAAGTAATTGTTGGCAGTCGGAAAAGTAAACTAGCAATGGCGCAAACAGAATTGGTAATCGCTAGTTTGGAAAAGATTTTCCCCGACATAAAATTTGAAATAAAAAACGTTATTACTGAAGGGGATCGAAACCGACATGTCAGCCTTGCTAAAATCGGTGGGAAAGGCGTTTTCGTTAAAGAGATTGAAGACGAACTAAAAGATGGCACGATTGATTTTGCTGTTCATAGTCTAAAAGATGTGATGCCGATTCTTCCAGAAGAATTAGTTTTAGGAGCATTTCCTAAACGAGTATCTCCATATGATTGTTTAGTCAGCCGGAAAAATCTTTCATCGTTGAATGACCTTCCTAAAGGTGCACGAATCGGGACAAATAGTTTACGTCGCCAGGGACAACTATTAAGTATTCGACCAGACTTAAAAATTATACCTATTAGGGGTAATATAGATACTAGGTTAAGAAAAATAGACACAGAAGCGCTTGACGGTATTATTTTAGCTGAGGCTGGATTAACAAGATTAAATATTGACTTAAGTAGTTATCATGTTTTGGATTTGCAAAATTATATTATGCCGGCAGTTGGTCAAGGCTGCTTAGCGATTGAATGCCGAAAAAATGACACTAGAATTCGCAAAATGCTTGATCAAATTAATGATGAAGAATCAGCTTATTGTGTGCAAGTTGAGCGTGAATTTATGCGTGAATTGGGTGGAAGTTGTAATTTCCCGATTGGGGGCCATGCCTACGCGAAAAATGGTCAAATTCTATTTGATGGGTTGATCGCTTCCCCTAATGGTGAACATGTTATAAAAGAAACAAAAATACCTGCCAATAATTCTGGAGTCGGTAAAAAAGTTGCTGATCAGTTATTGGCTAAGGATAAATTTGGAATTATTGAAGGAGAATAGGGATAATGTTGCAATTTGATCGTCATCGTCGTTTACGTACTAGCACTGCCATGCGTGATTTAGTAAGAGAGACTCATCTCAATAAGGATGATCTAATTATGCCGGTCTTTGTGGATGCCACTATTAATGGGCGAGAAGAAATTCCATCAATGCCAGGCATTTACCGTTACAGTTTAGATTCAATTCTTGATGAAATTACAGAAATTGTGAAGTTAGGAATTAAATCAATTATTATTTTCGGTGTTCCAGAAAGAAAAGATGAAGTTGGAACTGGCGCATGGGAAGATAATGGAATTGTTCAACAGGCAATTCGTTTGATTAAGAAAAATTATCCAGATTTAATTGTTATCGCTGATACTTGTTTATGTGAATATACAAGTACTGGTCACTGTGGAATTCTTAAAGATGGGGTCGTTTTGAATGATGAATCATTAAAATACTTAACAAAGACAGCTGTAAGTCAAGTAAAAGCTGGAGCTGACATAATTGCACCGTCTAATGCGATGGATGGGTATGTTGCAGCAATTCGCCAAGGACTTGATGAAGCAGGGTATAAAAATACACCGATTATGTCCTATGCTGTGAAATTTGCCTCATCATTTTACGGCCCATTCCGTGATGCTGCTGATGGTTCGCCTAAAGAAGGGCCTAAAGATCGTAAAACATATCAAATGGATCCAGCTAATCGCTTAGAAGCATTGCGCGAAGTAGCTAGTGATGAAAAGGAAGGTGCTGATTTTGTGATGGTTAAACCAGCAATGGCCTTCTTGGATATTATGCGTGAAGTTCGTAATCATACTTTGCTGCCGTTAGTTGCATATAATGTTTCTGGTGAATATGCAATGATTAAAGCAGCTGCGGCTAATGGTTGGATTAATGAAAACCAAATTGTTTACGAAAGTCTGGTTGGAATGAAACGAGCTGGAGCAGACTTAATTATTACTTACTTTGCCAAGGACGTTGCTAAGAAACTTTAATTTGTTAGGTGGGTTTGTTTTGAGTAAATTAGATACAACAAAGTCAAAGATAGCTTTTAAGGAAGCACAAAAGTATATGCCAGGTGGGGTCAATAGCCCTGTCAGAGCATTTAAAAATGTTGGTGGTGATCCTTTATTCATTGACCATGGTAAGGACGAATATATTTATGACATTGATGGCAATAAGTACATTGATTATGTTCTTTCATGGGGGCCACTAATTTTAGGACATGCAGATGATCATGTAGTTGCAGAGTTAGATAAAGCAGTTGCTAAGGGAACAAGCTACGGTGCGCCAACCCTTCAAGAAACTGAATTGGCAAAAATTGTTAATAAGATTATGCCGTCAATTGAAATGATTCGAATGGTTTCATCTGGAACTGAAGCAACAATGAGTGCGATCAGATTAGCACGTGGATATACTCATCGAAAAAAAATCGTTAAATTTGTGGGTAACTATCATGGTCATAGCGATTCATTGCTAGTTGATGCTGGCTCAGGATTAGCAACGTTTGGAATTAATACTTCGCCTGGTGTTCCCGATGATCTGGCTTATGATACACTTACCGTTGCCTATAATGATGTTGCTGGTGTTAAGAAACTTTTCGCTGAACATGGTGATGAAATTGCCTGTGCGATTGTTGAACCGGTTGCCGGCAATATGGGAGTTATTCCGGGAACCCAAGAGTTCTTACAAACTTTACGTAACGTTACCAATGAACATGGTGCATTATTGATCTTTGATGAGGTTATGTCAGGGTTCAGGGCAGCTTATCATGGTGTTCAAAGTCTAGTCAATATCACGCCGGACTTAACCACTTTAGGCAAAGTAATCGGTGGTGGACTCCCAGTTGGTGCTTTTGGTGGACGTCGTGAAATTATGGAAAATATTACGCCTGCTGGAGATATTTATCATGCCGGAACGTTGTCAGGTAATCCGTTAGCAATGACTGGTGGAATTAGCACCTTAGAACAATTAACACCAGATGATTATGTTGAAATGGATAAAAAAGTTACTGCTTTAACAGAAGGCATTAAACATGCAGCTGACCAATATGGTGTACCAATGACAGTGCACCATGTTGGTACAATGTGGAGTTACTTTTATAACAGTGATCCAATTAATAATTTTGATGATGTTAAAGCTTGTGATCAGAAGTTATTTGAAAAGTGTTTCTGGGAATTATTAGCTCATGGTGTATATGTAGCGCCATCGCAATTTGAAACTAACTTTATCTCAACTAAACACACCGATGAGGACATTGAAAAGACAATTGCAGCATTTGATGCAGCATTTAATGCGGCAACCAAGTAAATAGAATATTTAAAGGGCTGTGGCAATGGTTGTCACAGCCCTTTTTGAAAGGATTATTAAAAATGAATAACAGCAGTTTAACCTTTGTTTTAGGAGGGGCAAAAAGTGGTAAATCCGAATTTGCAGAGCACTTGTATTCACGGAAAGAACGGATCTGTTATATTGCGACCGGAGTAGTAAAAAATCCCGATGGCGAAATGCAACTTCGAATTCAGCGTCACCAAGCTCGACGTTCAAATAAATGGATAACTCGCGAGCAGTATCAGCACGTCGATGAACTTATTAATAATAGTCAACAAGATGGTTACTTACTTGATGATGCCATTATGTTAGTTACTAATCTTTTTTATGACTTAGTTTTAGCAAAAACATCGCCGGAAAAAATCGATGATTATTTAGAAAGTGCTTCTTCACAAGAAATAGCGACAGTACGGGAAAAAATACTTAGTAATTGGAAAAAGATCTTAGCTGCTGTTCGAGTAAACAATCAATCAATGGTGATTGTTAGTGATGAAGTTGGGTTAGGAGTAGTACCGGCTACAAAGCAGACACGTATATTACGGGATCTTTATGGAGAAGTTAATCAATTAATCGCTAAAGAAGCCGATAATGTTTATTTTGTTATTAGTGGAATTGCGCAGAAGTTAAAGTAGGTGAAGTTATGTTAGATTCATTGATTTTATTTGGTCAATTTTTTACCAAGTTAAATATTCCAATTTCAGTTGATGATGCTACTAATAAAGTTAAAACTAGTATTCAATACATTACATTATTTAGCTTTTTATTAGGGTGTATCGAAGGGGTAGTTTTTTGGGGATTTACATACTTATTTCCGATATGGTTTGCATGGATTCTTTACTGGATTACTGATGGCTTATTAACGGGCGGATTTCATTTAGATGCACTGGCGGATACCGCAGATGGATTCTTTTCATCACGAACATCAGATAAAATTTATGCAATCATGAAAGATAGTAGACTTGGGACAATGGGGAGCCTTGCATTACTATATTATTATGGATTAGTAATCGGACTAGGAATCATTATTAGTTCGTATTTTGATTTATTTCACATGATTTTATTGACCGTTTGTTTAACAATGTTAACTAAAACTGGTTTGTCTTTATTATTTTATAAAATGGTTTATCCCGAAAATAAACATGGGCTTTCGAATATTTGGCTAGGAATAAGCACATGGCGAATTATTGTTGCACAAATTTTTTCCATTATAATAATAGGTTTATGTTTCTCTTGGCAGGGATTAATAAGCTATCTGGCAATTCCAATAATAGCAATTTCTTATCGACGAAAGGTCACGAAAGTATTAGGGGGAACGCCAGGGGATACTTTAGGTGCGTTTGCAAGTTTATCACCGTTAATCTTTTTGTTTGTCCTTACAATATTGACGAGGTGGGGATTATGAAATTAATTTTAGCTCGTCATGGTGAAACAGAATTTAATCGTTTGCGAAAATTTTATGGCACTGCCAATGTGGAAATTGATGAAAAAGGAAAAGAACAAGCAAAATTATTAGCAACAAAAGTAAATAAGTTATATCCAACACTATTTGTCGTGACTAACTTAAAACGAACAGTCCAAACATTAGTCCCATTAAAAGAACAGCGTCCAACGGTTCCCACAATCGTATTACCGGATTTTGCCGAAAAAGGATTTGGATGCTGGGAAGGATTAGATGCGAATGAGATAGAGAATCGTTATCCAGATGAATGGGAAAAGTGGTTAGCAGCTCCATTAACCTATACCCCTCCTACAATAGAAGCATTTAGTGATTTTAAAGAGCGGGTAAATTACGGTTTACGATGGTTATTAGATCATACAATGGAAAATGATGTTGTTTTTGTTGTCGCTCATCTAGGCTCTATTAGAATTATTTATCAAGAATTGGTTGATCCAACGGCGGACTTTTATTCGCTTAACTTTCCGGCATCTTGTTACAGCGTTATTAATCTAAAAAATGGTATTGTTCAGAATTGGTATCTTAATCAATAAAAAAGATATTTGTAGAAACATGAGGAGGATAATAAAATGGCAATTTTGATTACTTATCCTAAAAATAAAGTTCCAGTATATTGGCGAATAAAGTTAGAACAAAAAGACGATGTGATCTATTTTCCATTCCGAATTTTGAAAGCGGTTAATTTAACGCAAGAAGATAAAGAGATTTTACAAAATAGTAAGGCCCTAACAATCACTAGTCTTTTTGGTGCGCAGGTATTTTGCAATCAGTTAAAGAAACTAAATTCAACAGCAACTATTTATGTTCTTAGCAAAAAAATTCAGCAAAATTTGGAAAATAAGGTTAGTAATCCAATTCAAGTTGCTCCAAGTGAGAACCGGAAATCATTATTAGAGGAATTAAAGAATAAACATGTTACGGATGTTTGTTGGCTTATTGGAGATAAAGCAGAGAAATACTATTCCGATTTTTATGGACGAAAAATTGTAATTTATAAAAATACATGGGATAAACAGCATGAAGGAAAAGCACTTAAAATTTTTATGAAACAACATATTACAAGTGCATTAGTTACTAGTATTTCGAACTTTAATCGTATGTTTGGAGTTATGACGAGAGTAGATAGTAATGAGTATCGTGATATTAATTACTATGTCTTAGGAGAGAATACCGGTAATTATATCCAAGAAAAGGGATTGAAAGTTATATATCCCGATAGGAAAAAGCACGTACTTGAAAATGTTTTAGATAGCTTATGGCATTATGAGAGGGAAAATTAAAATGGAATTTGATGAAGTAGAGTTGCGACCACTTAATGAAGAGAAAATGAACGCAATGCAGCAGAAAATAGATGATCTTGCTAAACCGGTAAAAGGGCTTGGCCGCTTAGAAGAACTTGCTGATCATTTAGCAGGAATTTATCGAACAACTGATTTTAATATTACACCACGAAAATGCTTAGTTTTTGCAGCTGATAATGGAGTTGTTCATGAAGGGGTTTCTGCTAGTCCGCAAAAAATTACAGCAATTCAAGCAGTTAACATGATGAAGGGACATACTACCGTTGCAGCACTAGCAAAAGCTTTTAATTGTGACTTACAAGTTTATGATATTGGAATTAAAACAGATTTGAATTTTCCTTTGGTCAGGGTTCATAAAATCCGTCATGAAACTGAAGATATGCTACATAAACCAGCAATGTCGATAGCAGAAGCGAGAGAAGCTGTACAATATGGTTTCGATATGGGAGTAAAAGCATTTGAAGAAGGTAATCAGGTAATTGCAACAGGCGAACTAGGGATGGGAAATACCACTGCTGCTTCAGCAATAATTGCAGCACTTTTGAATAAAACAGCAGCAGAAGTTGTTGGGCGGGGGTCTAATATTTCTGATGAACGTTTAAAACATAAGATTGATGTTGTTAATAGAAGCCTTGAACGAGCAAACTTGAAAGAAAACGAATCACCGGATCCGCTTATAGTATTAAGTGAGGTTGGTGCACTCGAATTAGGTGCAATGGCTGGAGCAATGCTTTCAGCTGGAGCAATGAATAAACCTGTTCTTCTTGATGGATTCTTATCTTATTCAGCAGCATTACTAGCGAATTCAATCAAGCCAGGAGTAGTAAATTATATGATCCCTACCCATAAATCAAAGGAAAAAGGATCTCGAATTGTTCTTGATGCTCTCGGTCTTGATCCTTATATTGATATTAATATGTGTGTGGGTGAAGGGAGTGGGGCCATGATGCTCTTACCATGGCTTGATGGAGTGAAGGCAATGCTCACAAATATGAATACATTGCAGGAGATGGACTTCAATTTCATTCCGTAAACTCCAAAAAAATACTAAAAGAACAAAATATTATTATTATGATTGCTTCGACAAAGCCTAATTAGTTAAAAAATCAAATCTTGTTATTTTATAAACATAAAAGTGCTAATGTTGACGAAAAACTAAAAAAACTCAGGATAAAATTCTACTTTTTTAATTAATCATGAAAAAAGTAGAATTTATTTGTCTGCTTTTTAATAAACTATTGAACTGTCTCCTAAGTAATTGTACTTTTAAGTTGTAAAAAAACTATAGCGCTTTCAAAAAAGGCGCAGGAGGCAATAATTTATGAAAAAGTTTAAAGTTTTGAGCAGTATCTTAGCTATGTTTTTGGCATTTTTTATGCTAACTGGATATACAAATAAAGATCAAAAGGGGAATAATAATACAATAAAAGTTACCTATACTCTTAAACAAGGTAAGAAGACTGTTGCCACAAGGAATACTACTTTAAAGAAGAACGATAAAGTAATTACTGGACTAAAAAAGAATTGGAAAGTTGAGGAAGCAAAAGGTTTTATTACTTCAATTGATGGTAGAAAAGAAAACCAAAAGAAGAGTATTTATTGGACATACACAGTAAATGGTAAAAAAGTAAATAAGTTAGCTAATCAGCAAACTCTTAAGAATAATGATAAGGTACAATTTACACTAGATAAGGCGGAATAATATGAAAGCGCGATCGCAGGTTGTTAGTAAGCATGATCAAGTTAAACGGATGACATTAATTGCCATGCTTGCTGCTTTAGGAACTGTTTTACGTGTATTCAAGATTATTCCAATTCCTAATGTACAGCCAGTTACTGATCTAATTATGATTGCAACTTTAATGTTGGGAATTGGTTTTGGAATATCGTTAGCAGTAATGATAATGGTTCTATCAAATCTCTTACTAGGATTTGGCATATGGACAATCCCACAAATTTTAGCATATATAGTTTGTGTTGTTACAGTAGCAGGATTAGCTAAAGTAACACCCTTAAAGAAGCATTTCACTCTTCAGTTAATTTTAGCGACGTTTTTAGGTTTTGAATACGGGTTCATAGTTAGTTTAGGAATGTCGATATATGGGGGCTGGGCTGCTTTTATGGCGTACTGGCTAAGTGGCTTGCTATTTGATTTCTATCATGCAGTTGGTAATTTTGGTTGTTATTTTATCTTGTATAAACCCTTAACGGTTGCGTTTAAACGCTACTTGCAATAGTACTAAATAAAAAAGAGACTGGAAATTCATCCAATCTCTTTTTTCATTTGTAGTGATTATATTAGCCAACTTTAACCGGTGTGTCAGCTTCTTCACCATTAATTAATTTAAGGTTATTGTCAAAGGCATTAAGAACCATGTTGCGGACAGCATGAGTAGTATAGAAAGCTGTATGTGGAGTAACAAGGACGTTTGAACGATCGATAAGGTCTTTAAGTCGCTTGTCAGGGAACTCCTTGTCACGCCAATCTTCATTAAAGATTCCAACTTCATCTTCGTAAGTGTCCATGATAAAGCCAAAGATCTTTCCGCTATCAAGTCCTTCGATTACAGCATCAGTATCAACTAATGCGCCTCGTGAACAGTTAACAATTACAACATTGTCTTTCATTTTAGCAATTGCGTCTTTATCAATCATATGGAAGTTCTCTTTGGTAGCCGGAACGTGAAGAGAAACCACATCGGCTTGAGCATATAGATCATCAAGGCTGTCAACGTAATATCCTTGCTTCTTTAATTCTGGATTTTCAAATGGGTCATATGCAATTACCTTAGCACCGAAGCCTTCCATAATTTGCATATAAACACGTCCGATATGACCAGTTCCGATAACACCAACAGTTTGATCACGCACTTCTCGACCAATTGTTGGGGCCCACCGTAAATCGCCATTAGCAATCTTTTCATCTAAGACCTTGGTTTGGCGAAGAATTCGGGCTGTTTGAATAGCAGCATGTTCGGCAATTGCGTTTGGTGAGTAAACAGGAACATTGGTAATTTCAAAGCCAAGTTCTTTTGCCTTAGCCATATCAATGTTATCAACACCAACATTACGTAGTGACATCTTTGTAATACCTTCGTCAGCCAGTGCTTGTAGCGTTTCTGGTGTGTAATCGAGTTGTTGGTAAACGACTACCCCGTCAGCTCCTTTAGCTTTTGCGGCAGTTTCAGGAGTTAAGAGTTCATCCGTATATTCTACTTCTACTTCGGGATGATCCTTAGCCCATTCTTTAACGTAAGGTTCTTCATCTTTTCGGATACTAAAAGCAAAAATTTTTTTAACCATAAATATCTATCTTCTTTCTGTATGTGCCAAAAGTGTGTAATTGCTTTCAAATAATATTCTATCTTATACAAAAGTGTTAATCAAAGGGATTATCAGAATAAAAGCTAATTTTTTAAAAAGTCTGTATAATAGTTCAAGATGACTAAAAATAGATGAAGGAAGGATTGTTTTGATACGTATAGCACGAAAAAATTTAGCCTTATGGGCAACAATTGGTGCAGTTTTCTTTTTATTAATCCAAGTTTCGTGCGACCTATACTTGCCGACAGTTACCGCCGACCTTGTTAATCGGGGAATTGTGCAAAAGAATATGGGCGTAATTTGGAATGAAGGAATTAAGATGCTGATTGTGGCTGCGATTGGATTAGTGGCAGCAGGATTAAATGTTTATTTTGCGGCGACCCAATCAATGAAGGTGGGTGAAAAGCTACGAAGCCAGATCTATCATAAGGTTTTACGTTTCTCGAATCGTGAAATGGATGAGTTTGGCGATTCATCTTTAATTACGCGGTCAACCAATGATATTGTGCAGATTCAAAATGTCATGGTGCAAATGCTTCGGATGATGCTCCAAGCACCTGTAATGCTTGTTGCAGCCTGTGTTCTAGCGTATGTTCGAGAACCACAACTAACTAAAGTGTTTTTTATTAGTCTGCCGATTTTAGCAATTATTGTCATGGTGGTTATGTACTTTGCGGTTCCGTTATTCAAGAGCATTCAGAAAAAAACTGATCGCATTAACTTAATCTTCCGAGAAGGACTGACAGGGGTTCGAGTTATCCGTGCTTTTCGGCAGGAAGAGCGGGAACAAAACCGTTTCAAAAAAGCAAACGAGGACTACACGCAAACCGGAATCAAGGCCTTTACAATTGTTTCGACGTTGTTCCCAGTAGTAACGCTTATTTTAGGGATGACAAATGTTGCCATTATTTTACTGGGTGGCCATCTTGTAGCTAATATGAGTATGCAAGTAGGGGATTTAATTGCCTTTATGACATATGCCACTCAGATTATGATTAGCTTTATGATGCTTTCAATGATCTTTGTCTTTGTTCCACGAGCATCGGCATCTGCTACTCGGGTTAATGCGGTTCTAGATCAGCCGATCAGTATTCATAATGCACCGGAAAAAGATCAGGAAAAGATTTCGATTAATCAACCGGCCTCACTTGAATTTAAGAATGTTGATTTTCGTTTCCATGGGGCGGAAAGATTGGCCTTGCATGACTTGAACTTTAAAGTTACAGCAGGTCAGACTTTAGCGATTATTGGAGGGACCGGTTCAGGTAAATCAGCTTTGGTTAACTTAATTCCGCGGTTGTTTGATATTGAAAGCGGGGAGATTAAAGTTGATGGTGTCCCAGTTAAAAAGCTAAGTCAGCATAATCTGCATGAGGTTATTTCTATTACTCAACAGCAAGCGGTCCTTTTTAGTGGGACTATTCGGTCTAACCTTCAATTTGGGTATGAGGAAGCAACGGATAAAGAAATGTGGCATGCACTTGAAATTGCGCAAGCGGCAGATTTCGTCCGTGAAGAAGGCGGATTGGACGCAATTGTTGAGCAAAACGGAAGTAATTTTTCTGGTGGTCAACGCCAACGGTTAGCGATTGCTCGAACAATTATTAAGCCAGCGTCGATTTATGTTTTTGATGACTCATTCTCGGCTTTGGATTTTGAAACTGATGCAAAACTCCGGGCGGCCTTAGCAAAAGACCCACAAATTCAACGTGCCGTAACGGTTATCGTGGCTCAGCGAATCTCTACTGTTGTTGATGCTGACCAAATTATTGTGCTTGATGAAGGACGAGTAGTTGGTCAAGGGACTCACCAAGAATTAAAAGCACATAATGAAACTTACCAACAAATAATTAAGTCACAAGTCGAGAAAGGGGATGTTGATCGTGCGTAGAGGACCACAAGTACCTGAACAGGCTCAACACTTTTGGCCAACCACAAAGCGATTAATTGCCTATTTACGGCCATGGCGAGTTGGGGTTATTGTTTCAATTCTCTTAGCTGTTATTTCTGTTATTTTGTCAATCTTAGCACCAAAAATTCTTGGTGAAGCTACTACGATCATTTATGATGGAATGCTTAAAGGGTATGCAGAAATGAAAGCTGGTGCCCACTTAAGTACCCTTCCAATTAACTTTACCCGGATTTGGCAAATTGGAATTACAGTCATTTTGCTTTATTTGTTCTCTGGACTATTTAGTTTCCTCCAGTTACAAATTATGACACGAGTATCGCAACGTGTTGTTTACAATTTGCGTCAAGATTTTGAAGGAAAAATGCGCCGGGTGCCAATTAAATATTACGATACTCATAATAATGGGGACATTATGAGTCGAATGGTTAATGATATGGATAATATTGCGGGAACTCTCCAGCAAAGTTTGATTCAAATCATTACGAGTTTGTTAACGCTTGTTGGTGTTTTCATTTTAATGCTTACGATTAGTTGGAAATTAACAATCATTGCCCTTGTCACAATTCCGCTTAGTGTTCTGGTAGTTGCTTTTGTTGCCCCAACTTCACAACGGCTATTTGGTCGTCAGCAAGCTGCTTTGGGAAAAATTAATGACCAAGTAGAAGAAACATATGCTGCTCATACGATCGTGCGGACATTTAACAAGGAACAAGATGAAGAAGAAAAGTTTAATAAAGAGAACCATCAGTACTACCAAGCAGCATGGAAAGCACAATTTTTCTCTAGCTTAATGATGCCAATGATGGTCTTTATTCGGAATCTTGGGTACCTTGTTGTAGTAGTGGTTGGAGCGATTCAAGTTATTCATGGTCAGATTACTCTTGGTAATGTGCAAGCATTTCTACAATATACCAATCAGTTTTCTCAACCAATTGCCCAAATTGCGAATTTAAGTAACACCATCCAACAAACAATTGCTTCGGCAGAACGTATTTTTGCTGTTTTGGATGAACCAGAGATGAGTGATAAGGTTGAGGATATTCCATCCCTTACTGGAAAGGATATTCCGAAAGTTGAATTCAAGGATATTAAGTTTAGCTATACTGATGAACCGCTTATTCAAGACTTTAACCTTAAAGCACCGCGAGATAAGATGGTCGCCATTGTTGGCACAACCGGAGCAGGGAAAACGACCATTATTAATCTTTTAGAGCGGTTTTATGATCCGCAAGGTGGCCATATTTATCTTGATGGGAAAGATACTCGTTCAATGACTCGTGATACCTTACGTAAGCATATTGCGATTGTTCTTCAAGATACTTGGCTCTTTACTGGGACGATTTTTGAAAATATTAAGTATGGGAATGAGAATGCATCGGACGAAGAAGTCTATCATGCTGCTAAGATGGCCCGGGCGGATGCTTTCATTCGTGAACTGCCTGATGGTTACCAAATGGTCTTAGACGAGTCCGCTTCTAATATTTCACAGGGACAGCGACAATTATTAACGATTGCACGGGCATTTTTAGCTGATCCGGAAATTTTAATTCTGGATGAAGCTACTAGTTCTGTTGATACTCGAACAGAAGTCTTGATTCAAGAAGCGATGAATGCTCTGCAGCAAGAACGGACGAGTTTTGTTGTAGCTCACCGTTTATCAACGATTCGGAAGGCTGACCAGATTGTCGTGGTTAATCATGGGAAGATTATCGAAACAGGTAACCATGAATCATTAATGAATAAAAAAGGTTTTTACGCTAATCTTTATAATAGTCAGTTTGCTGGAAATAATTAAAGAAAAATGGGCTAGCTTGTGGTTTTTACCATAAACTAACCCATTTTTTATTATTGTTTTACAAGTTCTTATCGATTTGGAATGTTAACTTAGAAAGTTCGAGTCCGTTCATTACTAACTCAGCCATTAAAGCTTTTGTTCGTTTAGCCATTTCGGCAACCATTTCATGTGTCTTTGAACTTAAGAAAGCACTGACTTCAGAAGATGACATCCCCTTAACCTGTGGAGCAACTTCATTGACCCAGCCGTAGAGGTATTCGCGGGCATCTTTGAGATAATCTAAGTCGGCCTTAGAAAATTCTGCATGGTGTGATTCGACAATCATTGAAAGCGCCCGATACATCCAGTAAGCACTCTTTAAATCCATATTAAGTTTCTCTGGTGTTTCACGATAGCTTACATCGATATCTTCAGCATTACCAAAGAATGGAACATATGGGGTAAAGGTAGGAATACCAAAGCTCATCCACATAATCGTTGAAGCAGCTTCCGGTAAGTCATTACGAACCTGAAGAACGTGGGAATTTTGCGTCCGGTTTAGTGAAATTGGCCGGAACATATGCTTTTGCTGGTCGGTACCGTCATGACCTAGTGGATCGTAAGGGGTTCCTTGGTAGTGGCTACTGAGGATCTTTTCAACGTCTTCAAGGGTAATTCGATGATCCGTTTGCATAATAAATGGAATATCAAAATCAAGCGGATCAAATTCAGTTTCCGGATTTAATACCTTATGACCGTACCATTGTCGTGGAGTGTTGTAGTGTTGATCAAAAATATCAGCAGTTCCGAAAATATGGCGGAAATTCCATTCATACTTGTCTGGGTTGAGGTGGTTCTTTGCAACAAATTCTTGAATTCCGTCAGACCACATAAAGTTAGCCTTATCATTAAAATCAACTTGTTGAATGGCAATTCGATTTCCAGTAACAGCGTATGCATCATCTGGAATCCGTTGGGCAACCCAGTGATGTCCAGTAACGATTTCCATATACCAAACATCATCTTTGTCACTGAAAATAACCCCGTTTCCTTCTGCAGAACCGTATTTAGCGATTAATTTACCGAGGTAAGCAACCCCCTCGCGTGCACTATCAATGAAGGGAAGGGTAGCGGCGACGATAAGGTCTTCATTAATTCCTGTTTCAGTATTAAGCGGATCACAGGCTAAAACCCGTGCATTAGCATAAACACTTTCTGTGGCGCTCATCCCAACGTTCTTTTCATTAAAACCACTTTCGTCAAAAACCCCTTCAGTTTTGTAATCGACATTAGGAGTACCTTGATAACGGTAACCATCAGCGGGGCGATCAATCACACACTTATTTAAATAAGCTTTAACTTGATTAGGATGATTATGATATGCCGGATAAGTTACAAAACGTTGTGGTGTAAGTGGAGCGAAAGTATCATCGTTCCGTGCTGCCATGGTTGAACCATCAATTGTAGCGTTACGGCCTACAAGAACGGTTGTACAAGCAGATAGATTTTTCTTCATTTTTTCAGGACCTTTCTATAATGACCTTAAATAAAACTATAGTAATAAGTTTAGTCTTCACAACTAGGGAGGTCAATCAATGGAAAACTACTTTTGTTCTAAATCAGCAAAAGTTGCATGAACTAATCCAGCTAAGTCTTCAGCATTTAGTTTAACCGATCGACCAAGTTTCCCAGATGAAACATAAATTTCACCTTGTTCTTTTGCTTCATTATCAATAAAAATCGGATATTGAAATTTTTCATAGATTCCTACAGGCGTGTTAGCACCATGAACATACCCCGTTGTCTTTAACAAGTTTTTAAGCGGAACCATATTAACTTTTTTGTTGCCGGAAACCTTAGCTAATTTCTTTTCATCAAGGTGAGTATCAACGGGGATGACTCCGACTAAGGGGCCAGTCACATTACCAGTAAGAACAAGGGTTTTATAAATAATATGTTCATCAATGCCGGTGTGGTCAACGCTCATTGAACGGACATCGCCATCTTGATGCGTCGGAAATTCAGCTTGCTCATATGGAATATTATTTTTGTCTAAGATTTGTTCCACCTGCGTTTTTTTCATTTTACTTTTTTTATTCTTTTTACTCATAAGAAGATCATCTCCTAAATTTATCTGGGTCGCACCAATATTTTACAAAAAGATCCCAATTTAAAATAGGTCTGCTATACTTAAAGTGTATCATTAAAATTCGAATTAAATAAATCCGAGGAGTTAATTAGATGGCAGACTTAGTATATCGCTCAGTGATGCGTGATATAAAACAAAAAATTTTAGGCAATGAATACCCCGGAATGCGGCTACCGGACGAACGAAGCTTAAGTGAGATTTACGAGGTAAGTCGAAGTTCAATCAAACGAGCACTAGGTGTATTAGCGCAAGAAGGAATTATCTTCAAAAAACGCGGTTCAGGAACTTTTATTAATCCGCTCTACCTAAAAAATCAGTCCTTATTTCATTATGAGGGGAGTAATTTGGGAGTTACGGATAGTTTCCGTGCTGATGGGAAGAAGCAAGGGATTAAGTTGCTTGATTACCAGGTTGTTCCCGCAAATAAGGATGTACAAGAAGAGTTGTTCCTCAATGATAATGACTTTGTTTACCAAATCAAACGGTTACGGCTAATTGATGACCAACCTTTTATGATTGAAACTGGTTTTATCCCGATTAAGATTACACCAACCTTATCTCCTGAAATTGTTAACGGCTCTATTTTTAATTATCTTGAGGATAAGATGGGAAAACGAGTTACCAAGTCATTCATGACCATTGGCGTATCACCATCAGATAAACAAGACCAAGAATTATTAAAGTTAAGCTCGATAGAACCGGTGGGCATAATTGATGGAATCTTCTTTTTAGATGATGGAACACCATTTGAAGTTTCAAATATGCGCATTCACTATAAATACATGAAATATAGTACTTTTGTTAGCTTAGACCAGGAAGGCTAATATTAATTTAAGTTCATTAGATTGTCATAAGTTTGCGCAATATAACCGTAGAATGTGGCAAATGGTGTTAGACTAAAGATGTTAGCCGGTTTGCAAAACTAAAGAGCGGCTTAAAATTATTAATTTTTTATAATTGGACCGTATCAATTTGTAAAAAGGTTGACTTTTTGAAAAAACAGTTTATCATTAACATTGTAAATTTAATGATTTACGTTATGTTGTTAGAAAGCACAGGACGTATTGATTTATATAGAAGGAGTGTTTATTAGATGGCAGTAGATTACGATTCCAAGAAATACTTGGAAAGTGTTGATGCTTACTGGCGTGCAGCTAACTACCTTTCAGTTGGTACATTGTACTTAATGGGTGATCCATTACTTCGCCAACCATTAAAGGCAGAAGATGTTAAGCCTAAGCCAATTGGTCACTGGGGTACTATTGTTCCTCAAAACTTCATTTACGCACACTTGAACCGTGTAATTAAGAAGTATGACCTTGATATGTTCTACATCGAAGGTTCAGGTCACGGTGGCCAAGTTATGGTTAACAACTCATACTTGGATGGTTCATACACTGAAATTTATCCTGAATATACTCAAGACACTAAGGGAATGGCTAAGTTATTCAAGCACTTCTCATTCCCAGGCGGTACTGCATCACACGCTGCACCTGAAACACCAGGTTCAATCCACGAAGGTGGGGAACTTGGTTACTCACTTTCACACGGTGTTGGTGCTATCTTAGATAACCCAGAAGTTATTGCCGCTGTTGAAATCGGTGATGGTGAAGCTGAAACTGGTCCATTAATGGCATCATGGTTCTCAGACAAGTTCATTAACCCAATCAAGGATGGTGCGGTATTACCAATCATCCAAGTTAACGGATTCAAGATTTCTAACCCTACTATCCTTTCACGGATGAGCGACGAAGAACTTACTAAGTACTTCGAAGGTATGGGTTGGAAGCCATACTTTGTTTCAGCTTACAAAGAAGCTGACCGTGATGGTGAATTCAAGGGTTACAAGCCTCACATGGAAGTTCACGAAGAAATGGCTAAGACTTTGGACAAGGTTGTTGAAGAAATCAAGGCTATTCAAAAGAACGCTCGTGAAAACAATGATAACTCATTACCACAATGGCCAATGATTATCTTCCGTGCACCTAAGGGTTGGACTGGTCCTAAGACTGACCTTGATGGTAACCCAATTGAAAACTCATTCCGTGCACACCAAATTCCAGTTCCAGTATCCCAAGATGACATGGAACACAAGGACATCCTTGTTGATTGGTTGAAGTCATACAAGCCAGAAGAATTGTTTGACGAAGATGGTCACCCAGTTGCTCTTGTTGAAGAGAACACACCAGAAGGTAACCGTCGTATGGCTATGAACCCTATCACTAATGGTGGTATCGATCCTAAGCCACTTGTATTGCCAAACTACCGTGATTTTGCTATTGATGTTCAAAATCCTGGTTCTGTTGTAAAGCAAGACATGCTTGAATGGGGTAAGTACCTCAACAAGATGGCTGAATTGAACCCAACTAACTTCCGTGGATTTGGTCCTGACGAATCTAAGTCAAACCGTCTTTACGCATTCCTTGATGGTCAAAAGCGTCAATGGATGGAAAGTGTCCACGAACCAAACGACGAAGATGTGGCTCCACAAGGTCGTATGATCGATTCACAACTTTCAGAACACCAAGCTGAAGGATTCCTTGAAGGTTACACATTAACTGGTCGTCACGGATTCTTCGCAACTTACGAAGCATTCGGTCGTGTTGTTGATTCAATGCTTACTCAACACATGAAGTGGTTACGTAAGGCTAAGGATCTTTACTGGCGTCACCAATACCCAGCATTGAACTTTGTTGATACTTCTACTGTATTCCAACAAGATCACAACGGTTACACTCACCAAGATCCAGGTCTATTGACTCACTTGTTTGAAAAGGAACGTCCAGACCTCGTTAAGGAATACTTGCCAGCAGATACTAACTCATTAATGGCTGTATCTAACAAGGCATTCCGTAACCAAGAATGCATCAACCTCTTCGTAACTTCTAAGCACCCACGTGCACAATGGTTCTCTATTGATGAAGCTACTCAATTGGCTGACAATGGTCTTGGCTACATTGACTGGGCATCTACTGACCAAGGTACTGAACCAGATGTTGTATTTGCATCTTCTGGTACTGAACCTACTGAAGAAGCTCTTGCAGCTATTGACATTCTTCATGACAACTTCCCTGAATTGAAGATTCGTTACATCAACATCATCGAAATTATGCGTTTGATGAACACTGACAAGAACCCTGAAGGTTTAACTGATGCTGAATTCAATAGTTACTTCACTACTGACAAGCCAGTTATCTTTGCATGGCACGGATTCCGTGACATGATCCAAGCATTGTTCTTCGATCGTGCTAACCGTAACGTTCACATTCACTCATACGAAGAAAATGGTGATATCACCACTCCATTCGACATGCGTGTATTAAACGAACTTGACCGGTTCCACTTAGCTAAGGACGCTATCCAAAGTGTTCCTGGTTACGAACAAAAGAGTGCTGCATTTGTTGCCAAGATGGACAACATGATCAACAAGCACAACCACTACATCCGTTCAGAAGGTAAGGACTTACCAGAAGTTACTAACTGGACTTGGAAGGGTCTTAAGTAATCAGCTACTGATTGCTAATTAAACACTTAATAAATTAAGAAAAGAGATCGAGTTTAACTCGGTCTCTTTTTGTTTGGAAATATAAAGATTGGTTAACTTGCCTTACTTGTAAACCCTTTAAAATAAGAATAGACTTTAAATGAAGGTAATATTATTTTTGTTATAGAAGATAGAAGGTGGAGCTTATCAATACGGAAAAGAAAAATCCTAAAAAGTTATCGTTTATTTCAATTTACTTTTTAGGTATTAATGGTGTTATTGGTTCAGGTGCTTTTTTGCTACCACAAGTTATCTATAAGGATATGAATTTAGCAAGTGTCCTTGTCTTACTCTGTGCGGCGATTACGGTTAGCATGGTTGCATTATGTTATGCGGACCTTTCTAGTCGGTTTACCGGATCGGGTGCCGCATGGCTTTATTCCTATAATGCATTTGGCCGGTTTACTGGCTATGAGCTCGGCATCTTTACATGGTTTCTAGGATGCTGTACTTTATCTGCCGAAGTGGTAGCTTTGTTGACAACTCTCCGAAGCTTTTTACCGATTTTTAATACTCATTGGGTATACTATGTTTCTGTTTTTGGCTTAATTTTATTATTCTCAATTATTAATTTCTTTGGCCGAACGCTTGTTAAGTTGGTCGATAACCTCTCTTCAGCTGCAAAAATGATTACGATTCTTGCTTTTATTGTAATTGGCGTTTTTTGTATTCATTTTGCCAATTTTTCACCGGTAATTCCTCATGCAGCAACCACCGGGGCGATGCCGCTTGCCAAACATTTTGGAGCAGCTTTTAGTGTTGTTTTCTATATGTTTACCGGCTTTTCGTTTATTCCAATTGCTGCAAAACAAATGACTGATCCGGAGAAAAATATTCCGCGTGTATTAATTGCCGTAATGGTTAGTGTAACGATTATGTATTCGCTAATGATGCTGGTAGCAATCGGTATTTTGGGAACTAGGATGTCAAAATATAGTACGCCAATTGCAAATGCCTTTGGAACTGGTGTCGGTAAATGGGGATACATTTTAGTAATTGTGGGAATGTTAATCAGTATTTTCGGGGTGGCATTTGCGGCCTCCTTTAACACTCCGTCATTAATTTCCTCACTAGCGAATGAACACGCGATGTTGCCAAAGTGGGTTGGTAAAAAGAACCGCCATGATGCACCCTGGGTAGCAATCATCCTGACAGCCGTTGTTTCAATGTTATTAGTTACGCAATCTTACCTCTTTCTTGTTTCTTGTATTGTGCTTGCTTCGTTTGTTCAATATGTTCCATCAATTTTAGCAGTAATTAAGTTTAAACATACTAATGAATTCCCTAATCACGGGTTTAAGCTTCCCGGAAAATATATCATTCCAGTGTTAGCACTCTTAATCTCGTGCTACATGGTAACCAATTTCACAATTAAAACGATCACAGTTGGGGTTGTAGTCGCCATCCTAGCCGCGGTTTCTTACTTCTTTGTTAAGGTGGATGAAAAACACGAGGCTCACCACCGGGAAATGTTGGAGAAACTAAAACACTAAGTCAAACAGTGTATAATAGGCGAGAGGTGGTTTGATGGAAATAACAATCAAACGAGATGGTCTAAAACTATATGGCCTTCTTGAAGGAACAACGACGATTAAAAACGATACGATTGCAATTCTGATGCATGGCTTTAAGGGCAATCTGGGATATGATGATTCTAAAATTCTGTATGCTCTTTCGCACTATTTAAACCAACAAGGAATTCCAACGTTACGCTTTGACTTTGATGGGACTGGCCATAGTGATGGTGAATTCAAGGATATGACAGTTTTCAGTGAAATCCTGGATGGAATGAAAATCATTGACTATGCTCACACAACTATGCAAGCAAAGAAGATTTACCTAATTGGTCATTCGCAAGGTGGGGTAGTTGCTTCGATGCTGGCGGCTTATTATCGCGATATTATTACAAAACTAGTACTGCTGGCACCTGCCGCAACCTTGAAAGATGATGCGCTAAAAGGAGTTTGTCAGGGAAGCCAATATGACCCTAACCATATACCAGAAACGGTTGATGTGCATGGCTTTACCGTTGGCGGCGACTACTTCCGAACGGCGCAGCTTTTACCAATTTACGAAACAGCGCAGCATTATAGTGGACCCACACTGCTAATTCATGGGTTAGCTGATAATGTAGTTTCCCCGGAAGCTTCAAAGAAATATAATGTAATCATGCCTAACAGTGAATTGCATTTAATTCCTGAAGAAGGACATATGTTTAATGGCTCACGACGCCAAGAAATTTTGGAACTGGTAGCTAACTTTTTAAAAAATTAGTTTTAAAGGGACTGTGACATAAGCCAAGTTATTTTCACAAAAGACAAATGGCGCAGTACAACAATGGCCTCCAACGCCCGGTAAAAGAACCGAACATTGGAGGCCTATTGTTGCTTGCGGGGGCACCCAGAGGCTAGGTTCGCGTGCGAAAACGAAAGCACGCGTCGCTTAGTTTA
>OBYJ01000092.1_pt1 | contig 85477 bp, 109 predicted proteins | sample 1495481 | NCBI WGS metagenome assembly OBYJ01 (sample SAMEA2580197, study PRJEB22360) | human gut metagenome | biome: human gut; feature: human-associated habitat; material: faeces | place: Denmark | collected 2008/2010
TAGCTGCGATTGTCCGGCGGCGTTGCCGAACCCGTCCGCGGCTACGATACTTCTTCTCTCGGACCGCGTGATACCGACGGTGATGCCTCCGGCGGTAACCGCAAACTGAATTTCTCTCTTGAGCTGCTGACGCCGATCCCCGGTGCTGACAGAACCCTTCGTATGTTCACCTTCCTGGACGGCGGCTGGGTCTGGGGCCGCAAAGCCTTCTACAAACAGCTTGCTGACGGCAGCTACGCTGTGGACCGTTACAAGAAGGACAAGCTTGACCTCGGCGATCTGCGTTACTCCGTCGGTTTCGGTTTAGCCTGGATTTCTCCGATGGGTCCGCTTAAATTGAGCTTCGCATTCCCGCTCAATAAGAAGGACAGCGACGAGCTTCAGAGATTCCAATTCCAAATTGGTACAGGTTTCTAATAAATTTGTGGCACAATTAAACAATTGTGTAGGAGATACATTCATGCAAAAAAAATGGTTAGCGGTTGCGTTAGTTTCCGCCTTGGTTTGCTCTGCTGCGACAGCAGTGCAGGCAGAAGTTAAGATCGGTGTCGTCAGCACCGAAGTTATTCTTCGCGATTCTGCAGCTGCTCAGGCCGCAAGTAAAAAACTTGAACAAGAATTCTCTAAGCGTGATAAAGAACTCAACGCTGCCGGTCAGCGCCTGAAAAACGACGTCGAGCGCTTCGAAAAGAATGCCGGAACAATGACTGAGCAGGAAAGAATTCGCAAGCAGCGTGATCTGGCTGAAAGAGACCGCGATTTCCAGCGTCGTCAGCGCGAACTCCGCGAAGACTTCAATCAGCGCAGAAATGAAGAGCTCCAGAAGCTTCTTCGTCAGGCTAATACGGTCATCAAGAACATCGCTCAGCGCGAAAAGTATGACCTCATTCTTCAGGAGGCCATCTACGTCAACCCGAAGATTGATATCACTGATCAGGTTCTCAAGGAACTCAAGTAATTTTTATCGGGCACAAGCAGACAGGATGTCTGCTTGTTGCTTAATTGCCATTTAGTGCAATATGTGCGGCATGACCTGACTCGGGTTTCGGCGACTTCAAACTTGCTCTCCCTCTCAGATCGGCCGCATAAATTTTTTAAATAGGGCGATCAAATGATTCAACAAACAGCGCCGATGACTCTTCTTGAGTTAGTAGACCGAATTAAAGAAAAAAGCAACGACACTTTATTAAGCACGATCAGTGCCAACGGAGGCAAAGCTGAGATTAAGTCCATTGCTCCGCTGGAGACTGCCGGACACGACGATGTCGCCTTTTTAGCCAACAGTAGATATCGAGACGCAGCCGCTGCCTGCAAAGCAACAGCTTTGGTTTTGACTGAAGAAGATAAACAGGCCATCTGGGGTGAAAAAGAACCTGACCGTATTGTCGTCATTACGCGCAATCCGTATGCTTGGTTTGCATATGCCCTCCAAATCATTTTTCCGCAGGAACAGCCGGAACCGGGCGTTGATACCAGAGCTGTTGTAGAAGACGGTGCTGTTATTGACTCGACTGCGACCGTTGAAGCCGGTGCCGTAATCCGCAAAGGCGCACAGGTCGGTCCGTACTGCTTTGTCGGCGCGAACAGCGTCATCGGCGAGGGCGTGGTTCTCGGCGAACACACTCGTATTTATCCGAACGTGACGATTTACTACGGCTGCCGCATCGGCAGGCGCCAACAAACTTCCCCCTTCCGGCCATATGCCCCGCCCGCATCGGCAGACGCAACATCATTCACTCCGGTGCCGTAATCGGTGCCGACGGCTTCGGATTTGCGCCTTTAGACAGACAGTATGTGAAGATTCCTCAGATCGGTGCGGTTGAAACCGGAGATGATGTTGAAATTGGCGCCAACACCTGTATCGACCGCGGCGCTCTGCAGAACACCACGATCGGACAAGGCACTAAGATTGATGACTTAGTCATGATCGGTCACAACTGTCAAGTCGGCAAGAATGTGGTTCTTTCCGGAAGAACTGGTTTGGCCGGAAGCACGATTATCGGCGACAACGTTCAGGCCGGCGGCGGATCCGGTTTTGCAGGACACCTCAAGGTGGCCGCAGGTTCGATCATCGGCGGAGGCGCCGGTGTTCCGGGCACGATCGATAAGCCTGATTACTATGCCGGCTACATGCCTGCCATGCCTCACAGAGAGTTCTATAACATTCTGTCCGTAATTAAACGTTTGCCTGAGATGCGCAGACAGCTGAAGCATCTGGCAGAAAAAGTTGATTCCCTTAAGAAAGAGTAAAAATGCAAGACATTAATGACATCATGAGGCTCCTGCCTCACCGCTACCCGTTTCTTTTAGTTGACCGAGTTTTGGAAACGAACGGTGTCGATAAGCTGATTGCCATCAAAAACGTCACCGTCAACGAACCTCAGTTTACCGGTCACTTCCCGGGCGTTCCTGTCATGCCCGGCGTTCTGATCATCGAAGCGATGGCTCAGGCCTGCGCAATGCTGGCTTTTGCAAGAATGGGCGGCGAAAGAGATCCTGAGAAACTTTTTTATTTCGCTTCTATTGACAACGCTCGCTTCAAACGCGTTGTGATCCCGGGCGACCAGCTTCGCTTTGAGTGCACATTCCTGCGTGAAAAACTCGGCATGATCAAAATGCACTGCGATGCAACAGTTGACGGTCAGCTGGCAGCATGTGCCGACATGATGTGCTCCTATCGTTCACCTAAATAAAGGAAAACATATGGCTCAGATCCATCCCTCATCCTTAGTAGATCCTCAAGCCAAACTTGCGGAGAACGTTGTCGTCGGTCCGTTCTGCACGATCGGTCCCCACGTTGAAGTCGGTGAAGGAACCACTTTGCAGAGCCATATTGTTCTTACCGGCCATACCAAGATCGGTAAGAACAACAAGATTTATGCCTTTGCAGCGATCGGTATCGATCCTCAGGATAAAAAATACCGCGGCGAGGAAACTCAGCTGATTATCGGTGACAATAACGTTATTCGCGAACACTGCACGCTCTCTGTAGGAACCGTACAAGACAAGGGAGTAACTATTGTCGGAAACGGCAATCTGCTGATGGCCAATGTCCATGTCGCCCATGACTGCGTCATCGGAAACGACACCATCATTGCCAACAACGTCGGCTTTGCCGGCCACGTTCATGTTGCTGACGACGTGATCGTCGGCGGGCAGTCCGGGATTCACCAATTCGTCAAGATCGGGAAGGGCGCGATGCTGAGCGGCGGAAGCATGGTTCGTCAGGACTGCATTCCCTACGGTATGTATCAAGGTTACCCAGCATCTCCCTTCGGCATCAATCTCGAAGGCATGAAGCGCCACGGCTATTCAAGAGCTGCCATGCATGCGGCCCGCGAAAGCTACAAACTGATCTTCCGTGAAGGCAAGACCGTTCCGGAGGCAGTGGAAGCCATCAAGGCTTACGCATCAACCTTAGAAGATGAACAGGCTAAGAAAGTCTGCGAACTGATGTGCGAATTCACAGAGCAGGCAACTCGAGGATTGGCTCGCTAATGGAGCAATTGACTAATAACAGCATTATCTGGGCAGCCGGAGAGAACAGCGGAGATTATTTAGCTTCGCGTGTTCTGCCGGCTGTTGCCGCATCTCGTCCGAATCTAAAGATGGAAGGTATCGGCGGAGACAGAATGATCCAGGACGGCTTGGATCCTTGGTTTCATGCCAGCGAACTTTCCGTCCGAGGCTACTTGGAAGTGATCCGCCATCTGCCGCGAATTTTAAAAATTCGCCGCGAAATGATGCGCCGTACTATCCAGTTTCGCCCTGCTGCCTACATCGGGGTTGATGCTCCTGACTTTAATCTGTCGATTGAAGAGAAGGTTAGAGCTTCGGGTATTCCGGTCGTTCACATGGTTGCTCCAGCCGTCTGGGCTTGGCGTCCGCAGAGAATTCACCAAATCAAACGTGCGGTGGATCATTTGCTTTTGATTTTCCCTTTTGAAGAGAAAATTTTTAAAGAAGCTGGTATACCCAGCACTTACATCGGCCATCCTCTGGCAGAGATTATTCCGATGGAGCCAGATACGGAAGGTGCGAGACGCAAACTGAACATCGTTGCGCAAGGCCCCGTGGTTGCCATACTTCCCGGCAGCCGAAAAGACGAAATCCGCTGGTGCGCTCCGGCATTTTTCGGCTCCGCCTCTTTAGTTCTGAAGCAGGAACCGAGAACTCGATTCATTGTCCCGGCGGCGGATGAACAGCGAAAGAAAGAGATTTTAGAAGTTCTTAACCGTTTTCCCGACGTCAAAGACCATACAGTGCTTTTGGACGGGAAGTCGCATTTGGCGATGGAAGCGGCCGATGCCATCTTGGTGGCGAGCGGCACTGCGACGCTTGAAGCCGCGCTTTATAAAAAGCCTTTAGTCGTCGGTTACGCGATGCCGGCACTTTCCGCAATGTTGATTCTTTCCAAAGGCCAGACAAAGTGGATCAGTCTGCCCAACATTTTGGCGCAGAAGACCTTAGTTCCCGAGTGCGTTCAGATGTTCTGTTCGCCTGAAATTCTTTCGTCTCATTTGCTTCACGCACTTGAGCCGAAGCGGCAGGAATATCTCAAAGAAGTATTTTCAGAAATGCATGAAACATTGCTGAGGCCGACCGCTCAGCTGGCGACAGAAGCAATCGATCAGGTTCTAAAACACTGATGGCTGATTATTTATTTGACGGCGAAGAAACGATTGCCACGCTTGTCTGCGGCGTGGACGAAGCCGGCCGCGGCCCTTTAGCCGGACCGGTTGTTGCCGCAGCGGTAATTCTGAATCCCGATCATCCGATCGAAGGACTCAGGGATTCAAAAAAACTGACTGCTCATGCAAGAGAGGTTCTTGCGGAGCAGATCAAAACGCATGCGCTCGCCTGGGCGATTGCTGAGAGCTCAGTGGCCGATATCGACCGTATGAACATTCTGCAGGCGACGATGGCAGCCATGCGCAAAGCCGTGCTTCAGCTTGATCCGAAACCGGATTTGGTGCTGGTGGACGGCAACCGTCTTCCGGAACTTCCGTTCCGGGCAGAGCCCATTGTCAAGGGCGACGACTTGATTCCGGAGATTTCCGCAGCGTCTATTTTGGCAAAAACTTATCGGGACGCCTTAATGAAAATCCTCGGCGGAATGTATCCGAAATACGGTTTTGAGCAGCATGCGGGATACGGTACGGCATACCATCTCAAAATGCTGGAGAAATGGGGGCCGTGTCCGGTGCACCGAATGACGTTCGGTCCCGTGGCGTTGATTGCAAAGAAATTTGAGCGCCGAGCCGACCGTAAAAAGCGAAAGGGACAGTAAATGGAATTCATGCGGATCACAAGCGCAGCCAATCCTTCAATAAAACTTGCAAAGAATTTGGCGCAGCACCCGAGAGCGGCGAGAAAAGAAGGTTTATCTCTTGCCGAAGGAATTCATTTGGCCCGAGAACTTCTTTTGCATTCCGAGCTTGTCCGCAAAGTATTTTTAAGAGAAGGGGCGGAGAAGAATTTTGAAATCTCTGAAATCTTACAAAGATATCTGTCGTTAAAGATTCCTGTGGTTCAGCTGTCTTCCCAAATCTACAGCTCGATTTCTCCTGTGGACACCAGTGCCGGGATTATTTGTGAGATCCGTATTCCTGAAGATGGGAACATCAAAAAAGACGAAGATTGGATTTATCTTGACGGTGTCCAAGATCCCGGCAATGTCGGAACCATTCTTCGTTCTGCATTGGCTTCGGGCGTGACGAATATTGCTCTGTCTCAGCAATGCGCCTACGTCTGGTCCCCAAAAGTTCTGCGTTCCGCCATGGGAGCTCATTTCTTCTGCAACATTATTTCTTCCGTCGAACTCGAAGAGATCAAAGAAAAAACGGGCGCCGCTTGCTTAGTTGCTGACGCCCGAGGCGGAAAAGATCTCTACGAAGAAAAATGGGGAAAAGACCACACTTTATGGGTGTTCGGAAGCGAAGGCCTAGGCGTTTCTGAAAAAGCCCTGGAACTCTCCGATTTGACGCTGTTGATTCCTTTGGATTCCAGAGTGGAAAGCCTCAACGTTGCAACAGCGGCTTCCGTCTGTCTGTTTGAACAGCGCAGACGCCGGTTGGCTTACCGTACAGAAAAATAATATGCGGCCGAGTCGGCCGCATATCCAAAATCAACTCATTCAATCATCACATTCCCATGTGCGGGTCGATGTTGATCTTGAGCTCAAGCAGAATCGTTGCAGAAATTTCTTCAATGGACTTAGAAGTGGAGGAAAGATATTTGATGCCTTCACGATCCATCATCCGCTGGGCTTCTTCGACTTCATATTCGCAGTTTTCTATTGAAGCGTATTTGGAGTTGGGGCGTCGCTCGCCGCGGATTTCAGAAAGACGTTTGGGAGAAATGGACAGACCGAAAATCTTGTCTTTGCAGTTTTCCAGAGCAGGGGGCAGCTCGCCTCGTTCGAAATCTTCCGGGATAAGCGGGTAGTTAGCTGCTTTGACACCGTACTGCATGGCTAAGTACAAGCTGGTCGGAGTCTTACCGCTGCGCGAGACACCTACCAGCACCACGTCTGCCTCTTCCAAGCCTTTGTTGGTTTGTCCGTCGTCGTGTGCGAGCGTGTAGTTAATCGCATCAATACGGCGGTTGTATCTTTCTTGGTCGCCGATTTCGTGACTCTTGCCGACGGAGTGGTCGCTCGGGACGCCAAGTTCACGTTCCAGAGGTCCGACGAACGAGCGGAAGAGCTCGATGACGAAAGCGTTGCAGTATTCGTTAAAAGTAGAAGCTAAGGAGCCTGCGACAAGGGTAGAGAAGACAATCGGCCGCACGCCGTTCTCTTTGCCGACTTCGTTGATTCTCAAGGCCGCAGCCTTGGCTTTTTCTTCCGTGTTCACGAAAGGCATGCGGTAGCGCAGGTATTTAAGACCGTGAAACTGCGCTAAAACAGCATTTGCCAAAGTTTCTGCAGTAATTGCCGTAGCGTCAGATACAAAAAACACGGTACGCTGAGTCGGTTTGTCAGGGGTTTCGTTTACGTTTGAATTCATAAAATTTAACGCTGTTAGATGAAGTTACGAACTTAACGCTAAAAGAACGGCTAAAATTTAGCAAATTTTTTCACTCAATTTCGAGGTAAACATGACACAAGGACGTTTCGTCATTCCATTCAGCCAACTTCGTATGACAGATGTTGACATCGTAGGCGGCAAGAATGCTTCTCTTGGCGAACTGCTTAGCCAGCTTACAGAAGCCGGCATTAGAGTACCTGACGGCTTTGCAACGACGGCTGAAGCCTTCAGAGTCTTTTTAAAAGAAGGCGGTCTTGATAAAAGAATCGAAGATCGTCTGAGCAAGTTAGACGTTGATGATGTTAAAGAGCTGGCAAAGGCCGGCGCTGAAATTCGTGAATGGATTGAAAAAGCTCCTTTCCCGGCCCAGCTCGAAAAAGAAATCAGAGAACACTATGAGTGGCTCAAGGGCGACCAGAAGGAAATTTCCGTTGCTGTTCGTTCTTCCGCTACTGCCGAAGACCTTCCGGACGCTTCCTTTGCCGGCCAGCAGGAAACTTACCTGAACGTCGTCGGTCTCGAACAAGTGTTCGCAAGAATGAAGGAAGTATTCGCTTCCCTCTACAACGACCGTGCGATCTCTTACCGCGTTCACAAAGGCTTTAATCACGCTGATGTAGCCCTTTCCGCCGGTGTCCAGAGAATGGTTCGCTCCGATAAGGGTGCTGCCGGTGTTATGTTTACGATGGATACCGAAAGCGGCTTTGATCAGGTCGTTTTCATTACAGCCAGCTACGGCCTCGGTGAAACCGTTGTTCAGGGCGCTGTGAACCCGGACGAATACTTTGTTCACAAGCCCATCATGGAAATGGGCAAATTCCCGATCATCCGTAAAGTTCTCGGCAGCAAGAAGATCAAGATGATCTTCGACACAGACAAGTCCAGTGGACGCTCTGTGAAGGTGGTTGATGTTCCCGAATCCGAACGCCGCAAGTTCGCTTTGAACGACGACGAAATCATTCAGCTTGCCAAGTACGCCCGTATTATTGAAAAACACTACGGCCGTCCGATGGACATTGAATGGGGCAAAGACGGCATCGACGGTAAACTCTATATTCTTCAGGCTCGTCCCGAGACCGTGAAGAGCCGTCAGAAGAAGGCTGATGTTCAGCAGAAATTCGTTCTTCTCGGCAAAGGCGAAATCCTGGTAACCGGCCGCGCTATCGGTCAGAAGATCGGCGCCGGTAAGGTCCGTATTGTTGCCGGTCCGGAACAGATGGACCTGGTTCAGGAAGGAGACGTCCTTGTTACGGACATGACCGATCCTAACTGGGAACCGGTGATGAAGAAGGCCAGCGCTATTGTTACCAACCGCGGCGGCCGTACCTGCCACGCAGCTATTATTGCTCGTGAGCTCGGTATCGCCGCTGTTGTCGGCTGCGGCGACGCTACCGAAGTCCTCAAAGACGGTCAGGAAGTTACCGTCTCCTGCGCCGAAGGCGATACAGGCAATATTTACAACGGCCTGATCCCGTTCGAAATCAAAGAAGTGAAACAGGGCGAACTGCCTGAGATCCCCGTTAAGATCATGATGAACGTGGGCAATCCTCAGCTTGCATTCGACTTCCAGTCCATCCCGAACAAGGGTGTCGGTCTGGCTCGTCTTGAATTCATTATCAATAACAACATCGGCATCCATCCGAAAGCCTGCTTAGCTTATCCGGATCTTCCTGAAGATCTGAGAAGAGCCGTTGAAGAAGCATCCGCCGGTTACGAAAACCCGCGTGAATTCTTCAAAGAAAAGATCGCCGAAGGTGTTGCCACGATTGCTGCCGCTTTCTATCCGAAGAAAGTGATCGTTCGTATGTCCGACTTCAAGAGCAATGAATACCGCAAACTCTTAGGCGGCAAGCTCTACGAACCGGAAGAAGAAAACCCCATGCTCGGTTTCCGCGGTGCAAGCCGTTACGTTTCCGAAGACTTCAAAGAATGCTTTGCAATGGAATGCGAAGCTCTGAAGAAAGTCCGCGACGAAATGGGTCTGACCAATGTCGAAATCATGATCCCGTTTGTCAGAACCGTGAAGGAAGCCAAGGAAGTTAACGAACGTCTGAACGAACAAGGTCTCAAGCGCGGCGTGAACGGTCTTCGTCTCAACATGATGTGCGAAATCCCGAGTAATGCCCTGCTCGCCGAGAAGTTCCTTGAACACTTCGACGGCTTCTCTATCGGGTCCAATGACTTGACCCAGCTGACACTCGGTCTGGACCGCGACTCCGGACTGGTTGCCAACTTCTTCGATGAACGCGACGAAGCAGTGAAGGTCCTCTTGGCTCGCGCCATCAAGGCCTGCCGTGAGAAGGGTGCTTACGTCGGCATTTGCGGCCAAGGCCCGTCCGACCATCCCGACTTAGCTCAGTGGCTGATGGAAGAAGGTATCGAGTCCATTTCTCTGAACCCGGATACTGTCGTCAACACTTGGCGCAGACTGGCTAAAGACGTTAAGAAATAATTCTTAGTTTCTAAGCCTTGCCAAACGGCCGTTTTCCTTTCGGATGCGGCCGTTTTCGCGTTCTTAACCTATAATTGACTCACGGTCAAAAGAGAGACCTCAAAGAAGGGAACGCATTATGGGATTGTCGTATTTTTGGTTTATTGCCGCTGCAGTGATCGGCGCGATGGATCTTTACTTCGGCAATGCTTTTCTATTGGTGATTTCAGCTGCCGCTTTTACGACAGCCCTTTTTTCCTTCTTCCTCAGTTCCGTTTATTTACAAGTCGCCATCTTCACCGTCATTTCTCTTTTAGTGATCAGTTATCTGATGCTTTTGCAGCGTCACTTGAGAGAAGTCGACTTTTATTCCGAAATTCTCCGCCGGCACATTGGTAAAACCGTGACGGTTCACGAATGGAGGCACAATCGGTACGCGACCGTCCAATACAACGGGCGAGTTTGGGAAGCCGAGATTGCTTTTAATGCGGGCGGTAATCTTCGTGCAGGGAAATACAAAATATGGAAAATGCTTTCGAACCGGCTAGTTCTGATTCCGTAGAAGGAAAAATCCCGGAGGGCGTCAGCCTCCCCAATCTTGACGATCCTCTCGTCATTAAAGATTTATTGAGAGCTCATGCAATGGCGGTCTCTAAACGCCTTGCTGAAGCCGTTCATAAAAATGTTCGTCGAGAAGAAGTCGTTCAAGCCGACCAGAGAGCCGCCGCATTCTTGGCTACAACGCTTTTAGGTCAAAATCCCGCTTATGCAAAGGCGTCTGTAAACACGCCCGAAAGAATTGAAAAGCTGCTTCGCGCCGAATTCACGGAGGCTTTGAAAGGCTTCGGGATCAAAGAGGAAGAGGCCGCTGATCCGGCTGTCTTTATGCAGCTCGTGATGTTTCTGTTCACAAACCAAGTCCACGAACTCATCAATGAACTGCAGAAAAATCCGGATGATATCGAAGCAAAAGGTCCGCAGGCTCTCGACGCTCTTCTTGAGTCTTGGGTGAAAAAATTAACTAAAGAGAAGTGCGATGCCTAAATGTATTAAACCGAACTGCAACCGCGGCTGCTGCGGCCACGACCACAGCTCCAAGGCGGAGCAGGCGCCTTCTATCGTGGACATTGAAGTCGTCAGAAAAATTCTCTCCCAGGCCGTTGTGAACATGTGCAAACGGGCTATTGCGTGTGCGGAAGGCGAACTGACGAGAGATGAGCTCGCAGAGAAGGATATGAAGCTCATGGAGTGGCTCGGGGAGACTTTCTGCGGTAACAACAGTCATTTTGAACCGGGCCCTGAAGACTGGACAACCGAAGGTTTGGCAGAATACATCAAACAGGCTCTCCCCCAGATAGAGGAGAACCCGGAAGGCGGGGGAATGAGTTCTGATGAGGTCGTCGTCAAATCCTGCGCGATTTTTGTCGGGGAAGCCTATAAGGCTATCCATGATGCTCTGAAAGCCGGGTTCCCGCTGCTGGATGCCGATGAATTACCGGCGCCCGTCGCTTCTTTTGTCGAATCCTGGACCCTTTTGTTCGTCGGTGCTCCGATGGGCAGCAATAACTAAAACTGAAAATAGGAAAAAGAAAATAATGAATAACTTTGAATACTCTAATCCCACACGTTTAGTTTTCGGCAAAGGAGAAGAAAGCCGTATCGGTGAGCTGATGCGTGCCCGTGTGCCGGCGATGAGCCCCGTGCTGGTGGTTTACGGCGGCGGTTCTGCCAAAGCCAGTGGGCTCTTGGAACGCATCTCCGAATCGTTAAAAGCTGCCGACCTTGTGCCGATTGAATTGGGCGGCGTGACTCCGAACCCGCAGCTTTCTTTTGTTCAGAAAGGTATCCTTTTGGCCCGCGAGCACAGAGTTAAAGCGATCCTCGCTGTCGGGGGTGGAAGCGTCATCGATGCTTCTAAGGCAATAGCCATCGGCGTTCCTTATGTTGGCGATGTTTGGGATTTCTTTACAAAGAAAATTATGCCGACAGAAGCGCTTCCGGTTGCCGCTGTGCTCACGCTTCCTGCTGCAGGCAGCGAACAGAGTATCCGTATTGTGATTTCGAACGGAGACAGAAAGCTCGGCGCCGGTTCTCCGCTGGTCCGTCCGTTTGTGAGCGTCATTGATCCCGAACTTTTCTTTACGCTTCCGGAAAAGCAAATCCGGGCCGGTGTGATCGACATGATGAGTCACATCATGGAGCGCTACTTTACTCAAACTAAGAATACAGACTTTGTAGACGGTCAGGCTGAAAGCGCTATGAAGACAATCATGAAAAACGGCTTGAAGCTCAAAAAGAATCCCAAGGATTACGATGCTTGGTGTCAGATCGGCTTGGCCGGATCTTTTGCGCACAACGGATATTACGGACTAGGACAGGTTGAAGACTGGGCATCTCACGGCATGGAGCATGAACTGAGCGCCTGGGATACGACAATTACGCACGGAGAGGGGCTTGCGGTTGTGATTCCGGCATGGATGAAGTACGTCTGGCGTGCCAATCCTAAACGCTTTGTTCAGTTTGCACGCAACGTCATGGGCGTAAAAGGCGAAGGCTCCGATGAAGAAATCATTCGGAAAGGCATCAAGACTTTCAGAAGGTTCCTGAAGAAGATGGGTGCGCCTAAGAATCTGAAGGAACTCGGCGCAGAGAAAGCCGATCCAAAAGAACTCGCGAAAAAAGCGGTGGAAATCCCCGGAAAATTAGGAAACTTCCTCCCGCTTTATGAGAAGGACATCGTCAAGATCTACAAGCTGATGCGTTAATTTTGAGTTTTTGTGAGAGGCACTTCGGTGCCTTTCTCTTTTTCTGGCGCTGCCGGAACGGAGTGAGTGAAATGCTTCTCCCAGTTTTTGACATATTCCTCGGCGAGCGGCTTGGATTTAAGAATTAAGAGGTTTTCCCCGTTTTTGGTTTCTGCAACTTTGACGAAATTGAAGCTGCCTGTAAGAACGATATCATCATCAACAATGATGATTTTGTCGTGCGCGGTGCGGTGAGCGGTATCAAAGAAAGTCGGGACGCCGGCTTCGATGAGATCTTCGGTCGTATTCGGTTTCTTCTTAGGCATTTTCTTGTCAATGATGACATCGACCTTCACACCGCGCTGATGAGCGCGGATGAGTGCCCCGGTAATTTCTTTGTTGGAGAAAAGAAAGGCCTGCATACGAATGCGGGATTTTGCGCTGTCAATGGATCTCACGATGGCGTCTTCTGCTCCCCCGTTCGGAGAGAAGAAGACCGCGGCTTCCGTGGGATAGAAAGGAGAGGCGAAAGCCGGAGCTGCTAGGGAAAGGGCAGCAGCGTGAACTAAACAAAAAAAGATGTGTTTCATAACGATGTAAAAAGAGAGCTGCCGATTGGCAGCTCGAAGAAAGATTATTTTCGATTAAGCGTTCTGTTTTTCAGCAGACGGCCTTGTTCGCGTTTCCACTCCCGCTTACCGATATCGGCTCGTTTTTCAAACAGCTTTTTGCCTTTGCCGAGGCCGAGTTCGAGTTTGACTCGGCCGTCTTTAAAGTGCATGTCCAAAGGAATCAGCGAATAACCGGCTTGTTCAACGCGGCCGATCAAACGCATGATTTCATGCTTATGAAGAAGGAGCTTACGGTTGCGCGTCGGATCCGCTTTTTCGTGTGTACTGGCGGTTTTCAGAGGCGTAATGTTTGCATTCAATAAGAATAGTTCACCGTTTCTGACGAAAACGTGAGCTTCTTTAATGGAAGCGCCGCCGGCACGGATGGATTTCACTTCCCATCCTCTTAGTTCCAGACCGGCTTCAAATTTTTCTTCAATATCGTAGTCGAATCTGGCTTTTTTATTCTGAATAATTGCCAAGGTTGCTCTCCAAGTAATAATGGCTTACAGCGAATTGATGCGGCCAAGGCCGAAAACGGGCTGAAAGCCGAGTAAAATCTGCACAATTTTACTTTATTCGAGGTACGGGAGGTTCATTTGCTGTTATCAGCCGTAAAACAAACACCCTCCGGACTGCTCAAAAAAGTTCTTGAGCTTCCCGAAGGTTCAACGGTCGGGGACGCACTGCGTGCACTCAACTGGCAAACAACCGAGGAAATCGGTCTGAGTATTTACGGTCGGCGCTGCAAAGAAGAAGACCTCCTCAAGGACGGTGACCGAATTGAATTAACCGAACCGCTCCGAATCGATCCTAAAGAAGCCAGACGGCTTCGCGCTTTAAATAAACCGCTTTTGGCAACTCGAGGTCGGAAACATGCAAAATAAAATTTCACCCTTCGAATAAATACCTATTGCTGGTGGCAAAAACAGCATCGTCAATTTACGTATAATTATTTTTTGTGCTTAGAGGTTCAACAATGCGACTCCTTCAAAAGGCTTTAACCTTTGACGACGTTCTCCTCGTTCCTGCATACTCGAACATACTTCCCCGCGAGACCGTCCTTTCCACACAATTCACCAGAGACCTCCGTTTAAACATCCCGTTCTGCTCTGCAGCTATGGATACGGTTACTGAAGCTAATTTGGCCATTGCCTTAGCTCAGGAAGGCGGCATCGGTATTATTCATAAAAACATGACAGCCCAGGCTCAGGCTGCCGAAGTTAATAAAGTTAAACGCCACGAAGCAGGCATGGTTGCCGACCCGATCACCATCGGTCCGGACATGATTGTTGCCGACGTGATTCGTCTGACTCGCGAACACAACATTTCCGGTCTTCCCGTTGTTCAGGGCGAAAAAGTCCTCGGTATGGTTACACACCGCGACCTTCGCTTCGAAGACCGCATGGACGCCAAGATCAGTGAAATCATGACACCGGCCGAGCGCCTGATCACGATTAAAGAAGGCGCCACACTCGACGACGCTAAGAAACTGATGCACGAGCATCGCCTTGAAAGAGTTCTGGTTGTTGACGACAACTTCCACCTTCGCGGCTTGATGACCGTCAAAGACATCATCAAAGCAACCGAACATCCGTATGCTTCCAAAGATAAACACGGCAAACTGCTTGCCGGTGCAGCTGTCGGCGTCGGAGCCGGTACGGAAGAACGTGTCGAACTGCTGGTTGACGCCGGCGTCGACGTATTGGTTGTTGATACAGCCCACGGCCATTCTCAGGGCGTGCTTGACCGCGTCAAGTGGGTTAAGCAGCACTATCCTCAGGTTCAGGTTATTGGCGGAAACATTGCTACTGCCGCTGCTGCTCTGGCCCTCGTTGAAAACGGTGCAGACGCTGTTAAAGTCGGCATCGGCCCGGGTTCTATTTGTACGACTCGCGTTGTTGCCGGTGTCGGTGTTCCGCAGATTACTGCCGTCTCTAACGTTGCCGAAGCTCTTCAAGGCTCCGGTGTTCCTCTGATCGCTGACGGCGGTATCCGCTTCTCCGGCGACGTCGCAAAAGCCATCGCAGCCGGTGCCAATACCGTCATGATGGGCGGTATGTTTGCCGGTACTGACGAAGCTCCGGGCGAAATCATTTTGTATCAGGGCCGCTCCTACAAGAGCTACCGCGGTATGGGCTCTCTCGGCGCTATGAACAAAGGCTCTGCCGACCGTTACTTCCAGGACAACAATAACGGCAATGTTGATAAGTTTGTACCGGAAGGTATTGAAGGTATGGTTCCCTACAAAGGAAGCGTTCTTGCCATCATCTATCAGATGTGCGGCGGCCTTCGTTCTTCTATGGGCTACTGCGGCTGCCGTACGATTGATGAGATGCGCAGCAAAGCCTGCTTTGTTGAAATCACATCTGCCGGCTGGCGTGAATCTCATGTTCACGATGTGAAGATCACGAAGGAAGCTCCGAACTACAGACTGGAACATTAATTTCCCTACATGTCTGAAATTTCGGATTAATATGACGGACAAGAGTCGACTCGAGTTTTATAGACTCGGGCCGACTTTTGTTTTTAATTGATATTTAGCGAAGATGAACCACGATCGAATTTTAATTCTTGACTTCGGAAGCCAAGTTACGCAATTGATTGCGCGCCGTATTCGTGAAGCTCACGTTTACTGCGAAGTCCACTCCTGCGACGTATCGGATGAATTTATTAAAGAATTCAAGCCGAGCGGCATCGTCCTGTCCGGCTCTCACATGAGCGCTTATGAAGAATCTACGGACCGCGCTCCGAAGGCCGTCTTTGAAATCGGTGTTCCGGTTTTAGGCATTTGCTACGGCATGCAGACAATGGCTGAGCAGCTCGGCGGCAAGGTTGAAAACGGTGCTCAGCGTGAGTTCGGCTACGCAGAAGTTCGTGAACACGGCCACACAAAACTCTTGAAGAATATATCCGACTTTACGGATAAAGACGGCAAGAGCTATCTGAAGGTTTGGATGAGCCACGGCGACAAAGTCACTGAAATGCCGCCGGGATTCAAACTGATGTGCTCGACTCCGACTTGCCCCATTGCCGGTATGGCTGATGAGGGAAGAGGCTTCTACGCTGTTCAGTTCCACCCGGAAGTCACACATACTGAAAAGGGCCGTGAAATTCTTGAGACATTCGTTCTTAAGATCTGCAAAGCCAATCCCGACTGGGTTATGGGCAACTTCGCACAGGAAGCGGTTGAAAAAATTCGCCATCAGGTCGGTAAAGACGAAGTTATTCTCGGTCTTTCCGGCGGCGTCGATTCTTCCGTTACCGCTGCCTTGATTCATCGTGCTATCGGCGATCAGCTGACCTGCGTCTTCGTGGATAACGGTCTTCTTCGTCTGCACGAAAGAGAGCAGGTTGCCCAGACTTTCCGTGACAACATGGGTATGAAGCTGATTGTGGTTGATGCTTCCGACCGTTTCATGGATGCTTTAGCCGGAGTTACCGATCCCGAAGCCAAACGTAAGATCATCGGTCGTCTGTTTGTCGAAGTTTTCCAGGAAGAAGCTGAAAAACTTCAGAACGCTAAGTGGCTTGCTCAAGGCACCATTTATCCTGACGTCATTGAATCCAACGGTGCTAAGACTAAGAAGGCTCAGACTATTAAGTCTCACCATAACGTCGGCGGCTTACCCGATACACTGCATCTGAAGCTTCTCGAACCGCTTCGCGAACTCTTCAAAGACGAAGTTCGTGAACTTGGTATCGCTCTGGGACTGCCGGCTGAAATGGTTTATCGCCATCCATTCCCCGGACCCGGCCTCGGTGTTCGTATTCTCGGCGCTATCAAGCGCGAATACGCCGATCTTCTGAGAGAAGCCGATGCGATCTTCATTGAAGAACTTCGCAACGCCGGCTGGTACGACAAAGTCAGCCAGGCTTTCGTTGTCTTCCTGCCGGTTAAGAGCGTCGGTGTGATGGGCGACGGCAGAACATACGACTGGGTTGTCAGCCTGAGAGCTGTTCAGACCAGCGACTTTATGACTGCTAAATGGGCACATTTGCCGTACGATCTCCTTGGCAAGGTTTCCAATCGCATCATCAACGAGGTTAAGGGCATTAATCGCGTCGTTTATGATGTATCAGGGAAACCCCCTGCCACGATTGAGTGGGAATAAAAACATTGAATTTCTAGCTATTTCTTAAGCATTCGGGATGATTCAGAAGTCATCCCGTTTTTACATTTAAAATCAATAAAAAAGCCGTTTTTTCGCTTTCAGAATCTTTCACTTTCTTTCAGTATCTTTTAGCCTCTAGCAAGCCTATTTCAATGGCATTTTTGATGGTATAGAATTTTTCTTGAAAAAATTTGATGGTATTTCAAGAGATTTTTGACAACCCTTGATGGTATTTTGAAAATGGCACTCACCGATAAGGCAATAAAGGCGCTGAAGCCCGGAGAAAAAACGTACAAAGTGGCCGACAGAGATGGGCTTTATTTATCTGTTGCTCCCTCCGGCACGATGTCCTTTCGTTTTAATTACCGTTACAACAACCGCCAACAAACCGTGACGCTGGGCAAGTATGGAGAGATCACGCTGGCACAGGCGCGAGAAAAACTCCTGAAGGCAAAAGCCGATCTTGCCGCAGGGATTTCTCCGGCAAAAAAGAAACAAGAAATTAAAAATACTCTCGCGGAGAACAGCTTCTCTGTCTGGCTGGACAAATACACTGAAGAGTGCGGAGTCGCAGACTCAACAAAAAAGATGCGGGGCTATGCCATCGATAATTATCTGCGGCCGGCCTTAGGAAAAATGTCGCTCTTTGAAATCACTGAGAACGAGGTTAGGGCATTAGCAGAAGATTTGGTGAAACAGCAGGCTCCGAGTACGGCGCTGCTTTGCCGGATGATTATTAAAAACGTCTATACCTTTGCTTCAATGCACGGCGGACCAAAGTTAAAAAGTCCGACTGATTTTGTTCGGCCCAGTTCAATCCATACGTTTAAGTCGAGAACCAGAGCAATGTCGCCTCGAGAAATCGGTTACGTCTTAAACGGGATCGAACAAAGCTCCTCCGACATCAGCTCAAAGAGCGCGTTCAAACTTATTTTGCTCACATTGCTCCGGAAATCCGAGGTCATTAACGGGGTATGGAGCGAGATTGACTGGAATGAGAAAACGTGGAGAATTCCGGCAGAACGCATGAAAACCAAAAGGCCCCACAACGTTTATTTGAGCAAACAGGCGTTCGATATTCTGGTTTGTCTGAGAACGCTGAGCACGTGTAAGAGCGATTTTATTTTTCCGGCAAAGTACGGCCTAAATAAACCTATGGCCACGTCCACCCCGAACCGATTATTAGAGCTCGGGATAGCAAATGCTAAGAAGGCCGGGATTGAAATAAAGCCGTGTACGATTCACGACCTCCGGAGAACTGCCAGCACGCTTTTAAACGAGGCGGAATTTAATTCGGACTGGATTGAAGCCTCATTGGCTCATGTCGCCTCTGGCGTGAGGGCTGTTTACAACGTGGCGGATTACGCTCCGCAGCGGCGCCGGATGCTTCAGGCCTGGGCGGATATGGTTGATAAATGGCAGAAGGAGTATCAGCTTCAGAGTTAAGAAAACATCCCGCCGCTCGGCGGGATTGTCAGTCATGTCTTTATAGTCCGTTCGGTGGACAAAGATTTAAGCGTGTATCGATCGCAGAGCAAATCAATTCGTTGATGGACACTCCAAGTTTGTTTGCTTGCTCAGCCACTGCCAAATGTCTGCTATGTCCTAGTCGAAGATTTAAGACGCCGGAACATGGAACATTCGGCTTGATCCCTTCTGCCTCGCAGTCCGCCAGATACTCGTCAATTGTTTCATGAAACATTTCTTCGAGTTCCTGCAAAGTTTCTCCCTCATACATCAGAAGACTTTTAATAAACATCACTTTTCCGAAGAGGCAATTATCATCGGCACTGTATTCAACAGAGCCGAGATAACCTTTGTATTTCAAAAAATCGCTCATATCAACTCCATTAAACGTAATTGCTCTTTAAGCTGTCGGATAGCCCAGCGCTTTAAAACCGGCGTCGGGTGAGGCCGGCACAGCATGATAGAAACTTCGGGATCAGCTAAGTAAACAAACCTTCCATGTGATCCGGAAGATTGCCTCCACTCAAAGTCGAGAGACTCCATTAAAGACATCGTTTCACTCCATGTAAAATCAGACGGCTCTGGAACTGATAAAAAACGCTGCAGAAGTTTCTCTCGCTTTGACATAGGTAACCCGTTTATTTGGTATCAATTATAGTACCACGAAGCAAAAAAGGAAAATATTAAAGTCTCTAGCTGGGTAGTTTAAAGTTCATTATGTAATCGTAGTCATAACGGGCTTGCCGGCCTAGAGTGAATTGCGGAATGATTTTTTTGTCCCGCTCCCAGCGCCAGAGAGTCGTGGCACTGATTCTCAAGATTTTCATGACATCTTGCCTTGTCAATTTTGGCTTCCCGAAGTCCATTCCTTTTTCATTGTCGTTCATCACGCCACCTTCTCTAAATATCTAAGCACCAAATCCTCATCCAGCTCATGCACGCCGTGCGGGAGGCCTAGTTTCTCCCGGCGCTCGTGTTCGTCATCAATAAGCTTCTTGACCGCCATGAATTCACGTACTGTCCGGCGAGGAGCCGTCTCTAATCCTTCTCTCAAAATGCTGCAGATTTCGGCACCGACATCACGCAAAACATCCAGCTCATGGGCTGTTCCCACGTAATGATTTGTGGCCTTTTTCGCATTTTTACGATTGAGAATGTCATTTAATGCATGCAGTGCTTCCTGGAATCGCTCAAAGAATTCTTGTTTGGCTTCTTCCTGCCCTTTGAGACGTCTCAGGTACACGACGATTCCGCCCCAGTTGAGAAAATCTTGAATGCAGTGCATGTGATCATCCGTTGCATCACCGCGGGGCAGTGTGATTTCAATAATCAAAGCGGTTCTGTTCACGATAGATTTCAGCTCAGTGACCATTGCGTCGGAGTAGTGGGCGCCGGGCAAAACAATCCTTATCGGTCTGTGTACCTTGCGAGGCTTTTTACTTGTCGGCATTGCCTTCCTCCTCCTTAAAAAATACCAGCCAAAATCTGTTTGTTCCTGCTTTGTTGGCCGAGGGTTTCTTGTCTCCCAAGAGCGGCTGACGCTTGAGCACGTAAAGCAGCTCCGCCAGCGTGACGTCTTTGTCGGCCCATTTGAAAATCAGAGTGCCGTTCGGCTTCAGCACGCGCCAGGCCTCGTCAAAGATCTTTTTCATGCCGGCATGCCATTCTTTCTCTAACACGCCGTAACTCCTTCCCATGTCAGACGTTTTCCCGCAATTGATTAGGTGCGGAGGATCGAGCACGACGAGATAAAACGAGTTGTCCGGAAACTCGAGCTCCCTGGCGTCCATCAACTTGTCCGGGTGAATTTCAAGTTTTTTGTATTGCCGCGTCCAGTGAGTTTCCCAGCGAATATCCCCGAAGAGCACGTTTGCATTGTCTTTGTCAAAGTAGAACATCTTTGGGCCGCACATCGGATCAAGAATCGGTTTCATCTTTGTGCTCCGTCGCGTTCGTAATCAAAAAACAGATTTGCCGTGATCCGGCACAGAGTCCGTCCGATCATGCCGGTCCACCTCGGTTCATTGTTGAGTGCTGCCAGAAGGTCTCTGTCGTTTGCCTGTTGCTCAAGCAGCTGAACAATATCCCGGAAAACTCGGCTCTGAAGAGCAGGATCTTTCTCGCGCTTGGCGATGAACTTCTTGAGGCTCGTTAAATAAACTTGATTCAGTTTCTGTGTCATTTTCTTTTCCGTTGCATCTAGAAGCCTCCTGTCCCCGGTTACCTGGCTGCCTAAGTTCTGGTTAAAGAATGGAGCAGGGGGCTTGTAGTTACATTTTCGATAAGTGCCGGTCTGTTCCCGGCTGTCACTCCGGATTGATAATTAATTTGTCATACCAACCATCAATCAAGGAGGAAATATGATCATCGATTGTCAGGTTTACATTCGCAGCCATCGCTTTCCTGAGGCTGAATGGGAAGGGAATGGGGAGGTTTTGGTGTGGACGTCGACTGGGGCCCGGCTTCTGATTTTCGGAGTTTCTGAGCGCGAGTTCCTCGAGTTGCAACGTACTGCGGATCACGAGTCCATAGTAAAGTTGATAAAAACACACCGTTGCCAATGGACCTAGCGGGGTTGTAAAAACGCCCCTCAAACATATACATTTTTCCGTCTAACTTAATAGATGTAATGCAGCGGAGGTCGTCAAGGTATCGGCCTCCTGCGTTTTTATTAAAACAGATCATCGACTTCCCCAGAAGCCAAATACCGAATCTGTAGCTGATGTTTTGAATTTTGGTCTGTAGAAAGTTCATTTACTCCTCACTGTTTGTGTTCTTTTCCTCAGAGTTGTTGGGCGCCGGTCTTTCCGGCTGTCACTCCTATCGGATAATTAAGAGGTCTCAATTCATCAACTACCGAAAGGAGAAAAAATGAAAGACGAAAAATTTACATTTACAAAGAGAGAGATTCATCAGTTCCTTGAGAAAAGACGGCTTGCCCACGATGCAGTTCTTGCCATGGTTTCCTCCGGAGCAATAAAGCTTCCTTGCGCCAACTTTTCCCGATCGATAGACGATGATGCCGTCGAGAAGCGCGAGCCAACAAAAATTGCCTGCTTGAATGTTGCCATCATTGAATCTTTGATCAACCATACTCACGAATATCTCTGTACCCAGTCCATGCAACAACGCAATTCAACCCTTCCGGCCACGGTTTTTGAATGCTTTGAGGAAGATCCGAAAGTATTTGAAAAGGGCCCTGAAGCCGAACGGTTTGCGTTTTTACAAAATTGGCTTGTTGAAGGCGCCGACATCAGCTCGATTGAACGAGGATAATCCGTCGATTAGATCAAGTTTTTGCAGCTTGTCTAGCTCGTGAAGCTCATCCAGAATAAGCTGAGAAATCTTTTGGATTCGTTCCACCCTCTTAATCGAGAGGTTGGAAAAAAGCACGGGATTCCCGGCTTCATTCTGGATGTCCACGAAACGAGCTCTGATGGACATTCGCAGCAAACGAGCCTTCCTTGCGTTTTGAATCTCTTCTTCTGTCAACTCATCGTAAAAATCGGAAAGCGTATCGGCATCCCACCCAAGCGACTGTTTAGGTGTGACTCCGGGAACATCCAATTCGACAGTGATCCCACGGCCGCGATAAGGTTTTTCAGCAACGGAGTTTTCAAACATCCGGACTACATTGTCACAATATTCCTTAAGTATTTCAGGGGACAATTCTTCTTTTACTGCGCGCTGAGTTTCGCGAAGAATGCCAGCTACATATTCGGGATTTAATCTTCTCTTCATGGTCATTACTCCTTAACAGGGTCTTCAATAAAATCTCTTAAATCAACCAGCAGGCTGTAGTCCTCGCCGCGGATCTTGAATTTCACTTCGTAGCCTCCGGTGAAAACACCTTTCTGCTCTTTGTCCGGGAAGAGGATGAACGTCTTGTTTTCTTTGTTGGCCTCCTCCTCAAGGAGGCGAACAATGTGGTCACGAGTTTCTTCTGCCTCCTGACAGTCGATGGCGCCGGTTTCGAGCTGGCGGTCCATGACAAACTGGAGGAGGGACGGGAGACATTTAGGATCGAGTTTTTTCATGATTAACGTCCTAAGCAGCACCGGCGGAAACTTTCAATATCACTGCCTACGCGCCGGAGGGAGTGGATCTCATAAAAACCATCCGAGTTAATTTCCTTGTCGATGGTTGCCCGGAAAACATCGCCCATTCCAAATGTATTGATGATGTTGTGGCGGAACATCGCATCTATGAAATCCGGATCGCTGATCGAGCAGACGTAGGTTTTTTCCGGGTCGCAGAAATCCTTGAAAATCCATCCGGCAGCTGCAGTGAAATCAGGACGAACCAGCCACAGCTCTTTTTGCTCGTATGGGCAGAACTCGGACTCAAATTCGATAGGCTCCCATGCTAGAAAGTTCCGATCTCCATTAAATTCGACTACGCCATAATTTCCAACTAGGCGATCTCTCGATTTAGCCAACAAAACCATCGGGATGGAGTTGGCTTCTTCGATGACCAGAAAACACTGGTTGCTTGGGAAATCTTTCAGCGGTATGGCGCCGGTGTTGGTGAGTTTGATGTCCATGGTTATTCCTCTTCTTCGACGTTCGGCATCGGGTCGTACGAAATGTTGAGACTTCTATTCGCAAGCACGCTGCCTATCAGGAGGGAGATGCCTCTGACTTCTTCAAGCGCTCGGCCGAATCGGTCGAGCTCATTGCTGTCAAGGCTTGAGACCATTTTCTTCATGAGTTCGCTTTTCTGCTCCAGCAGCTCGATCACATGGTCTCTGTCGTAGCTACAGAGGTAGAAGGTGATTTTTGCAACGCTCATTTCTGCTCCTTGTCGGAGATCGATGCGCGGTCGATCATTAGGCCTTGATTCTTCAGAACCAGGACATTGCCGATACGGCAGCACAGCTTTTCGATCTCCCACATGAATTCGCCCTTACGGTCCGGCTGTTCTTCACAGGCCTTCTCGAGCATTGCCTTTTGATTCAGAAGGTCAAGGAGAAAGGGCGTATCTGCCGGATTGACGAAGAACGTGAACCGGTCCTGGCTTATTGCGCTTTCCTCTCCCGGCCGGATTCCGCCTCGTCCGAGGAAACGAATACTTTGGCTTTCAGTAAGCAGAGTCTTTCCGAGCTGCTTGGCAACATCATCGAGCATGCGAACTGCTATGTTTCCGGCAATCGGATTGTTCACAGCTTCCATGAGCGCAATCTTTCTCTGGATGAGTTCGATCACGTCGTTCGTGGTCTCACCTGAAAGATCGAAAGTGACCTCGAAAGCGACTTCGGAGCTCATATTTCGTCCTTCGGTAGCTGGGCCAAGTAACGAGACAGAACCATGATGCAGTCTGTGAACAGGCTGCGGGTGTCGGGCGGAGGATAGGGATTGGAACCCACGCAGGAGCCCAGAAGGGCGACCAACTCGACGACGCTTTCTCTTGTGAGACGGTGGTCGTTGGACATCAGGGCGTTGAGAATGTTTTCGGTGCTGCGGAGCAGACGGCCGAAACTTTCACCGCTCCAAACCAGGAGCTGGCGGGCGCTTTCGTTGACTAATGTGGCGTCGACATTGGAGAAGAATATCCATGTCGGAAGAGTGTTTTCTTTGTTGTTGAGCATAACGCACCTCTTGTTGAGATGCGTTCAATATAATGAACTTTTAAAAGAAAGTAAAGCGATTTGAACCAATCCTTAAATTCAATTCGCTAAATTTTTGGATAAAGTGTTCACAATTTCCTGAGCTAATTGTTGTTTTGGCTTCGGCATTTCATTGACTAATTCAGCCACTAGCTTGGCTTCTGGCGACATTTCCGCGTTCTCTCCGATTTCCGGCTTTCCTTTCCCAAGAATGAGCCAAAACGGATTTATGTTCATCGCGTTGCAAATTTTCATTGCAGTTTCGGCACTTATCTTTTTTGTCTTCCCAGAACAAATCTGAGAGATTGTGGATTTGGTAACGCCAATCTTTGTTGCCAGCTCAATGGCCTTCATTTGTCTTAGCTCTAATGCAAAGACCAATCTTTCTCCGACAGTGTTCATAAGTTCAGTTTAGAAAACATACGGTTCAATTAGGTGAACGAAAATGCTTGCACAAAAGGTTCAAACCGCTTAACCTATAAAAATGAAAAAAGAATCTGCAATCAATCTATTTGGCTCGGGAGTTGCTCTAGCAAAAGCCGTTGGCCTAGGTAAATCAGCCATAAGCATGTGGCCCGAGGTTCTGACTATTCGCCAGCAGGACGAAGTTATCGGCGCGGCACTGCGATTGAACAAGATCACGCCTGCGCAGGCTAAGGAGCTCATAGAACATGAGAGACAAAGGGACGAACGAATTACGAGTGAACGTGACGGATCTGACGGACGCCGTTCTCAACTGGAAAGTCGGCCTGAACTCTGACCTGTCCAAGAACTCGATTGTCTGCAGGGTGCTGGATAAGTGGGCGAGAGAAGTAGTCATGAAAACGCTCCGTAAGCAGGACAAGGTCAATTTATCGGTAAAGCAGCTGAAGATCCACGGCGTCAATCTGGCATTGTTCCGGCGTGATCCGGCAAGCGACGGAGAAGAACGGAGTGAGACGGAAGAAAAAGAAGAAACCAACCCGCTCACGAACCTTTATCAAGCCCTAGAAAACACAAAGCGCCAGTAGGGCGCCGGCACCCAAACAACCCAAAGGAAAAACAACCATGACAGACGATCAAAGGAGAGTCGCCAGACAGCGCCTCGATAAACAGCTCCGGCAGCTCGACTCCCGGAAATTCAGTTTCAACCGGTTTTCGATGCGCAAGCGGATGGCTTACGCACTGCTGGCGTTCATCTACATAGTGCCGTTGGCAATCACGGCCGCGCTTGCGCTCGACAAAGTTTTGTAGGAGGAATTCGTCATGGCCAAAGAATCCAAACAACTGATCGGCGCTCTGCTGATGCCGACGCGCGGAAGCTCGCTTCCCACAGGCAGGCTTGTCAAATTAACGGACGATCTGGAGAGCTTCCGCGAGCTGATTGACTGCAAAACCATTGAGCACTTGTCTACGGGATGGGCGCCGGGAGTTGTTCTGGATGCATTCATGGACGAGGAGGGCATGCTGGCAAGAAAACCCTATTTTGTATTCCAGGGAACGAAGCTTTTCGGCAATGTGCTTCTGCTGCGCAGAGGCAAGAACAGCGATTCCGACTCTCTCACCTTTAATGATTTCATGGCGATTACTGAGCTTTGCTACTCGTTCGATATGACAGGCGAATGGGGGATTAGATGAGCACACCTTGTTTTTTACTTCACATCGGCCCGTGCTGTGTTGCCGAAGCCAAAGGCGTCGAAGAACTGGAAAAGCGCCTTCATGCAATTGACTATGAGCTCTGTTGGCTAAAGCAGCTTTCCAAAGGCTATAAGAACGGCGTCTCTCGCGGAGCCATTGCAATCGCAGTGGGCGCAATGCGTTATGTGAAGCTCTTGAATCCTCCCCGCAGCACTCCGGACATTTTGGAGCTCTGGTGCAGAACATTCAATCTGGACGTGATGACGATTCTCTACAGAGAGGAAAGACCTGCAGACGATAAGTTCGGATTCCCGGATGTTTTTCCGGACATGTTCCCGGCAAGAGGATTCCTCAAATCCGGTTGTCAGACCTACGAAGAGTTTTGCACGAAGAGCCTGGTGAAGATCGGCGAAGACCAAACGATTGAGGCTCCCGAGGGCAGTCCGTGGGCAGAGTGGGCAAAACAGCATGACAGCCGCCAGACGTCCGTCCGGATATTGGGTCGCGGATATAGCGAACTGGCAAAGGAGAAGAGCCATGAAGGCTAAAGAAATCCTAATCCAAGTGTTGGGATTGGTTCTCCTTAGCGTCGGTGGGGTTGCGCTTGCCATTCTGGAAATCGCATTCACCGCAGTACCGGTTGCTTTGTTTATTTGGTTTGTCTATCTGATCCTCAAGTATTTAGGCGTGTTCGGTTAGGCAGTCAGTGGTGCGGATATGAACGCTTTAATTCTCACCGAGCCGTTAAAGGCTTTGGAACCATTCCAGTTCTTCGTATTTGCCTTTGAAAATAACCTTTGTGGCTCCTTCTTTCGCGGCTTCTGCATAGAAAATATTCACAAGCGGTTTTTCTCCGGGATTAACAGTGATGGTTGCCTCAAACGGGTTTGGAAGCTGCTCGCCTGGATGGAAGCGCGTTTCTCCCGGGCGCCAGATCTGTTTGTGTTCCTTGTGAACCCTGTAAAGAACGCCGTTCGTCTCAATCTTGGTAAATCGAGAGGGGAGCGATCCAGCGGAGATTTTCAAAGTAATAAGGCGATAAGTACGGCCGTTCCAAACGAACGGTTCGCTTGCGTCTCCGTTTATGGAAGCGCCCCGATCAAGCTTGTGCTTTTTAGCGAACTCAAAAAGAAAATTCAACATTTTTACGAACATTGCAGCAATGAAACTTTCCATAGCCTTCTCCTTTCGATGATTAAGTTTTGTTTAGCACCTCTATTTTCTCACCGACTGGAGAAGGCCCCTTCCCAAGTAAAAGCTATGACAACTAAAGAAAACCTCTTTGAAATCCTGAACGCCGTCGGCGGCCTCATCTTCCTGACTGTACTGGTGACGGTTTGCCTGGCGATGGCTGCGGCGCCGGTAGCTGTGTTTATTTGGCTTGTCTATTTAATGCTCAAGTTTTTGGGCGTGTTTGCGTAAAAGTTTCGGTCTTCTCCCGGCGGTTCTCTTTTCGTCATGTTCACCTACGCCGGGAGAAGGCCTCTCAACCAAAGAAGAAACATCATGACTAATCAAAATCAAAAAACGGACATCTTGGCCGTCAAGCTCGTGCCGGGCCCGAACGGCGCCCCGCTCGGCAAGGTTCTCCGAGTACACAACATAACTGAGGCTGTTGAAAAGAATGTCTCCTCTTACATGAGAGACGTCACCAGCAGACTTGTCGATGTGGCGTTTGATCTGCCTGTGAATGCCGTATTCAGCACACAGACCGCCGACCGTTGCATCAAGTTTGCCAACGTCACGTTCAAGGGCCCGGCGATGCTGTTCGGTGAGGATGAGGACGGCTGCGTCCAGTCGCTCTCCCGCGCTGAAATCCACGCTATTGCGTATTTCTGTGCCTCTTTCAGATATTCGGAGGAATAGCCATGAGCACACCTGCATTCAAGATCCTGCATGGCACGGTCATTATCGGAGACGCCAAGGGCCCGTTAGAGCTCAAAGTGCTTCTCGACCGGCATATCAAAGAGATGAACTTGCTGGCCTCCATTGTCACCGTCGCAATCAATAGCGGTGACTTTCAAAAGGTGATGATCGAATCACTGCCGAGACTGCAGCTTCTCAGCAAGCTCACCATTCCTACTGAATCCTTTGAGCTCTTTAGACAGTGGAGCAACCTGCACATGGACAGCCAGTTCGCACTTGTCTACTCCGTAGAAGATCCATCCGACTGTTTCGTGATCAGCGGAGAAGCAGCCGTCTCCTGCGGAGAGGAAGAAGGAGACCCACGAACATACGAGGAACTCAAAGAGTTCTATACGGGGCCGGGCGCCGGCACCCAATCCCAATCCGTCAACTGAGGCAAAGCATGATCATCGAACTAACACACAAAGAACCGTTCCCGTTTGCCAATCATTACGAGAACTTGTCTAAACAGCGCTACTTCAAAAAGTATTTCGTGAAGTTGCTCGGCATCCCGGAAGTTCAGTTAATGCGTCTGGGCGCAGACGTTGAAGCCGACCGCGCTTATTTGTTCAACAAGTTTCACAAGGTTGAGCAGAACTACGAGATCGAGGCATGGGAGCCAATTGAGAGCTACCGAATCGCCGGAGAGACGGCATGAATACGAACCTCCCAATCTCTCAGGCTGATCTTGAGGCGATGAGAATCGGGCCGGCTCGCGCAGCCGCCGAAATGGAAGGGTCCTGGGCGATGGCCGTGGATGCGCGTGAACCCCGCAGCGGGACTAAGAAAGACTTCCAGAGCGCTCTCATGCAGGCCGGGCTACTGCAGGGCACCGGCAATGTTCAGCCGACGGCAATCTACGGCACCACATTAAAGCTTTATTCCTACGACGAAATATTTTCTCCAAAGGAGACGACAAATGGCAAGACAGAAGACAACAGAAGTCAGATCGACAGCGCTGAATCTCACGGACAAATTCGAGATTCCGCTTCTCTCGATTGCGATCCAGCACGAAATCAACCGCATCAACGAGACACAGCGCAGAACCAAGGACAGCCGCAAGAAACTCAATCAGAACTTCGCACTGGAGACTTACGAAGGAATCCTGAGAGCGATCGAGGGTGCTCAATGAGCAGGAAAGACAAGATCAAGATCAGCGTCGGCGAAGCCTACTGGGTGCTCGGAATGTTCAAGAAGCTCGAAAGCATTTGTCTTGAAATCAACAGCCTCCCGATGACGCTCCGTCCGGAAATCAAAGGCTTCAGAGATCGTCTGAGACAAAAGCTCAGAGAGATGGAAGCCCGGGAGCGCGAGAGGGCCAGATGACGCTCGAAGACAGGATTCTGAGGCTGGCCCGGCTCGGCATGACGCCGTATCAGATCGAAGAGCAGCTGGGGATCAAACACTTCACGATCCATATCGGCTACCACAAGGTTCTGCAGCAAGGCTACTCCGAAAACGATGCGTTTTTTGATCGGACGGCAGCCGAGCAGTTAAGCGGACCCGTTACTGAAGAGTTTCGCCAGCTCAGTCTGAAGAAGCGCCCGGTCAAAGAGACGATGACCGAGGAAGAGCTGATCGAAAAACGAAAGACAAAACAGGCGGAGGCCAGAGCCAAAAACACGGAGAAGAAGCGCTCGTACTACCAGAGGCATCGTGAAGAGATCCTGGCCTATCAGAAACGCTGGAGAGAAATGAGGGAGAAGTTAGATGAAAAGCATAAGCGAAGAAAAGAGAACGGCACTGGAAAAGCTCGGAATGCATCCGGAGCTGATGCTGTGTCCGGCAACGGGCAGGGTGCTGACGGTAATCAGCTCAGTGCATGAGTACATCAAAGACGGCAAGACCATGAACCTGCTGCACATCTCGGTATCGCTCAAAAACCGTAATCCCAATTGGGATGAGATGTGCTTTGTCAAAGAAAAGCTCCTGGGAGACGAGATGCCGGCGGTGCAGTTTCATCCGCCGCGTTCTGAATACGTCAATGAGCACGAGCATTGTCTGCACATTTGGGCCTCCGAGGATTTCTCTGAGCTGTGGCGCCGGATGGGAGAGGAAGACTACTGGAGAACAAAATGAGTCTCTACGACTATTTCCGCCGAGTGTTTAGGGATTTTCGGGAGTCACTCTACAAGGCGGAGCCATGCCCCGTCATTTGGCTTTTTCAGGGGCCGGTTAAGGCGGATGACTTTTTAACTATCATCCAAGAATCTCCGAAGAAACGCAGCCCTCTGATCTGGCATCAGCGTTTCGAGAACATTTTTGAGAAGAGCCGGCTCACAAAAAACATCAACAAGGCTGTTTTTACATTGACGGACCCCTATAGGTTCTTTTCATTTAGATATTGGATTCGGGTTCCGGAAGACCCGACAAATTACATTCCCGACGGCTGGCTATTGTGCGACGGCGGCCGAAGAAACAAAGGAGAAATTGATAATGAAAATCGTACTCACACATACGGAAGAGTTCCCGTTTGACTGCTATGAGGGCAACTTGGCCAACGGCGAGTATGCCGGGGCCTACCTCGTCAAATTCAAAGATTGCGCCCATCCGGAGCTGATGTTTGTCACGGAATCTCAGGAGTTTGAGGACTGCTGCGCACTGGAAAACGATTCAAACATCGTTGAAAGAGATCAGGCCGACGAAATCGAAGCATGGGAGCCTGTCGACGCTTGTGAAATCGCCTCCGGAGAACACTACATGCCGGCGCTCACCCGACCCGAGCTCCTCCTTCTTAAAACTTGTCTGAAACGAGGCGGATTCAACCTTCCGCTCGAGTGGCGCGGGATGGCAAAGCAGCTATTCGCGAGGTTTGACAGAGATCTGCAGGGAGAAATCCAGCTCGCAACCGATGCCCGGAAATCAAATTAAGAATCAACAGAGAGATTCATCATGAAACGATCAGAAAGAAGTTACGCAAAGATCTTTACCGGGAAGTGGCGCAGCCGCTCCTTCCGGACGCTCCGAGGGAATCCGTGGGCGATCGTGCTGCAGGACTATTTAATGTCTTGTCCGGCGTCCGAGATGTCCGGAGTTTTCTACATGCCCAAATATTTGATCGAGGGCGAGCTGGGGATTCCGCACGACGAGCTCGAAAACGCAATCAAGATTCTCGAAGAGGCTGACTTCTGTCGCTTCTACGATGACGAGTATGTGTTTGTCTACAACATGGCCCGTTACCAGATTGCCGACGTCCTGAGCCCCGACGACAACCGCTGGAAGTCCCTCATGAGAGACATTGAGGAAATGCCGGACAACATCCGTCGTGAATTCATTATTCGCTACAACGATGATTTCAACCTTGGCTATCGGATTATCCGCAAAGCAGCCGAGCCGACGGCGCCGGTGCAGAGTGCGCCTCAGGCCGAAAACAATCAAGCCGAAGGTAAGCCCCTTACAACTTGTCAGAGCACGGAAGACAAGGGCCTTGGAGCTACTTCCGAATCTGAAATCAAGCTCCTTAATTCTCAAACTCAACCAGAATTAGAGCCCCTTGTTTTAGAAAGTGAAGCCCCTTGCAAGGGGCTTACAAGGCCCTTACAAGCCCCTTGTAAGCCAGTAACAGTAACAGAAACAGTATCAGTAGCAGTAACAGAAGAAGAAGTGCCGGTCGGCAAGCGCCGACCTGCCACTTCACGACCTCGACAGGCCACGCACCGTTTCGATTTGTCGGAATTGCCGGATGAATGGCGGCAGCAGTGCGAAGAACTCAGGCCTGATCTCGATCCCCTCAAGGTTTTCGCCGAGTTCGTGTACTACTGGCAAACCGTGAACAGTTCAAAAGGTCTCAGAAGCGATGACGGCTGGCGCCGGACTTGGCTCAACCACATCAAATCCGTCAAGCAGAACGCCGGGAACGTCAAAAACGGCTCGGCACGTGCTCCCGCTCCGGTAACGCCGCCTCCGAGCTTGTCTGAAGCAGCTATGGCCGAAATGCAAAAAATGAGGTTTTGAACATGAACGACGCAATGAACGGAATACCGCAATCTATGCCGGACAAGCTGCCTTGGGACTGGGCAGACTACTGCGAAAGAAACCGCCCGGACCTCGATGTGAGCAAGATGTTTTTCAACTTCAAGCGCAAAAACAACTTCGACATGACGATTCTGCGCACTGAAGCGGAATGGTTCAAGCACTGGAGCCGGTTTGTCGATTGGACGTTTGCCTCGCCTTGGAACATCCCCAGAGACCCCTTTGGCCGTCCGATCAGAAGCGATCCATTTGCCTACAACAAAGTTCTCAGGGAAAAACGAAACAACAGACACAGCAACAGAGGGAGTCAGTCATGAAGGCGAGCGAATTTGAGAATTTCTTTTTCTACCTTACGGACAAGTGCCGGGCGCTCAAGGGCAAGGAAATCACTCCGGAGCTGAAAAGCACTTGGGAGCTTGTCTTTGCACCCATTGCCTTCCATGACGCGATAGCAGCTGTGAACTACTGGATCGGCAATGAAACGTTCACTCCGACGCCTGCCGAGCTGATCTCTGTCATTCGAGGAGAGTGGGAGCGGCGTAACCGGATTGTCAGCCAGCAGGCCCAGCTTGATTCCATGCCTCCTCTGTCTCGAGTTTCGATGTCGGACGAAGACAAAGAGCTTGTCAGAAAACTCGATCACATGCGCCGCTGGAGAAAAGCGCGTCCGCAGCCGCCGACATTCTGGATCAGAAAACTGCTCGGAGAGTTTCTGACGAACCGCTCCCATGTCACAGGTCCTCAGAGGCGTTCTTTGGTAGCAGCCGGAGCGATTGATTCGGAAGGACAGCCGACAGGCGCCTATGAACCTGCATACGCAGATTGGTTTGAACTGCAGGGCGAACGAGAAGAAGAAGCTCGTATCGGCCTTGCATCTTAAAAAGGCATGAAAAATGAAGATGAAGATGAAGACTTACGTCGCCATTAGCTGGACGACCCAGATGCTTTTCTCTTTTGGTTTGGCATTAGGGATCAGTTCTGGAGGAATGTTTTTTGTTGAAAACTTTTCAATCGTTTTTCTGGAAGAGGAACCTAGTCCGGAGACTATGTTATCCGCAACATTGGCGGGAGCTTTATTGCTGACTGTGTTTGTTCTTTGGGCAAAAAGCCTACATGACAAATTTAAACGCAGAGAAAAAGAGCTTAGTAAGAAAAACTTGTGAGGCTTTTACCTATAAGCCCAAAAATCCGAGAGAGAAGGGAAGATCATGAAGCAGACAAACAAGGGACGAGTAATCGACATCACAATTCCAATTAAACCGGTTCCGAAGGCCCGCCCTCGGTTTTCCAGCGCAGGCCATCAAGTATTTACGCCGTCTAAAACACACGCAGCCGAAAACACAATCGCAGTTCTTGTGCTGAACAAAATGAAGCTGTCCGGAATGCAGATGATCGCCACCGGCCCGGTCAAAGTGACTGCCGAGTTCTTTTTCAAAACGGCAGAAAAGCGCAAACACGAAACGGCAAAATCCTCTCGTCCGGATGTCGATAATCTTGGGAAAACCGTACTGGATGCGCTCAATGGAGTCGCGTTTAAAGACGATGGGCAAGTTTCAGAGTTCAATTGCTCTAAACGTTACGCAGAACAGGATAGCATTAGGCTCGTGATCGAGGAGCTGAGTGCTGCATGATGATTCGAGAAGAGATGTTTAGACGTTTGACGAATTGGCGCCGGGTTTATGGCGACAATGCGGCGCCGGCGGTGTCGATTACAGAGATTGCCTGCCGCTATGCTAGGGAAATGATGACTCGAAAATCAGAAACTCCGGAAGAGCAGGCGGCAAGAGAAGCTGAAGAGCTGAGATACAGAGAAGAGCCGTCCCCGGCAAAGAATTATCGGGATGCGAACATTCTGGCGTCCGTTTGGTCGAGCATGCCTCCGACTGTTTCCGGTATTGGCGTCAAAGAAATTATCAAGACAATCACGTTCGGAAACCGAACACAGCTTAATCGACTGCGTCGCCAGTACGGACCGAGATCGTTTTCTAATGCGATAGAGTCATCACTCACGATTTTTTTCAGAATGGTTGAGGACTACGAAAGATCAATTTCTCTGCCTCCTGCAAATGATGATCGGTTCTCTGCATGACCTGATATTTTTAGAAATTTGTCTGGCGAGCTCTCTGCGGGTACTAAGACTTTCAAAATTAATGTTTGCTTAGACTTTAAGACGCTAAAATTTAAAAACTAAACGTTTAGGAAATTAAAGTGGAACCGGCTGATCAACTTTCCTTTTTGCCCTCAAAACCGCTCGTTATAAATACCTTCGAGGAACTGGCAAAGTTCTCGCTTACAGGGGCTGACAGCGATGTCACCTCAGTGAGGATTTGTCCAGAGATTTCGACGATCGAGATTGAGATTGAGGCTAATGGGCTTGATGGCGCGATTCCGGGCGACCAACTTCGTACTTTATGGGAGTTGCAGCAGGATCTTTACAAGTTGGCGGCGTTTGCGCTTCACGGCTCTGCAGATCCTCGCTTACTTTCCTCTGAAGAGAGAAGATTATTTGAGGTTAGGGTTTCCTCACGCAAAGGAAGTTGGATCGGCGATGTATTAACGAGCGACTTTTGGGGATCTCTTTTTCAAAATTTAGTGGGCAAAATGAGCGGTGTAGAGATTGGAGTCACAATTAGCGTTTGCGTGCTTATTTTTACTGGCTACTTGGCCTATAAAATCAAACAACAACATGGTTTGGAGCAACTCCCATTTGTCTATTGAGCCGAAACCAGCCACAATAAAAAAGTAGAAGCGGTTAAGAAAGAAGAAACAAACCAAAAGGGTTTTGAGGCAATGGTTCAGATTGTGGACTCGTTTAATAAGAAGCAAGAAACTAAACCCGCTGAACTGGCTGCACAAGCACAGAACATTATTGATACTACGGCTGAGAAGGTCGTTAAGAGAAGCTATAACGCTGAAAGGATAACAGTTGCAGGAAAAGTGTTCGACGAGGAACAAATTCAAAAACTTAAGGCTCGCTCCAAACCAGAAACAAATGAGCCGGAAACCCTTGAGGGAGTATTCATTGTTTCCGAGTTGGATAAAAATCTGCCGGATCAGTATTCAATGCGCCTTAAAGATTTAGCTACTTCTCTTAGTTATAACGCGCGCCTTATTCCTGAAGCGGTAGACGGGGAGGGGACGACAGCCATGGAACTTGTAAATGACGCCTTCTATAAAGAGACTCCGATTCAGGTTGAATTATCTCTGGGCAAGAAGAGAAACCTAGTAGTCTCAGTCTCTGAGGTAACAGAACAGGAATAGGACAGCTCATTTAAAAGGGCTAACGAGTTCTCATGTCATCCCCTAAAACTGGTATTTTCATTTTTATTCTCCACTCGTTAACTTTCTCGTTGTATATTACGAAGGACAATTTAATCCCGACTGATAGTTAGTAGTTCCAGTGCGTTAGATAAGAAGACAGCCTATTGGCTGTCTTGGCGTGCCCGGAAGATGAGAAAAGAAGAAAAAGTCGGTACCGTGTTTCATGATGAATCTAGCCTCTGATGTAAAAGTCAGGGGCTTTTTTCATTCTCTCTTCAGCCTCTCGGCGGGCGTCATGCACCGAGCCAGATTTGATCCTCAGCTTGGGGTCGAATAGAGCTTGAGCATGCTCTGTAATCACTGCTCATTCTCCTTTGGTTGTTGAGTGAGGGTTGCCGCCTGGTGGAAACGCTGGGCGGTTTCTTTCCGGTTGAATTCTTGAAGCCTTCCCTAATGTGTTAGATTAAATCCATATTGGCAGCGGTTCGATTAAGAGAGCAAAGAGGTTAAAGATGGCAAGTTTCGTGTACAGATTCTTGTTTTTGCTTATCGGACTTAGCCCTATGGCTATCGGGATATTCTGCGTCGGCAAAACAAACCCAAAAGAAGTGTTTTGGGGAATGGTTTATGGCATCTGCGTTTGCGAGGTTGCGCTACTCCTCTTTTATTTGTGGAGCGAGCGAGTTACGAGCAAATTGGAGGGTGTCCCGATCAAGCCGGTCACAATTACAAGGAAGAGAGAAGGTTTGAGCGGCTATTTTCTTGCCTACGTTCTTCCTTTGATCTTGACGGAGCCAGTTGAGAAATGGATTCTTCTCTTAGTTGTTATGATCCTTGTTTTTGCCGGCCTCAATACGAAGTCGATAGGTTACAACCCTATAGCTGAGCTAATTGGTTATAACTTTTATGACATCGATGACGGCTCTGGAATTACTGTTTTGGTCATTTCTAAAAGAACACCGCAACAGTTGCTTGAAGGATTTAAGGCTGTTACCCTTACTGAAGATTACCTCATTGACAAGGGAGAAATTAAGAAGCCATGCTCTTCGGTTTAATTGTTGAAGGCGATCAAAAGAAGATTGTCAGAATTCCCCAGTCAGAAGACGTTGATACGGAGAATCAGGAGAAGTTTGCTGAACAAGCTCTGTGGTTTTTCTACGAAGAGGGAGAAAAGCGAAAACAAATCGAATTTCAACCCGGTCAGACACAGACAGAAGAAAATGTTCTATACATCGACGAGTTTGATGATGACTTAATGGTCAAGGAAGCTGTCAAGCCCGGAGTCAGACTCGATTCAATAAATTTTAAGACGCAGCTCAGATTTCTCAAAAGCATCTTTATGGTCGACCCGGGGAATCCTAATCGGATACTTTTCCAATTGATGGAGGGCCGGCGCATTATTACTCCCGGGTGGATTGGCGTGATCCTATCCGGAATGAATGTAGGAGATTCAAATACTCTTTCTCATATGAATAGTGCCGGCATTTCTCTGGACTCAAAGCTCACAGCAGTTATGGAAGAGGGGAAACTCTTTTTCAAGAGTTTTCGTAACGCCAGCAGAATCTTCAACCTTTCAGGGTATTTAGAGGATGCCTCTGCTGAGGGTACCGTAGACTTTCTCAAGTCTCCTTCTTTGTGCATGGACGGAACGCCAGAGGAGATGGTTAAGTTGTTTTCCAAATCTCAAATGAGAAAGGTCCCGAAGATTCAGGCTTATGGCTATCTGGACAAGTACACTCCCACCGAGCTTCAGCGACGTGCTGCTCTTGTCAAACCCAAGATCACATTGGAGATCAGAGATAACAAGCTTGTGGTACCAACTGATAAAGATGCCAGAGTGGCGTTGCTAGATTTCTTGTCTAATACGATTTTGTCCTCTCATCTGGACGATGGCACCGATTACAAGTCTGAAAGTCATTATCCGATTAAGAAGGTTGTTAAGCCAAAAGAGTAGGGATGGCTGACTGGAACAATCTTCGAGGTGTTTATGAAAATTGTCGCGAACACGACAGTGGAAGTAGGCAATCTTAAAAACTGAAAAGAACTTTTAGTACAATGCGTTCACCACGATAGGAAGTAAGGAACATCAAAGTCCTTGCCCAGGCTTCGCGTCAATAAGAGAGCGGAGCACCGAATTACGGCGCGTAGCCGTAATGGGCCCCTGCAAGAGGGATCAGAAATGACAAAGCCCGTGCGGGAACACGGGCTGCGTCTGATATATGAGGAATGAGATGGTAACCACATTTCTTGCCTCGTGGAAGATTATGCCACAACTCGTTGTGATATGGAATGGTGATTTAAAGATTGATACCGTTCTGGTCATAGTAGTCTTGTTGTGGATGATCCGCACACGATCGTAGCCAAAAGGCGATGGGCCGGCAGCCGTAAGGTTGTCGGCCTTGTGCGTTTAATGGCCAGCGGATAGCCTTTCTTGTCCTTTCTAAAAAATCGTTAAAAACGGGGTCAATTCAATTCTGTTTTCTCCTCGGGTCCTCCCGGGCAAAAATTCACCCCTGCGGGTGCTGCCAGCCCCGATTTCGGTGTAGATATGAGGATTTTCACAATGCGGAACGCGCCCCAAAAGTTCATAGATATAAAAATCTAAAGGGCCGTCATGAAAAAAAACGTTGAAACAGTCTCGATCCGCGAATTTGCTAGGTTGTGCGGTAAAAACCACACTTGGGTGCGGCGCCGGATTCAGGATGGAACGCTGCCCGTTGCAGACGATGGCAAAGTTCCCGTCGAGGAAGGTTTGAATGCCTTCAAAAAAATGGTTGGAAATTTGGCAAAAATTGCAAAAGAAGCCGAAAAAATTTCAACCGATATTGATCCGAAAGAAATCGGTCTTGAAGGTGTAAATTTAAAAAACCCCGTCGAGGTTGCTCACGCATTTTCCGTTGCCCGTTTACTTGAAAAACAAGTTACGGCTCGAGTTAAAACTGCCGAAATGGAATTGAAAGCGATTGAGCTCGAGGCGAAAAAAGGAAACTTCATTCCTAAAGAGGAAGTTTTAGCCGACGCTCGCCGGGTTGCCTCTCTTGTCCGGGAAAAATTACTGACGATCCCGATTCGTTATGCCGGACAACTTGAAGGAAGAACTCAGAGAGAGATTGAGGGCGTCCTGGATCATGCGATTGATGAAGTGCTCCAGTCGCTAAATGAATCTAAATTTGTTGAGCAGCAAACAAACAAAAAATGAACCCCGTTCAGTTAGGCGCTGAGTGGGGTTTTTTACGTCAACCTAAGTGAGTAGGTCGATATGGAAATTATATCAAAGCACTGTAGGAAACTGATCATGGAATTGTTAGACCGTTATCCGAAATGGTTCTTTTTTCTGCGCTGGGGATTTTCCATCCTCGTGATGCTCTGCATGACAGTGATTTCTTTTGCGTTCGCATATTCTCTTATCAAATAATCAAGCAGAGGAAGAGTCGATTGGACTTATCTTGGAAAGAAAAACAAGCATTTTGGAAGGGAGTGGTCGTGGGCATTTTAGGCTCGGCCGCGTTCTTTTCAGGGCTGGTAGCTCTGATTTATTACATGATCCAAATCGTTCAGGCGATTAAATGAGGATTTCATGAAATTTCTAGACCGCTATCCGATCTGGTTCTTTTGCCTCAGATGGAGTCTTTTGATTGCGCTTCTTTTGTTGATTCTTGCGTTTTCGTACAGCCTGGTTAAGTGAGAATGTTATGGCAGAAAAAATTTCTAAAACCGGTACTGAGGGATTCTTAGTCCCAATGGACGAAAAACGTCCGGACGATTTGGATAGTTCTATCCTTTGCTCGATTTCTGAAGACGAAATAACCTTGAACTTGCCGGTTAAATATCTTAGGTCGAGGCTTTCGAACGAAGAAATTTCTGAACTATTGAAAAAATCGGCGAGGTTTATCGTTCGTCAAGTCCAATGATTGTATGCATTTCAGCTTCTCCCTTTGCTGGGATTTTCCTCAGCCGATGAGACCGTAGATACTCGGCTAAACAAAAACGCATTTCCAAGGCAGTTAGCCTTCGGTAAGCGTAGATTCGCAACACAATTTTTTTGTCGTGCGAAGTAAGTACGTTAACAACGTCGGGTGAAGTGTTGGATTCAGACATTTTTCGGGCATGAAAAAAAATAATGAATCTAACTTACTACCATCGCCTCGCAATCGCAAAACCTTCAACTTTGACTGTTCTACTTTTTAATGAATCGCTATGCACTGGCTAAATGAATTTTTGAAATTCTGCCGTCCGGTTTCTCGATTGACTGGAAGCGAGTGGGCCGACGCAAAAAGGTTCATCTCGCTGGGTACAACCGCAGAACCGGGGCCTTGGAGAACCTACAGGACTCCGTATTTACAGGAACCACTGGACGCAGCTACCGATAAGACGACGGAAAAAGTCGTCTTAATGTGTGCCAGTCAATTAGGAAAAAGTGAACTTCTCCTTAATGTTTTAGGTTATTACGCAGACCAAGAACCCTCTCCTCAGTTAATGCTTCAGCCGACGGTTGAAATGGCACAGGCATTTTCAAAGGAACGAATTGCTCCGATGTTCAGAGATTCTCCGGGATTAGCCGGGAAACTGATTGAGGGCAAGGAGGGCCGCGGAACTGAGAAAAAATCGTCCACAACGATTCTCATGAAGCACTATCCGGGCGGTTTTCTCGCGTTGGTCGGTGCCAATTCTCCGGCCGGTCTGGCCTCTCGTCCGATCCGCATTCTCTTAGCTGATGAGGTGGACCGCTATCCGGAAAGTGCCGGCAAGGAAGGCGATCCTCTGAAACTTGCAGTACAGCGAACCCAGAACTTCGGAAACAGAAAACTCTTAATGGTCTCCACGCCGACCGTTGTCGGGTATTCCAAAATTCACAACGAATTTTTAGCCGGAGATCAACGAGAATTTGTTGTCCGATGCCCTGAATGTTGTCAGTACAACGAGCTCAAATGGGAGAACGTTCATTGGGAGTCCGATGACAAGGGGAACGTGATTGAGAGTTCCGTTGGTCTTTTCTGCCCGCACTGCGGAGCAAAAATCCGCGGCCCCCGCAAGATCAATCCGGACATACTTCAATCCGGGCGCTGGGAGGTCAGAAACCCACAGGGACGGTTTCGCAGTTATCACATCAACGCATTGAATTCTCCTTGGGTCAACCTCGTCGACTTGGTTAAGGATTGGGTTGAGATCAATCACCGGAAAGACAAAGCGGGCCTGATGGAGTTCATTAACCTGAAACTTGGCGAGCCCTGGGAACAGTTCGAGGCCGATGCCGATAAATGGGAATACCTATTGAGGCGCCGAGAATACTATCCGGAGACCGGAGTTCTTCCGGACGGAGTTCTGCTTCTCACGGCCGGCGTCGACGTCCAGCATGATCGACTTGAATGCACGGTTTACGGCTGGGGCCGAGCTCGAGAATGCTGGGGAATACGTCATTACATTATTCCCGGGAGCCCTGATACTCCCGGACCATGGCAGCAGTTAGACGGAATTTTGACGATGCAGCAGTCCCTCTCGTTCGGAACCCGCATAACGGTAGCGTGCACGTTTGTGGACTCAGGCGATGGAACCTACAGCAAGGAGGTTTACGAATACACAAAGGCCCGGGAGCGATTCCGGGTCTTTTCAATTAAGGGCCGAGGCGGCGTAGGAGTTCCCTTCATAGGAGTTCCGTCCAGACAGAACATTGTCGGCGCAACGCTATTCAGTCTGGGCGTGGATTCCGGGAAAATCGCCGTCACGAATGCTCTGGATATTGCTGAAGAAGGCCCCGGATTTGTGCATTACCCGATGCAATCAGAGAGCGGCTTCGGAGAAAACTTTTTCAAGCAGCTTACAGCAGAAGTTTTTGAGACGAAGTACGAGAAAGGCAAACAAAAAAGCGGTTGGGTAAAAATCCGCGAGCGCAATGAGGCGCTTGACTGTGCCGTTTACGCCAGAGCCGCCATGGAGCTGCTGACTCCGAACTTTGAACAAATTGAGGCTGCTCTTAGAGGCATGCCGCAAGCAATACAACAACCCCGTCGGCGCAGAGGCGTTGTCGGAAAGGGAATCACTTTATGAGCTGGATTACCTTAGAAGAAGCCAGGACGAATTTAAAAATGTGGCTCGAGGCGGAGAAGGCGGTATCTACCGGCCAAAGCTACCGTATCGGAACACACAGTCTTACGCGAGCGAGTCTCTCAGATATTGCGAAGCGAATTGAGTACTGGCGAAACGAAATTGCCAAACTGGAGTCAGGACAAGGCGGGCGGATGCGAAGCTTTCGTGTCACGCCCGTCGACTTTTAAGGAGCGGACATGAACGCTTTTGAAAAGGCCATTCAATTTTTAGCTCCTCAGACAGCGCTCACCAGACAAGTTGCCAGAAACAAACTCGAAGTCCTGAACGCACTCCAGAACGGAGGAGGCTATGGTCTCCACGGTGCCTCAATCGTTAAAAAATCGCTTTCAAGCTGGATTACAGGCGGAAAAGATGCCGACTCCGACATTGTTGAAAACATTGAGACGCTCCGGGAACGCTCCCGAGATCTTTACATGGGCTCTCCGCTGGCAACCGGTGCGATTAAGACGCTGCGGACAAACATCATCGGCTCCGGCCTGATGCTCAACGCGCAAATTGACGCGAAGTTTCTTGGCATGACAGAGGAAGAAGCGCGCCAGTGGGAGGAAAACACGGAGCGCGAGTGGCGCCTTTGGTCTGAAAACACGAACTGTGACGCAGAGCGGAAACAGACGTTTTACCAACTGCAGTCCCTCGTTTTGATGTCAGCGCTTGTAAATGGGGACGTCTTTGTGATGCTTCCGGTTATCCGGACACCCGGAAGCGTTTATGACCTGAAAATCGGTCTGATTGAGGCTGACCGCGTTTGCAATCCAGATGAGGGTCAGGATCTTGTGCTGAATATCGTCGGCGGCATTGAATGCGGACAATTTGGTGAGACTGTTGCCTATTGGATTTGTAATAAAAATCCAAATTCTCAGGGCCGTTCGCTTGACACCGCCATCAATAAATGGACGCGAGTTCCCGCAATCGGAAAGCGGACAGGACGCAAAAACGTCCTGCACGTAATGTGCGATGTTGAGCGTCCGGCACAACGTCGAGGAGTTCCGCTGCTCGCGCCGGTACTGGAATCAATGAAGCAGCTTTCTCGATATTCAGACGCGGAATTGACTGCAGCGCTGGTGAGCTCGATGTTCACAGTGTTTATCACAACGAAATCTCCAACAGAAACAATCGTCGGAGGATTTGGAGGCGTTCAATCCATCCCGGGCGCCCAGCCTCAAAAGGCTTTGCCTGAGCCGGATTACACATTGGGATCCGGAACGGTTGTAGCACTGGAGGAAGGAGAGCAGGCGCAATTTGCTGATCCCAAACGACCCGTCTCAGGATTCGAGACATTTGTCCAAGCGGTTTGCCGGCAGATCGGATCTGCGCTTGAAATTCCTTACGAATTGCTTGTCAAAAACTTCGATTCATCCTACAGCGCGTCCAGAGCTGCTCTTTTAGAGGCTTGGAAGATGTTCCGGATGAGAAGAGATTGGATTTCCTCATCCTTCTGCAAACCTGTTTACGAAGCATGGCTCACCGAGGCCGTCCTAAAAGGGCGCATCGATGCTCCGGGATTCTTTGATGACCCGTTGATTCGAGCGGCTTGGTGCGGTTCGGAGTGGTACGGGGATGCGCAAGGCCAGCTCGACCCGCTCAAAGAGGTCAACGCCGCAAAAATCCGAGTTGAAGAAGGCTTTAGCACTCGCGAAAGAGAGGCCGCAGAGCTTACCGGCATGAAATTCGAGAACATCGTCGCGATCCGGAAGCACGAGGAAGCCATGATGAAGGACGCCGGCCTCATCCAACACACAACTATTGAAACAAGAGAGGTTGACGAGAATGACGAATCTGAAACCAACTGATCAGAGCAAAGAATTTCATTGGAAAATCGAAAACTCGGCCAAGCTGCCGACGGTAAAAATTGATCTTTACGGCTATGTTGGTGGGAGCCAGGAGTACGAGGACGGATTCAACGAAACTGAGTTTGCGAAACAGTTCAGAAAAATTGATTCCAATCGTCAGATCGATATTTCCATTAACAGTTTCGGCGGCAGCGTTTTTACCGCACTGGCAATTTACAACCTGCTGAAAACTCACCAGGGCAAGATCAATATTCGAGTTGACGGCGCTGCAATGAGCGCAGCGACGATCATCACTTCCATCCCGAACGCTACGGTCACGATGCCGCTTGGCTCAATGATGATGATCCACGAGGTCTCCTCTTTCGCAATGGGTTCGGCTCGTCAGATGCAAAAAGCGGCCGAAGACATCCGAAAAATCGAGGACAACATCATTGACATTTACGCCGCCAAATGCGGTAAAGACCCGAAGGACATCCGGGAAAAGGTCGAGGCGGAAAGTTATTTCAACGCCAAAGAGGCAGTCGAATTCGGTCTCGCCGATCTCGTCGATGAATCCTCCTCAGTTAAAAATTTGAGAACGCCAACAAACGTTCTCATCAACGGCCTGCCGGCAGACTCGAAATATTTCGAGCACGCACCGGCAGATTTTTTTACGGCAGTCGCTCAGGCCCCTGCCGACAACGTTAATCCACCAGCAAAAAAGGAAGCAAAAATGGATTTAGCACAACTCAAAGCGGAGTATCCCGACCTGATTGCCTCGCTGCAGGCAGAGGCCGTGAAGCAGGGTGTCGAAAACGAGAAGAAACGCATTCACGCGCTCGAAGAGCTGGCCCTGGCCGGTCACTCTGATCTTCTTGAGCAGGCCAAGGCCGACTCGAGCATCACTCCGGAAATGTTTGCCGTTCAGCTCGTTAAAGCCGAAAAGGCCAAGAAGGCAAAGATTCAGAACAGTATCGCAGAGGATGCAGCAGACCTGAAGAACGTGCAGGTTGACTCCAATCTTGGTTTTGAAACTGCTGACGCTAAGGCGCAGCAGGACAAACGGACTCAAAACGAAAAAGATGAGCAGGAACGAGAGGCTTTAGTTAAAGCGGCCGCTGCTCAGTTCAACAAGTAATCAATCGGAGGAAAAAATGGCAATGCAGGAAAAATATACGACTGGTGTTGACAACCTGTTCGCAGCGAACCAGACGATGCCTGTAGTCACAGACGTCATCAAAGTTCCGTCCGGAGAAACCGCAATGAAGCGCGGCACATTGGTCGCCTCGACCGGCAAAGCAGTCACCGCCGCAGCTGATGTCTATGGCGTTCTGGCAGAAGATGTTGACGCATCCAAAGCTGCTGTAAACACAGTGATTTATCTGACAGGCGAATTTAACGAAAAGGCTATGGCCGTCGGTATCCCGACAAGCGGCACGTTGTCTGTTTCCGACTGTAAATCTTCGGCCCGCAAGATCGGCATTTTCATCAAATCTAATCAGGAGTAAAAAAAATGGCAGTTGACATTTTTGAACCGCGCATCATGACCCAAATGATCGAGGCAGGCCAGAACACAAAACATACCTGGCTGCGCGATCGATATTTCGCAAATCGTCCGACATTCACCGCAAAGAAAATCGATTTTGACGTAGTTGGTCGGGGCGGACGCAGAATTGCACCGTTTGTATCCCCTCTTAACGGCGGCAAAGTCATTGACCGAGAAGGGTATTCCACTCTGAGCTATGAAGCTCCGATGTTGGCGCCTCAGCGCATCACAACCGCAGAGGATGTGATGAAGCGCCTCCCGGGAGAAAATCTTTACTCCGGTAAGACCCCGAACATGCGCGCCGCTGAAATTTTGGGCCGTGATTTGGCAGAACTGGACGAATATATTTCTCGCCGTGAGGAGGCCATGTGCTCTGAAGCTCTTTTCAGCGGCAAAGTTACGGTCAAGGGCGACGGTGTGAATGAGGTTCTGAACTTCTGGTCTACTGTTGCGGCTTCCGAAAAGCCGGAAACTACTTTGACCACGAAATGGGACGCCTCAACAGCGACTGCAGAAACCATCATGAGCGACCTGAGAGTTGTCCGCCGTTCAATGATTAAAGACGGCGGCTTTACTCCTCGTGATTTGATCTGCGGCACTAACGTGATCGACACGATCCTGAGCAAGCTCACTGCCTCTAAGTCTCTCGACATGAGGCGCGTTGACATGGGCCACATCGATCCTCAGCATCTTCCGGATGGCGTCACTTACTGGGGTTACCTCAAAGACTCTGCTCTTGACATTTACTCCTACGATGAATGGTACAAGGGCGATGACAGTGATGTTGCTATGGTTCCGGCAGATAAATGTCTGCTCGCAACGCCGGGCGCAAAAACCATGTTGGCCTATGGCGCCTGTCCAGTCATCAGCGAAACAAATCCGGGAATCGTCTTTGTTGAGGGTTCTCGTGTTCCGATGTCCTGGATCCAGCGCTCCAACCCGATGGGCCGAGTCGTGCAGATCTCCAGCCGTCCGCTACCCATCATCCAGCAGATTCATGCTTTCCACGTCATCAACGCCACCGGATCCTAATCCGATGTCAAAAGAGGGGCTCCGGCCCCTTTTTCATAGGAGCTAACAATGGAAATTGTTTTCACTAAAAACACGGTTTTCGGACGCGACATTTTCAAGGCTGGGGATAAGGCTGAATTCAATGAGAAAGAGGCAAAAATCATTTTGAAGGCTGGCGTCGGTGAGAAATTCGTTGAGCCCGAGGAACCTGAGACACCTGAAGAAGCAGTCCAGCCGGAACCGATTCCGGGCACAAGCTTTGCCGTTCCTCTTCCTGAAGCGGCTGAACCTGAAGCGGCACAGGCTCCGGAGAAGCCGGCTCCGAAGGCTAAAGCCAAATCTAGAAATGAAAACGTTTAAAGACTTTGCGGCAGCGGATGTCCAGAACGTTTTCTTGAATCTCAACGAGTTTGCTGACTTTCACGATATTGACGGCGAAAAAATTAAATGCGTCATCGACAAAAACATCATCTCCAAAATTCCTGAAGACGGACTGGTAGGCGATTTCATCAACATGACAACGCTCTACGCAGACTCTCAGGATTTAGAGGCGCCTGAGGAGGGCCAGTGGATGTCTATTGATGATTCCCGCCACATCGTCCAGTCGGTCTCGATTGAGGGAACGATGCTCGTCATTGTTCTCCGGGAGAATCGACAATGATTGAAGTGAAAATCGACAAAAATGATGTTGAGGCGGCGATTAACGTGCTGAACTCCACAAAAACTGGAGCTCAGAAAGCGGTTAATCGGGCAATCAACCGAGCGCTTATGCGCGGTCGAACCGTTGCCTCGAAGTCTTTGCGCGGCCGCTACACGATCAAAGCCTCCGACGTTAAGAAGGCAACCCGGTTGAGACGTCCGGGAGGCGCAGAAACTTCCGGACAACTCGTGTTCTCCGGACCTGTTCTCACTATGGCGCATTTCCGAATCCGTCCCTCAGGACAGGATACGACCGGAAATAATCGTCGGCAGGTGAAAGTTGAAGTTGTAAGAACCGTTCTGAAACCTCTCAAGAATGCGTTTGTCTATAACGGCACCGTTTTTCAGCGAAAAGGCGCGACCCGGCTCCCGATTGAACCGCGTTACGGGCCGTCTGTTCCTCAGATGGTCGGAAATGAAAACATCGTTGAAGACATTCAGTCCGAAATGAGAGATACGTTTCAGCGTCGAATTGACCACGAGGCAATGAGGCTCATTAAAGGAGGCAAGTGATGAATGATGTTTATTTATGCAAAGCCCTCGGGGAGTTTTTGGAAGCCGGCCTGAGCGATTTTCTCCTGCCGCTTGAGCACAAAGCCGACGAGCCGACAGTTTTCAGAGCGCCGAAGATCATTCAAGGCTATCTGCCGCCGAAGAACTCAAGGGAATCAAAGGACGATGATTTTCCTTTCGTCCTGATTCGTCCGGATTCGGGCAAAACGGATGCTGACGGCTGCAGCACCGAAGTTTCGATCGTGATCGGCGTTTGGGATGACGATTTTGAAGGCCATCTCACGGCGCTGACGCTCAAAGAAAAGACCGAGGCGCTGCTATTGAATCTGCCGAATCGGACGCTCGGCGAGCGGTTCATTCTGGAGACGCCTGTCTCTTGGGAAAACTCTCCGGCTCAAGCATGGCCCTTCTGGCAAATCGTTATGTCAACCCGCTGGACATTCCGCGCACCTGAAATCGTCAATCCCTATACACCGTATGAGTAAACATGAAGCTACGAAAAACTGAAGTTCAAAGAGAAAGGCCCGTCATTTACGTCGGGCCTTCGTTTTTAGGGCTCTCGACAAACACTGTTTTTCGAGAGGGAGCAAATAAATATCCCGACCACATTGTCCGAATGATCGAAAAGAATCCGGCAATCGGTCAGCTGATGGTTCCTGTCGCGGACGTGCAGCAGGCCAGGACCAATGTCCGAACTCAGGGGCACATTCTCAACACGCTGTACAAACAAGCACTAAAAGGAGCTTAAAAAATGGCTTATAAACATGGCGTTTACGTCAGTGAAGTCCCGACCAGCATTCTCCCGCCCGTTCAGGTCAATGCCGGCATTCCGATGATCATCGGCACGGCCCCTGTCAATATGACCGATCCGACTAATGTCAACAAACCGAAGCTTTGTTATTCATACGAGGAAGCGGTTAAAGAATTCGGATTTGTCCCGGCAGAAGAAGACAGCAGCGGCCTCAAGAAATTCAATTATTCAATCTGTGAACTGATTTATTCCGCATTTTCGCTGTATCGAGTAGCTCCCATCATCGTTGTCAACGTTCTCGATCCGACAACGCACAAGAAGAACTGCACGACTTCAAGCGTGCAGTTTGACGCCAAGACGGGTATTGCAAAAATCGCCGAAACAGGCGTCCTGCCGGATACGTTGGTTCTGAAAGCCGGTGAAAAGACGCTCACGAAAGACACGGATTTTGTTGTCTCCTTCGATACCGACGGAACAATGATTCTTTCGTCTCTCAAAAATCAGGACGGAGACTTCCTCTGCAGCTCTGATAGCCCTTATACGCTGACGGCCTCGAAACTGGATCCTTCTGCGGTTGATGCCGATGACATCATTGGGGGCGTCGATATATCCGGAAATAAATCCGGCCTGGAGCTCGTGGATGATGTTTTCCCGCTCTTCCGAGTTGTTCCGGGCACGCTGATCGCTCCGGGCTTCTCTTCCAGCCCGAGCGTGGCAGCCGTGATGGCCGCAAAATGCACCGCCATCAACACTGTATTCAAGGCGATTTGTGCGGTCGATGTTCCGACTACAACAGTCAAGAACTATACCGCTGTTGCAAATTGGAAGAACCAGAACAACATCACTGATCCGATGCAAATCTGCTGCTGGCCGATGATCCAGCTCGACGGCACTGTGTTCAATCTCTCGACGCAGCTGGCCTGTCTGATGGCCCAAGTTGATTCTCAGAACGATGATGTTCCGTACGTCTCTCCGTCCAACAAAAATCTGCAGATGACAGGCACATGCTTGGCAGATGGCTCTGAAGTGGTTTTAGGTCCGGATACGGGTGCCTATCTGAACAGCCAGGGCGTTGTCTGCGCGTTGAATTTCATTGGGGGTTGGGTTGCCTGGGGCAACAGAACTGCCGTCTATCCGGGAAACACGGACGTCAAAGACGCCTTTATTCCGAACAGAAGAATGTTCAACTGGATCGGCAATACGTTTATTCAGACCTTCTGGTCTAAGGTCGATTTCCCGGCAACTCCTCGCCTGATTAACACGATCATCGACAGCGCAAACATTTGGATGAACGGGTTGGCTGCTATGCAGTACATCCTCGGAGGCCGCATTGAGTTCCTCTCTTCTGAAAACTCGATCACGGACCTCATGGATGGAAATCTCGCATTCCATGTTTACATCACACCGCCGTCTCCGGCAAAAGAGATTGACTTCATTCTTGAATTCGATCCTGACTATCTGCAAACCCTATTTGCAGCCTAATTGGAGGTAAAAAATGGCAACAGGAACAAACAGCATCCCGGAGCGCTTGATCAACTATCGCGTCTACAACGAAGCCAACGCGCTGATGGGTATGGCAACAGTTGATTTGCCTGAGCTTCAGGCAATGAGCGACACAGTGTCCGGAGCCGGTATCGCCGGCGAAGTGGATAGCCCGGTTCTTGGCCACTATCAGGCCATGAGCTCGACTTTCAACTGGAGAACTATTGAAAGGCCCGCTCTCGAGTTGGCCAAGCAGCAGGCACATCAGTTGGAAATCCGCGGTTCTCAGCAGCACTACGACAACACCACCGGAAAAATCACGACTACTCCCATCCGAGTTGTCATGAGAGCGATTCCGAAGAACTTCTCTTTAGGTTCATTTGAACCGGGTTCCACAACCGATTCGTCCACTGAATTTGAGGTGGTCTATCTGAAGATCGTTGTCGATGACAAAGAGGTTGTCGAAATCGATAAATACAACTTTATCGCAAAGTTCGGCGACACAGACATGCTCGAGAGCGTCCGTAAAGACCTCGGGATGTCTTAACCAAAACTCGCCGGGGCTCGGCCCCGGCATCAAAGGAGAAACTAAATGAGCGAAATCATTCACACACTCAGCCGCCCGCTTGAATTTGAAGGCAAGAAGTACGAATTTCTGACGTTTGATTTTGACAAATTGAGCGGAAAGGATCTGCGCGAAATTCGGAGAGCCTTCGACAATCCTGCACGCCCGATTCCCGTCTTAGCAATGGATGAAGAGTTCCTCATGCTGGCAGCGGCCAAAGCGGCACAGGTTCCGTATGAATTAATTGATGCGTTGCCCATGGCTGAAGCCATTTCGATTACAACGCTGGCAAGTCAGTATTTTTTTCAACAGGCCTACTCGGCGGAGCAGGCGAAAGAAATCAACGAGGCGAAAAAGAAACTCTCGATGGATTAATTAGCACTGTACGCAAATACTGCCTCTGGCTGACCCTAAATGGCGCCGGAGGCAGTGCTTCCGGTTGGTTTGAAAAGCCTCTTACAGAGGTGGTTGAGTGGGTGAATGCTTTAGGCGGCCTACTGAGCGAAATTAATGCCAAAACCACCAATTCACAAAAAGAATGGGGCCGAAGAAAAGGGCGAGCTTAAGAATCATCCAAAACACGTCCAGAATGCATAAGAACATTCCAAGCGGCGTATCTGTATTCCACACCCAGCGATCCTTTTGAAAAGGATTAGAGCGGCCCTTAGAGAGCATGTAGGAAACAGCAGCCTGATTGACTAAGTTCGTATTGTTTCCGCTGCCATCACACATTTCATATCTCCTTTTCCTTATGTATTAATTTTAAGAAGGGGAGGGAGAAAAGTAAACGGAAAAAACATAATGAGCGCAAAGAGTTACGAAATAATGTTTGAGGTTGCTGCGGCAGTTAACTCCAAATTCCCCAGCGCTTTTAAAAAGGCCGCAGAGACCGTACAAAAAGCTGAAGACCGAGTTCGGGGCTTGAATAAGCAGTATGAAAAAGTTGGTTCCCTGATTAAACAAACAGAAAAGACCAAACAGCTGTCTGCTCAGTATTTCCGTCAGAAAGAGGCGCTGAATAATCTCAGGGCGGCGATTCAACGGACGAACTCCACCAGCTCTGTCATGTTGTCTGAAGAAAAGAAACTTGCTAAGGCGGTAAATGATTCTCATCGAGCGCTAAACACGCAAACAAAATCACTTTCAAATCTGCGCAAAGAGCTGAATTTGACAGGACGGTCTCTTGATGACGTGAAGAAGAAACATAAGTTATTGGCCGAACAAAGCGCTGTTGCTTCCCGAGTAAACAACATTGCTAAAGCAAGATCGGGAGTTGAATTTATGGAGAGCTCCTTGGCCGAAAAAGGAATGGGCTCTATGGTTGCGCTCTCGACGTTGGGATCTTCCGTGATGCATTACGCGGAAACACCTGTGAAACAGGCCATGCAAATGGAGGATGCTATGGCCGAGATTAAAAAAGTTGTGGACTTCACATCTCCGGACGGGCTGCAGAAAATGCAGGCGGCTCTTGAAAAAATGAGCTTGTCTATCCCGATTACGGCGGAAGGGTTGGCAAAAATTACTGCGGCAGCAGGTCAAGCCGGCATCGCCGAAAAGGATCTTATTCGGTTTACCGAGACAGCCGCCAAAATGGGCGTTGCCTTCGACATCTCCGCAGAAGAGGCGGGAGAAATGATGGCGAAGTGGCGCTCCGGTATGAACCTGACACAAGATCAGGTCGAAAGCCTTGCAGACGCTACAAACGCGTTGAGCAACAACAATGCGGCAATGGCCAAGCAGGTTGGTGAAGCGTTGAAACGATACGGCGCTCTTGGCAAAGTGGCCGGACTAACTGAAAAACAGACGGCCGCCATGGCAGCTACGATCATCGGAGCCGGAGCCGAAGCAGAGGTCGCTGCAACCGGTATGAACGCATTCATGAGAGCTTTGACGAAGGGCGGCTCAATGACGGATTTGCAGAAGGCCGCTTTCGGGAACCTCGGATTTGACGCCCTGCAGCTCCAAAAAGATGTACAGAAGAATGCTCCGAAGACAATTTTTGCTGTTCTTGAGGCAGTAAAGACCAAACTCCCGAAGGAATTGCAAATGCAATATCTGACGGCTATGTTCGGCGAGGAGGGCGCCAGAGCGATGGGACCAATGCTGGCCAACACGGAAAAGCTGAGGGAAAACTTCGATCTGGTTGCAGAAAGCGAAAAATACGCCGGCTCAATGGAAAAGGAGTTTTTATCGAGAAGTGCTACTACTTCGAACGCCCTGGAACTGGCCTCGAACGCAATGTCTTATTTTGCCAGAGCTGTAGGTGACCCAATGTTGGGGACCCTCAAAGAAAGAGCGTTGGATTTCGTCAAACTCGGAGAGGCAGCCGGAACTTGGATTAAAGAGAACCAAACACTGGTTAAATGGTTCCTTTACATTTCCGGAGTAGTTCTTTCTTGCGTGGCTGTGTTCCACATGCTAAGGGTTGCCTTTTTCGTATTGGGTGCTCCGGTCCTTAAACTTATCACCACAGGAATGAAGTTGTATGAAGGCCTGTTGTTGATCAGGGGAGGATTGTCGACAAATACGGCGGCCATAAAAGCCTACTCCTTTGCCATGTCTGTCTGGAAAGGAGGAATTCTCGTAGCAACAAAAGCCCTTGGAGGCTTGAAGGTGGCTGCAACAGCAGCCGGATCGGCGATGAAATTTATGTTCACAAACCCGATCGGCATGGCCATTACTGCAATTGCGACATTGGTCCTTGCCGGCATCTATCTCTACAAGAACTGGGATGAAGTCAAAGCCAAACTGGTCGAGTTGTGGACGGCCTTTGAGGAAAAATTCCCGGGGCTGGCAGCCACCATGAAAAACATCTATGAAGGCTCGATCAAACCCACAATCGACGGGATAAAGACCACATTCCAAGGTCTGATCAGTTTTATTTCCGGAGTTTTCTCCGGAGATTGGACTAAAGCTTGGGAAGGCGCAAAAACTTCCTTCTCCGGATGCTTCCAGGCGCTCCCGGAGTTTGCCAAAGGTCCGCTCAATCTTGTGATTTCTCTGGCCAATAAGGCTATTGCCGGTTTGAACTCTCTCGGATCGTTCACGGTTCCGGATTGGGTTCCGGGCGTAGGCGGCAAGAGTATGGGGATCAACATTCCCCAGATTCCGATGCTTGCGTCCGGCGGCATCGCGACAGGGCCGTCCTTGGCAATGGTCGGCGAAGGCAGGGAGCCGGAAGCGATCCTCCCGCTTTCCCGCTTGGGCGGCATGATGGGCGCCGGCGGTCCTTCCATCTCTGTCAACTTCTCTCCTGTGATTCAGATCACAGGTGCCGGAGCGGTCAGAGAAGACGTCCAGTCAGGGCTGAGAGCCGGAGTGGCAGACCTGAAGCGCGAGCTTGAGCGCCTGCTGAATTCTGAGCGCCGCTTGTCTTATGCCTAATTGGAGGCCTTATGTACAAAACGATTCAGGGCGACACATGGGATATTGTCGCCAAGAAACTGCTGGGGAGCGAAATGTACATGTCCGACTTAATCCGGGAGAATCCGGATTATCAGGAATATGTCATTTTCCCGGCAGGGGTTGAGCTCAACGTTCCGAAGGTCGAACAGACAACCGCTCAGGAAGAGTCGATGCTGCCGCCATGGAAGAGGAAGAACAGAAATGTCGGGACCTAGACAAACAAGGCTTCGGCTGCTGCTTTCCAAAAACGAAACAGACGTGTCCGAAGACCTTTGCAAAGATCTGCTCTCATGGTCATTTACCGATCATGAGAGCGGCCAAGCAGACGAAATCAGCCTGACGCTCAAAGATAATGAAGGGAAGTGGGCCGGGAGCTGGAAGCCTGACGGCGGTGAGAACATCAAAATGTACTTGTCCGCCGGCACCACGGAAGAACCTGGGCCGGAGGCCTTCCTAGGAACATTCTTTGTTGATTATCAGAGAATCTCCGGAGCACCTCGGGTTTACGAACTCCGAGCCGTGTCTATTCCGCTCAATAAGCCTGTCCGGAAAACTCAGAAAAACCGTGCTTGGGAGAACCATTCTCTTCAGGAAATCGCACAAGAAATCTGCAGGGATGCCGAATTAGAGCTTTTCTTTGATTCCGTCGAAAATCCTCAATACCCGCGCATTGACCAGTCTCGTCAGAGTGACATGGCCTTTCTGCAGCACTTGTGTGAAGAAGCCGGACTCTCGATCAAAGTCACGGATAAAACCGTTGTGATTTTTGGTCAGGAACGGTACGAGAAAAAGGATCCCGTATGCACAATGGAAATCGGGATCAGTGACATCCTGAGCTATACCTTCGAGGTTTCTCAGAGCGATACGTATAAGGCCGTCAAGGTCAAGTGGCGCAGTCCTTCAGCTAAAAAGAAGGACCAAGCGGCCGGATACGACCTCAATCTGCAGAAAGTGAAGGCGGCCAAAGCCACCGAATACGACTTTTATCTGCAGAAGGTGGACAAGAACGGCAAGGGATCAAACCCGGCTGTTTTTGAATACACGTACACGGATCCGGAAGCCGATGAAAACGGCCAAGTCTTTGAGATGAAAAAACGCTGCGCTTCGCTCGAAGAGGCAAAACGCCTGGCCAAAGCCAAGCTCCGTCAGCTCAACAGCAGAAAAATCACCGGAGAGATGACGGTTGTCGGAACCCCGTTCTTGTGCGCCGGTACCGTTATTAAGGTAGTCGGCGCCGGAGCTTTCAGCGGCAATTACATCATTGAGGAAGCTAACCACAGCGGCGGGAGTTCCGGATACACCACGGGCCTGCGGCTGAGGCGCGTCAACAAGGAGTATTAAGATGTTGTTTAAACCAAACGAAGAAGACCGCGATGCCGTTTTAGCGATCCTCAAAATCGGTGAAGTGACGGACATCGATCCTGCAAAGTGCAAGATCCGGGCAACCTTCGATGACGAGGACGGCAAAACAAGTTTCTGGCTCCCGGTGCTGCAGAGAAAGACGCTGCACGATAAAGACTTCTGGCTGCCGGATGTCGGCGAGGACGTTCTTTGTCTCTTTTTTAATGAGGCAGAAGAAGCCGGATTCGCCGTCGGCAGTTTTTACGCCGGAGACGTGGACGTTCCCGGGCAGTCCGTTGACATCCGGACGGTGAAATTTAAAGACGGCTCCGAGTTCAGCTACAACCGAAACAGTCACGAATTGAAGGGCGTTATCGGCAGCACAAACTTCAAGCTGAATCGCCAAAACATTGCGATTTCGGCGCCAGAAACAATCTCCCAGAGCTCCAAAAAAGTTGAGGTCGACGGGTCTAACCAGGTCGCCATTAAGGGCGGGACTTCGGTTGACATTACGACGCCGACCCTAAACCTCAACATCGGCGGCACAACGATGACGTTGAACGACTCAAGCGCCACGATCTCAAGCCAAACTGTGAATTTCTCAGGAACGCTGAACATTAAGGGCAATTGTTCTGTTGAAGGGAATTTCTCTGTTACGGGGAACATTAACGCCAGCGGCACCGTTCACGGAACCAATATTTAATTAGGAGGGCGCTATGGCCTTCGGAGTAACCGGACTTTTTGGGACTCTTCCGTTTGTCTGCTCGTCAAATATTGTGAACACATTCAAAGATGTGAATAGAGACCTGGCGACAAAATATGCTCGTCACGATGTGATCGGCAGAAAGCCGGTGCTTGAGTGGATCGGAGAAGAGTCGGACAAAATAAGTTTCAAGATCCGTTTCGACAGTTCTCTGAACTCGCCTCCCGAGGCGGGTTTGTTTTTATTGAAACGAATGCTGGACTCGCACAAGCCCCAAAGACTTCTTCTGGGGCCGCGTTACATGGGGAAGTTCGTCCTTGAATCGATCTCGGAGGAACGGCGCTTTCATACGGGCCTCGGCGTCTGCCAGATTGCTGAGGCCACGATTTCATTAACTGAATGCGGTGACGAAAATGCAGCACGTTCTTAATTTATCCCAGCCGATTTCATTTGCTCCCGGAACCGTGGCAGCGGAAGTTTTGCAGAACGTCAGAACGATTCTCGCAACTCGTAAAGGAACCGTCCCGCTTGATCGAGACTTCGGCCTTGAGTGGGAGCACGTGGATAAGCCGATCCACATTGCCAAGGCGCTCATCCAAGCTGAGATTATTGAGGCTGTTGAGCGATGGGAACCCAGAGCTGTGATCGACAAAATCGAATTCGGAGAACAGGCAGAGGACGCCATGGACGGACTTTTGAACCCAATCATCACTTTGAGCATCGGAGGCGGAAATGCCTGAGACATTACCTCGTTGGGGAATGCCGGATGTTAATTTTATTGAGACAGATCCGGAGAAAATCAAATCAGACATCATCAATCGTTATGAGACTGCCGCCGGCAGAACACTCAGCGCCGGAGATCCGGTCCGATTGTTTTTGCTGACGATTGCCTCAGAAATTATTCAGCTACGGCAGGTGTTCAACCATGGGGCGCAGCAGAATCTGCTCACATACGCTCAAGGACAGTATTTGGACGCCTTAGGCGTGTTCCTCGATACGGCCCGACAGCCGGCAGATAAAGCCGTTACAACAATTCAGTTCACACTAACCCAAGCGCTTTCGAGCGCTTTTTTTATACCTGCAGGTTTTCAGGTGAGCGCCGGCAACGTCATATTCGAAACGACCGAACTGGTGACAATCGCTCCAGGGGAACTGCAGGGAACGGCGCAAGCAGAATGCACGCAAGCCGGAAACATCGGAAACGGCTATTTAGCAGGGCAAATTTCTACGATTGTGGCACCGCTGGCATTTTTGGCCAGCGCGGTAAACACTACGGAATCCATCGGGGGTTCCGACATAGAGAGCGATGCAAGCTATGCCGAGCGCCTGCGCTTGAAGCCAAACTCTTTTTCGGTGGCCGGACCGGAGAAGGCTTACATTTTCCACGCTTTTTCAGTCTCTCCTTCGATCATCGACGTAGCGATTGATTCTCCGACTCCGGGTGTGGTGAATGTTTACACACTCCTGACAGGGGGCGCGCTGCCGTCTACAGCGTTTCTGCAGGAAGTTGAGGATTATCTGTCCGGAGAAGAAATCAGGCCGCTTACCGATGAGGTCCATGCCAAAGCTCCTACGGCTTATTCCTACAGCGTCAATGTGGACTATTACGTTCTGCAGAGTGACGCAGTGAGACTCTCTGCGATTCAGACAGCTGTCCAGGCGGCAGTGAACGATTACGTCGCATGGCAGCAGGCAAAAATCGGCAGAGACATCAATCCGGACGAACTCATTAAACGAGTTCGCGATGCTGGCGCCGGTCGGATTCTTCATACAACCCTAACGCCCGCTTTTAAAACATTAACCAAATCTCAAGTCGCCCAATGCTCGTCCGTGACAGTGACATTCAAGGGGCTGGAGGATGGCTAAATGAAAACACTACAAGACATCACCTTAGGTGATCTGCTGCCCGACAGTATCTCGTCAGATCAGCAAGTAAAACAATCTGCAGAAGCAATCGACCCGGAACTGAAAACAGTTTCGGGTTTTTTGTTATTGGGCGCCGTACTGGCCAACGTCGATAAATTGACCAGCACGCAGCTTGACCACATTGCATATTCATTTGATCTCACGACCTGGCGTGATTACTGGCCTCTAAGCCAAAAACGGCAGGTTGCCAAAACCGTCGTGGCTCAGAAATGCCGTATGGGCACATTGTCGGCGGTCAAAAAAGTCCTCGAATCTCTCGGTTCCGCCGTTTCCATCACCGAATGGTGGCAAAAGACGCCTAAAGGCACACCTCACACGTTTGAAGTAGTTGCCTCTATCGGAGCCATATCCGGAGGTCTGAGCGCTAATGCTCAGGAAGACTTTCTCAGGCTGCTGGACGAGGCAAAACCTGTTCGCAGTCACTACACATTCACTGTCGTTCAGTCGCTGCTTGGAAATCTACAGGTTTCCGGGTCGATTCGATCCGCTTCTTTTGCGCGTTGTTCTTCTGAAATAACGCCGCTCACAACTCAAATCAGCGTGACACCGCTCATGAGACCGGTTTCGTACGCACGCATCTAATCACCCACTGAAAATTTAGGAGTTTTGATATGCCTAACGTAGTCATTACGTCGGCAGGCCTTGCCGCGCTCGTAAATGCTGAAAACAACGGAACACTCCCCGTAAAAATTACTAAGTTCGGCCTCGGAACCGGGAATTACACGCCCTCTGCAGATCAAACCGCGCTCCAGAGCAAATTCAAAGAAATCACTGCGCTGTCCGGCGGGGACGTTGGAGACAACACAATTCACGTCACCATGAGTGACACAAGCTCTGACGCTTACACGGTGAACGAAGTAGGTGTGTACCTAGAGGACGGTACTTTGTTTGCCGTCAGTTCTCAGCCGACCGGCGCAATTTTGCAAAAAGCTGCCGGCTCTCAAGGCCTTCTCTCCGTTGACCTTGTAATTAGCGGCGGAACATCCGGGATTACCGTTGACGGCGATACCAACTTCTTCAATCCTCCCGCTACGACGCAAGTGGCCGGCGTTGTGAAATTGGCTAGTCTTGACGAAATCAAGACCGGCACAAACTCCTCAAAAGCAGTTACTCCGAGCGGCGTTTTTAATTTCGTGAAGACCTATGTCACGGAAGCCATTGAAGCTCTTAAAACGCTTCTTCGCAAAGAGATAGCTGCGGCAGCACTGGCAGCGGTTCCGATTGGCACGGTTATTTATTACCTTGGTACCGAAATCCCTGACGGTTATTTGCTGACCAACGGCGCCAGTGTCTCTAAGACTGATTTCTCAGACCTTTATGACGTCATTGGAGACAAATTCGGCAACGTCGATTCCACGCATTTCAACCTCCCGAATACGCATCACAGATTTTTGGAGGGGACAACCACCCTTAGTGAGGTGGGAACCTATGTCGAAGCGGGAGTACCGAATAGCAAAGGCTGGTCGTCTTGGCAATTAGGGTGCGGAGGCATATCCGAAAGCGGTTCTGTCCTCTACTATGATGGCGCGCTATCTGTCGAAAAGAACGGAACACGCCAATGCGCACCTGTTACAACGATGGTTGCCCCAGGTGACATTACAATCCGGCTGGATTTAAGCCAAGGAAACGCGATTTATTCTGATGCCGTCACAACCGTGAGACCGGAGGCGCTTAGAGCGTACTGCCTCATCCGTTATTCGTAGCGAATCAGCATTTGCACGTAAATTCCGGCGGGTTGGACGGTTGTAACCGAATCCGAATAAACATTTGAAGCACGGCTCGCAAGGAACCCTACAGTTTCCCAAGCGTAAGGTCTCTGATCCGGTGTTTTACGGACGATCTCATCCCCATAAACACCGCCATAGCTATGAAAGGCACCGTCGGGGTCAGGTTGTCCATTTTCTCGTAGGTGTGAGAAGTTGCCCGGTATATTCGGTTAGAAACCGCGTATGAGCATCAGACCAAAAATGCCATCTAATTGGGGCTTTGTTATCGCATCCGAATAGATAGAAGAACTCCAAGAGGCATTAAATTTTGGATCGGACATGAAAATGTTTTCTTGGTCTACGGTTTCATACCGACCTTTTCCGATTCCAGTAGTCCAGCAAAATGCACCTTCTTTTGTTTGGCCATTTTGGTCTTTAGCGTAGTTTCTTCCCCAAAGTATCGTGCCCTTGATATTCGGAACCGAATAGCCGTGGTGCTTTCAGAATGGACAATCTTGGACATTTGCGAATGTGCGCCTTCGCTAATGGAGTTTTTTATACAAGCGAACCTTATCCAAGAAGCATGGTGGGAACCCCGGATGCTGATGGAACCCAAGATTCGTATGTCAACATGGATTTATCTAGAAACAGCTCTGTTTATTCTGACTCAATTAGCACGGTACAAGTTGATGCATTATTGGGGCAATATCTAATCCGCTATGCGGCATAACGGATGAGGTAGTAAGACCTAAACGATTCAGGGCGAACTGTTGTCACTGAATTCGAATAAATAGGATTTTTTCTGCCTAAGTCGAATTCAATATGAACACCCTGAAACGATCCTGTGGCCTCGTCAATTCGAATTCCAGACAACCTATTGCTATGCGTTTGGATGAACGCCCCTGAGCTATCCGCCACAATGTTTGTCATAACAAAATCGTGAGGGATGGACGTTGTGATATTCGGTTAGACCGAATAGCAAAGGCACATTCCAAGTCGATAATGTTGGTTCACTAAGAATGTGTCTCGCAAATTTAACTGGCCCTTTCTATACGACAGGGACATATCCGCGTTCCGTTTTCGATCCTCTTAGGACAGACGGAAATCAGGATTCCGTGGGTAACTTTGATCTTTCTCGGACTAGCGCAATTTATCAAGATTCCGTTTCGACAGTTCAAACAGCCTCGATGCGCACTCTATGTTTAGTTCGAGCGTATTAAGCACATTGCAAACAAGGCGTTCACACGAACTTCCGACATATTATCCTGATAAATCGAAGATATACGGGAGGCATTAAAGCCCATGTGAGCTGAGGCAGTTTCATTTAACGTTGACATCCTCATAGGATTCTGGGCGTCCCTGAAATAACTTGCTCCTACGACCCCTGCATTTGGTTTTCCGGCGTGAGTGTTTGCCCATTCGCCAAAGATATTCGGGACTACCGAATATAAAAGGAAATTCCTTGCTGGCCGGCTTCGTAACACCTTCGTCCGGTGAGGTTTGTGGCGATGGCCCGTTCTCGGGGATGCGCCGCTGGGTTCAAAACTTTACTCTCACAAGCGGGACAAATTCCTCGGTTCTGAAGTTTGATGCGAATTTAGCAAATACTTTGTATTCAGATTCCGTTACGACGGTGAGGCCAGAGGCTTTTAGGGCGCTCGCTTTAGTGAGAGCGTATTAGCATCATGCCGAAAAGTCCGTTCACTCGGATTTCAGTCAGTCCATTTTGGTAGATTGGAGAACTAACCGAAGCATCAAATGAATATTGCTTATAAGAGTGACGGCTTTCCTCGTTTAGCGCGCAGTCTGCGGTTTCTGTAGCGCCTTTGGTTTGTATGATCGAGCCTGATAAATGGCCAAAGTCTGCAACGGGTCTAAGCGCGAAACCGCCTTTTATATTCGGAACTACCGAATATAAAAGGTTATCTGAATGCTTCTCGCCTTGGTATTCAGGACAGCGATTTCAATATCGAATGGAATGGGGCGTTAAAAGTAGTTCATAAGGAAGCAAACTTATCGATCAATCTATCTAATAACAGCAGTGTAAAAGTTTGCCATGATGCCCAGCTTGACGCTTCTAAATCCAATTCTTTGTACGTTGATGACCTTTCCGAAATTCGAGTAAATGCACTGTGCGGATATATGCTTATCCGCTACACATAACGAATCAGTGTGTAGGCTCGTAATGACGCAGTTTGAACCGTTGTAGCGCTTCCATAAATAGCGCTTGATAACGCGGCGTTAAAGCTCAAATCATTAACGATCTTTTGAATACTTTGATCGATGTCCGGAACTGCTTTCCCGGTACTGTAACGCCCCACCCTAAGAGCGCCTGTAGCAGGCTCAACAAACTCAGTCGGCACATTTCCGAGGTTTGCAGCGTTTAGGTAACCTGCGATATTCGGACGGTCCGAATATCGTTGGCAGTTTCGGAAACTGGGCCAATCGAATCAACCTCGAACGAGCCGAAGGAGTGTTTTTTAACAAGGATGGTTTTAACGATCATCCTGCCGCGGCAGACGAAAAGTTAAACGCTACAAATGCTCCTAGAACCCTCGGTTTTGATGCCTCAAGGGCCAGCGGCGTTTATGGCAATTCCGAAACAAATCAGCCTAAATCGCTTAGAGGTTACCTGTTGATTCGGTATCAATAACGGATAAGGCAATAAACCTGTAAGGCGGCGGGCTGGTTCGTTGTTGACGCCCCATAAATTGCATTACCCTTTGAAGCATCAAATTCAGCATCCCACGTCACTTTGTAATCTGCCGATTGTACGGTCGAGACAGATCGTCCTTCTGTAATCTGCTTGATTCTGATAGCGCCTTGCCAACCGGGGATATAAGCAGAACCGACTGTGCCGAGCTGATTTCCGGGAAGCGTCCCCGGGATATTCGGGACAGAGATTTTTGTCTTGCAAGCTCCAAATTTTGTCGATTTGGAGCCCACGTTTATTCAGTGCCAGGCACAAGGCACAACTTATAAATTAAGTTGTCTCAGCTCCCGAGTTGTCTGAAGTGCTGTTTAAAACCTTGGCACATTGAGCACAGTGTTGAATGTACTCGTGCCATTTTGGCAATAATTTTTGGCGCGCTGCGAAATAATCCCCGCGCTGGTAGGCACGTACAACTTGCGATCCGACAACATGAGCGAGGCAGGCTTCGGCAACCTCAAACGGTATTTCGTGGTCTGCAAACCATGAACGTCCGATCGTGCGAAGGCCGTGCGGAACGAGCTTGTTTGAAAACTCTTTTTGCTCATGCATCCACTTGGCTAGGGCCTGACTGCTGATGGGTTTGTTAGCATAAGAAGCAGGGAAAAGGTAAGGGCTGCGCTTGTTTTTCCGCATATTTTTAGCCTCCTCAATCAGGGAAGCGAGGTAGGGCGTCATTGGAACCCTATGAGTTCGCTTCATTTTCATTTTTTCGGCCGGAATTGTGATTGCCTCGTCGGTGATCCATTCTGTCCTGATGGAGATGACTTCTTTAGGGCGGAGCAGGGTGGCCAGCGAAAAATAGAACAGCACCCTATATTTTTGAGGAGCGAGCTTCTCCAGCTGCGAGAGGACGATCGGTAATTCTTTCCAATCTACGGCCGGCATGTGGGTGACCGCCGGGACTGGAAACACTTTAGTTATTTTGGATAAAGGGTTTGAGGTGAGGTACCCGGCGTTGACCGTCATATCAAAAATCTCCCGGGTGCGCATGAGGAGTCTTTTAATTGTTGAGGCTTTTCCTTCTTCTTCCAGCGGCTCCATAAGTCTGATGATCATTGGCGGCGTAACGGAATCCAATTGCCGGGAGCCGATTTTCGAAATGACGTATTTCTCCAATCGAAGCCGTTCATCTCTGTAACTGAGGATTCGGCCCTTCTTTTTTATGCACCAGAACTTGAATGCATCGCGGACGGTAAAAGAACCTGTCGGCTCAATTTCGAGTTCTCTCTGTTTCTTACGGACGATGGCCCGGGCCTGCAGCAAGGATATTTCAGGCCAGTGACCAATTGTCAGATCTGTAACGCGGCCGTTTCTAGAAAACCTAAAAACCCACGATTTCACTCCGGACGTCTGGACTCTGAGCGCGAGTCCGGGAGAGTCTGTTATTTGATAGCGCTTTGATTTGGGCTTTAGAGCCCGGATTTCTTTGGGAGTCAGCATGTCTAAAAAAGTTGAGAAATTAGTTAAAACAGTGTTTGTCTATGATGAGGACGGATTTTTCGAGGACACGCACATTGCGCAGGTCAATCCAAAGCGTCCCGGGGCATATCTGATGCCGCCCCGCTGTACGCTGGTGAAGCCCGACCTCAAGCCGAAATTTTTCTACAAAATTAAAACGGTGGGCGATGAAAACTCAGGGTGGGATGAAATCCCGTTTCCGCAGTCAGCCGCTGATTTCGTTGGGGTCGAAATCCCGCACAAGAGCCGCACGCTTCACAACCACATGCTCCGATCCCTGCTCAGTGACTATGTAAAGAAAGATCCGGAGCATTTCCGTGAAGTTGCAGTAAACGACAAAAACGGCGACAAAATTGCCACGACAGTTGAGGCGATTCCGGAACTCACTGAAGCAGAGAAGAAAGCCCAAAAGGAAGCCGCAGCACGTTCTACGAGAGACTATTACCTGACGATGACCGATTATCTCGTTGTAAACGACTATCCGATCACAAATGAAGAACGCGAACAGGTGCTCGAGTACCGCCAGGCGCTTCGAGATATTCCGCAGGCTCGAGCCTTCCCGGAAGGCATTGTTTGGCCGGAGCCTCCTGCAGTTGCCAAAGCGGCTCATAAATATTGGAAGTCCGCTCAAGTAGGCGCAGAAATCAAAAAGAGAATCGAAGCAATCCAGGCCCGGACTGATTTGGACGAAGAGCAGAAAACAAAACTGACTGCAGCACTGCAGCAGGTTTATCAGCAGAGCGGTTATCCCTACGACATTGAATGGCCCGTAGAGGAAGAAGTTCTAGCAAACGAATAATTTCAAGGAGTCGGGAATGAAAAGCCCGCAAAAATTCGATGAATTCATGACGGCATTGTCCCTGATCTCATTTGCGCTCGGATTTGTCAGTGCGCTGGCCGGAGCGGCAATGCCGTACGTAAAAGGCGAAAGGCAATTTATGTTCTATCGATACATCGTTGAAGTTGCCACATCGGCAATTGCCGGCGTTGTGGTGTTTTTGCTTCTTAAAGTCACAGACATTCCTGAGGAATGGATTGCGGCACTTACCGGGGTCGCTTCTTTCTACGGAACGAGGCTGATGAACGTTCTGTATGGACTGCTTGTCGGACGACTCAAGATCATTTTTTTGGACTCCTCAAAAGACGAAGGGAGAAAAAAAGATGACGAACAAAAGTGAAATCACTGTTACTCCCAGAAGAGTTCTTAACGGAACGATCAAATTGATTTTGATGTCGGCGTTTTACATTGCCGGGCCCTGACTGAAAGCCAGTTGGCTCTACTCACAATCGACTCTCAAAAGGCGCGGATCAGCGAACTGGAAACCGAGACAGAGACGCAGCGCGTTGAAATCGACAATCTCACAAAACGAGTTTCAGAAAACTCAAACAATCTGGCCGCAATAGCTGAAATACGTCATGAGCTGACAGCGATCAGGCTGGAGATGGCTACCTTGAAAGGATTACATAACAAATGACAGAACAGAAACTACCTTTCTCGCAATGGAATCCCATCATTGCTGAGAATTTTGTTAAGAAATGGGAAGGACTCAAGCTTAAGGCTTATAAGTGCTCCGCCGGCACGTGGACAATTGGGTATGGCCACACAAAGGGCGTCAGGCCGGGGCAGGTTATTTCACTCCTGCAGGCTGAAAGGTTTCTCCGGGACGATTTAGAAGATCATGCCGAGGACTTGGCGCCTTATGTAACCTGCAGATTGACGCGAGGACAATACATCGCGCTGCTGGACTTGGCCTTTAACCTCGGGGTTCCGGCAGTCGCTAAATCACACACGCTGCAGTATTTGAATGCCGGAGATTTGGAGAAAGCTAAAAAAGGTTTTCTATCGTTTTCTAAACAGAAACAGTTCAATCCTGATGGATCGATCAAACGGAAACCAGACGGAACTCCGGACATGAAAACAGTTCCAGGTTTGTTGAATCGTAGGCAGGAGGAGGTGGAACTGATGTGAACCCGTTATCAATTTTCAAAATCGGCGCTGGCGCTTTAATCGTGCTCGGCGCCTATTTTTTTGGCCTCAACCAGGGCCAGAACTCAGAGCAATTAAAAACTGCTCGATCTCAAATTTCCCAACTTACAGCAACGGTCCGGAATTATGAAACGCAATACAAAAATCAGGCGATCGCACTGGCTGAGCTTCGTATCGCTGAATCTAGCGCTCGCAATGATGTTGAACGGATGCGCAACCGAATCAACGTCCTCGAAAATAGAGCTAAAACCACTGCAGCTCGAGACACAGTTCAATGCCTCCGATTGGAACAAGAGGCTAGAGGATTACTTCTTGAGGCAAGATCGGCTATTGAGTACTGTAGAAGGGCACTTAGCTGGAAATAGTGGCGCCGGCGATAAGTAACAGGAGGAAGAGATGGAGAACGAATTACAGAAGTACGGTATCAAAAACAGTGACAGAACCAAATGTGAAGTGTGGACGAGGGTGATGGGATACCACCGTCCGGTCGATTCATTTAATATCGGCAAGCAAGGGGAGGTTATGGAGCGGAAATACTTTGATGAAAAGAAATGCTGCGGTCATAAATAATTTCTCAGATTGAGAGAACATGTTTTGATGGTATTTTTCATGGTATTTACTTCTATTCCATTAAAACTTATTTTTGAAAACAGATTGTTATAAATCAATTTAACAATTGAGTGGGAGTGATCAGGTAGCATTTTAATTCGCTTATAAAAGCATCAGGGTGCCTTGAGGGCGCCCTTTTTTGTACTAATTTTCAATAGGTTAGAGATTTTAAAGATTGATGCTTCAAGATAGCTCTATTTGCGGGACGGGGATTTTTCAAGTTATTTCTTCATGGTTCCGACGGACCGTAATTCTTAGGGCCATGAGTTTTTTGCCATGGTTTCATCAAAAAGTTGTTTCTACTCATGGTTCGATAAAAGAATAATTTCGAAACAAGAACTGCAGGAAAAGAATTTAAATTACTCGATTCGCACGGCTTTACCCTCGTTTTTGAGGTCTGCGCGTTAACATGCTAGGCGGGCAACTCAGTTATACTTTGGCCATGAAAAAGATCGGAATAAAGCAATTTAAAACCACGCCTGACCTGGCAAAGATGATAGAAGAAGGCCATAAGGTTCACGCGATGGCGAACGGAAGAATACAATCGTATGAGCGGCACACGCCTCAGCCGGAAGACTACAGTAACTTAGACGATTTTATGGAAGTCGCCGAGAATCATATCGATGAGCTCTTTAGCACCAGAAGAGAAGTTGATGAAATGCTGACTGAAGTCTTTACGGTTTTTGTCAGGCATCCGGAGCTTTCCGGCACGCCTTATATTGCCGTATTAGAACTGATGGTTTTTCTCGAAGAGGATTTCCGCCAGTTAACTAAGAGATATGAGGCAGCATCTTCTGCGCTGGCTGCCATGGAAGAAAATCAGTACGGCTGCGACGATATGGATATTTATGTCGGAGAACACGGCGCAAGAACAATGCTGGATGCTTTAGAACGATTAAAGAAATTTGGTCAATTAACCAGCGACGAAGAAGGCCTTGAGTGTGAGCTCAAGGAAGGCGTGGCAAACCAAAGCACCGATATTAATTGGAAACAGCCGCGTCTTAATTAATTTTCTATGACAAGATGCCTCAGCAGACGGATCTAATTTCGAAATTTGTGAAATTGTCTATTCGGCGAGGCTCTTCTCTTGCTTCTCTTTCAAAATCTCCCGAACATCTCCGTACAGTTGTAGATGCGTTTAGGGCAACGGCCCGTGATCCGCTTGATCCGGACGAAGAAGATGCAAAAAAATTTTTAGTCGAAGCCGGTAGCTGGATAACCGATTCAGCCCAAAATCTTTTGGATGCTTCGGTCTCCCCACCCAATGAGCATGTCAACAAATTTTCGCTCTCGGAGTTAACTTCGGCGGTCGAGGTCTTTCGAGAAGAAATTCGGCAAAAAAGAAAACAGCAGGCTTTAAGTCGAGAAGAAGAAGTTCGACTTTCAAGAATCGATCGGTCACGTGATGAATACTTCATGCGCGAAGCCCTCGCCGAGGCAGAAAAGGCTCATCAGGCCGGAGAAGTTCCGGTCGGCGCAGTTGTTGTCGATAAAGAAGGCAGAATCATCGGCAGAGGTCATAACTTGGTGGTTGCCGGTCATGATCCGAGCGGACACGCTGAAATCATTGCCCTTAGGAATGCTTCTCAAAATATTAAAAACTATCGACTCGATAACTGCGCGATCTATGTGACGCTTGAACCGTGCTCGATGTGCTCCGGCGCGATTATCGGTGCCAGACTTACCCGATTGGTTTACGGGGCCAAAGACCAAAAAGCGGGAGCCGTCGAAAGTGTGTTTAAACTATTTGACGAGAGAAGAGTCAATCATCACACTGATGTGACAGCAGGAGTACTGGAGGAAGACTGTCTCCGGATGCTCCGAAGTTTTTTTGTCGAATTAAGAAAGAGCCGTGGTAAATCAAATGGATAAAGTCGGTATTAACGCCCCTTCCGGTAATGTCATTCATTTCAAATCCGTCGAGAGGGCGGCCGAACTATTCGGAGAAAGAGGTTGGGACGTAACGATCGGAGAAGATGTTTACACCAGCTTCGGCCGTTTCGGCGGTTCCAGCGACTCCGCTCGTTTGAATGATTTTCAGCAGGCCTGCAGCGACACCGAACTTGTTTTGTGCGCTCGGGGCGGTTACGGTTTTTCCCGGCTCCTACCGAACCTTGATTTCAACAAAATCAAATCTAATGGAACTTGGGTTGCCGGTTTTTCCGATATTACTTTTTTCACTACGGCTTATTTGGCGCTCACCGGCGGAAAGAGCCTGCAGGCGCCGACGGCTTCTGTGCTCGGCGACCTCAAGTGCGATCCTTATACCATTCAAACTTTCTTTGAAGTATTGGCGGCAGAAGAATACAAACTCTTTTTTCCGACGCCGTTCCCGGACCTTCAAATATCAGGACTGCTATGGGGAGGAAATCTGACCGTCTTGTGTTCGATGCTCGGAACTAAATACTTTCCGAAAGTCGAAGGCGGCATTCTTTTTGTTGAAGACATTGCTGAACCGGCCTACAAAATAGAACGTGATTTGAATCATCTTCTGCAGGCTGGAGTGATCGATAATCAAAACGCCGTGATCTTGGGGGACTTCTCAAAAATTAAGTCCTCTGAGCACGATTTCGGATACGGGCTCGAAGACGCTCTGAGTTATATCGCAGGCCAAACGAAAACACCGTTTATCTCAGGATTGCCGTTTGGGCACGAAATGAAAACCGCCACGCTTGTGGTCGGCGCCGAGGCTCATCTCAACGTTCAGTCAAATATGGCCGAACTCAGGATGATCGGCTGTCCTAACTTCAAAGCTTCTGGGGTGCAGAAATGATTTTTTCTGCGATTAAGCGCCTAAAAACCATTTTTGAGCCGGACCCTCCTGAGGCGACCAATTATCATCTTCATCTTTCCGGCGCTCGTTTAGCTTCAAAGGTGCAGCTCCGCCAGCTGTCGGTTTTGAAGCATCGTACGACAGCTGTGGTCGCCATCCGCATGCTGCTGTACCTCATCTTTACCTTGACTTGCTGGAGCTATGTCGGGGGCTGGGTCATGGCGCTCTGGCTGGCTTTTAATGTGATGCATACGCTGGCGAGCATGAAATCTGCGGACGACTTCTTCAATGAACCGTCCATGGACAAGCGTTTCCATTACTGGAAGAACCGCACGCTCCAGATGATTTTGGTGTCGGGTCTCTCTATCGGTTTTGCAGGCTTTTATTTCATGGTTCCGGATAACGTCATTGTCGAGATGATTCTCTTGGCCATGATTGTGGGCGTGACATTCGGCAGTGTGCCGCTTTACGCCATCTGGCTTCCAGCCCTTTGGATATTCGTTCCGGCGACGTTGCTTCCGACGATTCTGAAGCTCGTCCTGATATACCAGCCGTCCTTGTTTATCGCTTTATTCTGGACGCTTATTCTTTTCCTCATTATTTTCTACTTCGGCGTCCGTCTGAATAAGATTTATCTCCAAGGTATCTATCGTTCGTTTGAACGAGAGTTCTTGATGGAGCAGCTGATTTTCCAGCGGCAGAAGGCCGACTATATCCGCGAAGCGTCCGAAATGGCGATCTCTGCAAGAACACGATTCTTTGCAGCGGCCAACCACGATCTTCGTCAACCGCTCCAGGCTATGGGCATTTTTATCTCTATTCTTCAGGGGCAGGCCGATCAACAGGCTAAGCCTTTAATTGATAATTTGTCGAAGGCCTGCAATACGGTGGCGACGCTGGTGGATCAGATTCTGATTATTTCGAAGCTGGATTCCAAGACGATGAAGATTCGGCCATCCGAAGTTTCCATTCGTTCAATCTTCTCTGAATTAGCCAATGAATTTACGCCGATGGCTGAACAGAGGGGACTGACATTTGAAGTGAGGGCCGAGCCCCTGATGATTGTCACCGACGAACTGCTTTTTGAACGGGTGCTTCGTAACCTTATCGGAAACGCCGTACGTTATACCGAGCACGGCGGTGTCCTGCTGAGGGCCAAGAAAACAAAAAAGAATACGCTGGTCGTTACGGTCTCTGATTCCGGCTGCGGTATTACGAAAGAAGATCAGGCAAAACTTTTTCAGGCCTATTACCGCGGCGGCGCCGGTCATAAATCTCGAGAAGGCTTCGGCTTAGGTCTTTCGATTGTCGATAAGATCTGCAAACTTCTGAATATTGAACTTAAGCTCATTTCAAAAGTCGGGAAGGGTTCTATCTTCCGCTTGGAAATGGCAATTGAAACGTCTGTGGATACTACAGAGGTTCAGCCGCCCGTACAGCCGAATCGGATTTTTTCCTTGGAAAATGTCAACGTCCTCTTAATTGAAGACGATCCTTTGATCCGTGAGAGTCTGGCAACGCTGCTAGAAGGCTGGGGCGCTAAGGTGAGAAGGGCTGAATACTTTGATGCAGAACTCGCTGCTCAGTTAATCGAGGAAGCGCCGGTGGATATTATTTTCTCGGATTTTAACTTGGGGCCGGGCCGCTTGACCGGTCTTCAATCGATCTTCCGTATTCGAAGCGTCCTGGGGCGCAAGATTCCGGCGATTATCAGCACGGCCACTTCTCGAGATGCCATTATGGCCCAGTACGAAGAAGAAACCGAAGGACTGGACTTTGCGGATTCGGCGGTCAACCTGATGGAACTTCCACTTATCGTACAGAAGCCGGTCACGCCGACTGAGATTAATCGGATTATTCACCGCGAAATCGAAAAGAAGTAATTTCTTTCCAAGATTTAAAGTTCTCGCCTTTATTGCGCTATATTGAAAGAATCTTCTACAAGAAGAATAAAAAACCCGAACCTAACCATTCCGCAAGAATGAGCCGGTGTCGGTACTAGAACATGCGGGCCTCCGTCATAAGCAGAGTGTTCGCCTCCAATCAATTTCCCGTGGACTTTGAAAGGATATTTCCTAATGAAATCTCAAGAAGGGTCTAAAGCCGCAGAACGTCTGAACGGGTCGGAGATACTTGTACGCGCACTTGCCGAAGAAGGCGTGGAATACGTCTTCGGTTATCCGGGCGGCAGCGTATTAAATATTTTTGACGCGATCTACAAACAGGATAAATTCAAACACATCCTTGTTCGTCATGAGCAGGCGGCAGCACATGCTGCGGACGCCTACTCCAGAGCTTCCAACAAGGTCGGCGTTGCCTTGGTCACCAGCGGCCCCGGCGCCACCAACGCCGTCACCGGCATCGCAACTGCGTATGCCGACAGCATTCCGATGGTGATTTTTACCGGTCAGGTGAATACCAGCGCGATCGGTCAGGACGCTTTCCAAGAAGTGGATATCGTGGGCATTTCTCGTCCATGTGTAAAACACAATTTTTTAGTGAAAGACGTCAAAGATTTGACCAAGACGATTAAGAAGGCTTTCTATATAGCCAAAACAGGCCGTCCCGGCCCCGTACTAATCGATATTCCGAAGGATGTTTCCGCAGCGATCTGCGAATATCAATATCCGGAAAATATGGAACTTCGTTCATATAAACCTTTGACGAAGGGCCATCTGGGTCAGATCAAAAAGGCACTGCAATTAATTCTCTCGGCTGAACGTCCTTTGATCCATATCGGCGGAGGTATCGTTTCTGCCAATGCGAGCGAACTGCTCCAGCGTTTAGCTTTTGAACTCGGCATTCCCGTTAATTCAACATTGATGGGCTTGGGTGCCATGCCGTCCGATGATAAAAAATTCCTCGGTATGGTGGGCATGCACGGAACCTACGAAGCTAACATGGCGATGCAGAACTGCGACGTTCTGATCGCAATCGGTTCCAGATTCGACGACCGGGTAGTCGGCTTGCCGTCTAACTTTGCACAGACAGGCCGCAAGATTATTCATATTGATATCGATCCGTCCACGATTTCCAAACGCGTGAAAGTCGACATCCCGATCGTCGGCGACGTGAAGGAAGTCATCGCCGACATGCTCAATCTGCTCGAAACTACCGACAAGCGTCCTGATCCGGAAAAGCTCGCTGCCTGGCAGAACAGAATCAACGGCTGGCGTGAAAAAGACTGTCTTCATTATGAAAACAGCGCTTCGGTCATCAAACCTCAGTATGTTCTTCAGAAGCTGCAGGAAATCGGCGGTGATGACATGATTGTGGCGACCGACGTCGGTCAGCATCAGATGTGGTGTGCTCAATTCCTTAAATTCCGTAAGCCTCGCCATTGGCTGACTTCCGGCGGCTTGGGCACTATGGGTGTGGGCCTGCCCTATGCGATCGGTGCCTGCGTTGCTCATCCGGATAAACCGGTGGTCTGTGTCACTGGCGACGGTTCTATTCAGATGAATATTCAGGAATTGGCGACGGCGAAACAATTAGGTGTTGCACCCAAGATCATCCTGCTCAACAACAACTATCTCGGTATGGTTCGTCAGTGGCAGGAACTTGAAAATGACCGCCGTTACTCTCATTCCCACATGGAAGTAACACCTGACTTTAAGGCCCTGGCAGAAGCCTACGGCCACGTCGGTATTGTGGTCGATCGTCCGGAAGACGTTGAACAAGCCCTGAAGGATGCTTTCGGCAAATACAAAGACAAACTCGTCTTCCTTGATTTCCATGTGGATCCGACGGAGAACGTTTGGCCGATGGTGAAAGCCGGACGCGGACTTACGGAAATGATCTTAGGCTCGGAGAAAATCTGATGAATCGACACGTTCTATCTATTCTTTTGGAAAACGAGCCTGGAGCACTTTCCCGCGTGGTGGGATTGTTCTCCGCTCGAGGCTACAACATTGAATCTTTGACCGTGGCTCCGACGGAAGATCCGACGGTTTCCCGTATGACCATCGTCAGTCCGGGAAGCACGGAAATCATTGAACAAATTACCAAGCACCTTAACCGCTTGATCGAAGTCATTAAAGTCGTTGATTTGACGGAAGGCGAGTACGCGGAACGTGAACTCATGCTTGTTAAGGTTCGTGCCGTCGGCAAAGACCGCGAGGAAATGAAACGTCTAAACGACATTTTCCGCGGAAGAATTATCGATGTAACCGACAAGACTTACACCATCGAATTAACCGGAAATTCCGACAAACTGGACGCATTTCTCAAAGCAGTGGATAAGGAATGCATCCTTGAAATGGTTCGCACCGGTTCCTGCGGCATCGGCCGCGGAGATCGAATGCTCCACCTCTAATTTATTCTTCCAACCTTCATAACTTGAGGAAAATTAAAATGAAAGTTTATTACGACAAAGACTGCTATCTTTCTTTAATCAAAGGAAAGAAAGTCGCCATCATCGGTTACGGCTCCCAGGGCCACGCTCACGCTCAGAATCTTCATGATTCCGGCGTTGACGTGGTTGTCGGTGTTCGCAAAGACGGCGCCTCCTGGAAGAAAGCCGAAGCTGCCGGTCTGAAGGTAGCCACGATCGAAGATGCGACTAAAGACGCAGATGTTGTGATGATCCTTCTTCCCGACGAAAAGATCGCCGAAGTCTACAAAAAACAAATCGAACCGAACCTGAAAGAAGGTGCTGCTTTGGCTTTTGCCCATGGCTTCAACATTCATTACGGTCAGGTCACTCCGAGAGCCGACCTTGACGTTTGGATGGTTGCGCCGAAAGCTCCGGGTCACACCGTTCGCCGCACTTATACCGAAGGTTCAGGTGTTCCTCAGCTGATCGCTGTTTACCAGGACAAATCCGGCAAAGCCCGTGAAGTCGCCATGTCTTACGCTGCTGCCAACGGCGCAGGCAAAGCCGGCATCATTGAAACCACCTTCAAAGAAGAAACAGAAACCGACTTGTTCGGCGAACAGTGCGTCCTGTGCGGAGGTATCGCCGAACTGATCAAGATGGGCTTCGAGACTCTGGTCGAAGCCGGTTATGCTCCTGAAATGGCTTACTTCGAATGCTGCCATGAAATGAAGCTGATCGTCGACTTGATCTACGAAGGCGGCTTGGCAGACATGAACTACTCCATCTCCAACAACGCTGAGTTCGGCGGCTACGTCACCGGTCCGAAGGTTGTTTCCGATCAGGCTCGCGCTGCCATGAGAAAGGCGCTGAGCGACATTCAGGACGGCTCTTACGCTAAGAACTTCCTCCTTGAAAACCAGGTCGGCGCTCCGATGCTGCGCTCCATCCGCGCTCAGACGGCTGCTCATCCGATTGAAGTCGTCGGCGCTCGCCTGCGTTCCATGATGCCGTTCATCTCTGCTCACCGTCATATCGACCGCAGCAAGAACTAATCATTTGAACCGCTGAAAAAATGAGAAGGGGCGCCGATCAGCGCCCCTTTGATTATCTGAAAAAGATAAATTATTCGAGATTCTGGATTTGCTCACGCATAGATTCGATCACGAGTTTCAGATTGACGGAGGTGTCCGTCATCGAAATGGATACAGCTTTGCTGCCGAGCGTGTTGGCTTCACGGTTGAGTTCCTGCATCAGGAAGTCCAACTTACGGCCGACGGGGCCTCCCCGGTCGAGTGTTCTTCTCACTTCTTTAACGTGAGTGCAAAGTCTTTCCATTTCCTCGTTGACGTCAAGTTTGATACCGTAGAGCGTGATTTCCTGACGGATGCGCTCATTGACTTCTTCTTTGGTGATCTGAGCACCGTCTGCCAACGTGGTGCCTAAGGCTTCCTTAAGTCTTTCCGTGAGTTTGTCCTTTTGTGCCTGAAGAATTTCAGGAATCTTCGGACGAAGCGTATTAACGAGATCTTCAATCTGCGTGCAGTATTTGAGCAGAACTTGGGCGAGGGCGGCGCCTTCACGCTGACGACTTTCGTTAAAGACTTCGAGACATTGTTCAAAGCCTGTTAAAACCTGCTTTGCAAAGACCTCAGGGTCAGGAACCGGAGCGGCAACGATGCCGGGATAATTTAGGATGTCGGCAACACGGAGCGCCGTGGCGGAAGGATCAGTCTTTAAGACTTGTGTCTGAAGAGCCATAAGTTTATTGAGGGCTTCTTCATTTAAAGCCGTATCTGCAGATAGGCCGGAATCCACCAGATTTAAACGGCACTCCATCTTGCCTCGAGCAATTTTGCCGGAGATGATTTCTCTGAATTTCGGTTCGAGGAAACGAATTTCTTCGGAAGCGCGGAAACTCAAATCTAAAAAACGAGAGTTGACACTTCTTATATCGATGCTCAGTAAGCCCATATCTGTTTGGACTTTTGCATTCGCGTAACCTGTCATACTCGAAATATTACTCATTGATAACTCCTTTACTGCCGCGCTTCATCGAACTGGAATGCACGGTCTTTCTGCCGCTGTATTTTACCTTCCTTCAAGTCGGCTCTAACTTTTATAAGGTTCGTATCGGGTGAAAATCGCGGTTTGAGATTTTGCCTTCATTAGAATTGACAGAAATTATTGAAGGAGATTGGAATGCCAGAAGAGACATGGAGCCGCCCGAGCGGCCGCAAAGCAGACGAACTGCGCCCGATAAAGATCACACGTCACTACACAAAATACGCCGAAGGCTCTGTTTTAATTGAAGTCGGAGGTACCAAGGTCATTTGCACCGCTTCGGTTGAAGAAAAGGTCCCGGGCTGGCTCAAAGATCAGGGAAAAGGCTGGGTGACTGCGGAGTACGGAATGCTGCCTCGCGCTACCGGCACTCGCACGGACCGAGAAGCCGCCAAAGGAAAGCAAAGCGGCCGCACACAGGAAATCCAGCGCTTGATTGGCAGATCTTTACGCGCCGTTGTCGATATGGAAGCACTCGGCGAAAGAATGATCAAAATTGATTGCGATGTGATTCAGGCCGACGGGGGTACAAGATGCGCTTCTATTACCGGTGCATATGTGGCACTCGCTGATGCCGTCAATTGGCTCATCAAAAACGGCTCCTTGGAAAAATCTCCGCTCAAAGGACAAGTCGCTGCACTTTCAGTCGGTATTTATGAAGGTGTTCCGGTTGCCGATTTCGACTACGACGAAGATCATTTAAGTGATACGGATATGAATGTCGTGATGACAGACGCCGGCAAATTTGTTGAACTGCAGGGAACCGCCGAAGGAGAACCCTTTAGTCGGAAAGACCTAGATGCCTTGCTCAAGCTGGCTGAAGACGGATTGAAACAGCTGTTTGCTGCTCAGAGAGCAGCCCTCGCCGAGGAGTAAAAGACATGTCAAAAAAAATTGTTCTCGCCAGCAATAACAAAAAGAAAATGAAAGAGATGCAGGAGCTTCTCGCTCCGATGGGCGCCGAAGTGATTTCGCAAGGTTCTTTGGGAATTCCATCCGCCGAAGAACCTTTCGGTACCTTTGTGGAAAATGCGCTGACGAAAGCCAGATGGGCGGCGAAGCATTCCGGTCTTCCGGCCATTGCCGATGACTCGGGAATTTGTGCGGATGCCTTAAAGGGCGCACCCGGCGTTCTGAGCGCACGCTTTGCCGGTGAACCAAGCTCGGATGCCGCAAACAACGCAAAGCTGATTAAAGAACTTGTAGACAAAGACAATCGTAACGCGCATTACACCTGCGTTATTGTCGCCGTCCGTGATGAAAACGATCCTGAGCCGCTGATTGCGATTGATTTTTGGAACGGTACGATCGGATACGAACCGAAAGGCGAGGGCGGCTTCGGATACGATCCTTTCTTTATCGTGACGCCGGATGGAAAGACCGCTGCTCAGATGACGGCAGAAGAAAAGAATGCTGTCAGCCATCGCGGCAAAGCCATGAGAAAAATGCGCAGTTTATTAACCGAACGTTGGAATTGGTAAATTGAAAGAACTCCCGCTTTCTTTATATATTCACTGGCCGTGGTGCCTTAAAAAATGTCCTTACTGCGACTTTAATTCTCACGGCTTGAGGGGGCCGGCACCGGAAGCGCTCTATGAGGCCGCTATTATTGAAGGGCTCAAAGAGCAGGGCGCCCGTGTTCAGAGAAGAAAGCTGAAGAGCATATTTTTTGGAGGAGGAACACCTTCTCTGATGGCGCCGGATACCATCGGCAGAATCATTGAAGCGGCCGACCGCAGTATTCCGTTCCACGAAAACATCGAAATTACGCTGGAAGCCAATCCCGGCACTTTTGAAGAGCAGAAATTCAAAGACTTCAGAAAAGCCGGAGCCACCCGGCTTTCGATCGGAATTCAAAGTTTTGATGACTCTAAATTGAAGGCTTTAGGCCGGGTTCATAATTCACAGGAAGCCAAGCGGGCCGCTGAAAGCGCCGGAAAGATCTTTGAGAACTTCAACCTGGATTTAATGTTCGGGCTTCCCGGCCAAACTATTCAGGAACTGGACGAAGAGCTGGAAACGGCATTTTCTTTCGGATCGACGCATTTGTCTTGTTATCAGCTGACGCTGGAGCCGAATACTTACTTTGCCAAATTCCCGCCAAAAGGGATGCCTGACGACGACGTACTCTCAGACATGTCGGATTTGGTCAGGGATAAAACCGCGGCCCGAGGCTTTGATCACTATGAAGTGTCTGCTTATGCTAAGGAAGGTTTACGCTGTCGGCACAATCTGAACTATTGGGAATTCGGAGATTATTTGGCAGTGGGCCCGGGCGCTCATGGAAAACTGACGCTGCAAAGCATTCCCGAACGGTTTTATAACTACCGTGACCCGGCTCGCTGGCTCCTCTCTTTTAAAGAACACAAAACACAAATCGCAGAACGAAAACCGATCTCTCCGGAAGATTTGCCGTTTGAATTTATGCTCAATGCACTTCGCTTGAGGGAAGGCGTCCCCTTTGAGTTTTATACCGAGAGGACCGGTCTTGATTTCGATGTTATTGAACCGATTTGGACGGAACTCCGAGAGAAAGGCCTTGTCTGCGACCACCTCAAGAGGATTAAAACAACGGAGAAAGGCTGGCTCTTTTTAAATGAAGTGCTTGAGGCTTTTCTTTAGCCGAATTCCGACATTCAAATATCAAATCATGCGGCCGATTTCGGCCGCTAATTCTTTCTTTCTGAAGAAATGCACCACTTCCAGCAGTGTTCTAACTCTGTTCAAAAATTAATAAAAAAATTCCCCAAAATGTTCCAATTTGCACTAAAAAGGTGCATCATTACAAAAGTTTTTACGACTGCTTACTGAGGTTCTTTGAGAATGCATGATTTCGTGCATGTCAAAAATTGGCACGAAATTTGCATAAGCTTTGTTGAACATATTTTTTGATTGCCACGTCCAAATTTACTAAGGAGATATCCATGGCTAAGACCAGCGCTGAAATCATGCAGATGCTTGTGGACAACAACGTCAAATTTGTTGATTTGCGCTTTACTGATTTCAAAGGCAAAGAACAGCACGTTTCCGTACCGGTTTCTGCTTTTGATGAAGACAAGTTTGAAGAAGGTCACGCTTTCGATGGTTCTTCCATCGCCGGATGGAAGGGCATTGAGGCCAGCGACATGCTGCTGATGCCGGATCCGGACAGTGCCCGTATGGACCCGTTCGCCGACGAAGATATTCCGACAATGATTCTGACCTGTAACGTCGTTGAGCCTTCTACCGGAAAGGGATACGATCGTGACCCCCGCAGCGTTGCCAATCGTGCAGAAGCTTACTTAAAGAGCACCGGCATCGGCGATACCGCTTACTTCGGACCCGAGCCGGAATTTTTCATTTTTAACGGTGTCAGCTGGGGCACCACAATGAATCACAGCTTCTTCAAGATTGAAAGTGAAGAAGGCTATTGGAGCAACGGAAAGGATATGAACGGCGCCAACGGCGGCCATCGTCCTACCGTTAAGGGCGGTTATTTCCCGGTTCCTCCGGTCGACTCTCTCTACAATATCCGCTCCCAAATGTGCGAACTTCTTGAAGAACAAGGCGTTCCGGTTGAAGTTCATCATCATGAAGTCGGCGGCTGCGGCCAGTGCGAAATCGGCACACTGTTCAGCACTCTGACCAAACGCGCTGACTGGACTCAGATTCTTAAATATACGGTATGGAATGTTGCAGCGGCCTACGGTATGACTGCAACCTTTATGCCGAAACCCGTCGTCGGCGACAACGGCTCCGGTATGCATGTTCACCAGTCAATCTGGAAGGACGGCAAGAACCTTTTCGCAGGCAACGGCTATGCAGGCCTTTCCGATCTGGCCCTCTACTACATCGGCGGCATTATTAAACATGCTCGTGCATTGAACGCGATCACAAACCCGACAACCAACAGCTATCGTCGTCTGGTCCCGGGCTTTGAAGCTCCTGTCAAACTCGCTTACTCGGCTCGCAATCGTTCCGCTTCTCTGCGTATTCCGTTTGTTTCCAGCGAAAAGGCCCGTCGCGTTGAAGTTCGCTTCCCCGATCCGATGGCTAACTCCTATCTGGCATTCTCCGCCATGCTGATGGCCGGTTTGGACGGTATCCAGAACAAGCTGCATCCGGGTGAAGCTGCAGACAAGAACCTCTATGATCTGCCGCCGGAAGAAAACGCAAAGATTCCGACCGTTTGCTCTTCTTTGGAACAGGCCCTGGATGCTTTGGCGGCCGACCATGAATTCCTGACAGCCGGCGGCGTCTTCAGCGAAGATCTGATCACTTCTTATATCGAACTCAAGCATGAAGAAGTCGTACGTACTCAGATGGCCGTCACACCTGAAGAGTACGACATGTACTATTCGAGCTAGTAGCGTAATTTAAGTCTGTCTGCGCAAAGACAGCTGGATGACCGAGCGGAGGAAATCGTGAGTTTTGATGCCAAGCGTTTAGAAAGTTTCGATCTCCTCAGGCTCGGTCTTTTTGTATGTAACAAAGAAGGCGATATTCTTTATGCCAATACGGCAGCCCAATTCCTTTCCGGGCAGTCATTGAAGCATTTAAAAGAACGAAAACTGCAGTTTTACCTGAATTCGTCGGATGAATGGCTCGCAAATTATCGTGCGCATCCTGAGCCTTCCTTTCTGGTTCCGAATGAGTTAGACCATTTTCTGCGTCCTCCGGCAGAACCGATTCCGGTTCTGGTCACCATTCATCCTTTCCCGGATGACGAAAATATTCTCTTGGCTGAGATTGTGCCGGCAGATAAGACCCTTCAAATGACGCGAGAGCGTCATATGAATGAGCTGTCCGAAAATACTCGGCGCCTGCTGCGAAATCTCGCCCATGAAATTAAGAATCCTCTCGGAGGGATTCGAGGCGCTGCGCAGCTCCTGGAGGGAGAACTTCACGATCCGGAAAATAAAGAATTTACCGAGGTCATTATCAGTGAAGCAGACCGTCTTCAGCATCTTGTCGATAAGATCCTAGCGCCTTACCGTCAGCTTTACCATCCAGTGCCAACTAATGTTCACGAGATCCTGGAACGTGTTCGCCTCCTGGTGCAGTCGGAATTTCCGGAAGGGCTGAAGGTCGTTCGCGACTACGACATCAGTGCGCCTGAAATGATGGCTGACAGAGGTCAGCTGACGCAAATTTCCTTGAACTTAATGCGCAACGCCGCCGAAGCATTATCCGAGCAAATAGCACAGGGCACGGCATGTATCACGCTTAAAACCCGTGTTGTCCATCATGTTCAAGTCGGTCAAAGTTTTTGCCGCACGGCATTAAATATCCATGTGATCGATAACGGAGAAGGCATACCCAAAGACTTAGCCGACAGTATTTTTTATCCTCTGGTCAGCGGAAAGGAACAGGGGAGCGGACTCGGACTCTCCCTGGTTCAGACTTTTGTCGAGCAGCATGGCGGCAGTATTTCGGTCAGCAGTGAAGCCGGCCGTACCGATTTCAGCATATTGTTTCCCTTATCGTTATGAAAAATGTTTGGATCGTGGACGATGATCGTTCCATCAGATGGGTATTAGAAAAAGCACTTCAAAAGGCAGATATCCTCTGCAAAACTTTTAGTGAAGCAGAGTCCGTGCTGCAGGCGATCAAGAAAGAGCAGCCTGCTTTGATTTTGAGCGACATCCATATGCCGGGCAAAAGCGGCTTGGAAATGCTCTCAGAAATTAAGAAGTCCTATCCGAAGCTTCCGATCATCATCATGACGGCCTATTCGGACTTGGACAGTGCCGTAGCCAGTTTTCAAGGCGGAGCGTTTGAATATCTTCCCAAACCTTTCGACATCGATAAAGCCATCGAACTCGTTCGGCGAGCAACCGAAGAGAACGAGGAAGAAGAGCAGACTCCGTCAGAAGAAACCGCTTCTGAAATTATCGGTAAGGCGCCGGCCATGCAGGAAGTCTTCCGCGCCATCGGACGTTTGTCTCAAAGCAAGGCAACCGTTCTGTTAACAGGAGAGTCCGGCGCCGGCAAAGAAGTGGTGGCGAGAGCGCTTCACAAACACAGTCCCCGCGCCAATGCTCCTTTTGTCGCAATCAATATGGCGGCAATTCCGAAAGACTTAATGGAAACAGAGCTCTTCGGACATGAAAAGGGCGCCTTCACCGGTGCCAGTGCGATCCGTCACGGACGTTTCGAACAGGCAGAAGGCGGCACGCTCTTTCTGGACGAAATCGGTGATATGCCTGCTGAACTTCAGACCAGGCTCCTGAGAGTTTTGTCCGACGGTTATTACTATCGCGTCGGGGGCCATCAGTCTCTCAAAGCCAATGTCAGAATCATTGCGGCAACGCACCAAAATCTGGAAGCGATGGTTCGGGAAAATCGTTTCCGCGAAGACTTGTACCATCGTCTCAATGTCATTCGCCTGCGCCTGCCTCCTTTAAGGGAAAGGCCGGAAGATATTCCGCTTTTGGTCAATCATTTTCTGCAGAAGTCGGCAGAGAATCTCGGCGTTGAGCCCAAGATCATGTCTGAGGAAGCGATGGAATTTTTAAAACGTTTCCCGTTTCCCGGCAATGTTCGTCAATTAGAAAATCTCTGCAATTGGCTTGTCGTGATGGCGCCTTCCCAGCACATCCGAGTGACGGATCTTCCTGAGGAGATCCGCCGCGGCGAAGCGGAAAAGATTCATAAAAACAGCGAGGTTTCAAGCGAGGAGACTCTCGGCGGAAGCTGGGAGGAACTGCTCAAAGCTGAAGTCAAAGAGATGCTCAAAAGTCAGTCTCCCGATCTCATGAAGCAGCTATCGGATACTTTTGAAAGTATCGTAATCGGGACGGCGCTTGAGTATACGCACGGAAGGCGAGTCGATGCTGCGACAAGACTCGGCGTCGGCCGAAATACAATTACACGCAAAATCGCCGAGCTCAAACTTGAAAGCGAAGACTAACGGCCTTGATAATATGGGCGGTTATGAAGATCGCTGATATTGAACAACAACTTATCCAAGCCGGCTGCAAAAGCGTTCACATCGATCGCTTTTGGCGCAATTGGTATTCCGGCAAACCTCTGAACCGAAGCAAGGTACGCCTGCCTGCGGCGGCAGAGGCACTGTTGCCTCAATTAGAGGAATTCTTAACTCATCAATTGATGGCTCAGGAAAAAGCCGAATCCGAGACCGGCACGCGCTGGGTTCTCAAAGCCTCCGACGGCCAGCTGATTGAATGCGTGCTTCTTCCTCGAGAAGGCGTCTGTGTATCCACTCAAGTCGGATGTGCTGTCGGCTGCGTCTTCTGTATGACCGGAAAAAGCGGTTTGATCCGACAGTTGAGCGATCTGGAGATTGCCGGTCAGGTCCAATACGCCATGAGAAATGCGCCTGTGAAGAAAGTAGTTTTGATGGGAATGGGCGAGCCTTCTCATAATCTTCGTTCCGTTCTTTCTGCGGTTGAACATATCGTTCGGTATTCCGGCATCGGATACAAAGAGGTTGTTATTTCTACTGTCGGTGATAGGCGACTTTTCGAAGCGCTGCTGAAATCAGAAATCAAGCCGGCATTAGCAATCTCTCTGCACAGCGCAATGGATGAGAAGCGCAGAAGTTTGCTTCCCCGAGCCGCAGATTTAACCGTGAAAGAAATTTTAGAGTACGGTGCAAAATACGCAGAGGTCGGGAAATATCCGATTCAATATCAGTGGACCTTGATTAACGGCATCAACGACGGGATTGATGAGATTGAAGCGCTGACTCCTCTGTGGTCTCGGCAGGCTATCCTCAACATGATCCCCGTCAACGCTGTTGACGGCAGTCCATACCGGCGACCGTCGACAGAGCAGATCGATAAGATAAAGGAAGCATGCCGAGCAAATGGAATATTGCTTAAATTCCGTGACTCAGCCGCCCAGGATGTTGACGGAGGCTGCGGTCAGCTTCGCGCCAGAGCGCTAAAAAGAAAGCCGGCGTTACAGCCGGCTCAAGAGTTAAAGATCAAGCGTTAGTGTCACGGGCGCGTGATCACTCGGGCGTTCATTGCCTCTGACTTTCTTGTGAATTTCAACTCCGAGGTTCTTGCTGGCAAGAGCCTCGGAAATCAAAATATGGTCGATACGAAGGCCTCGGTTTCTTCTGAAAGCCATCATGCGGTAATCCCACCAGGAATAGGATTTTTCCGGCTGTTCAAAGGCGCGGAAAGAGTCCGTTAAGCCGAGATCGATAAGACGCTGAAAAGCCTCTCTGGCTTTAGGCGTGCAAAGCACGGATTCCGACCAAGATTCCGGATCCCAAACATCGCGATCTTCCGGGGCGATATTAAAGTCGCCGAGAAGCACTAAGTTCGGATACTCTTCCAGCTGGCTCGGAAGCCATTGAACCAGAGCTTCCAGCCAAGCGAGCTTATAAGGAAACTTTTCGCTCTCAACTGTTTCACCGTTCGGAAAGTATCCGTTGATGACGCGGAGTTTTTCGCTGCCGACTTGGACCGTTGTGGCTAAGAGACGGCTTTGCGGATCTTCGAAACCGGGGATGTTGCGAACTTCTTCGTCCGGAAGGAAGGTCAGCGGGTCACGAAGGATTGTGGCGACACCGTTGTAGGTTTTCTGGCCAAATGCATCCAGCGTATATCCTACTTCTTTGAAGGCGGCCGCATCGATGTCTGCCTCCTGCATCTTGAGTTCCTGAAGGCAGAGAATGCTGTTCTCTGTTTCCTTCAGAAAGTCCAAAACCTGCGGCTGACGAACCTTTAGAGAATTGACGTTCCAAGTCGTAATCGTGATGCTCATTTGGTCTCCAGCAAGCCATATTGACGGAGAAGTGCGTCGACGAAAGGTTTACGGCCGCGGAAAGCAACAAAGCTGTCCATTGCCGGGCGGCTGCCGCCGCGGGACAAAACTTCGTCCAGCCATTTGTTTCCGACCTCAGGATTGAAAATACCTTTCTCTTGGAAGAGGGAGAAGGCATCCGCAGAGAGCACTTCAGCCCACTTATAGCTGTAGTAGCCTGCGGCATAGCCGCCCGCAAAGATATGAGAGAAGGAGTTGGCAAAACGGTTGTACTCAGGCGGGAAAGTGACCGCGACTTCTTTTCTGACTGCAGTCAGGATCTTTTGGACCGCATCTTTTTCCGGATGTGTGTCCATATGAAGGAGCATATCGAAGAGGGCAAATTCGATCTGGCGAACATTTGCCATTCCGGCACCGTAGTTTTTGGCAGCAACCAGTTTGTCGAAGAGTTCGCGCGGCATGGTCTTGCCGGTCTTGACATGATGCGTAATGGTCTGCATCACATCCCAATTCAAAACGAAGTTCTCCATGAACTGGCTTGGCATTTCAACTGCGTCCCATTCCACGCCGCTGATGCCGGATACGGCCAATTCTGTCTGGCGGGTCAGCATATGATGCAGGCCGTGACCGAATTCGTGGAAAATCGTTTCGACGTCTCTTAACGTCAGAAGAGAAGGATTGTCTCCGACGGGTGCGGCGAAGTTGCAAACAAGGTAAGCAATCGGTTTTTGGATTTTTCCGTCAACCTCACGACGGGAGATCTGGTCATTCATCCATGCGCCGCCTCTCTTTCCGTTGCGGGCATAAAGGTCCATATAGAATCCGGCGATCTCTTTGCCTTCCTTGTCTTCAATGACAAAGAATTTGACGTCATCGTTCCAGACGGGCGCTTTCTTTTCTTTGATCTTGATCGAGAACATCTTCTCGACAAGTCCGAACATTCCTTTGAGAACAGCAGGTTCCGTGAAGTATTGTTTTACTTCATTTTCAGAGTAAGAGAATTTTGCTTCACGGAGTTTTTCGCTGATGAAAGAAAGATCCCAAGTCTGAACATCCTTAATTCCTAGCATATTCTTGCCGTAATCGATAAGTTCTTCCATTTCTTTCTCTGCAGCTGGTTTGGCCTTGGCCGCTAATTCTCGCAGGAAAGAAACGACTTGTTCGGGAGATTCTGCCATTTTCCGAACCAAGGAGACTTCGGCAAAATTTTTATAGCCGAGAAGATGAGCGTCTTCGACCCGCAGTTCGAGCAGACGATTAATGATTGGCAGATTGTCTTTGCCAGCAGGCGAGAACTCAGAGGCGCGAGTCACGTATGCGTGATACATCTTCTCACGAAGCTCTCGATTTTCTGCGTACTGCATGATCGGCAGATAATTCGGCATATGCAAGGTGATCTTGTAGCCCTTGGCGCCCTCGGCTGCAGCCTGCTGGGCATAGAGATGCAATTCGGCCTCAGGGACACCTTTGAGCTCATCTGTGTCTTCCGGGAGGTAAAGCGCAAATTCATTAGTGCAGTCGAGAAGATTTTCAGAGAACTTCTGAGAAAGTTCGGCTTCCTCTCGATTGATCTCGGCCATCTTCTTCTTGCCGACGTCATCTAATTCGGCGCCGGAGAGAACAAAGCCTTCTAACTCTTTGTTAATGATCCTCTGACGGGTTGAAGAGAATTTCTCAAAAGCTTTCTCGGCTTTCAAGGCTTTGTACTTTGCATAGAGTTCCTCATCCATACCGAGTTCGCTGAATACTTCGGAAATCGGAGGAAGAAGTTCATTAATCGTAGCTCTCAACTCGGGCGTATCGGCCACGCTGTTCAAATGTTCGACAACCGACCAAACATAGGAGAGATTTTCAGAAGCATCTTCAATCGGCGTAACTAAGGTGTCCCAAGTCGGTTCTTTATCGGAAGCTTTTACTGAAGCTACGGTGTCTTTCAGACGTTGAATCAGTGCAAGCACCGCCGGTTTAAAGCTGTTCGGATCAAGCTTGGGAAAATTAATCAGCTGGGTCTTATCGTCAATGATGCTCAGGATGTTAATTAAATCACACATGTATAGATTCCTTACCGAGATATTTTTTGCAGACGCTTTTCATAAGCTTCAACCGTATTAGAGAGAAGCATTGCGATGGTCATCGGTCCGACACCGCCGGGAACCGGAGAAATATAGCCTGCAACTTTGGCGACTTCTTCGGTGTCAACATCTCCGCAAAGTTTTCCTTCGGCATTGCGATTCATACCGACATCAATCACGGCGGCGCCGGGTTTAACCATATCAGCCGTGACGACACTTTCTTTACCGACCGCAGCGACAATGACATCGGCCTGAAGAGCGAGCTCTTTCAAATTCTTGGTTTTACTGTGCGCGACCGTGACGGTGGCATTTTTTTCAAGCAGCATGATGGCCATCGGTTTTCCGACAATATTGCTTCTGCCGATGACCAAAGCGTGGGCGCCGGTGAGAGGATAGTCCACGGATTCCAGCATTTTGATGACGCCGTATGGCGTGCAGCTGCGGAAGGCGCCGATGGCGGGCCCGACAGAAACGGTGATAATCC
>OBYJ01000112.1_pt1 | contig 75558 bp, 90 predicted proteins | sample 1495481 | NCBI WGS metagenome assembly OBYJ01 (sample SAMEA2580197, study PRJEB22360) | human gut metagenome | biome: human gut; feature: human-associated habitat; material: faeces | place: Denmark | collected 2008/2010
TATTATCGGCTTATAGCCGATGTGCAAACCACCCGTTTGACGGGTGGTTATGATTATACCAATTTTTTGTACTAATGTAATAAAGATTATCTTTTTATCTATAAATTATTTTATGAAAAGAGTGAAAAGGGCAAGAAGAGCAATTAAAAAGCCAATTTTAACAATTTTATTAAGTTGATTGAAGAAAAAATAATAATCATCTAATAATTAATGCATTTACGGATTGTTTGATCTAGAATGTAATTATTAGCTATTCTTGAATCAGAGAAAGGTGAAGCATTGATGGCAGAAAAAACATTTACAACAACCGAGCTCGCTGAGTTCGATGGTCGAAATGGACATCCCGCATACGTTGCCGTTAAAGGTGTTGTTTACGATGTCTCTAACGTTCCGCAATGGAAGGGTGGTAAACACCATGGAAACCTTGCTGGTCGTGACTTGACTTCAGTAATGCCTCGTTCTATCCATCTGGAATCAGTTCTTGAAGGTATCCCTGTTGTTGGCAAACTAGTTGACTAGGAATAACTATGTAAAAAGCTAGGAATTGGTAGTTTTAAACTATCTCTCCCTAGCTTTTTATATTGTAACCTTAAAATAATCCCGCAAGTATTTTGCAAGCCCATTATGTTCGTTATCAATTGGGGTCACATCGTTAGCAATACTCTTCAGTTCAGGAATCGCATTATGCATTGCAACACCACGTCCCGCTGCATCAAGCATTTCCAAATCATTATGCTCGTCACCAAACGCGATAATATTTTGTCGGTCAATTTGGTATTGCTTAGCGATATAAAACATCCCTGACTCCTTATGAGTGCCACGATGGATCAGTTCTAAGATGTTGTAAGGGCCACCCCATACTCGTGGTTCAACGAAATCGCCGTATTTTTCATTAACTGCCTTAATGATCTCTTCTTGGTGTTCCGGTTCATATTGGATTGTCATTGCAATTGGATTGCCTGTTAAGTTAGTCGCGGTTAGGATTTGATCATCGCGCAACTTGTTCGGTAAGAATTCAGGTAAATCATTACTAGCTTGATTAGCCCATACATGATGTTTATTTTCAACGGTAATTGTTTTAATTCCTAGTTCTTTCCGGTGGGCTAGGAGATCAAGGGCTAGCTCTCGTGTTAATTCAACATCATATTCTTTATCCCAGTGTTCATGTGGTATATGCGTTAGGGCCCCATTAAAGTTTACCATCGGGGTTTTAATCCCAATTTCATCGTAAATATGTTTGGCAATTCGGTAAGGACGACCGGTAATAATGCTGACAATATGTCCATCCCGGGCAAGGGCACGTAAAGTTATAATTGTCTCGTTTGTTAATTTCGATTGATTATTTAATGTTGTGCCATCAAGATCAAGCGCAATCAAGTGTTGATCCATTACCATCTCACTTCTCTTTCCATAAAAAATTCAATTATAATATTGTAAACAAAAACTTAACGCTTTGCCAAGTATTTTGACTTAAAAAGACTAAAAAATACGTTACAATAAAGATATTACGATAAAGAGGAGCGAGAAATTAACGTGCAATTACCAAATGAATTTGTCACGAAATACAAAAAACTAATGGGAGCAGAGGCCGATGAGTTTTTATCAGCACTTGCCCAGTCAAGTTATAGTGGTTTTCGCGAGAATCCATTAAAGAACGGACAGCCGGTTGCAACAATTGAAAAAGCCACGGGGAAAGTACCGTATGTGCCGACAGGATATTATGGTCAAGTGAATGGAAAATCATTAGACCATGTTACTGGATGGGTATATAGTCAAGAGCCGTCAGCAATGTTTGTAGGAGAAGTGGTTAATCCACAAGCTGGAGAACGAGTGCTAGACTTGTGTGCAGCTCCCAGAGGCAAAACAACCCACCTCATCGCTAAAATGAACAACCAGGGACTATTAGTTGCTAATGAAATTTTCCCTAAACGGGCGAAGATTTTGGCGGAAAACTTGGAACGATGGGGCGCAAAAAATGCAGTTGTCACTAGTGAAAGTCCCGCAGATTTAGAAAAACAATTTCCCCAATATTTTGACCGGATTCTTGTTGATGCACCTTGTTCTGGAGAAGGAATGTTTAGAAAAGAACCCGCTGGAATTGAATATTGGTCACCAGAATACCCCGCTGAGTGTGCTAACCGCCAGCAAAAGATCCTCGCATCCGCAATGAAAATGCTAAAGCCAGGAGGAACATTAGTATATTCAACCTGTACTTTTGCGCCAGAAGAGGATGAACAAAATATCTCATGGCTGCTCAATAGCTATCCAGACTTGAAACTTATTCCAATTGAAAAGGCGGCCGGGATGGATGATGGCCGTCCGGAATGGGTTGATGGCAATAAAGAATTGAAAAAGACAGTTCGACTATTCCCACACCATCTCAAGGGGGAAGGACACTTCATTGCTAAGTTAGTAAATGGTGAACCTAAGACAATAGATAAAAAGCGCAAAAAGAAGAATAAGCGGAAAAAGCAATCGATTGTTAAACCGGACAAAGAACAGGTCAAACTCTTTAACCAGTTTGTTACAAACGTCTTCCCAGACTATCAACCACACCAATTGATTTTATTTGGTGACCAACTCTATGATTTGCCATTAGAAGAGGACAAGATCGAGGGACTAAATGTACTCCGACCTGGACTTCACCTCGGCACTTTTAAGAAAAATCGATTTGAACCAGCGTTGGCATGGGCTCTTGCCAGCTTACCACAGGAGGCAAACCGGATCATTGAACTAAGCCAGGAACAGTGGCACCAATATGTCCATGGGGATGTAATCAATATTGATGCTGACCTTCCGAATGGTTGGTACTTATTAGTATGCGAGGAACATACTGCTGGATTTGGAAAGTTGGTAGGTAAAACAATCAAAAACTTTTATCCCAAGGGGTTACGTTTTTAAATTAGGAGGATTATCAAGATGAAAGAAAAAGCAGCCTTTCACGTTAACGGCTACCTCGGGTTACTCGGGGCGATTATTATCGGTTTAATTAGTTTGTGGCTGATGTTTGTTGGTTTTACGCGTAATTTTCCGGTGATTCTGACAATTGGAATTATTTTATTCTTGATTGTGATTCTTTTTAGTACATCATTGACAATTATTCAGCCAAATGAAGCCAAAGTTTTAACTTTTTTTGGTGATTATATTGGGACTATTCGTGATGCAGGCTTATTTATGACGGTACCATTTACAAATAAGGAGACTGTTTCTCTTCGTGTCTGCAATTTTAATAGTCAAATTTTAAAGGTCAATGATTCGAAAGGTAATCCAGTCGAAATTGCGGCCGTTATTGTTTACAAAGTTGTCGATACCGCAAAAGCACTCTTTTCGGTTGATGATTATGAGCAATTTGTTCAAATTCAAAGTGAGTCTGCGGTTCGTCATGTTGCTAGTGAATATCCATATGATAGTTTTGAAGATCAAGATGCAATCACTCTTCGCGGAAATCCAACCGAAGTGTCAGAGCGGTTAACTGCCGAACTGCAAGAACGGTTAAACGTAGCGGGGGTCAAAATTATTGAAACACGGTTAACTCACTTAGCCTACGCAACTGAAATAGCCAGTGCCATGCTGCAAAAGCAACAGTCATCGGCAATCCTATCAGCGCGGAAGATAATCGTTGAAGGAGCTGTTTCAATTACCGAAGAAGCAATTGAACGCCTAAGCAAGAAAGCCAACCTTGATTTAACAGATGAGCAACGTTTGCAAATCATCAATAATATCATGGTAGCAATTATTAGTGAACGGGGAACGCAACCAGTAATAAACACAGGGACACAAGGATAAATGATATATTTAACAATTTTAATGGCTGAGCGGGTTGGTTTAATTATTATTCTAGCGTTTTTGCTAGTTAGTGTACCCTTATTCCGCCGCCTGTTATTTAATCAAACCATTAGTGCTAAAATTCAGCTAACGATTCTTTTTTCTATTTTTGCTATTATGGCTAATATGACTGGAATAGAGATCGATGCGAATAACCAGTTGCATAACAAAATCATTCTTACGGCCATTTCAACAAATGACTCGATTGTTAATGCCCGAATTTTAGCTGTTTCAGTTGCTGGAATTATCGGTGGGCCATGGGTTGGTAGTCTAGTAGGGTTAGTGGCAGGGGTTCACCGGATTATTCAAGGTGCGCCCCTGCAAGGTTGGTTTTATGTGCCTAGTTCAGTTTTGATTGGTGCGCTTTCTGGTTTTTTGTATCATGATCGAAAAAGTTATTTTAAGGTAATGACGCCGTGGCATGGTTTTATTGTGGGGATTTTGATGGAAAGTATTCAAATGCTTTTTATCTTGTTATTCAGTCCAACAGGATGGGCTTTAGTTAAATATATTGCCTTGCCAATGATCTTGGTTAATTCGCTCGGGACATCGATTTTCTTATCAATCATTTCAATGTACCTTCACCAAGAGGAAGAACTGCGCGCTATGCAGACTCATTCTGTCTTGCAATTAACAAATGAAACCTTGCCTTATTTTCGTCAAGGATTAAATAAAAGCTCAGCACAACAAGTAGTCAAAATCATTAAAAAATATACTAATTTTGATGCAGTGAGTATCACCGATAGACAACGAATACTTGCGCATATAGGGGCTGGTGATGATCACCATATCCCAGGAAACAGACTAGAAACTTCTTTATCCAGTAATGTGATCAAAACGGGACAAATAAAGATCGCAAATAATAGTAAAATGATTGGTTGTATCGATCCCAATTGTCCTTTAGAAGCAGCGATTGTTGCTCCTCTGCGAATTGGGAATGAAGTTATCGGCACGTTAAAAATGTATTATACTGATCAATGGCATTTAACACCGGTTGAAATTCAGCTAGCAATCGGTCTATGTGAGATTTTTGCTAACCAAATTGCATTGGGTGAAGCAGAAGTGCAAGCGCAATTAGTTCGAGATGCTAAGATAAAAGCCTTACAAGCCCAAATAAACCCGCATTTCTTTTTTAATGCTATTAATACGATTAGTGCAATTTTACGCCGAGATCAAGAGAAAGCGCGAGAACTTCTCCTTCAACTTAGTAATTATTTCCGGGCTAACTTAATTGGGGCTCGGGAGACTGAGATTACTTTGGGACAAGAGCGAACGCAAGTCGATGCATACCTTGAACTGGAACAAACTAGATTTCCACATAAATATAACATCACCTTTGATCAACAAGTCGAAAATGATGTTTACCTGCCGCCATTTACAATTCAAGTATTAGTTGAAAATGCGCTTAAACATGCTTTCGGAGCACGTAAAGACCATAATAATGTTCAAATAACAATAAAAAGGTTGGAAGCACGGTTAGAAATTCAAGTAGCTGATAATGGGGAAGGGATTGCGCCTGAACTTCTTCCTAAACTTGGGAAAGAACCATTGACATCTTCAAAGGGGAGTGGAAATGCACTATATAACTTGAATCAGCGTTTAATTGGTCTATATGATGAGCATAGCGCCCTTCAAATTATAAGCAGTAATAAAGGAACAAAGATTAAAATTTCTTTACCATATCACACTAAGGAAGGTGCAGACAATGAAAGTCTTAATCGTTGATGATGAACCGCTTGCTCGTGAAGAACTTCATTATCTAATTCAGGGAAATAGTGAAGTTACAGAAATACTTGAAGCAGATGGGATTTTTATGGCAGAGGAACAAGTAAAAAGTGAACACCCAGATATGGTTTTCCTAGATATAAAGTTATCTGATGGAAATGGGATGGCATTAGCTGAAAAAATAAAGTCATTTGAGAATAGTCCTCATATTGTCTTTGCCACTGCTTACGATTCCTATGCGTTAGATGCCTTTGAAGCAGATGCAGTTGACTATATTTTGAAGCCATTTTCTGCTAAAAGGGTCAACGAAGCAATTATGCGTGTCGCCAAATTAATTTCGCCAGAAGATGATGCTACCAAAGCTAAGAGGGAATTAAGGCAGAATCCGCGAATTTCGATTCAAAACGACGAGCGAACGATCATTTTACAGAAAAAACAAATACTTTACGTACAGGCACAGCAAGGCTTTGTTTATATCTGGACTCTTAATAAGCATAAAATCATTAGTCGACAGACGCTTACTAATATTTATGACCAATTAAAATCTCCAGAATTTTTACAGATCCATCGTAGTTTTATTGTTAATTTGAATGGCGTAACAGAGCTTCAGCCTAGTTTCAATCATACTTATGAGCTGACATTAATCGATGGCAGTAAATTACCAGTAAGTCGATCATATGTTAATACAACCAAAAAAGCATTAGGTTTATAAAAAGGATTGGTGAATTGTTTATCTTTTCACCAGTCCTTTTTTGTATAAGGCATTTTAAGCTAACTGGAGGGCATTTTAACGCAAATTTAGGTTATTTAATAGTGAAAACGAATACAAATTCAGAAAATTTAGTAAAATAGATTGTGATAAATGGTATTAACGTTAATGCCTAAACATATTTATCATGTTTAGGAGGATTATTATGAAGAAAGAAGAAAAGAAGAAGGAAGCGCCCATTTTAGTTCAAATGGGAATCTTTGCTGCAATTTTATTCGTATCGCAATTAATCTCTAATCTTTTTCCTAAGAGTTTCGTTGTTCCTACACCATTAATTGGAATGATTTTATTATATATTTTATTAGCTTGCCATATTGTTAAGCTGGAACAAGTTGAAAAGTTCGGAGATTTCATGATTAGTTTAATTGCCTTTCTGTTTGTCCCATCAGGAATTCAACTAGCTGGAAGCCTTGGTTTAATGAAAAAAGAAGGGCTACAAGATGTAATTGTTATTATTATTTCGACAATTATTTTATTAGCAGTAATTGCTTATGTTGGAGCATTCTTTATTGGGGTACATCATAAATTATTCAAGACTAACAAGGGGGAAACTGATAATGACTAATGTATTTATTACAAATCTGGCGTTACCTTTTACCGGGGTATTTATTTCATTGCTGGTCTATTTAATTGGGATGTGGCTTTTCAAAATTAGTAATGGTTTCTTCCTCTTCACCCCATTGTTAGTAGGGATGGTATTGGGAATTGTAATTTTAGCAATCTGGGCCAAGGTCGCTAATTCAACGACTGCAATAGTTTATAAAAAATTTTACCAGCCAGGTGGGAATTTGATTTTCTGGTTCCTGAACCCAGCAACAATGGCATTTGCGATTCCGCTTTATCGTCGGAATGATGTTTTTAAGAAATATTGGGTCGATGTAGTTCTCACATTATTTGTGGGTGGATTCATTTCATTATTTTTGATTCAAGGAACAGCTAAATTATTTGCTCTTTCCCGTGTTTCAACCGCCGCTATGCTTCCTCAAGCAGCTACTACCGCTGTTGCGATGCCAATTGCAAAGGGAATCGGTGGTGATCCTGCGGTAACAGCGATGGCATGTATCTTAAATGCGGTTATTATTTATGCCCTTGCCGAATTCCTGATTAAGGTCTTTAGGTTAAAGAAGATCTCAAAGGTTGGGACTGGTCTTGGTCTTGGATCAGCTGGTCACACTGTTGGATCTGCTAAGGCGGTTCAACTAGGTTCAATTCAAGGAGCAATGGCCGCAGTGGCAGTTGTTATCGTTTCGTTAGCAATGGACATTTTGGTTCCTATTTATGCTCATCTTTTTATGTAAATTTTAATTAGGGAGAGAAAAAGAAGTATGGCGACAGAAGAACATCAAAAGGTTGTTTTAATTGGTGATGGAGTTGTGGGGTCCGCTTATGCTTTTAGCGTGGTCCAGCAAGGTTTAGCTGAGGAATTAGTTATTATAAATAAGAGTAATGAGCGAAGCGTTGGGGATGCACTAGATTTGGAAGACGCAACGCCATTTACTGCCCCAGTAAAGGTTAAGGCTGGTAACTATCAAGATTGTAAAGATGCTGATATTGTTACTATTTGTGCAGGTGCCGCCCAAAAGCCAGGTGAAACACGGCTTAAATTAGTTGAACGCAACTTAAAGATTATGAAGGAAATCGTTCAAGAAGTAGTTAATACCGGGTTTAATGGAATCTTCTTAATTGCTGCCAACCCAGTCGATATCTTGACATATGCTGTTCAAAAAATTTCTGGCTTTCCAGCACATAAAGTTATTGGATCAGGAACTTCTCTTGATTCAGCACGCTTAAGAGTAGCGATTGGTAAAAAGCTAGCTATTGATCCCCGCGATGTTCATGTTGATATGTTAGCGGAGCATGGGGATTCAGAATTTGCTGCTTATTCTTGTGGGACAATCGGTGGAACGCCTTTAATGGATTATGTTTTAGCTAATGGACTGACAAAGCAAGAACTGTTAAAGCTAGAAGAAGAAGTACGTAATAAGGCGTATGAGATTATTAATCGAAAAGGCGCAACATATTATGGAGTAGCGACTGCTTTGGCAAGAATAACAAAAGCAATTTTATATGACCAAAATACAGTATTACCCGTAAGTGCGTATTTAGATGGTGAATATGGGGAAAAGGATATTTACCTCGGGACACCAGCCGTAATTGATAAAGACGGTATTCAAAAAGTAGTAGAATTGCCATTAGATTCACGTGAACAAGAGGCTTTAATTAATTCAGCATCAGTTTTGCGTGAAACGACAGCAAACGGGATGACTAAAGCGGGTCTATTGAACTATCTTTGGAAATAAATAAAATGACTAAGATTGAGGAGCAATATTTTCCTCAGTCTTAGTCATTTTTGCATTATAGTGACCGATGATGGTTATTTATTTGTTTCGATTAAGTGTTTAGCCAATGCAAAGTTGCCGAGAGTAGCAGAGCCATTTTCTGGAACAGAAGGGTTGACAATATATTCATTGAGCGATCCAACTGGAAGATAATAGTTCCATAACATTGCAAATTGCTTCCGAACCCGTTCAAGAAAGGCTGGGCGCGAAACACTTCCACCGAAGATAATTTTTTGTGGCCGCAAAATGGCAGTTACCTGAACCGCCGCTTGTGCAACGTAATATGCCATGATATCCCAAACAGGGTGATTATCAGGAACATCTTCGCCGCTAATACCGAGCCGCGCCTTGAAAGTTGGTCCAGCTACCAATCCTTCCAAGCAATCGTGGTGGTAAGGGCAGATACCAGTAAAGTTTAGATCAGCTGGGTGGCGTTGTAAGCGAACGTGGCCCATTTCAGGGGTACTAATTCCACCAATAAAGCGGCCATTTTGAATTGCTCCAGCACCCACGCCAGTTCCAAGGGTATAGTAAACCAAGGCCGGATTATCATACTTATCTTTTAAATTGACATATTCACCGTAAACCGAACCATTGACGTCCGTTGTCCAGTAGACGGGAATATTGAGGGCGTCAGTCATTGTGCCGACAAAATTGCAATTTTGCCACTTAACTTTAGGAGTATCAGTAATATAACCGTACTTTTCACTAGCCGGATTAGTATCAATTGGTCCAAAACTAGCAATTGAAAGTGCCGCTAGTTCAGGGTACTGCTTAAAAAATTCAATTGAAGCTCCTAAAGTTTCTTCGGGGGTAGTTGTAGGGATGATTTTTTTATCAATTTTATTAAAATTTTCGTCACCGACAGCACAGACAAACTTAGTACCGCCAGCTTCAATACTTCCTAATAACATAATTAAAAACCTCATTTAATTAAAGTGAACGTTTATCAACCTGATAACTATGTTTGAGTATAAACCTTAGAAAACGGTATCACAAGCACAATTACTATCTTTTTACTTATAAAACGTTTCACTAATTCAAATTAATTTCTGAACTTTCGCGCCAAGTGACTTTGGCGGGCAAATTAATATGAATAGGGATATTATTCGGATTATTTAGACAGTGGATTAGTCTTTGAACTGCCATTTTACCCATTGAAAGACTTGCTGGATTGATCGATGAAAGGGACGGAACTAAATATTCAGCAATATCCGAATCGTTATAGCTAATAATTTGAAGGTCTTGGGGAACTTTAAGCTGGTGTTGCTTCAGGGCTCGATATGCCCCGATAGTTAGTTGGTCACTAGCTATTAAGGCGGCCTGAAATTTACCTTTCAAAAGAGTATTCATGCTATCAAAGCCATCTTTAGGAGTCCACCCATTAAGGGCAATCAATGGAGAAATATTATGAAGTTTTGTCCACATCAAATAGGCCTTAGCTCGAATATCTTGATACGAGTCTGTCGTTTCGCCATTATTATTCATGGGATGAATATTTCCACCGATAAAGGCGATTTTATTAAGGCCATTTTCTAGTAACTGATCAAGAACGATTTGAGTAGCTTCAAAATACGAATTACGGATAATATCGTAAGCGGGGAGGTATCGATAGTCGTCAATTAAAACGATATGGGGATTATTTTTAGCTAAATTAGCGTAGAATTCTTGCGTAAAAACTCCGGCGACGATTACGCCATCATATTTTTGAGCGTCAGTAAATTGAAATGTTTTATTGGGAAAACGAATAAAAGCTTTGATCTGAATATTTTGCTTGGAAGCTTCCTGAATAATTCCATCATGAACTTGAATGAAATAAGGGTCATGAGCTTCTGTCTCGAGCGAATGAGTTGTGAGTACTAGAATTGAACGAGGAGTTGGCGGTGGAGTAACGGCTCTGTTTAAGTGGGGATGGTAATTATACTTTGCTGCTACTTTTTTAATTCGTGCTCTTGTTTGTTCACTTACTGAAAAAGATGAATCATTGCTTAAGACACGTGAAACGCTGGCAGGAGATACACCAGCCTCACGTGCTATTTTTCTGATACCAGTCATAGGAAAACCTCCTTTTAATCAATTTCTAGCATAACATATTTTTAGTAAACGTTTAGTAGTCAATATCGATAGATGATTGCTGGTATATCAATAATGAAAGCGCTTGACGAAAAATAACTAAACGTTTATTATAGAATCGATTTCAAGAAAGGGGCCACAACGAATGATTACATTTGATGAACAACAACGTGTTTTTCACTTAAAAAATAAAGAAATTTCCTATTTATTTTCAGTAGAAGAGGGAAATATCCTCAGTCATCTTTACTTTGGACCGGCAATTCGCAACTACCATGATGAACGCCGATATCCACGAGTTGATCGTGGGTTTTCAGGAAATCTTCCTGGATCGATGGACCGGACTTATTCGAAAGATGATTTATTACAGGAATATTCGGGAAACAATACCGGAGACTATCGCGTGCCTGCAATTATTATCAAAACAGAAAATGGTTCACGACTGACTGATTTCCGTTACAAGTCTTATAAGATTTTACCGGGAAAGCCCAAATTAGCTGGGTTACCTGCATCTTATGTTAAAAGTGATAAAGAAGCAGAAACGTTGGAAGTTACTTTGGTTGATGAAACAATTGGTGCGCAACTTATTCTTTCGTACACTATCTATAACGAACGGCCGGTTATTACACGGAATGCGCGGTTAGTAAACACAAGCAATCAAGAATTAAGAATTGAAAAGATTGCCTCAATGCAACTAGATTTAACTAAACATGATTATGACGTTATCTCCGTTCCGGGCCAATACGCTCTTGAACGACAACCTGAACGGCAAGAATTACGTCGGGGAATAACAGAATTTTCTAGCCGTCGAAATTCTAGTTCTCATCATATGAATCCGTTTGTGGCCTTAGTTGACAAGAACACCGATGAATTTCAGGGAAATGCTTTGGGAGTGCTCCTTGTCTACTCAGGTAATCACCAGTTTACCTTGGAAAAAGATCAGATCGACCAGATTCGCTTAATAACTGGAATTAATGATTATAACTTTGAATGGGTTCTTGAACCGGGAAAAGATTTTCAGACACCTGAAGCAATCATGGGCTTTAGTCAACGTGGCTTAAATGGGATGTCACAAGTATTCCACAAGTTATTACGGGACCGGGTTGCTCGCGGTAAGTATCAATATGCAGACCGACCAATTGTTATTAATAATTGGGAAGCGACCTTCTTTGACTTTGATGATAAGAAATTAGACCAAATTATTGATGAAGCAAAGCCGTTGGGGATTGAGATGTTTGTTCTTGACGACGGCTGGTTTGGTCACCGAAATGATGATAATTCATCGCTTGGTGATTGGTTTGTTAACCAGGATAAGCTTACTGGGGGATTAAAGCGGGTAGCAGACCGAACCCACGAGCATGGCATGAAATTTGGTCTCTGGTTTGAGCCAGAAATGATTTCAGTCGATTCTAAGTTATATAAGGAACATCCAGACTATGCCTTACATGAACCGAACCGTGGGATGACACTTTCTCGTAATCAATTAGTGCTAGACTTTAGCCGTAAAGAAGTTGTTGATAATATCTACAATCAAATGTGCTTAATTTTAGATAAGGTGCCACTTGACTATATTAAATGGGACTTCAACCGTAATCTTACTGAGGTCTTCTCTAGCGCAGCAGATGCAGAACATCAAGGAGAAGTTAGCCACCGTTATGTTTTAGGCTTATATGACTTAATGGAGCGGTTAGTTACCCGTTATCCTAATATCTTGTTTGAAGGCTGTTCTGGCGGTGGTGGCCGCTTTGATGCTGGTATCCTTTACTACATGCCGCAAAGTTGGCCATCAGATGATACAGACGCGGTCGAACGGTTAAAGATACAATACGGAACATCTTTAACTTATCCAATCTCATCTATGACTGCTCACGTATCAGTTTCACCTAACCAACAAACTGGCCGTTCTACTAGTTTTAAGATGCGGGGCGATGTTGCCATGAGTGGGGTCTTTGGCTATGAACTTGACTTAGCAGATTTGACTGAAGAGGATCGGCAAATGGTAAAGGAACAGATCAAGTTCTACAAGGCTCACCGCCACCTAATTCAATATGGTGACTTTATTCGCTTAGAAAGTCCTTTTGATAGCAATACAGTCGCCTGGGAATTTGTCAGTCCGGATAAGTCAGAAGCACTGCTATTTATGTTTAAGCAGTTGCATACTAACCGTTTTGAAATTAATAATACCAAGATGGCAGGGCTTGATCCAACAATTGATTATCATGATGAAATGACTGATAAGACTTATGGTGGAGATGAATTGATGAATGTCGGTTTGTTCCGTGACCCGACTCATACGGGGGACTTCATTTCCGAAGTGCATTACTTTAAGGGTGAATAGTTTAAAATGAGGCTGAGAGAAAACTTTTGTTTTCTCTCAGCCTCAACTACTTTTATGAACAATAAGCAAGATAACGTGGAAAATAACCACAAGGCTCGAGTCTAAGTACGAACGATAATCAGCCCGTGCTGTGCTAATCATCGTCCTAGCTTAGCCAACCGCCTTGTCGAGGAGGTTATTTCCCACTCTCTTCTTTACTCTTTATCAATGCATCAATCGTCCACATCCAAATTGCATGTCCTAAAAATTCAGAAACATGTTCTTCAAGTGGTTGATCTTTTGCAGCAGGCACTGTTCCCATTAATGGCATTAACTTGAGGTGGAAGAAATCCCAAACAGCAATCCCGAATGGTACTCCATCACCTTTTTTGATCCACGGTGCCAACTGTCCGCCAATACTATAGAGAACTCCAAAACCAGCTGAAAAACTAAAGTGAACAACATAGCTTACCCATGGCAACTGTTGGCCGGAATAAGTATAAGTAGCGTGTGTAATCTGTGCCGGAACGCCAAATTGTTCAAGCATTTTTTGTGGTGGATTTGTTTGATCTCGCTCTGGTGTCCGTGGTGGGAGAATATTTTCCCAACCAAGTTTAACAAGACCAGCAACAAGACCAGCAGTTATACCCACTGTAATTGATTTGCCCCAATTAATTTTATTCACTTCAATCACCATCCAAACCTTTAGTTATTAAATCAATTGTATCAATCTTAATAGGAATTTCAATTATTTAGGTTAGCGTAAGTGTCGCTGACGAGTATATGATAGTAAGTCTGTTCCTAAAACATATTCAACACGTGAAAGCTCGGTAAATGATGAGCAACCAAGGAGCGCGAGCAAGCGTTTGACAATCACTTGCCATTCACCGAGCGTTTGGTCTAATGCTTCATAGCCTTCATTTTGAAGAATATTGAGGAAGTAACCAGCAACACCAACTGCCCGGGCGCCTAATACACCAGCCTTGATAACATCGAGGGGAGAAGTAATTCCGCCAGAGGCAATAATTTCAGTTTTACCACGCCGAATTGAATGAGCTTCCAGTAGTGACTCGGGAGTTGTTTGTCCCCAGTCTAATAAACTCTCAAAATTAATATCATGGTTACGCCGATTCTCAATCGCCGCAAAGTTTGTCCCGCCACGTCCACTAACATTGATGAGGTGAACATCATGGGTTTGCAGTTTGGCGATCGTCGTTTTGCTCATTCCAAAGCCAACCTCTTTTACAATAACCGGGACTTCGAGTTCACTGACAAGATACTGGATATTATCTAACCAGTTAAAATCACGATCCCCCTCAGGCATAATTAGTTCTTGGGCCGCATTGATATGCAGTTCAAGGGCATTTGCCTTCAGAAGGGAAATAGCATTTATCGCTTGGTCAAGACTGGCATTTGCACTTAAATTTGCAAAAATAATGCCATCTGGATTTTCTTCGCGAATTATCTCAAAAGACGAAAAGGATTGGGGGTCTTTTGAGATAATACTGAGAGATCCCGTTGCCATTGCCAAATGGTGTTTATGGGCTAATTGAGCAAGTTGCTGGTTGATTTTAAGGGCTTGATCACTTCCACCAGTCATTGCTTCAATATAAAAAGGACATTCAATTTCTAAATTATCAGCTAATTGGACATGCAAATCAACATCATCCGTCGTCATTTCAGGTAAGCTATCATGAATGAGACGCACTTGATCAAAATAATGGTGTTGATGAACCTGGTCATAATATTTGGCAGCTAATGAAAGGTGTTCGTTTTTTCGTTGGGCATGACGTGATTCCATCATGGAGCCTCCTTTGATCTACTTGTGAATGTAAGAAAGATGGTGCTTAACAGATTTTTTGAAACTTTTTGCGTTATCGATAAAGTGTACGGATAAAGGAAGTTGTTCGATATGATTTTTGGCCCAACTCTTTAAGACATTCCCAAAGTTAGAGTTGCTATCAATAGCGACGATCCCACAATCACCGCCACCCGCACCAGATGTCTTAGCGGCGCCACCAAAAGATTCAGCGATTTGGCAAAGCTTAGATAATGATTCGGTTTCGATGTTTACCCCTGAATTAGTGCCCAGTTGTTTTAAGAGGTCACGGTTATAACGAATTTCATTTTTAATTGCTTCAAGATCCTGACGATGAAAACCATCAACCATTCGTTGGATACACGATTTACTTTTTTCAAGAAAATGATGATATTCAGTTTGGCGACGGGCTTTAAAAAGAGAAATTTTATCAACAAGTTGGGAAGTTGATGCTGGTTTACCAGTCCAGCCAATTAAGAGCTCTAAGTTTTTGGGAGCGGTTAGAGACTCAATATTAAGATCAGGCCAAGGTAAGTCAATGATCGTCTTTAGGTCAAGGTACTTACGTTGTTGGGCAAGCCACTGCCGATCAAATGAATGGTAGGAAATCCAACCACCGTATACAGAAGCGGCAACATCCCCCAACGAACCATTTCCTTGAACTTCAAAATGGGCAATTGCAGCTAATTTAAAGATTTGGTCCTTGTTGACGGGCAAATTATAGAACCGACAAAGGGCCTTAACAGTTGCTACAGTAACAGCCGCAGAGGAACCAAGGCCATATTTTCGACCATTAGCACTGTCTAATTGACTATCAATATGGATATTAAATATTCGTAAATTGCGACTAAAAGTACGAGCATATTCTTCTGTAACCCTAATAGCAGAAAGAATGTAAGAAAAAGGATTGTCACGCTTGTCAACTACCATTTGGTCTCCTAAACGTCGCCAGGATAGTTGATCGTTATTATACTGCCGACTAATAATTTGACCAACTTCTTGCACACTTTCCTCAATCGTACAGGTAACAAACTGATCCAATGCAACTAAAATTGCAGGATAACCATTTTCAACAACAGCATATTCACCGGCAATATACAATTTACCGGGAGCTTTTTCAGTAATCAAAATTTAAAGTCCCCTTATCATTAAATTTTATTCATTCCAAATCTTTATTCCAGGTCCCGGTTGTGAAACCACCAACCGTTCTGGGCCAACGATATTGTTTAATTCTTCAACAATTTTACTCCGGTTCCCTCGATCGTAAATCACTTTGACGTTCGGACCAGCATCCATCGTATAATAGCAGTTTACTCCCTGGTTGCGCAAGTCTTCCACTGCTTTAATGATGGTTAGCGTTTCACCATTAAAATAGGTAAAACCGGGGTCAGCTGAAAAGGTAAGTGCGTGCATCCGAAGGGCATTTTCTTCAGCAATATGGCCGATTTGGTCAATATCTTTTGCTTTGATAGCTTGTTTTATGGCAATCATGTCATTCGCTACCACTTGGCGCCAGGCATCATAGTAGGGTGAAGTTTCAACACTGGATTGCATTCCAGATCGACTGGAAACTTTTTTCTTTTTTGTATCGACTAAAACTGCTAACATTTCGATTGGAAAGTCAACATTTTCTAAAACTGGTTGTGCAAACGAGGATGCATCATCAGTTCCTTTTTGCCATTCAACCAATCCCCCATAAATAGATCTAGTTGCCGAACCGGATCCACGCCGGGCAAGTCGTGATAGATCACGGTTTGAGAGATTTAATCCGGCCGCAGTACTGGCAGCGCCTGCTAAGGCAGCAAATGCGGAAGCTGAAGAAGCAAGGCCGGCTGCGGTGGGAACATGATTAATTGACTCTACGCGTGCAAAAGATTTTATTCCACTTAGTTGCCGAACAATATCTAAAACATGAATTACTTTTTTTGCCGCTTGCTTACTGAGTGTCTGTTGATCGATGGCAACTAAGTCTGAAGTAAGGTGATTATCAAAATTTACGGTAGTAGTGGTGTAAAACTCATTAAGCGTAAGGGAGAGACTGTCGGTTTGTGGAATGATTAATTCTTGATCCTTCTTTCCCCAATATTTAACAAGCGCAATGTTAGTATGTGCTTTTGCAGTTGCCATTAGTTATTACCTCGCTTATCAAGTGGTTGAAGCCAAATATCATGCGCACCGTTCTCTTTTAAGATGCTTGCAAGGCGACGAGCTCCCATAGCTGTTTGCATTAAGGCAATCATGCAACCGCCGCGACCACCGCCAGTTAATTTTGCACCAAGAGCACCATTATCACGTGCAACATGAATAAGGTGATCTAATGATGGATCTGACACGTTAAGAGCGGCTAAATCAGTTTGCGCAAAGTTAAAAGCATCGCCTAATTTTACAATATCATTTTGTGCAAGATAGTCTTTTGTTTGGTTTACTAATTCACCGAGGTGCTTAATATGTTCCTCAGCTTTTTCGCTGTTATTTTTCAGTTCATCTTTAACTGCCAAAATAGCTTCCTTAGTAGCACCTTTTTTTCCAGTATCAGCAATTACTAAAGAGGCATCAAGATTCATTTCAATTGGTACCCCAATCCGCCCCTTAACATAAAAAAGCGGTTTATCTGAACTGACAGTAGCAGCGTCTAAACCGGATGGACTACGATGTGTAATTTGTTCCTCAACATCTGCAAGCTGAAGCAATAATGTTCGATCAAGCGGTTCATCATAATAGTCAAAGAATGCCCGAATAATTGCAATCGCGCTGGCAGCAGACGACCCCATTCCTCGCTCTGCAGGTAATTGACTTTCAATTTTTAAGTCCCAACCAGTTTCGTGGTCATTAAACCTTGCAGATAAAGTGTCAATTAATTTTTTAATTCCAATCATGGAAGAAGGTAAATTTTCTAAACTACCATGATAATAACGGCTTTTAATAATTCGCTGGTTATCTTGGCGACTGCTGAGCGTAACTGATAATTGAACGCTTGGCAATGGTAAGGCTATTGCCGGTTGACCGTATACTACGCTATGTTCTCCCATTAAAATGATTTTCGCATGGCTAGTACCAATCCCTTGTTGTTTCACCATCGTAACCTACTTTCTACATAAAAATTCAAACTTAATCATAGCATAAAACAATGATTCTAGCTAAAAACGATTGTGGATGTTACCAAATCTAAACATTTTAGCACAAAGAAAGGCCGATTCGTGTAAAAATGAGAAATTTATAGTAGAATGGTGTATCATTTAGTTTAGAATATTTAGTAACTTATATAATAACTTCGGAGAAATATGGTGATAGTGTGACACAGCGTAGTAGTCAGCGCACAAAAAAGCGTGACAAGAAAGCGCCAATCTACTCAGTTGTTGATTTAGAAACAACCGGAACGAATGTTAATCATGGTGATCGAATCATTCAAATCGGTTGTGTTCTCGTTCAAGATGGCGAAATCATAAATCACTTTGAAACAAAAATAAATCCACGAGAGAAAATTCCTCGTTCAATTGTTCAATTAACAGGAATTGAAGATAAAGACGTACGAAAAGCACCTTTATTTGAAGACATTGCTGGAACTATTTATAGTTTGCTGGCGGAAACGACCTTTGTGGCTCACAATGTTAATTTTGACTTTCCTTTTCTAAATGCAGAATTAGAGCGAGCTGGATATCCTTCATTATCAATTCCAGCAATCGATACTGTAACCCTTAGTCAGATTCTTCTTCCTACTGCAAAGAGTTTCCGTTTACGAGACTTAACTAGTTCGTTGCACATTGAGCATGATCACCCTCATAGTGCAGTATCAGACGCTGAGGCAACAGCAGACTTACTTAATGACTTGCTAAAACGAGTTCAAGAATTACCAACGCTTACGCTTGAAAAGATTACTCAGTTGAAGCTCAACTTACCTCAACAAACAGCCGGGGTTTTTGATGCTGAGTTACAGCGTCGACGTAAATCGCCCCAGTCATTAAGTGAAGAGCTGTATGTCTCGCACGGAATTGTTCTTCATAAATCGCGGCCGATCACTGCTAATAGTCAGCGAGAAAAGCATAAATATCCTTCCACTAAAAAGGCAAAGGAAAAGCTATACGGAGATACGTTGAGACTACGGCCTATTCAAGCAAAAATGATGAACAGCATTTACAATAATTATACTCATGATGAACCCAAAAATATGATTGTTGAGGCTGGAACTGGAGTAGGGAAGACATTGGGCTACCTTTTTCCGCTAAGTTATGTTGCATATCCTGATAAAAAGATTGTCGTCAGCACAGCAACCAATATCCTGCAGCAACAAATTATTGACACATCAATCGCGCAACTAAATAAGGTATTGCCTTTTAAAATGAATAGTGTGATTATCAAGGGAAACGCTCATTATATTGATATTGCACGTTTTGTTCATTCCTTAAGTGTGATTGAAGATTCGAAGCTTGTTCAGTTGTTAAAAGCTAAAATTTTAGTATGGCTGCTTTCAACGCAAAGTGGGGACCTTGATGAACTTAATTTAAATTCTCAGCAGTCGCCATACTTTACTGAAATTCGTCATCAGGGTATTCGGAGCTTGAATCCAGCAAATGCTTTTTACCATGATGATTTTCTCGTTCGGCGGGAAAAGCGGCTTCATCAAGCAGATATTATTATTACCAATCATGCGTACTTGGTTGCTCATGCCCAGGAATTAGGGGATGGGACTCGCCGCCCTTATTTAGTAATCGATGAAGCTCAGCACTTAAGCGAAAGTATCTTAAAACGATCACGGCGAACATTTAATTTTCAAAAATTGCGCACAGCAGTTCATATAATGTCTGGGTTAGTTAATAATGGCAATGACCGAAACTTAACCGATATTTTCGCTGAACAGGCACTAGGCAGTTATAATGTTGAATTGCTTCGTGGTGACCTCAATGCCGTAGAAGAAGCGGTTGACCTTTTCCAGCAAGCCCTTTACCGTCAATATATGGCAAGCGCTACTGGTAATCCTGATAATGAATTAATTGAACAACCACTGCAAAATGACCAGGTGATGTCTCTCTTAGATATTAGTGGGCCCGTGATGATGAAGCTAGAGCAAGCATTGAGCAGTGTGCAGCTTCATTTTTCTGCCCTCAGCCATCTGTTTAGCAGTCAGCCAGACCGGTGGTTATTAAGTGATCGTTACCTCATGAGCCAATTTCAGAGTCAGCTTGTAAAATTAATTGAAGCCGATCAAACACTAAATGAATTTAATGAAACGCTTCAACAACAGGGAGAGGCTGCTGCTTTTTGGATCACTATTCGCCAATCAAGTGAGCAAAGTGCCTTACAGCTTAGTGGGGGGCTATTGGAAGCAACCCATTACCTCACCAAGAATGTTTATCCATATTTTGCTCAACCATTATTTGTGGGGGCGACATTGTTTACATCGCCACGGTCGCCGTACCTTTACCACCAGTTAGATTTAGAGCGCAATAATACTTTAACGCGTCGCTTTGCATCCCCGTACAATTACAAACAGGATGCTAAATTATTGATTGCAGAAGATGCCCCAGTACCTAGTGCACAAAATAACAGTGACTACATTAAATATCTCAGTGATACGATTTACCAACTAACGAAGAATGCTGATTATCAGACAATGATTTTATTCAACTCATTGGTGATGATTGAGCAGGTATACAGCCAACTTCGCGAAACGGATCTATTTGATCAGCGGGATATTTTAGCCCAGGGGATTACGGGTAATCGTGATAAAATCTTAAAACAGTTTAGTGGCGGAAAAAATTCGATCCTTCTTGGTGCTTCTAGTTTTTGGGAAGGAATAGACTTACCAGAGTCTGCCCTTGAACTCTTGATCATTACGCGGTTGCCGTTCGATTCACCTGATGAAATAATGAATCGGGCTCATAATAAGTTACTCCAGCAACAGGGTAAAAATCCGTTTTATCATTCTGAACTGCCAAAAGCAACGATGCGGTTACGTCAGGGGATTGGAAGATTGTTAAGGACGGAAGATGATCATGGGGTGGCAGTAGTTCTTGATCCGCGACTGCAGACAAGGCGGTACGGAAAGACGATTTTGAGTAGTCTGCCCCCTGATTTACCGGTTAATAGCAAAAAAACTGCTGAATTGATTTCAATTACTCAGAAGTTTTTACAAAATGGTAAAGAGGACAAAGTTAATTAAACTTTATCAACTTTTAATTACTGATTTCTGGTATAATCAAAAACGATTGCCATATAAGAATCTAATAAACTAAAGAGATAAGAGGGAAAAGATATGCAAAGTCGGCGTGAAGTTCAGCGTGAACAGAGTCGAGGTTCCTCAATGCGGACAATTCGTAACCTTTTGATTGCGATTTTACTAATCTTATTAATAGTGTGGAGTGTTTTTGCTGTTAGCAATCAGCCACGAAATTCAGCACGACGGCAGACGATTTCACTTGCCGAAAAATATGCTCATCTTCGGTCTCCTGACCAATTTTATATTTATAATCGGGAGAATACTTACTATACGATTAGTGGTAAGAATCAGCAAAATCAACCGATTCTGGTTATGGTTCCTCAACATGGTGGCAAGATTAGGGTTCTAAAACAATCGAGTGGGATTACTGCTGCAAGAGCACGGGCGCTGACAAAATCAAATCGCAATCCGCGTGAAATTTTAAAAGTTGCTCCGGGGGTATTTAATGATAAGACTGTCTGGGAAGTAACATATCGTAATCAAAAAGGAAATCTCTGCTACGATCTGATTAATTTTAAGACTGGACAATATGTTCAAAATATTAATAATCTTTAATAAAAGCTGAAACTAATAGAGGCTGGGATTACTCAGTCTCTTTACTTTTGTAAAAATATTTTGTTAAGAGAGGGGCTGATTAAATGACAGATGCAAGCCTTTTACAGCATTACTTGCAGGCTGGAGAAACAAATATAAGCAACTTATTGCTCCATCATTATAAAGAACTGGGGATGACAACTTCTCAATTTGTCTTATATCTTCAGTTTAAATCTTACCAAGATCGGGGAATAATGAATCCGGATGTTCGCACAATTGCAAAGAACTTAGGAACAAAAGAGCGGCAGGTGTTTGAACAGCTTCACCAGATGATGACAAACCATCTTGTTGAACAGAAGATGCGAAAAATGGAAGATGGCAAAGAAGATGCAATATATGATTTTTCGCTCCTTATCAACAAATTAGCATTGCTCAATGAGAATGACCAAGAGGCAGCGGTTAAGGTTGAAAATAATAATAGTCGGGTTGAGGCATTTAATCAGCTAGAGGCCGAATTTGGCCGGCCCCTCTCATCAATGGAATTGCAAATTGTTAATGACTGGCTGGATAAAGATAATTATTCGGCAATAATGATTAAACTTGCTTTACGGCAGGCAGTAATGAATAGTGCGTTAAATCTTCAATATATGGACCGGATTCTACAAAGCTGGGATCGTCAGGGCTTACGAACTGAAAGAGATATTAATGAGCATGAAAAGAGGTTTGAACAGCGAAAAGAGGCTGGACAAAAACCAGAAAAGAAGACATTGAAAAAGCCTAAAATACCGATTTATAAATTAGGCGAATAAAATTAAATAAAGGGTGGTTGACATGGAAAAATCTTCTTCTCAAGTAATGAAGGGAATTATATGGGCAGCGGTTGCCTCTGCTATGTGGGGAATATCCGGAACCGTTTTGCAACTTATCTCACAAAATTTAGCAATTCCTGCTACGTGGATGCTCTCAATGCGGACTTTTTCAGCAGGAGTGATTTTATTAGTAATTAGTGTATTTTTATATGGAAAAAAGATTTTTAACGTATTTAAGACACGAGCAACAGCTATTTCAGTTATTAGTTATGCTATTTTAGGATTGATGGCAAACCTGCTTACGTTCTATTATGCTATTCAAACAGGAAATGCCTCAGCAGCAACAATTCTTCAGTATCTTTCCCCACTTTTTATTGTGTTAGGTGGAATTGTTTTTATGCATCGTCGTCCGTTCAGGAGTGACATTATTGCGTTTGTTGTTGCTTTGATTGGGGTAGCATTATGTATCACGCGTGGTAACTTTACTCAATTAGCTTTACCATTTGTATCCCTTCTCTGGGGGTTGGGATCTGGAATTACAGCTGCGTTCTATGTTGTTCTTCCACAACGAGCTGCTGATGAGAATCCGCCAATTGTTGTCCTCGGCTGGGGGACGATGATTGCCGGAGTCTTATTTAACCTCTACCGGCCATTCTGGGTCAATCCACCACATATTACTACCACATTAGTAGCATCAGTTGCGACAGTGGTATTATTCGGAACGATTTTACCATTTGGAATTTTGCTTCATGCAACTAGGTATGCCCCTTCTGATGTAGTTAGTATCATGGATGCCGTTCAACCAATTACAACTTCGATTTTAAGTGTAATCTTCTTTAAATTGAACTTGAATTGGGCAGAAATTTTAGGAATTATTTTAGTAATTATTGCCGTCTATATTCTACAAAATGGTCGGCGAAAACATACAATTCATTATTAAAAAGTTGATAATAAAAAGGATTGCGGAGAAAAATTCCACAATCCTTTTTATTATCTTCAATTTTTAAAAGATCTTATCATGGGTTGGCTGTGCTAGGTTGCGTAGCAGGGGCAAGGCTAGAACTTGAGCTTTGTGCGGGTGCAGATGAACTTGAACTAGCCGGAGCACTACTTGATGAAGATTCAGTTGGGGCATTGTTTCGTTCTTCTGTACGACTTTCGCTGCTACTATTTGAAACAGAACTGGAAGAAGATGAAGACGATGATGATTCGCTTGAGCTAGAAGTGGAACTGCTATCACGATCATCCGATGTATCTTCAGTATAATCGAATGCCCATTTTGAATCACGAATTACAAGCTGACGTTTACCTTTAACTCGAACAGCTTCAACAGTGTCTGGCATCGTCCAATCAGATGCGTGATTTTGGCTGTCAAGGTATTGCATTAAGTCCTTGTAAAGTAATTGCGCTGACTTTACATATTGTTCTGAAATACTGCCACCAGGTTCGAGTGGGTGGTCATAACCAGTCCAAACTGCAATTGAGTAATTCTTAGTATAACCGGCCATCCAGGAATCCATTACGCCAGACTGGCTAGAATTTCCCGGGTAGTTTGTCGTCCCTGTCTTACCAGCTTGGTTAACACCGTCAAGTCGAGCGTCAGTTGCGCTTCCTTGTGAGTCTGTGAAAACTCCTTTAAGCATATCAGTGATCATGTAGGCAGTAGCCTTATTCATTGCGCGTTTACCTTTAGGATTGAATTGTTTTGCTGCACCATCTTGAGTAGTAATCGAGCTAATGTAGTAAGGCTTGTAGTAAGTACCACCATTAGCAAAGGCCGCATATGCAGCAGAAACTTGAAGTGGAGAGATATACAAAGCAATCCCGTTTTGTAAAGTATATGGTTGTTTTTGCGAAATTCCTAATCCATCAAGGAAAGAAGTAGCACGCTTAATCCCAACGGCTTGCAATGCGCGAATAGCAGGAACATTCCGTGATTGAACTAAAGCCTCACGCATTGTCATATTGCCCTTGTACTTTTTATCAAAATCATGAAGGACAGTATTGGTACCAGGAAAGACAAACCGCGTATCAGCAATTGATTTGAAAGTTGGCCATTGCAAGTATTCGATAGCCGGACCATAATCCATTAATGGCTTTGCGGTTGACCCAGAACTACGGTTACTTTGCACAGCCCGGTTAAGGCCATACACAACATTTCCTGTGTGACGGCCACCAAGCATGGCAATGATTTGCCCGTTATGGGGATCGGTAACAGCAACTCCGGCTTGCATCTTGTCATTTTGGAACTGAACGTTTTTGTTTGCAGCGTCGTAAAGATGTTGTTGCGCATCAAGGTCAAGATTGGTATGAACCTTTAACCCATCACTATAAGGATTGTATCCTTGTGCTTGTAAATCAGCAAGAACCTGTTTTACATAAGGGTCAACAACCTTAGAATCGACAGCAGTTCCACTTCCTGAAATATTACCGTGATCAGGATCTAAACCAGCAGTAACGCTTTCACTTGCTGCTTGGTTAGCCTGGGATTGGGTAATGTAATTGCTGCGAACCATCGCATTCAATACTTCATTTCGCCGTTGCGTTGCATACTTTGTGTTGCTTACAAGTGGATTATAGTAAGTAGGAGATTGTGGCATTCCGGCGAGAAGGGCTAATTGGGAAAGATCAAGATCGTTTAAATCTTTACCGTAGTAGTACTGAGCTGCGGTTTGCATTCCATAAATTCCATTGCCCATGTAAACCTTGTTGATGTAAAAATCAAGAATCTGACTCTTGCTAAAATGCTGCTCAACATTAATAGCAAGCCAAGCTTCTTGGGCTTTTCGTTTTAATGTTCGATCAGAGGCCGCTGTTGAGAAAACGGATAATTTAACTAACTGTTGAGTCAGCGTACTTCCCCCCTGCATCCCGGCTGAACGACCAAAAACATTAGAAGTGGCTGCTCCAAGAATTCGAATTGTATCAACACCATGGTGCTTGTAGAAGCGGCGATCCTCAATTGAAACAACAGCATTTTTTAACTGCTTTGGAATTTGATTATCCTTGGCATATTCTCGTTTCTGTGCTCCTAAACGAGAAATTACTCGATTTTGATCATCGTAAATAGTCGTAATACTCTGACTTGTTAAGTCGCTTCTACTAATCTTAGGAGCGCTTGAGGCATAGTAGAAAAATAAAGCTGCAGATGCCACCATTAATAGAACGACGATTCCTGCTACCCATAGCAAGATTTTCTTTATTAAGCCGCCAACATTGCGCTGTTGATTGTCATTGTTATTATGACGCTCACTACGCGTTGACTGATTATCATTTGACATAGTAAACTCCTTTACGCTTTTGCAGCAATTATTTTATCAACTGCGTTTAAATATGGTAAACGCGGATTGAGTTGATAATGAATTTGATAGCCTTCTTTAGCGATATCAGTTCGCAAAATTGATTTACGGCCGCCGTTTTGCTGTTGGTCCCAATATTTAAATAGGTTGGAAGCGGGAAGCAGGTATAGCAGGTCAAGCTCCGTAAATTTAATGAAAGCAAAACAAATTCCCCCCTGTGCTACACATTCACGCATATGCTGAATTTGGTGGGGATGAAAGTTCTTTAATGGAAAAGAATTTTTATTACGTGTTTCTTTAGCATCAAAATCAATGTAATATCCACGGTACACCCCATTGTAATCAGTAGTTGATGGACGTCGAAAATATGCTTCTTTAATAACAGCCGCACTCCGCTTGGGGTAATCAACTTTTACAAGCTGAATAGGGGTAGGCTTTTTATGAATAACAGCAATGTGGCGAGCTAAATAGTACTGATTACTATGATTGATCTCATCCTCTAACGACATCCCACGTTTAGCATAAATAGATTGATGTGGTGTCGGTAATTCATTATGTGTATTATAGTGTTGTACAGGTTGCTGACCATTGGGATAGTGAATGGTCACGGCGATCACTCTCCTAACTAGAGATTTATTATACCAGACTAGTTGCATAATGATTGATACAAGATGATTACAAGTTTAAGTTAAGAGGCTTTATACCTGTTTATTTAGGGAGGATTTTATGAAGAGAGTGTGGGTTACTGGTTATCGAAGTTACGAACTAAATATATTTAAGGATAATGATCCCAAAGTTCAAGTAATAAAAGAGGTTCTTAAAAATTATTTAAGGGCCCAATTGGAATTAAATGATGATGAATTCTGGGTAATAACTGGCCCACAAATGGGAACGGAAAGATGGGGACTCGAAGCTGCCTTAGAACTCCAAGCTGATTTTCCGCAATTAAAAACGGCTTTAATGTTTCCCTTTGCAGAATTTGGTAAGCAATGGAATGAAAATAACCAGTTAAAGCTGACGAGTATTACTCAGCAAGTTGATTTTTTTGCTAATGTTTCAGATAAACCTTATCAATCCCCGCAACAATTGAGAAATTATCAGCAGTTTATGCTTACACATACTGATGAAGCTTTTCTTCTTTACGACCCAGAGTATCAAGGAAAAACTAAGTATGATTATGAGATAATTCAAAAATATAAAGAAGAAAGTGAATATTCAATGACTTTTGTTGATTTTGATGAACTTCAAGAAGAGGCAGAAGAATGGGCTGAGCGTCAAAGGGAAAAAGATGAATTTTAACCTTGCATTTTTTCTTTGATTTGGTATTATAGTTATTGGACTACGCAAACTAAACAATTGAGGTGTTTAAGTTGGATAACATAAAATTTACTCCACAAGATATTTTGCATAAGCAATTTAAGGAGAGAAATATTGGCAAAGGCTACGATGAAGCGGATGTTGATGCTTTCTTAGATGATGTTATTAAAGACTACGACACCTATAATAAAGAACTTGAACGTTTAAATGATGAAAATGAACGTTTGAGAGCAAAGGTTGATGAATTAAATCGCCAAGTAGAAGTTGGTTCATCTATGAGTAACCAAACTGCTTCCCGTCAACCTGTATCGAGCGCTACGAATATGGATATTTTAAAGCGTCTATCTAATCTAGAACGTCGCGTATTTGGTTCACAATTAGATGGTAACGATAATAATGACTCACATTTGCTTTAGTGCGTGTCGAATAGTTTATTAATAATTTTGCAAGTTTTGGGTAATTGAGCACAGCTTATGTTGTGTTAGGAAGGTCCATGCTCGCACAGGCTGCGATGCCTGTAGTGTTTGTGCTCGCTGAAAAAATAAGGCGGGGCACCATTTTATGGTGACGGCGGAAAAACGGACTAAGGTTTTAACTATGTCTTAGTATTCCTGAAAAGTGCCACAGTGACGATACAATATTGGAAACGATATTGGTGGAACGCGGTAAACCCCTCAAGCGGTAAACCCAAACTACGGTAGGGGAGCTTTGGATAGCAAATTGAAGTGATTCCAGGGGAGAGTATTTCGATACTCTGAGATAGATGATTACCTCGATATAATTATGCCTGATAATTATATTACGACAAAACATGGCCTACAGATACTTGCATACAGGCACCCGAGTTCGCTCGGGTTTTTTTATTTTAAAAATCAGAGTATGGTTTTATTGGTTCTTTTTTGTAGAATGCGTTAATAATTACTCGCTTGAAGTAAAAAAGTTAAATGGTGATAAATTAAATTTTAGAAGTTTAAGATAGATATCACTTAAAATAGCAATAAAATATAAATAATCATTTCATTTTACTGCAAGCGCGCCTATAATGTTAATGGAGTAAAAAATGAGTTATTTGTGAGTTAACTTATCTATCGATTAATAAAAATATCAGATAATAAAGTTAGGGAATTATGGATAATAAGAGAATAAAAATTGTATATATGTCGTTTTCTGGGAATGTACGATCATTTACCCATCGGCTTCAAGAATACGCAACACAACAGCATCATTTAAATAATGAAAATCCTTTAATCGATTTATTGGAGATTTCAGAGGAGACACTTCCGACCGAAAGCGATAGTAAATTTTTTGTTTTACTACCAACATATATGATCGGTGGAAGTAGATTCACACCGACGTTAACAGAAATCTTAACAACACCAATGCACGATTATTTGGAAAGTTATGATAATGTTAAACGTTGTGCAGGAATAATTGGCAGCGGGAACTTAACCTTAGGGAAGATGTATGTAATAACTGCCAAGACATACGCTAAGGAATACGGTTTGCCTTTATTGGATGCATTTGAATCTCGTGGCACCACCCGGGATATTGAACGCATTTACAAAATATTAACTGATAAAGCAAATGAGGATTCATTAATGTAGTTAGGTTAAAGTCAACTACCATTCATAAACAAAAGAGATTGCAAATTTTTCGTTTTGCAATCTCTTTTGTTTCTTCTTGCAGCTTCTTTTCATTTTGAAGCAACATAAGGTAAAATAACTAATAGGAATAAGTCTAAAGGAGAGTTTAATGTGCAAACATATCAGTTAATTGCTACTGCTGCTGCAGGTATTGAAGCATTAGTAGGAAAAGAACTAAGAGACCTTGGCTATGAAGTCAAAGTAGAAAATGGTCGGGTGCGTTTTCAAGGGACAATGAAGGATGTTATTCGGACTAATCTCTGGCTACGGACAGCAGACCGAGTAAAGATTGTTGTGGGTGAATTCGATGCTCGGTCTTTTGAAGAATTGTTTGATCGTACTGAAAACATCGCATGGGAAGATTTTTTGCCAATTGATGCGAATTTCCCAGTAGAAGGAAAAAGTCATAACTCACAATTGCATAATGTGCCAAGTGTTCAAGCAATCACTAAAAAGGCGATTGTTCAACGTCTCAGTAATGCATACCATCGGCGGACTCGTTTAGCCGAAACTGGTGCCACTTACCCGTTAGAAGTAGCGATTAATAAAGACCATGTTCTTCTTACGTTAGATACTAGTGGAGAGGGGCTTTTTAAGCGTGGATATCGTAAAAATAAAGGTGGAGCACCGTTGAAGGAAAATATGGCAGCCGCCTTGGTGATGCTGGCTCACTGGTTTCCAGATAATCCATTTGTCGATCCTGTATGCGGTTCGGGAACGATTCCAATCGAAGCCGCATTATACGGTCATAATATTGCGCCGGGCATCAACCGTTCATTTATTAGTGAACAATGGGTTAACTTAGTTCCAGATGGTTTATCTGATGAAGTTCGGGATGAAGCCGATTCCTTAGCAAATTATGATATCGAATTAGATATCCACGGATATGATATTGACCAAAACATGATTGATATTTCTCAAGAAAATTCTCGTGCGGCAGGTTTAACTCATGATATTACGTTTAAGCAATTAGCCGTAAAAGACTGGCAAACAAGCGAAGTTAATGGAGTTATCGTTGCTAACCCGCCATATGGTGAACGGCTAAGTGATAAGAAATCAGTTCACGAACTTTACCGGCAGATGGGTGAGTTATATCGTCCATTAACCACATGGAGTAAATATATTTTGACGGCTGATATGGAATTTGAAAAGTATTATGGAGCACCCGCTACCAAGCGTCGTAAACTTTATAACGGTGCTTTACGAACAGATCTCTACCAATATTGGGGTAAAAAAGATCGCTCCAAGATCAAATCCCTTAAATAGCAAGGGCTTCAAGCAATTTGCATGATCGAAAATAGGTGCTAGGGGGCACGTAGGGGGCAAATTATAATTTGTCTAGCAAATCATCGAATTTTTTTCGAGCATTTTGAGTAACGTGGAGATATACTTCTCTAGTCGTTTCGGCGTCCTTATGACCCACTCGATCTTGTATGATATATAATGGCATTCCCAGTTCAGCTAATTTTGAAACGTGAGTATGCCTAAATGTATGAGTAGTAAGTTGCTTATCTAATTTCAAATCATGTTTAACTTTTCGCAAACTAGCATTTAATCTAGTAAAGGTAAACCATTGATGATTATCTTGAAAAAGGAAATCGTCTTTGTGTTTACCTTTTTTTCTATGCTTATAAATTTCAAGGGCATCAGAAGAAAGTTTAACATCTCGGAAACTAGAATCATTTTTAGGCATTGGTTGGCGTACGTATTCGCTAACTTTGTTTGCAGAATAGTCTAACGTTCCTGAAACACTTGCATAGTAGATTCCACTTTTCTTCTTAATATCTTTGACTCTTAACGCAAGCACTTCTCCGATACGCATACCGGTTAAATATTGCCAATCAAAAATCTGTTCATATAAAGGATTAAGTTTTTCGATTTCGCTTAAAACGTATGGTAACTCATCTTGATCAAGAAATTTTTTTCCGACATCGTTTGCTTTATTCTTTTTCCATTCTACCGGTAGTAACTTTGGTGGTTGATTCGCAATATAATCACGACGGAAAGCAAATCGTAAAATATTATTCATTTTAAACTCAACGCTTTTTACAGTTGGATTATTATACCCATGTTTGTAAAGCATATCTTCATAAATATGAATAAGATATTTAGGTGTAATCTTACTTACTTGAACATCATTACCAATGTATTTTTCGATATGCTTTTTTGCCACTAAATATGATTGCCAAGTCGTACTCCTGACTTGTTGTTTATATATTGGCTCCCATTCTTTGATAACCTGTCCTAGCGTAATTCCTTCTTTGATAGTTCCATCTTGAATTTTGGCTAGTCTTTGATGAATCTCTTTCTCTAATGCCATTTGCGCTTTTTTACGTGTAGAATTTGTATTCTTTTCAAAAAAGATAGATACTTTCCTAAGGTTACCAGTTAATGGATCCTTATACCTTTCGATAAATTTGTAGTTATCATCGGCACGTTTTTCCACCCACATGACTAATCTTCTCCAATCTCCATCATGCTTACAGACTCTTCTAGGTCATCAAGAATTTCATTGGTTTCAATAAAGTCAATCCATTTTTGACTAGAGGTGTTTCGATTAGCTTTCATTCCCTTATAAAGTTTATCGTAAATATTCCCAATAAAATCATCAGTAAATTTATCTACAGTGCGCTCAATCTTAGCTTCGTTCCATCGCTTAGCAGGTTGACGCTTTTTATTTTTTGTCTCTTGTTCCGTCCGTACCTTATCTTTAAAAATAGTAATTGCAGCAGAATTACTATTGATATATTCAAGCAATTCGCTTTTATTCATAATAACCAGTCCTTTCCGTACATATGTTCTTTTGCAGTGCTTTTTAAACCGGTCGAATTCGACCGGTTTAAAACTTGAATATTAAATAGCTTTTAATGTCATCAATTTAGTTGGACAAGATTTTATTTCTTAAACTGCTTTCCACAGTTCATACATACAAAATCAGTCTTCTTTGAACGTTTACCAGCAAATCCAGCAAGTGATCCAACTCCACCAACTAAGATAGTACCTCCAACAGCTTTACCAACTGAAAATCCTTTCTTGTGCACTCCAAGTGGTTGTACGTTTGTACTTCTACACTTGGGGCATTTTATTTTATTGCGGTTTTTAAGTTGATGTTTCTGAATCTTAAGTTGGTTCTTTTGAAGTTTCAGCTCATTCTTTTGCATTTTTGCTTCACGTTTTTGCTCTTTGGTTGCTTGACGTTCAGCTTCTCTTGCTTTAGCTTGTTCTCTTATTTCCTCAAATTTTTGATCTCGTTCTTCTTTATCCTTAGCAATTTCTTCTGGTGTACGCGTGTCCTTAAATCGGGGTTGTGTCCCCATGACAAGCCAAATCGCTATGAAACAAATTCTTCCCAACCAAGGAATATTGAATGAACAAATATTAATTAGCCCAATGATGAATCCGGCGACTAGTCCAGTCGCAAAACCACCAGAAGGATCACCTTTCCAAAATTGTGGTTCTTTCTTATTGCTTTCAGTATCCAAAGTTTAACCTCACAATCCCTAATTCTCTTTGATAGTTCCGTCTGGATAAATGCGTAGACTATATTGAGTACCAGTCATAGTACCATCGTCAGCAGTTCCTTTAACAAAATAATAGCCATCATTAATGGCTTTACCAGTTGTACCATCAATCATACAGTTCCAATGTATTTTCCCGTTTTGATCACCATATTTTGCTTTTGCGGCTGCAATAGCTTGGTCAGGTGAGTTAATAATGTTAGTAGTCGAACTAATAGAAGATGATTGATTAGGCTGAACTCTTGGAACGGTTACTGAAGAACCACCAGATAGCTGAATAGAAGGTATTTTTACATCGGACATACTAAATGAGCTTGCCTGACTTTTAGTAGTTGTATTCTCTGAATTATCGTTTCCGTCTACATCTACCGAATCTTCGTCCGCTTCGTTATCATCAAGTGAATCATCATCTTCTGTTAAATCATTGGCCGATTCTTTAGCGAGGCTTGATGATTCAGCTTTATCTCGACTTGTAGTGGTCTTATGTGATTGATTAGAACAACCAGAAAGTAGCAACAAGGCTAATATAGCGGTAGTTCCAATCTGCAAATAAGTTTTTTTCAAACTAAACTCCCCCAAAATAAAAATTACAGCTTTTAACGACATCGGTTATTGGTCATAAAAGTTAGTCATCCTTTTTAACAAAATTCTCTTTAACCCAATTGATAATTTCTTTTCGTTCTTCCTCTGTTGCTTCTGGGTCAATATTCAAATGAACTGTTTTGAAATCAGAGAAGGTTTTATTTGTATTTTCCATTTATATTCACATCCTTTTCTCTTGAGCAAGCCGTTATTTACGATATTTCTTTGGTGTGAACTTCTTTTTAGCTTTTCGCTTGTTCATTTTCATAGCAGTTTGAATAGCAACCAATAATCGGTCTTTTTCACTTTCGGTGAGGGGAGTTTTATAAAGTTCTTGCATAATCTTTTGAGCTTGATTATGTATATTAGCTTTTTCTTTATCAGTTAATTCAAAATATTGCTTAGACTGGATCATAACTATCCTTTCTTAGTTTTTACGATACTTTTTAGGCGTAAACTTCTTTTTAGCTAGCAATTTAGATGTCCGTGCCACTTTTTCAAAAGAAACTTGCAATAATCTAACTTCTTCTTCGTCATTTTTATTAATATTAGGATCATCTAGTAGATTTTTAACAATCTTTTGAACATCACGCTCATCTTTACGCGTAAGTTGTGGAGTAGGGGTGTAACCAAGTAAATAATCAGTAGTGATATTAAAGAAATTAGCGAGCTTTAATATGTATGTAGTAGCAGGGGAAGTTTTTCCTTTTTCCCAGTTAGCAATAGTAGAGCGTGAAACTCCTACTGCTTTTCCAAGCTCTACTTGTGATAACTTTTTCTCTTTTCGTACTGCCCTTATATTATTTCCTAATGACATAGACGCTTACTCCAAATTAATAATTCAATATAACTTCTTTAACAATATTTTCATCGCGCGACGGAATATCGTTTTGACGCATAAACTCAAGATAATTCACTGAGTGTGGATCATCGCCAGTGACGTCAATGTAGTTAGAGAAAAGGTATTTAATCATAAATTTGTTAGCACCGTATTCCATTTTCATCTTCATAGAAATTGTTACATCATAAAGTTCCTTTTCGTCACGTTGTTTAGCAAGATGACCTAACTCATGAATTAAAACTGTCTTTTGCTGAGTTTCAGTTAATTTAGTATCTATGTATATAATTGCTTTGCCTTCTAAAATAGGTGGAAAAGCAATGCGTCCCGGGCAATCGAGACTTCCATACATTACTACGGCATTCAATTCTTCGAGAAGTTCTTTCAACTTATTATCCATAAAACAGGGCGACCTTTTACTCTTTATTTCTGAGATAACTTTCTAGTAAATCTTTCATTACTTTCTTATCGTGTTCAGTAACAGGTTGACCTTCGAATGACATAATTGTTCCAAGAGCTTCATCAACAGTCGCATTATGTACTTGATCTGCTTTAGATTCGTTTCCAGTAAGGTAATCTGTTGTAGTGTTATATAAATTCGAAAGCTTTTTAAGCATTTCAAAGTCGGGTTCTGTTCTGCCATATTCCCAATTAGCATATGTTTGCATACTTGATAAGCCAATAGCTTTTGCTACGTATGTTTTACTCCAGCCTCTTTGTTCACGAAGTTGTGTTAATTTTTCGCTAAATTCACTCATTGCTTTTTCCTTCTTTAGCTAAGTTATTAGCTATATAATACAATAGTTACACAAAAATATAACAAAAATCGCTAAAAAAGCTAAAAAATAGTTGACTTAGCTAAAATAGCGATGTAATATAATAACCGTAAGTTAAACGAAATAGCTAAAAGGAAGTGAGAAAATGACATCCATTCTTAGGGATGATGCTTACAAGCGGTTAAAACAAGAAATTGATAATCGCGGAATTAAAACCAAATTTATTGCTAAAGAGATTGGTGTTAATCCGAGTTATTTAGGGCAAGTCCTAAATGGTAGTAGAAAATTATCCACAGATGTTGCTATAAAAGCTAGTCAGGTTTTGCAACTACCATTAACTATTTTTTTAAATAAAAGTTAGCTATTTTAGCTAATTAACTTTATACAAATATCAAGTAGCAATTATTGATGACGAGCTTTAGGAGGTGCGAGGAACGAAAGAAAAAATAGTTATGCCAATTTTTGTAAAAACATTTTTGGGCAAACGGATTATTGTTGCACAGTGTGAAAGTTATTATCCTAGCTTTTCAATGCGAAAAGAAAACGCTGACCGTATTAAAACAGTCAGCGGATTTTCAAAGCGAAAGAAGCTTTTTACTCATTATCAAGGTAAGGATTTTCAAATTATGGAAACCTCAGAGAGGAAGTCCGGTTTTTTGCTTGATGATTCCAGTCAGAACAGCGCTAGCGACATTTTTAAGCACACCAATAGAAACTGATTTCAAAGTGCTTGTTGCTTTCTTAGTTTGTTTCCAGACTTCATCATCACGAATTGAATCGAGCAATTCGTGACCCTTCCAGGTAATATCAAAAACAATCAATGAGAATCCCGAAACGTATTTTTCGTAATTTGCGTTTATATATCCTCCATCGAGTAGTTGTAAAAATGTGTATGTTATATCGTCTTCTGAATATTGATCATTAACAAGTTTAGGAAGAATTTGAGAAAGCTGTACGCCTTGTAACATTCCAATACCTTGAGCTTCTAATGAAAGTAAAACATAACGAACACAATCGTGCTTGAGTTTCATAATATTCACCTCCTTTCATAGGAGATGAACTAAGTATAGCAAAAGAGAGGAGGTTATCTCATGGAGCAATCGTCAATAATCGTGACGGATAAACAGACGTTGCAAAGGATGATTGAAGAAGCTGTAACAGAAGCGGTCAAGCCATTCAAACAACAGCAAGAGCAATTATCTGACAATGACACAATTCCTATGTCCGATTTAATCAAAAGTCGTAAGTATGGTAGTCGTAATACGATTATGAAACTAAAAGATGAAATCATTAGTGATGATGATGTCTATCAAACGGAAACAGAAGGCGAAATTTTCATTAAACGAGGACGTAGGTATTACTTTTATATCAAGCGTTTTGATAATTGGTTTATGAAACGAAAGAGAATACATGAAGAAGAGTTGAAAATTGATCCACGCTCGAAAGGAGTGATGTGATGTTAGGTTTAGCAATTCCTTGGGTGGTAATTATGGTTTGCTTCTTAATTGGAGCAATCATCAACGTCATTGAAGGCGAAAAGTTAAATGTATTGAAACCAAAGTATCGGAAGAAACATTGAGGAGGTAGGTACTTATGAGTACGAAGAAACTAAATAAGTTTGTTGATTTATCAAAGAAGTTAGTTAACTTCAAGGATTATTCAGTTGAGGAACAAGAAGAGTTTGTTAGCAATGCGATTGCAATTTATCGCAATAACAACTTAGGGAGTTCAGCAATTACTACTCAAGTTGCTAGATTCTTCTTGTTTCTAGTTGATCCAAGAATGGAGGTTACAGCATGAAAGACGGAATGGAACGAATTAACCAGCTGCTTGATGAGTATGATTTCCCATTAAATGCCATACAAATGGTACGGGAACGCTTAGGTGATTGGTTTATCAGTGGTGGCAAGCCGACTGATGGCTATGTTTGGCAACAAGCACGTTATCTTGAAAATTTAATTCGCTATGGACTAGCTGAACGAAAGGCGGTGATTGAATGAATGAACCAGCTTTGATTTGCACAGGCTTAACTGCTGCAATGTTAATCTCATTGTTTTGCGGGTCTGGATTGTTCCTTGTCTTTGGATTTGTTCTTTTCTGGCAAATCTTGGGGGCATTAGGTGACCCAGATAACCCAAACAAAAAAGCCACCGGATCTGACACATCCGATGGCGATAAGTAAAACCTATAGATAAATAGAATTTGGAGTAATTATATCATGAAAAATCAACTTCTTAAAGCAATAGCAGAAATGCCAAGCTCTGCTGCTTACTACATGGGGCAACGTGACGGCTATGCTTGCAAGATTAGAGATGTGTTGACAGCCATTCCAGTTGAAAGCGTGCGGGCTAACGATTCCGTTCTAAAAGAACTCTATTGGTGGCTTGATATGTATAACGACAGTTTTGCTCGTGAAATGGGGTGGGTGTAATGAACCTATCTGAAATCTTTGCTGTGAACGTAAAGACACGACTAACCGCTGTTAATTTATCAAAAAAAGATTTAGCAGCTAAGACCGCTGTTTCAAGAAACACTATTAATCACTTAACTAGTGGCAAAGCCAAAATGATTCGTTTTGAAAGCATAGAAGAAATTGCAAATGCGATTAAATGTGAGCCACAACAACTATTCGACGAGGAAACAAATTGGGCAATTTTTAAGTGGGCTAATAAGTATCAGGGGGTAAATAAAAATGACTAATCAAGTAGCAAACGCACAACAAATAACGGTAAAGCAGTTCGTCAATATGAATTCAACTAAGAAGCGCTTTGAAGATGTGCTTGGTAAACGGGCGCCACAATTTATGTCAAGCCTGATTAGCATTGTAAATTCCGATCAGAATTTACAACGTGTTGAAGCAGCAAGTGTAATTAATTCCGCATTAGTAGCAGCTGCGTTAGATTTACCAATTAATCCCAACTTTGGGTATATGTATATCGTTCCTTATAACGGACAGGCACAACCGCAAATGGGTTACAAGGGATATATTCAGCTGGCTCAACGTTCAGGACAGTATCGCAAGATCACAGTAGCTGAACTATATGAAGATGAATTCATTAGTTGGGATCCGTTAATGGAAGAACTTAAGTACGAAGCACATCGAGAAAAAGAACGAGATGAAAAAGAACAACCAGTTGGATATTTTGGTCATTTTGAATTACTAAATGGTTTTCAAAAGACAGTCTACTGGACACGGCAACAAGTTGATAATCGCCGGAAACGCTTCTCACAAGCAGGTGGTAAGAATAGTGATAAGCCGAAAGGCGTTTGGGCTAAAAACTATAATGCTATGGCACTAAAAACAGTCATTAAGGACTTACTTACTAAATGGGGACCGATGACTGTTGATATGCAAACAGCTTATGGTGCAGATGAAGAAGAATATAACGAAAATCCTCGTGATGTAACACCTGTTCAAGATACAGCTTCTGCTCAAAGTGAAGAAGGCTATCAGACACAAGATATTCTGAATAGCTTTGATCAGGCCGAAAAAGAAAAGGCTACTGAAGAAAAGAAACAAACTAAGAAACCTGCTAAAGCAACAAAGAAAAATACTTCAAAGGGGGATCAAGTAAATGGTACTAGTGAAAGTCAAGAGGAACTCTTCCCAGACGGAACCATTACCCCTCACGCAAAGTAATTATTATGACCATGATACTGATTTTCAGTATATGAGTAAATCTGTGTTTCAAGGATTTGAGGAATGCGAGGCTGAAGAGCTAGCTGAATTAAAAGGTGAATGGGATCCTGATGATTATAAGAAGAAATCAGGCCAACCTGATCCTCTAATTTTCGGAAACTTTATCCATAGTTATTTTCAAGGTGAAGAAGCGCATGAAGAGTTTTTGAAAGAAACAAAAGTAAAAAAAGAAGTATTCAAATACGGCAACCCTGAAAAGGGAGCTAAAAAAGCATATGACAAAAATGGTGAAGCTTATTCCTTAATTAATAAGATGAAGTTAAATAAGTACTTTAATCGTGCCTATAAACCACGTGATCCAAAGAACAAGGAAGTTATAGTAACTGGTGAAATTGGTGGGTATCTATGGAAAGGCAAAATCGACAGTTTAAATCTTGAAGAACAGTATTTCTGTGATCTTAAAACTACTAAAGATATTCATGCTGTTAATTGGATTAAAAAAGGTGACAGAAACATTAAAACTAACTTTGTAGAAGCGTATGGCTACTACATGCAAATGGCAATCTATCAGGAACTTATTCGGCAGACGTTTGATATTACCTGCTTGCCGTTGATGTTTGTTGTCAGCAAGCAACAGCCAATTCCTGAAGTATGTAATTTGAAGTTTGATCAATACGATCCTCAACACCCGGACGTTAAGTATTTGATGGACGATGCGTTAGAGACCGCGAAGAAATTACAACCACATTTTTGGAAAGTGATGATGGGCGAAGAAAAGCCTAGACGATGTGGTAAGTGTGCCTACTGTCGTTACACAAATAACAGTCCTGAATTTATTTTGCCAACACAAATCGAGGTATAAAAACATGGCACGAGTTAAGAAGATTAAGATTAAAGGCTTCACGATCATTGACAATGACATAATCAATGATCCAAGAATGCATCTTAAAGCCTTAGGCCTCTTTGCGTATATGTGGAGTAAGCCAGATGATTGGCAATTTTACATCAGTGAGATTGCTACACATTTTAAAGATGGTGAATCAGCTGTAAGCAGTGCAATGAAAGAGTTAATGGAACTTGGCTATTTGAAGCGAACTCAAAATCGAAAAGACGGTAAATTTTCAACGTATGATTATGTTCTCCAAGAAATACCGAAACCAGAAAATCACAGTTCGGTACCGAAAGGCGATTTACCGAAACCAGAAAAACCGAAATCGGAAAAACCGATTCCGGAAAATCAAGGACTACTAATCACTGATAACACTAATACTGATTTAAATAATACTAATAAGCTGTTAGCTGATGCACAGCATTCCTTCCAGGAAATCACCACCCTTTGGCAAAATAATTGGGGATTTCCTAATGGGATTGCTCAACAAGATTTAACTGAGTGGAGTAAGGAATTTGGTAATGACCTTGTTTATTACTGTGTTGAGTTTGCTTTGAGACACAATGTAACAGCGAGAGGTGCAGACCCCTACCTTAACAGGAAGCTCAGCGACTATCGAAAACAAGGAATTAAGACCGTACAAGCTGCTATTGAGTCTGATCAACGTCACGAGCAACAAATGAGCCGTGAATATCAGCAAAAGAACAATTCAGCCCCTAGAAAGCCAAAGAAACGAATATACGATTAGAGGTGATCTCAATGGCTCTTACTAAAGCACAATGGGACATCGATCCTAAGTTGTTTGAAAAAGCTGGTGTAAATATCCATGATTCAAAGCTTAAAGAGAAAATGGAGCAACGTGCTAAGCAAATGCACAACAAGTTTAATCGTGAATTACAAAGAAATAAGACTAAAGCCGTGTGGAATAAATCCTTGTGGTCTTCTGGAGAGATTGTTTTTAGTTTTAAGGATTGGAAGCCAGATGAACGTGAGAACCCACAGCAAGCCCGATTTCTAGGTAGAAAGGCACTCAATCTATCCAAAGAAATGATTAACGGCCACTTAAATGTTGTTATGAGTGGAGATGCTGGAGTAGGTAAGACCTCATTAGCATTAGCCATGCTTAATTTGCTACGTCATAACGGTAAACAAGTTCTATTTGTCTCAACCGTTGCTTTGAGCGAGTTAGTTAGTCAGCAATACGAGTACAAGGATAGAAAAGAACGATTGCAAAGCCTTAAACGGGCAATGGATACATGTGATGTTCTGCTTCTTGATGATCTTGGAGCAGATGGAGGAAGTATCGAAAAGGTTTCGGGTGATGGATATATTGGCGCTCGTAAGGACGTACAGGCGCTTTTATTCAGTGTTGCCAATAATCGATACGAAGGTACAGAAAAAGAGCGTAAACGGGCTAATGAGAAGAATATCAAGCTAATTAAGCCTGTTCACCAGACAATCATTACAACAAACAATACAACCGATGAATTAATACGAATTTATGGAGAGCGAACGATTAGCCGTTTAGTTACTCGTGACCCTAATCATCGCTTGCCATTTAACGAAATGGACGATATGCGAATAAAAGAAGGTATTTAATATGAGAACAATATGCCCTGCTTGCAATGGGAAAGGTACGTATTTAAGCCATAAATGCTGTGTATGTGGTGGAAAGGGAATCTATCACATTAGCAAAGAGTTAATTATGATGATGTATCACAACGGAGATTTGAAGGGGAAAATAGCATGAACGCAAATAGTTATATAACAACTGATGAATTAATTTACACGATTAATCATAGCAAAGAGATTGATCGCGGCGATGAGATGGGTCCATTTGCCGTTAAACGGGACAAGTATGTTTATGTTTACCGCACATGGCAAGATGCACGAGACGAAGAAGAACGTAAGCCGATGTGGCAGATGATGATTCCTGTTAACATCGAAAGCTTATCAGAATTATACGAACGAGAAGACCTAGATGCTGATGATTTAGAAAGCAAAGGCTTCTGGCCTCTAATTGAACTTATCAGCAAGTATGCACATACACCATTAGTTTTTCGAGGCACAGTGCTAAGCGAAGATGACAAAGAAGAACTGAGGCACCGACTAATGGGCTATTTCAAAGATCATAGTTTCGGTGAGGATTACCGTAACGGACGTTTAGACGCAATGTACGGTGTCATGTGCCAGCTTGGCATGGAAGATGATTACGACGCAGCTAAAGGCTCGTATAAAGCTATGAAGATCAAGGCGGTGAATGAATGATGACAGAAGAATTAGTAATCATGCGTGATCGGCAGGCGGTGACAACCAGCTTGCAAGTAGCAAAGAATTTTGGAAAAGAACATAAGCATGTTTTAGAGAGTATTAAGAATTTGGCAGCCGAAAATTCGGCCACGAAAAATATGTTCGTAGCGGGAACTTATGTGAATCGCGGTAAAGAATATCCGATGTTTTACATGAATCGCGACGGTTTCTCTCTTTTGGCGATGGGCTTCACTGGAAAGAAAGCTCTCCAGTTCAAACTGAAATACATTGATGCTTTCAACCGGATGGAAAAGCAACTTCAACAACAAAAACCACTTTCTTTGCCTGAACAAATTCAATTGATCGCTAAAGGCTATGATGGCCTTTCAAAAGACGTTGAGGATATTAAGAATCGTATGGGCTTACCTGGTAACATGGCTCTTACATTCTCTAAGAAGAGAAACGCAAAGATTATCAATGTTCTAGGCGGTAAGAAATCCAACGCATATCGTGACAAGAACGTTCGAGCTAAGACCTATCGTGCATTGTTCAGCTCGTATCGTGAGACGTTCGATCAAGACCGATACAACGACTTGCCGATGAAAGACTTTGATAAGGCTGTTGATTTTGTCAACAACTGGTATCCGCCGTTTGAATTGCAACAAGAAATTCGGCGAGCTAATGCACAGCTAGCAATTGTTTAGGAGGTCAAAGATGATGATTAAGCGCACTCGTAAGCGCCAGATTGCTAAGGCCAAGCACATGATGGCTTGGCACGATCACACCAGTTACGAGTGGTCACAGTGGTGGCACAGTAAAGCTAAAAAGCCTAAGAGGTGCGAGTGATGAAGCAATTACCGTTATGTGTGGGGATTGTCTGTGTAACGGCAATTATTATCACAATGATTATCTGCAAGGTTAGCCTTGAAACAATATTTAGTCTGATTATTGGATTGATGATTATTGCTTTCGTAGTTGCCAACTTAATTGATTTATGAGGAATTTGAAGAAATGAATGAATTTGGTGAAACCATTGTCCTAAAAGTTAATAAAGATAAATGCTTAGCTGGCTTTTATGCTCTGGGTTTTGAACCTAAAGAGATTATGGGAGTTCTATATCAAGCGATTACCGTGTTATGTAAGGAACGGGGAGTAGATCCGGCAGTTCAATTAATGCAGTTTATGATGGCAGCAGAGGAGAGAAAGAGTAATGGAAGAGAGAGTTTTTGAAGACGAACACGGTAGAAAATTAATTGTGCGGGTGAATAGGTCTAATATTCAAATCCATACAGAAAGAAAAGATCTTCTAGATTATCGGTTCTATTTAGATAACATTGATTTACTTAAATTCTTAAAGGAACAAGCAGAAAAAGTCTGGAAGACATTTACTCCCAAAGAAGCTAATTCTTTTGGGGCAGATTATTGGGAATTTTATGATAAAAATACTGATAACAACGGATATTTAGAAGTTAGTAAAGAAGCTCTTGTGTTTCAAAGTCCCAGCGATGAAACAACTTTGCTATATCAATTTAACAAACTAAAGATGGAAAGCTTTATCTACGATATGGAAAGCTGGTTTATGCTATGAAAATTCTTGATGTTTGCTGTGGACGTCCATTAAACGAGGAGGAAGAATAATGACGCTAGATTATCAAGATCATCACTGTAAGATGTGTGGAAAGTATGACAAATTAGCCTGGGTAAATGGCGGATATTGCGATGATTGCTTTAAACTTCGCAACTTAGCGAAAATTAGAGAAAGCATTGAAGAAGGGGAACCGGATACTTTTAGCAGTGATTATGTAGTTTGCCCATATTGTGGGGATGCTATTAGTGACGAGGATTTAATTGATCTTCCTGAATGTTATGAGGACGGGCAGCACGAGATTACTTGTGATGAGTGTGGCAGAGAGTTTGAAGTTATAACATATGTTAGTTATAGCTGGAAGACAAGTAGAAAGAATATCAAATAAAAACTCAAGTGAACGAGGAGGAAGATTAATGAAGAGTGCAAGTGAATTGTATGCCAGCTTGACTAAAGAACATACGGAATTAACTAAGAAGATAATCAAAATTGAAAAGTTTATGAAAACAGATGATTATGCGGGCCTTGAAGCCAAGGAAAAACGATTACTAATTATTCAGCAAAATATAATGTTTGCTTATGCTGATGTCCTGCTTCAACGCATTGATGAGATTAAGGAGCGTTTGTAATGCACTTTTATCTAGTCGATGATGACAATTCGTCTAAAGTCATTGTTGCTCATTCAAAGGATGAAGCTTGGCATGTTGCTTCTAAGCGTGATTTTGGAGATTCTGTTGATCCAGAAGCATTCTATGAAATTACTATGTTGGCGCCAAATCACTATAAGAAGGCGCAAATTATTGTGGAAGAAAGGTGATTATCTAATGCTACACACATACAGAAAGACAGCAACCATTCAAGCTGAACAGTTTGATGGGTCAAAAGAACAGGTAAAGAGGTATCCAATTATTGTTCTTGGAACGCTTCAGGACGGTTGTGTATATACTGGGTGTCCTTGTGTTTTGAAGACAAAAGAGGGCGGAATGAACCTAAAGAAAGGTGACTACATCGCTACTGGCATAGATGGAGAGCACTGGGCTATTGATCAAGATATATTTGAACGAACTTACGAGAGGGTAGATTAGTGAAACTTACCTTTGAAATTGAACCTGTAGAACAAGCACGGCCTAGAGCAACTCGAATGGGTAAGGGAATACGCTTGTATGATCCAAAGAAAGTGTCGGTATACAAAAAACAATTGGCGATGATGTGCCAATTTCAATACAAAAAAGAGCCTTTAACAGGCCCGCTAATTGTTAGTCTTAAATTTTACCGACACATTCAATCAAGCATATCGAAAAAAGAACGCGAATTGCGGATCGCAGGAGCGCACAGGCCCATTGTTAAACTAGATACAGACAATTATTAAATCTACTTTAGATGGCTTAAACGGCCTGCTATGGGAAGATGACAACCAGATTGTAAAGATAGTTGCTGAAAAGTATTACAGTGACCATCCTAGGGTAGAAATCGAGGTAGAGGAGGTAAATGAAGATGGCAATACCTAAAAGACTATCTAAAGCAATGGATTCATTAACTGTTAATCATGAATGGGGTGGAGTTAATGAAATGCCAGAAGAGATCCTTGCTCCTGATGATTGGCGACTTCAAGAAATTATGAAGTTTCGTAAGGGTTTGAAGTTGCGAGAACCTAGAAGAATTAAAGAAGCTGAATGGCGAATTAAGCAATATTTTTATAAGCACAATATTAATAACCCTTTTGCACAAGCTTATATCTTGCGAAAAATTGGCACTAAACAGTCTACTATTCTAAAGATTACAGGGTTATCAAAACCTGAATACTATCGTCACGTAGGAGTGTTGTTTCGTAATACAGGCTATTACGGACAATTGAGAATTACAGATGTAGAAGCAGTCTTAAGGCAAGCAAAAATATCTGACATTTTGAAAGATGTAAATAACAAGATTAAAGAATAGAAGTGAATTTGGAGGGAAAAGATGGGAAGAGTAATACGTAATTTTGCGGGATATACAGTAATTGGATTTATCGGGCTTATAGTTGCTGGCATTGCATTGTTAGGTCTAGGCGGAGTGCTATACATGGTATTTAGTATTTGGTATGCTGTCTTTTCTTTCTTTGGATAGCATTAAAAAGCGTTAAATTGCGTTAAAAAGCGTAAAAAAAGACGCCCTCACTATGAGAACGCCTCCATAGATATAAATTTAAAGCATAACTATTATATCACAAGGGGAGCGTGCAAATAGTGGAACTATTAAAAGGGGATAATAAGAAAGCAACAATTGCGAACGTACAGAATTTCTTTTTAGACGAAGATAAATACCCAACCATTCGCCGCAGATCGGGGGATTGGGGCATTAAATCGCCACAGAATGATATTACAGGTATTCGAGGTTCAAGACATGGCAATGGTTCAGAAAAAAGCATGATTGAATATGCTGAATACACGTTGGCAAAACGAGCGGTTGACTATGCGATTGCAGGATGCAGCAGTAGTTACCGGCACCCTAGTCAACAGATTATCAAGTATAGATATATTCAAGGTTTATCTCTTTCAGTAATTAAAGAGCGAATTAACAAATTCGGCAATTCTACTTACTATCGAGCTGATGATTATGCTTGCTTAGAATTTGCGGATTGTTTAGAAGCGGTATGTGAACGGCTTAATGTTGATTCTGATATTATTCCTGACTTGCGAGCAAAAAACAGGAAGAAAACGGGACAAAAAGGGGATGAAAAGAGGATAAAAACGGGAATACAACGGGAGATATAACGTTATATTATGTTATCGTCGCAAAGTTAGTTAATAAAACTTTGCACGCTCCGTTTAAATATGTGCCTAAGCATGCCTGAAACTGCTATGCGTGTTTCCGATGTTTAACAATACTCACAATAGGGATCTCTTGTTAAGCGTAGGAAAGTGTGGAATCCGGTAACCAAGCCGACGCGATGGTGGCAGATGACCATAATCCACATTGAGACTATCATTAACTAACTTCAAAATAAATTTACGGTAACGATTAAATTTGGTTTGTGCGTTTTGGAAGATCTCCTTTAGATCATTAAATTTACATGCTACTCTGATAGTCTCGTAGCAACCGTGCTGTAATCAGCAGAAGAGTACGTAATCTAACTCAACGGCTAAAGGATTACCGTATGAATGGACAGCAATACCGTTACAGGAGTAGGCGGAAAACTACGACCGGGTGCGGTGATTGCGTGGTCCTGATTATACTTAGGCTTCAAGGCTGCATGGGTGCAAAGCCCTACTAAGTTTTTATATCATGATTATCAGAAGAAAGGAGGCAAATTTGGCAGCTCCTTCTTCACCCGTACATTGATAATTATGGTATATAGCAGTGCTTACGAGTCGCACTGCTTGCTGAGGTCCAAGCAAGATGGGCGCACAACCGGCCTTGTGTGGCAAAAGCGTGGTTCGAATCCACCTCTCAGCTTTATCACGGCAAATTTAACTATGATAGGAGATGAAAGCTCCTCTTTCGTAATTACATAGTACTTTTTTGTCAAAGCCGTGATGTAATACAGAGATGCAAAGAGTAACAAAATTCAAAAACGATTAGTGGATGCAAACATTTCTGTATTATGCTGACGTAGCTCAACGGTAGAGCGTCACCATAGTCTCCGTTTCGACGTGAAGATAGCAGTTCAAGTCTGTTCGTTAGCATTCAAGGCACACCTATTTTTGATTAAAGCAACATTCAACGAAAGGAGGAAGCACTACTTACTCGTGTTTCTTCCATTAGCCTTGATTGTCCGAAATGACGTTAAACTACACCTAATATTATTTCACTGAAGAGAGCATCTAAGCTCTCTTTTTTTGATAAAATAATAATGAAATAATATTAGGGAGATGATAAATTTGGCTTCAAAAACACAAATGGTAAAATTTGAAGTATATATGACATGTGATAGTGATGGCAATCCATTAAATATTGAGGAACTTTTAAAAGCAATAAATAAAATTAATGATCGTGATAAAAAAATCGTAACTCAATATGGAATACCGACACGATTAGATAAATTTCATGAAGTTATAGTTGATAGTGCAACTTTAAGAAAATTTTCAAATATGAAATTGTTGTATTTTCATATGTCAAAATTACGAGATGATCCTATAGCGGTTACTCGACAAGAGGTAGATGACTTGTCTGATCTAGATTTAGATGCAGATGAATATATTGCTGAGGACATAAATTGTTTGTTCGATACAGAAAATTGTATTTTATTCATTCAGAGAAATTTTCATAGTTTATCTGTTAGTGGAGTTGCATTTTATTTAAAAAAGATGTATGAACAATTGGAAAAAGCAAAAGAAGATTTCAATGACAATGACTTTGAAGAACTATCTCTAGAGTTTCAACCGGTGCCGGACAAAAAAGCGCTTAGAGGAATTCAAAAATCTGATAATATCAGAACTTTAGAGTTAACATTTGCAAATGCAAATGTTCAGAAATTTTCTACCGGAATAGCAAAATATTTAGGAGGATTCAAACAGCTATTTGATAGCCTCGGTGGCGCTCGAATAAGCATTAATTTATCTGCGGGGGCGCCAAAAAACAAGTCCTTAAAGGCTGGAGATATTCATGAACTAGCAAAAAATATAGCAAATGGTAAAAGCCTTTTTTCTTCAGCTATTATTAGAGGAAAAGAAGGAGATATGCCTATCGAAAAGTATGATCTTATTAATGGAAAATTATTTGTTACGCATAAATTTTCTTCAGTAAAATCAGAAAATGGTAAAACCAAGAAAATGCATTTGAGACCAGATTCTGTGGAAGATGTAATGAAAAACATTTATTTAGGTGAAGGCGAGGACAGGGAAAAATCACTACTTGAAGAAACGTTAAGAAATATAAATTAGAAAATTATTTTGGGGAGGGAAGACAATGGGAAAACTTTTTAAGATATTTCCTCCTTTGGTAGGGCTAGTATTGCTCTTATTAATGGTATGGCTTAATCTGAAGTATGGAATTACTTATAGTTCGCTAAGGGGCTTTTCAAAAATTTTAGATTCAACTGTTAATTTTTTATCGATAGTAATTGGATTTTATTCAGCATTTTATGGGATGATAATTTCTATGCAAAAGACAAAGTTCATAGCAGAATTATCTAAATCAAAGCATAGAAATGACCTTCCTAAATTATTAGTTAGCTCTTTGTGTAGTGCTTTCTTGTGTTTAATTTTAACTATAGTTATGCAATCACTAAGTGAGTATAAATTACAAATTACTACTGTTTTGTTTTATGCATGGTTTTTCTTAGTGGGATTATTTATAACATACGCATTTCAAACTTCTATGTTATCAATTACGATGATTTTTGAATCCGACCCACAGAAGAAGCAAAAGAAAAATTTGAAAATGTGAATAAAAAGTCAGCTTAACGGCTGGCTTTTTTGCTTAGAAAGGATGATTTTCGTTGTTTATGAAATTTATTGCTATGTTAATGGTTCCAGTTATGTTTATTGGAGCCCTATTAATTAAGCCGGCACTTATTGGCGTTGGCTTATTTGTTACATCTCTAATTGTCGAATTTTTAATTATTTACTTAGTGACCTATATGCTAGAAGATCATTTATAAAATATTAGGAGTGACTGCAATGTTTATTGAAAAAATGTCTTATACACCTGGAATGGTTGATGGATTACGCCAAATGGTAATGATTTATAGTGTACTGTTAAATTCTGCACGCAAGGAAGTAAAATCAGAGGTTGAAGCATATAAAATGGCAGATCATGTATTTACTGGCATCTTAAGTTCTAGTGAAAACAGCAAAGATAAATAATTTTAAGCCTGGTTATTATAACTGGGCTTTTTTATGTAATTGGATATAGTTATGAAGAGGTAAGGAGATTAAACATCTATGGAAGAACATGTAAAAAGATTAGTAGTTGAGAGAGATGAGCTTTCAGATAAGCTTAAAAAACTCTCAGAATTCATGAAGAGCGATGCTTTTAAGAAACTTAATGAAGATGACAAAATGATTTTGAAAATCCAAAAAGATTCTATGAAAACATACAAACGAGCTCTTAGTTTCCGTATCTATTGGGAAATCTAGCAATGTATCAAACCAAACGATTTGGATTAGTTGCTAGCAGGCAAGAGTATTTAATGTTATGTCGTGCTGAACGAACCAAGAAACGATTAGCAAATAAAAAGCCGACAGGGCAACGCTTGTCGGCTTTTAAAGTACACAAAAATAAATAGTTATCCCTCTAATTCACTTGACTTATGTACGATATAGTACTATTATAATAAGTGAAAGGAGGATAGGAATATGGCAAAACATAAAAAGAAAAAGGAAAAGCAGAACGACAAGGTTGAAGCTACAAAGTGGGCGGCAATAGCTGCATGGGCAGTGCCTGCTTATCCGATTGCAGAAACAATTAAAATAGTCGTCAAGCATTTCCTTAAATAAACAATAACAAAGGGTTGAGGTGAGAGCCTCGCCCGCTTTGCTATATTCTATTTTATCATGAGTAAACAAGAAAAGAAGTATCGTAAAAGTATTAAACTTGCTTTGATTACTGGTGTAGTGGCATGGGTTGTCTATGGGGCTGTACGCGTATGGCTAGGATAAACTTGAATACTCCGGATATTATGGATGCTAAAGAAGCGTCCATAATCTGGGGTCATGCTGAAAACTATGTAAGAAGAACTTACCAGCAGAACCCAGATAAATTTCCAAATGGTTCTATAAGAAAGTTTGGAAAGCAATGGATAGTTACTACCGAGGGAATGGAAGCAATCACTGGTACTAAGGATCCACGGAAACAGAATAACAATTAGTACGATGGCGCCATGTGGTATATATCTATCAACTAGCTTCTCTGTGAGTTAGGTGATAGAGCTATCAAGGAATGGGATAATTACAGACGAGGGAAGTAGTTTATAAAGGAAAACGTGCCAACGTGGTAAGATCCTGGTGCAACTCCGGGCGCCCTCATTACTAGCATCTGCAATTTGCAGGTGCTTTTTTTGTACTCAAATTTAGAAGGAGCAAGTCATGGAACTAAAAGAACTAACTGAAAAGACTTTGGTGTTATTTAATTCTAAGAATACAACTGAACTAATTAAGAAATTACCTAGTTATTGGAACAATAATGATATTAAAGCTAAATTTAAGGAATTAGTCAGTGATTTAAGCATTGACTGGCTCCAAAAGATTTTTCAGTATTATGAAGCAGATCGTAAAGATAAAAAGCAGGATTATACACCAACAACTTTAGCAAAATTAATGGCAAGTTTAGCATTACGTAATAGCGAAGATCATATCACTGATATGTGTGCCGGCAGTGGTGCGTTAACCATTCAATGCTGGAACTTAAACCATGATATTGAAGCTGAGTGTCTTGAATTTGATGAGAAAGTTATTCCGATCTTGCTATTTAATCTAGCAGTACGAAACATTAAAGCAACGGTTTATCAAATGGACGTATTACAGCAAGAAGTTACCAATAGTTGGCAAGTAGTTGCAGGGGATGAATTTGGAAAGGTGATTGAAAATGGCAACAACGATTAGTAATCCACCATATAATATGAAATGGCAGCACCCGTTCTTTGCTCAATCACAAGAAAGATTTATGCTAGGTGTCCCGCCTGAATCTAACGCAAACTATGCTTTTATCTTAACGGCGCTATCTAAGCAGGATAAAGCCGTTTTCTTATTGCCTAATGGTGTATTAACTACCAACAATAAAGAAGAACAGGCAATTAAAGCAAGTCTAATTGAGAAGAACTATTTAGAAGCGGTAATTAGTTTGCCTGATAAGATGTTTGAAAGTACGAGCATTCCAACCTCATTACTAATCTTTGATAAGAAAAAGCAAACGTCAAATATTTTAATGGTTAATGCTTCTTCATTGGCAACTGAGGAAATACGGGAACAACGAGGGCAAGTTGGTAGTAAATCACATACTAGCCGTGTTTACAAGAAAAAGGTAAATGTATTAAGTAGTGATGCGATTAAAAAGGTTATGTCGTTATTAAATAAACCAAGTGATGAGCAAGGATTATCTAAAGTAGTTTCGATTGAAACAATTAAGGAGCAAGATTATGTTTTAACACCTAATCGTTATATTGAAATGAAACAGGAAACTGTTCAGCATACATCAATGGAAAGACTAGTTAAACAGCTGAACCGAGTGTCTGCTGAAAAGGGCGCTGTTAAGTTAACTATCAATAAAAAGATGGCAAATGATCTTGGCTTAATGCCGTTGATTAAGTTACTGCAGGAAGGTGGCCAAACAAGTAAAGAATTGAATGAACAATTCAAAGATGATGGCCTTAATCTTAGCGATGAAAACATAGTCACTCTGACTAACAGCAAGACTTTCAAGATTGAGGTTAAAAAGTGGGATAAGCTACCAGCTATTGTTGTTATGTTTGCTCAGATGTGGAAGCAATTAATGATCACTTGCAATAACGAAGAGAACCGCTACTTAATGGAATTAAAGGATATTATGCTTGAACGATACTTTGAATAAATAGAAGTTATTAGAAAGGTGGTGTGGTGATATGCCATGAGTAAGATGGAAGAAGCTAAGGCTGATTACTTAGCTGGAATGAAGTATAAGGATATTGCCAAGAAGTACGATGTTTCTCTTAACACGGTTAAGTCGTGGAAAACAAGAAACAAGTGGCAGCGGAAGAATGCAACCAAGAAAAAAAGTGTGCACACAAAAGAAAAAAGTATGCACACAAAACCGGAGAAAGTTGCACCGGCATTACCGCCACCAGAATTACCAGATAGTGATGAGCTTAATGATAAGCAGAAAGCCTTTTGTCTGTACTATTTACAGCGATACAATGCGACTTGGGCTTATCAGAAAGCTTATGGTGGAAGTTATGAAAATGCTCTTGCACACGGCTCGAGAATGGTAGGAAATGGTAGGATAAAATCTTACCTTACCAAATTAAAGAAACAGCAATCGCAAGACCTATACGCGACCGCCAATGACATCTTGCTACGTTACTTAAATCAAGCGACTAGCAATGTTACCGATGTTCTATCATTCAGAACAGAAAAGCATTTGGCCTATTATAAGGTACGTGATAAAAATGGACCTTATGAAGACGCTGGAGGTAAGTTCAGGTATGAGCCTAAGATTGATCCAGAGACAGGCGAACAGGCTTATTACTATACGAATATTGTTGAGTTAAAAGATAGTAGCAAGATTGATACATCGAACATCAAGAGTATTCGAATTGATAAAGGTGAGCCGGTTGTTGAAATGGAAGATCGTCAGAAAGCAATGCAGATCTTACTTGATCGCTTGCCAGAACCAGAAGTTAACGATGAAAGCACCAACTCATTACTTGCTGCACTTAGCAATGGTATGAAGAAGATATGGAGTGATAAAGATGGGGATAAAGACAGTTAGATTTAAGTTTACCCCGTTTAGTCGGAAACAGCTTCAAGTGCTTAGCTGGTGGGCTAATGATGAATTAAAGGGTTATGAAGCTATTATTTGTGACGGTTCTGTTCGTGCTGGTAAAACAGTTGTCATGTCATTGTCATACGTGCTATGGTCCATGACCCAATTCAATGGTCAGCAGTTTGGAATGGCTGGTAAAACGATTGGTTCATTTAGGCGTAACGTGCTAAGACCATTAAGAAGTATGTTGGAAAGCGAAGGGTATGCTATTCGCGATTCACGTTCGGATAATATGCTAACGATCAGCAAGAATGGTCATACAAATTATTACTTTATCTTTGGTGGTAAAGATGAAGCATCACAGGACCTAGTTCAAGGTATTACTTTGGCTGGGTTCTTTTTTGATGAAGTTGCACTTATGCCGCAAAGTTTTGTTAATCAAGCCACAGCTCGTTGTTCGGTAACAGGTTCTAAGATGTGGTTTAACTGCAACCCCGAAGGACCCTACCATTGGTTCAAGCTAGAATGGATTGACCAAATGAAAGATAAGCGGGAATTACGACTTCATTTTATGATGCATGATAATCCGTCATTAGCGCAAGAAACCATTGATCGTTATAACCGAATGTATTCCGGTGTGTTCTACCAGCGTTATATCTTAGGATTATGGGTAATGTCAGAAGGGGTTATCTATGACAATTTTGATAGAGATACGATGGTAGTTAATGAATTACCTAATCACTTTGAAAAGTATTACGTCTCTTGTGACTACGGTACACAAAACCCTACAGTATTTTTGTTGTGGGGACGCAACCATGGTGTTTGGTACTTAGTCAAAGAATATTACTACTCAGGACGTGCTACTGCTCACCAAAAGACGGATGAGCAATATTGCCAGGAGCTTAAGAAGTTTCTTGGTAATATTCATGCAAAGATTATCATTGACCCGTCTGCTGCTTCTTTTATTGCTGTGTTACGGAATAATGGTTTCCGAGTACAAAAGGCAAAGAATGATGTGGTAGATGGTATCCGTGTTACTCAAACGGCGATGAACGAAGGCAAGATACTATTTAGCAACCAATGTCCTAATTTATTTAAAGAATTATCCAGCTATGTATGGGATGAAAAAGCAGCTGAACGTGGTGAAGATAAACCAGTGAAAGAACATGATCATGCTTGCGATGCTATGCGTTATTTCGTTTACATGGTTATCCATAAAGGCTTCACTGCAAAGATTACTAAACGTCCACATGTTCGTGGGTTATAGAAAGAGGGTGTTTATGTGGCTGTTGCAATTGATAGAGAATTACTTGGGGATGTTAACAAGCCAAACCTTGAAGCAATCAACTACGCTATTCGTAAGCTGAAAGAACGGCAAGGCAGGTTGGATAAACTTGCTGATTATTACAACGGAAATCAAGAAGTTAATAACCATCGCTTTGAGAATGCTAAAGTTAAGGCTTCTAACGTTATGATTAATCATGCTAAGTACATCACTGATATGAATGTTGGTTTTATGACTGGTAATCCGGTTAAATATACCGCCAAGAAAGGTAAGAATATTGATGATGTGTTAGAAGCACTAGAAAAGATTGATATTCATAAGCACGATATTGAGCTTGAAAAAGACTTATCTGTGTTTGGGTATGGCTATGAATTGCTTTATCTTAAAACGATTGAGCCAACTATTAGCATTGATGGGCTTGGCAATGAAAAGATTACTCCTAACACTGAATTACGAGTAGAAGCTGTTGATCCACGTGCCGCAATTGTTGTTACTGATGATACGGTTGAACATGAACCTTTATTTGGTGTGTTTGTCCAAGCAAAGAAGAATTTAAGTGGACAGATTAATGGTTATAGCGTCACAGTCTACATGCCAAAAAAGATTGTAGAATATCGCACTGAAGTAGGAATGGAAGTATCGACAGATGATCAAATCGTTGACGAGTACGATAACTTATTCAATGCAGTTCCATTAATTGAGTATCGAAATAATGAAGAACGACAGGGTGACTTTGAACAACTAATCTCGTTGATTGATGCTTATAACCTCCTCCAAACTGATCGAATTTCTGATAAAGAAGCTTTTGTTGATGCAATCCTTGTTACATTTGGCTTCGGATTAGAAGAGGATGAAGACAGTATTGAAGCGTTGAAGAATGGTGTTATTAATGCACCTTCTCGTGACGATGGGGCTGATGTTGAATGGTTAACTAAGACTTTCGATGAAACACAGGTTAACTTGCTTAGCCAATCAATTGAAAATGATATTCACAAGATTTCATACGTTCCGAATATGAACGATGAAAAGTTTATGGGAAACGTATCTGGTGAAGCAATGAAATTTAAGCTGTTTGGGCTTGAAAATCTTATTTCAATTAAGAAGCGTTACTTCTTCGATGGCTTGCACCGGCGATTAAAACTGATCCAAACCATCGTTAATATTAAAGGTGGCAATTCGGATGTTGATGGTTGTGATATATCGTTAACACCAAACATTCCCGTCAACTTGTCTGATGTAGTTAACAACATTAAGAATGCTGACGGTGTTCTTCCCCGTAAGCTTACTTATGGTTGGATTCCACAAGTTGGGGATGTTCAAGAAGTTATTGATGAAATGGCTCAACAAGATGCTGATAACATTAGAAAGAACCAACAAGCGTTACGACAGCAAGATCCAGACCGTTTAGAATTGGAGGATAGTCAAGATGATTCGAGTGAAGATCCAAAAGGAACCAACCAAGACGATAATCAAAGCAAGCGGACACGCTGAGTATGGTGTAAAAGGCTCTGATATCGTCTGTGCTTCGTTTTCTACCTTATTAACTCATACGGTTAATAACTGTACTAACGTGGCCGTAAATGATGAGAACGGAACTCTGACGGCTGTATTTGCAAATAGTGAACGCATTGAAAATAAAACTTTGCTAAATGCGTTTGAAAGCACAGTTAATCAGCTTGTGGAACAATACGGTCAATACATCACTGTTTTGTAGGTGAAAGCCTATGAAAGTTGATAAAAATAAATTCAACTATTGGCAATTGCGAGACTTGCAAGATGAACAAAAGAACCAGGATGAAGCAACCAAACGCCTAAAAGTTATTAATGTGGCATATCAGAAAGCACAAGCATATTTGAGCGATGAGGTCCAAAAGATTTATCGTCGCTATTTTTATGCTGACATTACTGCCGATGAAGTGGCAACGATCATGTCATCGCACATCTCCCCATCTGAGCTGGTAACCTTACAAGCGTTAGCAAGCAATATTGTCGATAAAGAAAGTAAGAAGGCTGTTGATAATTACTTAAATCAATTAGCCGCTAAGAGCAGAATTACCCGACTGGAAGAGTTACAAGTCAAAGCGTATATAGTTGCTAAAAATGTTGGAGACGTTGAATTGGATCAGAATATTAAATTGCATACTGATGTAATGAAAAGAACCTGGTCCGAAGTCGAAAAGCAAGGAGCAGTATATGACAAGGCAAAAGACTACAAGCTACCTAATAAAATAAAACCAGCCTTAGAATCCAAAGAAAACAAAATTGTTATCAAGAACCCTAAGACTGATAAGAAAGTTGCTACGGTATCAATGGAGCAAGACGTACTGAAGTCGAAAATTACTGAGATACCTAATCATTATGTGGAAGCAGCATTAAATTCCAGATGGGAAGGCAAAAACTTTTCATCACGTATTTGGGATAACACTGATAAGCTTGCTGAACGCTTGCAAGAATTACTTACGGCTAAAGAGTTAAGTGGAATGTCTGAACGAGAAATGATTAAGCAAATTGAAGATGAGTTTAATACAAGTCGTTTCAATGCTAGTCGATTAATCAGAACCGAAGCTAATTATTTTTACTCTAAGGTAAAGCTTGATAGCTGGAAGAAACGGGGAGTTAAGCAATATCAGTTAATTGCTGTTCTTGATAGTCGAACCAGTAAGATATGTCGAGCAATTAATAATAAAATTTTTAACGTATCTGATGCAGTTATTGGTAAGAATGTGCCACCTTTGCACCCGTTTTGTCGAACTGTACCTGTAATTTATCTAGGTAACAATAAATCTTGACCTAAGCACGTCATGAAACTACTTCAATAATTGAATACGTGTGTGGGCTTGTCGACACATATTTAGAAGTCACTGTGTAGAAATATGGAGTGGCTTTTTTCGTGCAGTCATAAATTCAAGTGTGCATGGGTAGAAAGGATTATATCTATGGAAAAAGTAAAGTTTTACAGTAATTTGCTAAAGCTGAACTTACAGAGGTTTGCAGATGAAGGACAAGATGGTGAAGGAGGTGCTGATGCAGGAAACGAAGCAGCAGATACTAACGATGATTCTGATGCGCAAGCTAAGCCTTTTATGACATTCCAAACCCAATCAGAGTTAGATTCTTATTTTGATAAGAAGTTAAACAAGGCATTAGGGACTGCTAAGGCTAATTGGGAAAAGGAACAAAGCGATAAGGCAAAGAAAGCTAAGGATCGCAAAAATATGACCGAAGAAGAACGGCGTGAGGATGACTTCAAGCAACGGGAAGAAGCTTTATCTGCTCGTGAAGCTGATGTTACTAAGCGTGAGAATCGGAGTAAGCTTGCTTCTCGTTTAGTTGATGACGGTTTGCCTACTGGGTTAGTTGATGTTTTTGATGATGTTCTAGCTAATGAAGACAATATGAACGAAACATATGAGCGGGTAAGCGGAGTATTTCGTAGCGCTGTTCATGATGCTGTTGAAACTCGGTTAGCACAAGGATCACGAACGCCTAAGAGTACGGATGATGATTTGACTCATAAATCGGCTGGTGAACTTTATGCCGAAAAGGCTAATAGTGCTAATAAATCTGAAAGTGATTTTTGGAAATAAGAAAGGAGAATGACAATTAATGTACACACGATTTCAAAACGGTAAGCAATTAAACTTCCTTGCTTCTGAGAAGTTCACTGCTTTCCCTGAAACAATTAACAAGGACAATTACAATGTCCAAACTGATGACTTAGGACGCAAGTATGTACCTGCTGGGACAGTATACCCAACAAATGATGCAAAGGCGGTTGGTATTACTGTTAACGATGTATATGTATCAGAAGACGGTTCTAATCAAATGGTAGCTGTTATGCGTGAAGGTTGGGTATTGAGTCAACGATTAACTCCAACTCCATCCACAGACGCAATTAAAGCAATGACAGCAATTCATTTTAAGGATTTAGACACGACTGCTGATACTGCCCCAACAGATCCAAAAGTAATTCAATAGTGAGGAGGAGATAATAGATGAATAAGCAAACACTTAAGCTAGATTTACAACGTTTTGCCACACCAATTCTTGATATGTTCGATCAGAATACGGTGCTTGATTATACTCGTAATCGTCAATATCCAGATATGTTAGGTGATACTTTATTTCCAGCAACTAAAGTTCCAACACTCGAAGTTGATATCTTAAAAGCTGGTAGTCGTGTCCCAACAATTGCTAGCTACTCGGCATTTGATGCCGAAGCTGAAATTGGTAGTCGTGAAGCAAGTAAGATGACTGCTGAATTAGCATACGTAAAGCGCAAGATGCAAATTACCGAAGAAATGCTAATCAAGTTACGTTATCCACGTAACAATGCCGAAGCTAACTACTTAAAGCAATATGTATTTAATGATATTGATGCAATGGTTCAAGCGGTGAAAGCACGTGGCGAAAAGATGACAATGGAAATGTTTGCTACTGGTAAGATTACTGATAAAGACAACGGCATTTCCATTGATTATCAAGTTCCAAAAGAGCATCAAACTACATTATCAAGTAATGCTACTTGGGATAGCGGTAGTGCCTCAATCATTGAGAATCTACAAGACTGGTCAGATAAGTTGGACATTACTCCAACGCGTGCATTGACCTCTAAGAAGGTATTACGGACATTAATGCGTAGTACTGAAATTAAAGAGGCAATCTTTGGTAAAGATACCGGTCGGGTTGTTGGTCAAGCTGATTTAGATCAGTTCATGGTTGCACAGGGACTTCCGGTTATTCGTGCATATGCTGGTAAGTATCGTGAGGAAGATGCTAAGGGTAAAGTTAAAACACAAACATACTTCCCAGAAGATCGGATCGTTCTCTTTAATGATGAAGTGCCAGGTGAAAAGATCTATGGCCCAACTCCAGAAGAAAATCGCTTAATCTCAACTAATGCACAAGTATCAGAAGTTGGTAATGTTATGGCTAAAATTTATGAATCCGGCGAAGACCCAATTGGAACTTGGGTATTAGCAGCGGCAACCATGCTTCCATCATTTGCTAGCGCTGATAATGTATACCAAGCTAAAGTCCTTTAATTAATTGGAGGTGCTGAATGTGGACCAAGTGGCCGAAATGGTTCCATCCGTAAGTGCTCGTTTAAAAGTTACGGATGATGAATTAATTAAGGAGCTAGTAGAAGAAGCAAATGCTCAGGTGCTAGATTATACGGGTCAAAAAGAATTAGTTGGTAACATGAGTGTGTATGTTAAAAAGTTGGCAGTCATTAACTACAACCGACTGGGACTTGAAGGCGAAACACAACGCTCAGAAGGTGGAGTAACTAATTATCTCGAGACTGGTATTCCAAAAGATATTCGACAAGGATTAAACCGCTATCGAATTGCTAAGGTGACGAAGCTATGAGATTAAAAGAAAGTGATCTTACAACCGTTTATCTAAAAGAACCAATGAATACTCAAGATGATGAAGGCTATAGCATTTCTGGCTGGGGTGATCCACAACCAATTAGGATGAATGTTCAATCAGCTGGTGGTACGGTTAATGCGCAAATTTACGGAAAAGATATTAAATATATCAAGACATGTAAGTATCAAGGTAATTTGATTTCAGAAGGGCACGGCGAAGGCTTTGGTATTTGCCTAAAAGTTCCGAGTTCGAGTGATCCTGATTATAAGATTACGGCTATTCAAGAGTTTTCTACTCATAAAAACGTTACTTTGGAACGTATCAAGAGGGATGAACAAAATGATTGAATGTGAGATTGTGGGGCTCAATGAGTTAAAAACTAAGCTACGAAAACTTCCTCAAGTTGTAGCGGATGCAACTGTTAACGGCCAAGAGACAGCAATTGAACAAGCTGAAGCCTATGCGGTCCAAGAGTTGCAATCTAGTATCAAATATTCTACTGGTGAACTTGCCCGTAGCTTTAAGCATGAAGTAAAAGTCGATGGGGATGAAATAGTTGGTCGTTGGTGGAATTCGTCAATGATTGCTATTTTCCGTGAGTTTGGTACTGGTAAGGTTGGTGAACAATCTAGCAAGCAGCTTCCACCTAATGTGGCAATTGTTTATCGCCAAACTCCCTGGTACATTCCAGCTGAGGAAGTTGATATTGACCTTACAAAAATCTATGGAATTCCAAAGGTTAAGATTAAGGACAAGTATTTTTATCGAACCAACGGCCAACCAGCAAGACAATTTATGACACCTGCTGCTAACAGAATAGCTAAGGAAGCACCTGGAATTATAAAGAAATCAGTTGACCAAGAGCTTCGTGATAAATTAGGTGGTTAAATGGAAATCTACAATGTTAAAGCACTGGTATATAAGACGTTGAAGTCTATTCCAGAATTAAAGATTGTCTCGCCGTCTTATCCTGATAAATTCACGGCATTTCCAATTGCTATCTATTCAACAACTCAGTCTTCTTATATACGTAATGCCTACCAAGAAGAGACTGATACAGAATGGAAGATAACAATTGATTTGTACAATGATAAAGGTTCTTTAACGCAAATAAAAAATAAGCTCATTGCTAAGTTTTCGGCAATGGGCTTTTCTAATAACATTGGTGATCAAGATTTGAATGGAATAACACGTGTTGTACTTGTCTTTACAGGAATTGTAGATAACACAAGTAAACGTGTATACCAGAAAGGATGAAATTATGAAAAATGTAAAATTATATAGTGACGCATTAAAGTTAGACCTACAACGCTTTGCTATCGATAGTTCAGAAGGTCTGGTTGGTACTGGTACCAAACTTGAACGTTCAGAAGATGGCTCTACATGGGAAGAAATTGCGGATATTAAGACCATCCCAGAATTAGGTGGGGATACTGAAAAGGTTGATGTTACTACTTTGGCTGATGACCGACGGAAGCAAGTTGAAGGGATCCAAAACGCCTCTAACGTTCAGTTCCAAGCCGTATATAAGGGTGCTAGTTTTGCTAAGGCCCTAAAACAAGCCGGTGACCGGAAACAATACCAATGGAAAGTTACTTACCCAGATGGAATGACTGCAACGATGCGTGGCTCATATAACATTAAGTTTGCAGCGGTTGCAGTTAACGGGGCCTTAGGTTACACCATCACAATTACTGTATCTGATGGGCCACACTTCACTGCTGCACCAGGTAGTGAAACGCCAAAGGGCTAGTTTATTAATAAACGTGGGTTCGATTTCCGCGTTTATCTTTAGTGACAAATAAAAATTAAAGGAGAATTTATTCATATGACAACTACTGTTAAGAAAGCAACAAAGACAATGCAATTAGGTGATTTGGAACTTGACTTAAAGCTCGGCGGTCGTGAGGTATTTAAGATTGAACGCCGACTCGGTAAGTCTATGTTGTCCTTGTTTATGGACTCTCAAGGTGGAAACAAGCTACCTCCAGTTAATGAAATTCTGATTGTCTTACAAGGCGCTAATCAAAATCATGGCGTAACTGATAAACGTGTATTGAATGCCTTTGAAAAGTACTTAGATGATGGTAATACCACGATGGATCTCTTCAATGCATTGATGGAACTATTTGAAGCGTCTGGTTTTTTCGGCAAAAAGAAGAAATCATCGAAGACCAATTCGGAATCGGACGAAGTGACATTAGATCCAGTGGAAGCGGGACAAGATCAGTTGCTGTAGACGAAAAGAATTACGATACAGTATCAGATTTATTCAAAGATCTTTACCCAATCGCTGTTGAATCAGGAATAGACGCTGATCATTTCTGGGATTTAGACTTTGCGGAAATCATGACGCAGATTGCCGCTAACAGGAAGCGAGAATTAAATGATTTACGTGCCAAAGCATACATGGATCACCGTTTAAGTGAGTTGGTAGCATTTGCGATTAATGATCCTGCTAAGATGCCTAAGTTAGAAGAAGCTTATCCGTTTGTTAAGGATGATATGAATCAGATAGAGCAACCACCTGAAGAAGAGCCCGATTGGAAGAGAGATCAAGCTATTCTTATGCAACAAGCTCAACGAATTAGACAATTTAATAAAGATAAAGGAGGAGGTGAATAGTAATGGACTTGGAAGAACTTGAGTTAAGGTTTAGAGCTAATTATGGGGATGTACTCCAAAAAATGGATGAGTTGACTAGTCTCATCGGCCAAAAAACTAACGATATGCAAGTCAAAATCCAAAGCAACTTGGACCGTATTCAACAGAACATGAACGACAATGCTTCTAAAGCAAATGAGAAAGCCAAAGAAGAAGTTCGTCAACGTGAAGAAGCTGAAAATTCTAAGCAAAAATCTATTGAGCGTACAGCTAGCGTTCAAGATGATGCAACTAATAGGATTATCGAAGGAAACAAGGCGCAAGCTGAAAGTTCCAAAGAAGCTGTTAATCAGTCAGAAAAAAGCTTGGATAGTTTGACTGCTCGTTTACAGGAAGCAGCTAACATGCAACAACGAATTGCCCAACAAACTAAGGTAGCTCGTGAAACTGTTGGTGATATTCCGGTTAAACAAGTTCAACAAGAAGTACGTCCTAAAGAAAAGCCTAGACCAAGAATAGAAAACTCAAGCTTCGATGACTACCAAGAAAAAAGAATTCAGAGCTATATGCCTAAAAGGCCGGTTGATTTAGGGATTGATGATGAAATTCAAGCGGAAGTTTCCCGAGCTAAAAAGGAAATTGATGGGCTTGTATCCCACATCAACGAAAAAATGCAACAGGCGCAATCAATGCAACGTAGAATAGCAACATTGATGGCTAGCAAAGATAATCTTGATATGAGCAAACAAGGCAGTCAGGTTAGAGCAATGCGACTTGATGACCAGATTGCTAATGCACAAGTCAAGATGGAACGTTATCAGAATCAAGCCAAAGCCCTTGCACAAGAAATGTCGCAAGAGCTTAATATTATTCCAAATTCACTCAAGCGTATTGAACGTGAGATGGATCAAACGGAAGCAAAGATTGAACGGATTAGGCGTACTATTGCGGAAACCAAAGCACAAGATGCTGTTCTTGGTAGATCATCTGGTAATAATAAGGGACTCAAAGAAGCCGAAACAGAGTATAAACGTCTTATAAATCGAAGCAATGAATTAGCTAAGGCTTATAGTTACGTTAGTTCTCGTGGAGATGAATTACGAAACGCATCTTCAAGAGTGAACACTACACTAGCTCAAGAAGGTAACACCGCATCAAATACAAGTTCAAGGCTTAATCGGTTACGAAATACTATTTCAAACGTCACCTCGTCATTTAGGCGCATGGGTGATAGTGGTAGTTCTTCAATGCGCAAGGCTGGTACAAGTGCTTCAATGCTAAGTGAGCGATTAAAAGGCGTAAAGATGGCAATGAGTATGTTAGCTAGTCAGTTAATCGTATTTACATTGTTGTATCAAGGAATCATGATGTTAGCTCAAGGTATGGGTTCAGCATTAATGACTAATAAGCAGTTTGCAAGCAGCTTTAACGCAATTAAGGTCAACTTGTTAACTGCTTTTTATCCAATTTATAGCTTTGTTTTGCCAGCTATTAACTCGTTGATGAATGCTCTTAAAAAAGCAACTGGTTGGCTTGCTCAGTTTACTTCTGCTTTAACTGGAATGAGCCTGTCTGGTGCTAGAAGTGGTGCTCAGGGCTTATATAGTCAAGTACGGGCGATGAACGATACTTCTAAGGCGGCAAGCAAAGCCAACGATGCAGTTAAGAAACAACAGCAAGAACAAGCGAAAGCAGTTCAACGTGCTAATCAACAAATTGCCGAAGCTAACCGTCAAGGTGCAGCGGCAGTAGCGGCTGAAAACGAAAAGATTAAAGCTGCTAACGAACAAGCTAAGAAAGCCTTTGAAGATACTAAAAAGGCAAACGAAGACCTCCAAGCTTCTTTGATGGGCTTTGATGAACTTAATGTTCTTGATAATAACAAGAATAACCAAGATAATGGCACCTTTGAAGCTCAACCACTAGAGAAATTTACTCCACAGCAAAAGCAAGATACACCAGTCTTTGATGATCCTGGTATTGATGATGGTGGAGCAGGTGATGAAGGCGATCCAGGCCTTGACTGGAATGTCCCGTTAGAAGCTTCTCAAAATGCAATTGATGCAGCTAATAAGGTTAAAAAGGTTTTAGGTGAAATCTTTGATCCAATGAAAAAAGCTTGGGACGAAAAAGGCCAAGCTGTTGTTGATGCTGCTAAGTATTCATGGAAAGAAATTAAACGTCTATTAGGTGATGTAGGTAATTCATTCTTACATGTCTGGGATAACGGTACCGGGCAAAAAGTAATGGAGAACTTATTGCAACTATTAGCGGATATGCTGAATATTATTGGCGACATTGCGAGGGCATTTGCCGAAGCATGGGAAGAAGGTGGACGAGGGACAAGATTTATTCAAACAATTTTTGACTCGTTGAATAACATTCTTGTTGCTATCCACCACATAGCTGAATCATTTCGTGAAGCATGGAATACTGGTGATCTTGGTAAAAGGATTTTTGCTAATCTCTTAGATTTGGCTACTAACCTAGTTAAATTTATTGGCGATATTGCTAAAGCCTTTGATGAAGCATGGCAACACGGCAATAACGGTACAAGATTATGGCAAGCTTGGCTTAATGCGCTTAATAATATCCTTAGAATTTTTAAAGATATGGTTGGGTCCATTGATGAAGCGTGGAATCGCTCAAAATTAGGTGTTTCAATCTGGAGCCATCTTATTGAAATTGTAACTGGTGTTGGTAACACAATTGGTAACTTAGCTAGTCAATTTGATAAAGCATGGCAACATGGTGGCGTTGGAACGTCAATCTTTAAGACGCTCTTAGGCATGGTCGATGATATGCTGGGTGCTCTTGGTGACATGGCAACTTATACTGCCAATTGGGCTAAGAAACTTGATTTCACACCATTACTCCAGTCAATTGATAACCTGTTAAAAGCTATTCGCCCAGTAACTAAGGATGTATGGGATGGTCTAGCTTGGGCTTACAAGAATGTTTTGCTTCCATTGGCTGGGTTTACGATCACGAAATTACTACCTGACTTCTTTGATCTATTAGCAGCATCACTTAAAGTCGTACATAGCGTGATTAAAGCAGCCGGTCCAGTATTCGAATGGTTTTTTGATGATTTTCTTAAACCGTTAGCCAAGATTACGGGATTTGCTATTGTCGGAGCATTAAAGCTGTTAACTGGTGCACTTGAATTACTGTCCGATTGGATTGATAAACATCAAACGGCAGTTAAAATAATGACTACCACTTTGCTTACGTTATTTAGCATTAAAGTAGCAGGAAAAACTATTTCTGGCATCAAAGACTTTATCGATACGCTTAAGATATTAACGATGCTTAAGTTTGACAAGTTAAAGGCTGGTGCCAAGTATGCTGACGATCTTTTAGGCACAGTAATTGAGTTTGGTAAACATCCAATAACTAAGATTCAGGAACTTGCCAAAGTTAGTTTTAATAATATTAAAACAGGCTGGAGCAATGCTACAAAGCTATGGGATGAAGTCAACAAGTCATGGCAAAACACCAATCTTGCTAAGACTGACTTTCTTAAATCGGCTAAGTCTTCTATTAAGTCTGGCGAACCAATGAAGCTTGGCCAAAAGCTAGGTATCGGTCTATCAACTGCCATGATTGCTGTAACTTCTGGAATTGATATTTATAAAGGTATCAAAGCAAAGAACAAAGAAACTAAGTTCAAGAGCTTCGGTTCAGGAATTGGTGGTGCCATTGGTGGTGGTATCGGCTTATTCTTTGGCGGACCATTAGGTGCTGCAATTGGACAACAAATAGGCTCATTTATCGGTAAATGGGGCGGTACTGGTGCTGCTAAGTTTAGCGATGGTTGGTCTAAGTATGGCAAAGGTAAAAAACCTAAAGACTGGGTTGAAGCGATTGGCTTTAAGTCCCATGAAATCTTAGATAACTTTACATCATGGGCTAAGTCTGTTGGTAAAGATATCAACATTAATATTACGAAGGGTCAAAAAGAAATCAAAAAAGCCAGCTCGAACATTGGAAAATGGTTAACTGGCTTCATTTCTGGGACCAAGAAGACACTGCAAAAGTGGGCTTTTGATATTGGAGCCAACTTCAATAAAGATGTTGAGAAGAGTAAGAAGCTTGCAATTGCAGGTAGCAATAAGCTTAAATCCTGGACTACTGGATTCGTTGCTGATGCCAAGAAAAATATTAAATCCTGGGCACAAAAGATTGGTTCAAATATCAATACGGATGTGGAAAAGGGTAAGAAATTTGCCAAGCAGGCTGGTAGTAAGATCAAGGACTGGACAACAGATTTCATTGGTAATGCCAAGAAGAAGGTTCATAGTTGGTCATCACAAATTGGCTCTAACATCAACGACAGTGTTGAAAATGGTCAATCAATGGCCAAAAATGCTGGTGAGAAACTCAAATCTTGGACAACAGACTTTAGAGAATCAGCTAGTGGTCTTGTACGCCAATGGGCTGAACGCCTAGGTGACCATATTAATAACGGCTCTGAATCTTCACGCTCAGGTTCTGTTAATGCTGGTAATAAATTATCTGAATGGACCAGAAGTTTCTTTAATGATGCCAATAGTAGCATTCATAATTGGGCTGGTAATTTAGGCGGTCACGTAGGTAATGGTATTAGTGGTGCCTATAACGCTGCTAAAAATGCTGGTGAGCGTTTAGGAAGTTGGGTTTCAAGTTTTAGAGACGGCACTTCAAGGACGTTAGGTTCTTGGGCTGGAGGACTAGGTAGCACTATTGGTAATGGTATTACTAGTGGTTTGCAAAGCATTAGGAATGCTATTAGTCGTGTTGTTGATGCAATGGTTAGACCTGTTCAAAAAGCAACCGATAAAATCCGCGAAGGAATTAACTGGGTATTAGGGAAGCTTGGCGGTGGTTCTGTTGGTTGGGGATTCTTTAATTGGAATTCATACAAAACAGGGACACAAAATCATCCAGGTGGATTAGCATTAGTTAATGACCAAGAAGGTGATATTTACCGAGAAAGTTATGAACTCCCTAATGGTGAGCAAGGACTATTCCCCGCTAAACGTAATTTCTTAACTTATTTGCCAGCTGGTACAAAGGTCAAGACTGCTACAAATACTGCTAATGAACTTGCAAACATGGTTCCTAAATATGCTGGTGGGATTGGTAGCTTTAATTTTGACTTTAGTGGAATTAGTCGAGCACTTAGCAGTTTAAACTTTGGCGGCCTTTTTAGCGGTATTGGTGGATTCTTTGATGCTGCAATGGATGAACTCGAAAACGTTACAGATGACATTGCCCATCCCGAAAAACTCGTTAACTATATTGTCGATAAATTTGTGACCTATGATTGGGGAGCAGGCGAGGTACCACTAAAACTCGCCAAGGGTGCTGTTAACGAAGAAAAGAAGGGGATGATGAACTGGGCCCGGAAGGTGATTGACCAATTCGGTGGTGCAACTCATCAAACCGGACCAGGTGCGGAAGGTTGGCGTAGTGCTGTTAAGAAAGCATTACGTAAGAATGGTTTACCAGCGAGTGCCGCTTATGTGAATGCGTGGGTTCGCCAAATTCAAACAGAATCAGGCGGGAACGAACGTGCCATTGGTGGTAATGATGGCTTAGCAGATGGGAACGCTACTGGGCTTCTTCAAACTAAACCGGGTACCTTTAACGCTTATGCCTTTCCTGGTCATCACAACATTATGAAGGGTTATGACAACATGCTTGCTGCTATTAATTACGCTAAGCATCGTTATGGTTCTTCTATGTTGGCAGTTATCGGTCACGGACATGGTTATGAAGACGGGGGTTTAATTTCTAAACATGGTTTTTATGAAATCGGTGAAGGCGATAAGCCTGAAATGGTTATCCCGCTAATGAACCGTGAACTAGGTCTGCAACGGATTAACGAAGCAATTGCATTTATGAATCGGAACTTTGGTGGAGGATTACAACTTCCAACAGCTCTCTCAAATAATACGATTACTCCACATTCTATGTATGCTGAATCTTCAGCAAGCAATGATGCAACAATGCAAACTGGCGGATTCAGAGAAATGAGTACCAACCTAGTAAATGCCATTGTTCAAGCATTACAAATGCAAAATGCTACCAACAATAGTAATCAACCAGTTGATTTACACTTAACCGTTAAGATTGGTGATGAGTCATTTGGCGAACATGCTATTAAAGGAATTAATGCGGTAAATCAAAAGAATGGTAGAAATATGTTAAATATCTAAGGAGGAGATGGATGGTTGTATTCTCTAAAAATTTCTGGGACAGTGGTTAATCCAGCCCCACAAACAATGCAAGTTGCTATTCAAGATATTGATGCAAAGGCGACCCGTGATGCACAAGGGCTTTTACATCGTGATCGAGTAGCAACTAAAAGAAAAATAACATTAACTTTTGGTGCTTTAACAGTATCCGAATGTTCAAAAATTTTGGATTCTGTTAAGGCCGAATTCTTTAGTGTTGAATATTTAGATCCAGTAGACGGGCAAGTTCGATCGGGGATGTTTTATGTTGGTGATCGAACAGCGCCCGTTTATTCATTTGTAGGATCATTACCGGTTTGGAAAGGTTTGTCTTTTGATCTGATTGAGCAATAAGGAGGTGATTAATTAGTGTTAACACAATCAAAAGAAACTCGAGATGCTTGGCGAGCTTCACAGCGAACTTTGGATATTAAAGTTACGATTGATGGTAAAACATATGGTGCAACTGATATTAATAATTTGAAGTATGATTCGGGAGCTTATAACGGTGATACGTTTGCAATTGGGTCTACGTATTCAAACACTGTTCAGATTGAATTTTCTCACCTTATTGAGGGATTGAAGCTGGGAATGGAAGTTCGTCCTAGTATTGGAATAAAAACGTCTAGTGGTTATGTTTATGAACCGTTGGGCGTTTTTATTATCTCCAGTGAAATCAAGATGGACCGAAATAATAATCTTACGACTGTTAGTGCTAGTGATCGTTTCTGTTGTTTAGAAGGAGCTTATACATCTAAATTAACGTACCCAGCTAAAGTATTAGATGTCATTGCGGAGATTTGTGCACAATCAGGTGTTAAGGCAAATACTGATGATTTAGCACGTCTTCCGCACCAAGCAGATTTGCCAGCTCCAATCACTGGTCAAAGCTACCGTAAAGCACTTGGCTGGATTGCTCAATTGTATGTTGGTTATGCTCTGTTTGATCGACAAGGTTTATTTACAATTCGGACAATTTCTGAACCAAACTATGAATTAGATCCTAGTCAATATGAACAAGCAGGACTAACGAAGAATGAAGCCGCCTACAAGATTAATGGTATTCAGTGTCAAGTCACGTTTACCACTAAAACTCGTGATGGTGAGAGTACAGAGGAAACCAAGACTTATCAAGCTGGGGATGCTACTGGTTCTCAAATTAAACTCGAAAATAATATCATGACACCACAACGGCTCAATGATATTTGGGAGCAATTGAAAGACTTGACTTTTTACCCGTTTAGTCTGAATTGGTTTGGTAATCCTGCTGTTGAAGCGGGGGATTGGCTACAACTAGAAGATAAACAAGGAAATTCTTTTGTTGTCCCAAACAGTAGTTACACACTTGATTTTAATGGTGGGCTTTCTGCAACTTCAAAGGCTGATCAGACAACTTCTTCTGATCAAATGGTCCCTTGGCAAGGTAGTGTTGCTCAAACAATTAAGGAATTACGACTTAGAAGAGTGCCAGATGGGACAGTTGTGTTTCCGCCAAGCGTAACTGCGCCACCAACCAACGCTAAGTTCAATGATGTTTGGTTTAAGAAAAATGGTAATTCAACTGAACTTTGGATATTTGAAAAGCAAGATGATGGGTCTGGTAAGTGGATTCGTAAAGATTTATCTGATGACGAGATAAAGAAAAAGGTTACCGAAGCTCAACAAGGGCTTAACCAAGCCAAAGCAGATATTATCAACAATAAGCAAAAAGCCGATGCAGACATTGAGAACCTCAATAAATCAATTGAAACTAATAAAAAAGTTGCCGATGAAAGTTTACAAAAACTAAACGACTCGGTAACTAATCTGCAAGGTCAGTATGATAACAATGTTATTCCTAACTTAAATAAGGTGATGGCTGATGCGTCTGACGCTTTGCAGAAATATATCTCTGCTCAAAATTCAATTGCTGATTTAACTAAACAGGCACAACAACAGGGTAAAGATATTGCTGATGTGTCTAATACGGTTAAAGGCTTGAACATTAATTATGCCAACTTAGCAGGAGATGTTAATTCCACCAAAGTAGATGTAAAAGGTCTACAAACCACTGTTGGTACTGCTAACGGTGATATTGCACAGTTAAAACTTGATGCACAGAATCTACAAACGATGTTGGCTGGTAAAGTTGATAATACTACTTACACGAACTTTGTGAATCTGACTAATCAAGCTCTGAATGCTCGGTTAACTGCTAGTGATTTAAACGGTTACGCTAAAACGGTAGATGTGCAGGCTACGGCTAATGGATTACGGGTTGATTTAAATAGCGTCACTGATCGAATGAATAATTTGAAGGTGGGGACGAGTAACCTTCTCCACCATTCAGACACATTTGACGGATGGATTAAAGGTTATTCAGTTACTGTTACAGCAGACAAATATCTTGATGGTAGAATTGCTATTCTTGGAGGCGCTGGTGTAGACGGCGGACAACTTACTACTTATTTAGATGGTCCATATAATGATGATCTAGTAACATGGGTAGTTTATGCAAAAGCAGATAATGCTGGAGATAAAATGCATACAGAATTATGGGGAGGTGGAGGTTATACAGATCAAAGCCTTACTACCAAATGGCAAGCTTATAAATTTTCTGGTCATAGAAATATTAATCACCATGACTTTTATTTGTGGGGCTGCGTTGGTAACAAGGGAAATATTTATGTAGCTTTACCCTTTGCTGTTGTTGGTAACACAATTGGAACTTGGGGGCCTAATGCAAGTGATATAAATCATGACTTAAATGAATTATCAGCTCAAATTACTACGACTAGTCAACAATTTAGTAGTTACTACACTAAATCAGAGGCTGATAATCGAACTAATTCAGCGAAGAATGATGCTGTTAATGCGATAAAATCCGATAGCAACTGGCAAGGATTAAGTAATATTCTTATTAATTCGGGATTTCTCCAAACTGCTGACGGCTTTCTTCAAAAGGTGCAACAAACCACTATCCCCATGTTCAATGGTGGTGGTGTTAATTTAGTAAAAGATACAAGTGAATCAGAAATATCAGGTAAAGCTTATGATATAAAAGATTACTATTTCTCTGAACCACTTGAACCGAATACTAAATATACAATTTCTATTGATGCGAAAGTTGATCAAGAAGCATTAAACCATCAACAATTTATTTTTGTTGATCCTTATACTGCTAATTGGTCTTGGGGCGCTCAAATGAGTTGTATATCAGCTAGCCTTGAATATCAACATTATAGATATACATTTATTACACCGGATGCTTCTCAAAAGGTTACTAATATTTCAGTTTATTTAGCTCATCCAGATGGAGCAACTAACGGAGACAGAGATAACCTTTCTGGCACGGGTTACTTTAAGAAACTCAAAGTAGAACGAGGAGAAATTGACACCCCATATTCGCATGCTCCATCGGATAATGCATCTCAGATTGCTTTTTCAGAGCTATCTCAATCATTAGAGGGATTGCGTTCCACTGTTGGTAGTAATTACGGAAGCCTACAATCACAAATTAGTCAAAGTTCCTCTAGTATCCGTACCGAACTAACTGACAAGATAAAGGGCATTGACAATAAGACCACTTCTACTGCTAACAGTCTTAATAGCGTAATTGGACGAGTAGGGAGTTTAGAAAATTTAACTAATATTCGAGTAGTCAATAATGCAATTAATGCAAATGATTACACGAATACTGGAAATTATTTTATTCAGTCAACAGATAACATTAACGTACCTGGAACTAATTGGTGCTACCTAAAAGTCGAAAAAGTTAATGATGGTCGAATTGTACAAACTTGGCAGGCTGATAGTGATCCAACATTAAGGTATGCACGAACTAAATTTGGTGATTCATGGACTCAGTGGCAAAGATCAGCTAGTTATTCGGAATATAGTGAGTTGAACCGAACAGTACAAGGCCTTCAATCGACAGTTTCAAGTAATCGCAGTGACCTTCAATCGCAAATTAGCCAGACAGCTAAAAACATTCGTCAAGAAGTGTCTGACAAAACAAACGGCTTGCAGACACAAATAAATCAGCAGGCTAATAACTTTAATGTGTCGCTGAATTCCTTACGCAAAGAAACAGCCTGGCAAAAGGTTACATCTGCAATTGATGCTAATAATTACAAAACGACTGGTAACTATTGGATTCAAGCAACACCTAATAGCAATACTCCTGATTCATCGGCATGGGCTTATCTTCAAGTGGTAGCTTCTCCAGATGCAAAACGGATTAAACAGACTTGGCAACGAGACAACAATGAAAATGAAATCTATACGAGATTACTAATTGAAGATAATTGGACCAGTTGGCAACGAACCGTAACTGGCGGAAATATTATGGCTCAAATCAACATGTCAGCCGGCACAACCTTAATTCAAAATGACAAGATCTACATGGATGCCAGTTCAACTATTTTTAGTGGTAATGCATTTATCCCAAGTGCAGCTATTACTTCACTTAATGCAGATAAGATTACTGCCGGAACAATTAATGGTGCAAAAGTTAATGTCATCAACCTGAATGCAAATAACATTACTGCCGGAACATTAAGAGGTAGCAATGGTGAATTTTATTTAGATAGTGGAGCACTCCATGTTTGGCAAAATAATCATGATGCTTGGATTGATCAGAACGGAATTCATGATTATGACAATCAAGGTAATAATGTTTGGATTTCAAGAGGGTCTATTAGCGCTTATGGTAATTCAAGTGGAGCTTACCTTTTTGATGGGGGCTTGTATCTTCACAAAAGCCAGTCTCTTTCAGATGCTGTTTTAGATCCAGATTATGGAAGTATTACTAAGAGTGATAACATTGTATTTTTTGGAACATCAGGTTTAGATATAGAAGGTAAGGATGGATTTCTACTTAGAACTCATGGCTGGAACGATCAAACATTATCTTATTTAAATGGGAATGAAATTATTGGTGCTGGTATTGCCGGTAAAAGCGATGGCTTTATAAATATCGCTGCAAAAAAGCAACTTTTTCTTTATGCTGGTGAACCAATTCAAAATAATAACTTAAAAACAATACCTAATTTAGTGTTGGATGGAACATATCAAAATGGTCAAACAGTTTTAAAAGGTACTTTCTCACAATATTTCTTTCAAGGACCATCGAGTGGCTTTTCTGGGGGAATAACATTACAAGATGAATTTGTTAATGTAGGAAGCTTAAATGGAAAAAATTATTTTTCTATTAATAGTGATGGAGCAATTACTATTACAGCTAATGGTAAAAGTATCTTATCGTTAAATGGATTGTTTCCTGGGGTTAATAGTGATTTTAATGTTAGAGGTAATTTTGCGGTTACTGGTTCAAAGAATGCCATAGTTCCAACATCGCGAGGGATGGCAGCTATTAACGCCTATGAAACCGCCGAATATTACTTTGGCGATATTGGAGAAACACAAACTAATAGTAATGGTGTAGTTACTGTCATGATTGATCCTTACTTTTTAGAAACAGTTAATACATTAGTGCCATACCAAGTATTTCTAACTTCATATGGCGATGGAAACGTGTGGGTTTCTTCGCGTTCAGCAAATAATTTTACAGTTAAATCTAGCAACCCTAATATTCACTTTGCTTGGGAAATTAAAGCTAAGCGTAAAGGGTACGAAAATGATCGAATGAAGATAGTTAAAGGAGTTTTTAATAATGAACAATATTGATATGAACTTAGTAGCTCAAAGTCTTAACCAAAAATTGGCGGTTGCTAATTACACAGCTGCCTCATGGGAAGCAAAGGCTACTCAACTAGAACAAGAAAATAGTCAGTTGAAATCACAATTAGAAGAACTTAAGAAGCAAAACGATGAAAAAGGAGATAAGTAATTATGCTAGAATCAACAAAATCAATCACCTTAACAGGAAAGTCCACAGTAAATGGTCAAGTAATCGCTAACTTTACCGCAAATGTATTTGATGATGATGCCGGTAATGATACTTTTAATACCTTCATCACTAATAAAGAGTTGTACGATGCTAACAAGAAGGTAGTGCGAAAAGATACCCAAGATTTCCAAAACTTGGTATATAATGCACAAGATGAAATCGCAAATTCCGCTGATAAGACAGCAGATAAAACAAATGAATAGTTAAAGGTACTTGTCGCCTTTCAGAAATAAACAATACATAAATAAGCCCTAGAATTTAGTGTTTTAAAAATACCAAATTTAGGGCTTTTATTATGGGCGGCATTTAGAAAGGAAATGGGAACGAAATTTAATGCACTTATTATTAATGGCACTACCTTATCATGAAGTAGCATTACATCAAGCAGCCAAGCAAATTGACGATCCATTAATAGTTGGATTTACTTTGCTTGTGTTATTTGATATTGGATCGGGAATTGTTAAAGGTTTACGCAGCAATCACACAGCTACTCGAACCAATTCGACCAAAGGAACATATGGATTGGCACGGAATTTCATTATTACAATTGGTGTTCTGATGTTTTATCCATACCTGATTACGATTGGATTTGACTATGTAGCTCAAATGATGGTGTTGTATTTCTGCTATCAGTATCTTGTATCAATTGTTGAGAATTTAAAGCAAATGGATATTCAAGTTCCTTGGCTTTCTCCAGTAATTGATTCATTAGCTAAGGCGTTGAATGTTGCTAAAGCACAACCAGATTACAATGCACAGGACTTTCATCCAATAACGGGAACATACAAAGGAAAAGATAAAGAGGAGGAAAAATAATATGACAGAACGTAAAACAGTAATTGACCTTGCGAGTTTTCAAAGTCATTTAACAGTTGATGATTACAAGGCTATTGGCGCTGATTATGCAATTATTAAGACAACTGAAAGTACTAATTATGTTAATCCATATATTCGTTCATTAATTGATCGAAGTGCTGGCGGTGGAATTAAAGGGTTTGCTTTCTATCACTTCGGTCGTTTCCATAATGATGCGCAAGCGGTGGCCGAAGCAAACTACTTTATTGCTAACTCAAAGGCACAAGCCAATGTACAACCTGGTACGTTAATGATTTTAGATGCTGAAATTTCTAACATGCCAACCTCATCAGTGATTGCGTTCCTTAATACTGTTCGGAATGCTGGGTATCATCCTGGGTTCTATACTTACAAGTACTTACTGCCTAACTTTAATTTAGAAGTCATTCATCCAAATATGGATATGTTCTGGTTAGCGGCATATCCATTAGCTAATGGGAAAGCAGCCGGAAAGAATCCAGACTTCAATTACTTCCCATCAGCAAATTATGTTGATATGTGGCAACACACAGATAATCTGCTTGGATACAACGTTGATGGTTCTATTACATTAACTGACAATGCTATTAACCTCTTTAATCCAAGTGAAGCACCGAAGCCAGAACCAAACAAACCAATTGAACAAGAAAAGCCGGCTATTACAACTGAACTTCCATCTAATCACTGGGTTGATGATATGGGTGATCGTTGGTTTGCTGAGAAAGGTACTTTTATTACTGGTACAGCAATTAACTTACGCTGGGGTGCTAAGACAAATAGTGCCTTGATTGCAACATTGCCAGCTAATAGTGAGGTTAAGTATGATGCATGGTCTCGTCACGATGGTTATGTATGGTTACGTCAACCACGTCCAAATAATCAATATGGTTATCTTGTTTGCCGTGATGCAAATAATAACCAACCATTTGGTACATTTAAATAAGTAGAAAAAAATCCTAGTAGTAGTTGCAAGCTTTTAAATGCAATTACTGCTAGGGCTTTTTTGATATATAATAAAAACAGCGATAGTAAACGAATTACCACCGCTGAAATAGCATCTCGCCCACCTCCTTTTGGAATTAAATGGAGTTTAACCAAGTAGTTCCTCAATTAGGTGTTTGAGAGCCTTTTTGATTGCAACCCTTACAGAATGTAGTAGTTGCTTAACGAGCCCGTTCGGCACGATCAGAATGAGAAGTACAAACTTCATAG
>OBYJ01000120.1_pt1 | contig 71813 bp, 68 predicted proteins | sample 1495481 | NCBI WGS metagenome assembly OBYJ01 (sample SAMEA2580197, study PRJEB22360) | human gut metagenome | biome: human gut; feature: human-associated habitat; material: faeces | place: Denmark | collected 2008/2010
CGTACGGTGGTGTGAGAGGTCGATAATTGAACTAATCAATTATCTCCTACTCGATTTAGTAGAATTGTTAAATTTTAAGTTAAATATGCTAATTTTTGGCCTGACCTTATGATTTTTTTTAAGATTATTTATAAAAGGTTGTAATTCTCTTGATATTTCATTATCATTACAGTTGACTGTTTTGTAACTGAAATAATCATTAACTTAGCTTAAATGAAAAACAGACTAAAATTTTTAAGTGAGGAAACGCAGAAATGAAGAAAATGATCATTCAAGGAGGAAACCGTCTTTCTGGCGAAGTCACGATCGGTGGTGCCAAAAATAGTACAGTGGCATTAATTCCAGCTGCTATTCTTGCGGATACCCCTGTAGAGTTTGACACGGTTCCAGATATCTTGGATGTTCACAATCTGATGATTATTTTGGAGTCAATGAATGTAAAGTCCGAGTTTAGTCACGGAGTTTTAGATATTGATCCAACACAAATCGTAGAAGCTGAACTTCCAAGCAAGGCAATTAAAAGTCTTCGGGCTTCCTATTACTTTATGGGTGCATTATTAGGTCGTTTCCATCGCGCGACATTAACATTTCCGGGAGGCGATAATATCGGCCCCCGCCCAATTGACCAACACTTAAAAGCATTTAAAGCACTTGGAGCAACCGTTATCGAAGAAAAGGGTACTGTTCATTTAGATGCGCCGAATGGCTTACATGGGTCTCGGATCTTTTTAGATATGGTATCAGTTGGTGCAACGATTAATGCTATCTTAGCAGCTGTTCGCGCTGAAGGAACAACGATTATTGAAAATGCAGCTCGTGAGCCGGAAATTATCGACTTGGCAACATTCTTAAATAATATGGGTGCCAAAATTCGGGGTGCTGGAACCGATACTATCCGTATCACTGGAGTAAAGACACTTCAGTCAATGAATACTCATACAATTATTGCTGATCGAATTGAAGCAGGAACATACCTATCCTTGGCGGCAGCGCTTGGTGATGGGGTTATGATCCATAATGTTATTCCTGAACACTTAGAATCATTTACCAGTAAAATGATTGAAATGGGTGTTGAACTTCAAATCGATAGCGATAAGATTTATGTACCAAAATCCAGTCATTTACATCCGGTTACTGTTAAGACAATGCCATTCCCTGGTTTTGCTACTGATTTACAACAACCGCTTACCCCATTGATGTCACTTGCTGATGGTGATAGTACGATTGTTGATACCATTTATCCCAAGCGTGTAAAGCACATTTCCCAATTACAAAAAATGGGGATGAAGATTGAAGCACATGATGGGATGATTATCGTTAAACATACAGAAAAGCTTCATGGCGCAGAGGTCTCTGCAGGTGAGATTCGTGCCGGAGCAGCTTTAACCATTGCTGGATTAATGGCAGATGGACAGACTGTAATTAATAATGCCGGAAATATTTTACGGGGTTACGATCGAATTGTATGGAAGCTTAATCGCCTTCATGCCAATGTTTCTATTGAGGACGATTCTTCAGTAAAAATTGGTTAGAAGTTGCGTACTTCTTTAAATCGTGGTATCCTGTTAAAGTTGATTATCTATGTTTCAGGCAATGATTCATGGCAAAAGGAGCGTAATAAATTATGAAACAAGGAATTCATCCAGATTATCATCCAGTAGTTTTTGAAGATTCATCTACTGGTTACAAGTTTCTCTCTGGCTCAACAGCCACTTCAAGTGAAACTGTTAAGTGGGAAGACGGTAATGAATACCCATTAATTCGGGTTGAAGTTACTTCAGATTCACACCCATTCTACACTGGTAAGCAAAAGTTTACCCAAGCCGACGGTGCTGTCGACAAGTTCAACAAGAAGTACGGTCTCAAGTAATCGAACTTCTTACAATTCAAAAAAGCCGGGAAAAGCGAAAGTTTTTCCCGGCTTTTTTTGAATTAAGTCCAATAAATCATTATTAACGTTATTTTGCGTCTTTAAGTATTGATCTTTCTCTGCGTATAATATTGATAATTGAGAAAGTGGGGGGGCTACCTATGCATGAAAAAATTATTAATCGAATAATTGCCCTGCATCGTTATTCTTTCGTTAGGATAACCCGGCAGACATTAATTATGATTTTTCCCATTGTTTTTATTGGAACGATGGCAAAGATGATTTTAAAAACTGTTTTTAAACCAGATGGCTTTATTTATAATGTTGCTTTTCTTGATGTTATACCACAGAACGTGTTGCGGGTTATTCAATTTGTATTAACTAGCATTAGTCAATTAACCTTAGGGATTCTGGGAATTTATACTGTTTATATGGCAGCAAAGTTTACGGCGAAAAGGTATCGGCGAGACGGTAAATTTGCTGGAATAACAGCTATTCTGACCCTTTTACTAATGTCTTATCGTTATGGTAAGTTTTCCCCACAATTTTCACTTAGCTTTTACCAACGGCTCCTTAGTGGTAACAGTTTGTTAATCGTTTTAATTCTTGGATATGGAGTCGGTCAGCTTTACCGGTGGTTAACTCCACCAAAAGATGGTGATAATACCAATGCGTTGCCGTTATTGAAAGAACGATCATTTAGTTCAATGCTGCCAATGACAATTAGTCTTATTTTTGGAGTGACGGTTGCTCTTTTCTTAAATTCCAACACAATCTATCATGCTTGGTCAACAAGTTACTCCACGTTAGTTACGACTGCCCAAGAGCATCGGCAATTATGGCTGACGTTATTAGCTACGATGGGGTTAACAATATTTGATTGGTTGGGATTAGGCGTTCCATACACCTCGATGGCATTAACATCTGGAGATTCATTTACGGCTAACTTGAACTATGCGCTCGCTCATGGAACTCCGTGGAATGTACCGTATGAGTTTTTAGGCAGTTCTCTTTATAATTCATTTGCTAACTTTGGGGGCGATGGATTGATCCTTGCCTTGATAGTTGCCATTCTGTTAACTTCTAATGGCTCCTATATGCATCGTGTTGCACGGTGGACGGCCTTACCAACATTATTTAATTTTAATTATGCGGCAATGATTGGCTTACCGGTTGTATTTAATCCATTATTTCTGATCCCATTTGTCTTCTTACCGATTGTAAACATTCTCCTTGCCAGTTTAGCGATTGCGATTCACTTAATACCTTCAACGCCTTACCCGGTTTTGCAGGGGACACCGGGACCGCTTATTAGTTTTTTGGGGACAAATGGTAATTGGGGAATTTTGATTTTTACCTTGGTATTGCTTTTAATCGATATCGCTGCCTATATCCCCTTTGTAAAAATGGCCCTAGTTGTTGAAAATCGCTTAACATTAGCAGAACAGGACGTGATCAGTCATGAAAAGAATGACTAAATCAATTCTCCATACTCGTTTAGTATTGATTGGCCTAATATTGATTTTAGTCCTAATGGCAATTCCAGCATATTTTTGGATGAAAGATACAAATAAATATTTAGCTGCCCAACATAATTCTAGAATGTCACCGATAATTATGGTTCCTGGAAGCTCAGCAACACAAAACCGCTTTAATCCACTTATTCGTAAACTTAACGAAGATAGCCCTAAAAAACATAGTGTGTTGCGCTTAGAAGTAATGAACAGCGGTAAAATTGTTTCGCAAGGATGGATAAATCGCGGCGATAACGAGCCGATTATCGTGATTGGCTTTGAGAATAATCGCGATGGCTATCAAAATATAAAGAAACAAGCGCAAATGGTTAATCAAGCCTTTGAACGATTGACGGAAGAGTATAACTTTAATAACTTTAAGGCGTTTGGCCACTCCAATGGGGGACTAGTATGGACTTATTGGTTGGAACATTACTACCCTGAATATAAAGATGCGATTACAATTAAAAGGCTAATGACACTAGGAACGCCATACAACTTTGCGGAGTCTTCTGTTAGCCATCCGACGCAAATGTTTTCTGATTTTGTAAAGTATCGAAGTCGAATCCCTAAAAACTTATTAGTTTATTCGGTCGCAGGGACAGAAACTTATACATCGGATGGTCTCGTCCCAGAAGGAAGCGTCGATGCCGGTAAATACATTTATCAAAAACAAGTGGCCCATTATACGAGAATGACGGTCACGGGAAAAGATGCTCAACACTCTAACTTGCCACAAAATAAACAGATTGTACGGTTAATTGAAGAGTATTTGCTTGATCCAAATGACAACGGTAATCCTAATTCGCAAAATAAGCAGAGGGCTACTCAAAATTAATTAAGCAGGTTATACTAAGTTCATAATAAAAAGTAAGGAGCTCAATATCGTGAAAAAAGATAAAAAGCGATCATTTGAATGGTTACGGTGGACAGCGGTTGTTGTACTGTTACTGGTATCAGTTGTCTTAATTTTTAACCAACAGATTAAGTCTTACTTAGTAGGGAGTTATAAACCTGAGATTACTCGGCAAACGGTTCAAAGCAACCAAAAGAAAAAAGCAACCTATGATTTTCAAAGTGTCAAAGATCTTAACTTGCAAACAGCTGCCAAGGCTCGTGCAAATAAGCAATCGATTAATACCATTGGAGCAATTACGGTTCCGGCTATTAATATGACGATTCCAATTGCTAATGGAGTTGATAATACAACTCTTGCGTTAGCAGCAGGAACCCTTCGTCCAGACATGAAGATGGGGGAAGGCAACTATGCGTTAGCTGGTCATAATATGGCCCATGGGAGCAAAATCCTCTTTTCTCCATTGTACTATCATGCTAAGGTAGGGCAGATGATTTATATCACCAACATGGATCGCGTTTATGAATATAAGATTTATCAACGTGAATTCATTGCGGCAACCCGGGTTGATGTGGTAGACAATACGCCGGAAAAGATTATAACTTTGATTACTTGTGACGCTACCGGGGCCAATCGGTTGATGATCCGCGGTAAATTTGTTAAATCAGAGCCATTTACGAAAGCACCACAAAATGTGCAAAAGAATTTTAGCGAAAAATATACGACAGGTCGTTAAAGGGAAGGGGGAAATAATCTCCTCGACAAGGCGGTGGGCTAAGCTAGAGCGGCACGGGCTAATTATCGTTCGTACTTAGCCTCGAGCCTTGTGACGACGCGAAGCTAGTTTCATGTTATCTTACTATTGTTTGTGAAAACCATTGAGGCTGAGAGAAAAAATTTTCTTCCAGCCTCCTTTTTTATTTTGTGGATTTTGCCTGTATTTGTAATCCATTCCAAATTAAGAAAAACACAATGACGATAAAAAATAGCCAAATTAAAATAAATTTTAAGTAAACAGATGAGCGAACGGACAGGAATGCCACCGTTTGCTCATTTTTTTGCTGTAAATAAATTTCTTGACTCTTTTTTAGGAACCGCATAAGAAAGAGATACATTGAATTTAAGGAGGCAAAGAAATGCGCAAACCGTTTATTATTGCGAACTGGAAAATGAATAAAAACGTTCATGAATCTGTTGCGTTTGTTAAAGCAATTAAAGAAAAGCTCCCGGCAGATAAAGAAATTGGGATCGCCGCGCAAGCAGTTTCGCTATATAACATGAAAAAAGTGGCGAGCTCTTCCAACTTACAAATTATTGCTCAAAATGCATCTGCTGAGTTAGAGGGACCATATACTGGAGAAATTAGCATGCGAAGTTTAGCAGATGCGGGCGTGACATACGTGATGCTAGGCCATTTAGAGCGCCGACGCCTTTTTAACGAGAGTAATGATTCAATTAATCAAAAAGTTTTAGCAGCCCTCAATGCTGGTATTATTCCAATCATTTGTACGGATGAAGAGATGGTCCAAACAGAAGTTAACGGACAAATTCATTATGTATTTCGCCAACTAAAAAGCGTCCTTAAAGGGGTACCAGCTAATAAACTATCACAGATTGTTATTTCGTATGAACCAAGTTGGGCCGTTGGGAGCACGCATCAAGCAAATCCAGACATTGCGGAAGAGGGATGTCAGGCAATTCGTCAAAGCCTGGTTGAAATGTATGGTAATGAGATTGGCGAGCAAGTCCGAATACTCTATGGTGGCAGCGTTAATCCCGAGAACATTGGTCAAATTATGAGTAAACCAAATGTTGATGGGGCGCTAATCGGTCGCGCAAGTCTCGAGATTGAAAGTTTCTTACAAATGATTAATTATATCGAATTAGCGAGCAAGCAGAAGTTACAGGTAATTTAGGAGGAAGAATAATGGCTTACTTTGATAACGGAAACAAACTTTTTGATGACGCACGGAAGAACCAATACGCAATTGGGGCATATAATATTAATAATCTTGAATGGACCCGGGCCATTTTGCGGGCTGCCGCGGAGACTAATACCCCAGTACTGATCCAAGTTTCAATGGGAGCCGCCAAGTATATGGGTGGTTATAAATTTGTTAAAGATATGGTCGAGGACCAGATGGATGCAATGGGAATTAAAGTTCCAGTTATCCTGAATCTTGACCATGGTGACTATGATGCAGCGATTGAATGTATTAACTTAGGATATTCGTCAGTTATGTTTGACGGCCATAAGTTACCGATTGAAGAAAATTACGCCAAAACCAAAGAGATTGTCCAATTAGCGCATTCACGCGGCATTGCGGTTGAAGCCGAAATCGGTAAAGTGGGAGAAAATCAGGATACCAGCAGTGGAGAACTTGCTGATGTTGAAGATGCAATGGCGTTTGCAGCAATGGGGGTTGACCGTCTTGCTTGTGGGATTGGTAACATTCACGGCATTTACCCTGCTAACTGGCCAGGGTTAGACTTTGACCGCCTTCAAGAAATTGCGAATGCGATTGATATTCCGCTAGTGCTTCACGGTGGTTCAGGAATTCCTAGAGAACAGGTTCAAAAAGCAATTTCAATGGGGATTGCAAAGGTGAATATCAATACTGAATTCCAGTTAGCGTTCCAAGATGCAACCCGGAAGTATATTGAAAATGAATTAGACCTCAATAAAGAACAAAAAGGATATGATCCGCGGAAATTATTACTTCCCGGAACAGATGCAATAACTGCTAAAATGAAAGATATGATTGAATGGTTAGGCACGCCAGCAGTCGCCTAATTATAATGGAGGTTATCGAATGGCAATCACAGTTTACTTTGTCCGGCACGGTGAGACCTACTTCAACCGGTTTGCTCGCCTGCAAGGATGGTCAGATACCCCGCTTACAGAAAAAGGAGAGATGGATGCTAAAAAGATCGGCCAAGTTTTAGCGGACTTAAGGATCGATTACCTTTTCTCCAGTGATTTAAAACGAGCAGTTGATACTGCACGGCTTTTAATTGCGGATCACCTAACTGCGACGGTGAAGGAACCAATCCAAAAAAAGTTCTTCCGCGAGGTATTTTATGGGTCTTTTGAAGGTCATAGTAATGAAGAAGGCGCTATCTGGGCAAGCTATCTTGAAGGCAAGCGATTTAGGCGTATCGGTGAATTAGTTGATGAGTTTGGCGTTGAAAAAGCGCATGACTTACTGAAAGCCGCCGATCCGGCTCACCTTGCAGAAGATAGTAATGAATTAAATGCCCGTGTAGAGCAGGCAATTGCCTTTTTGCAAAGCTTACCGGATGAGAGTAATGTGGTTGTAGTAGCCCATGGATCGATTATCCAATATATTGCGGGGATGTATGGGAAACCTGGATACAAGTATGAAAACTTACATAACGGCGCGCTGATGAAGGTTCAGCTAACAGCTAGAGACGTTGAAATTACTGGATACAATCAATTTAAACTATAAAAAGAGGCAAGGAATTATTTTCCAAACCTCTTTTGTTGTTAGGACAATTCTTTAGTAATTTTATCCAGCCATAATGGCAATGTCTCGTTTAGGCTATTGTAAGTATCTTCAAAGCGGTGAGTATACCAAGGATCAGGAATTTCTTGATCTTCTTTGCCAGGAATTACTTCATATGCTAAGTGGACTTTATCACGATCTTGCGCTGGTGCAATGCGTTGTAAGTTGTACTTGTTCATATTATCCATGCAGATGATGTAATCAGCCCACTCGAAGTCTTGTCGTGTAATTGGGCGTGAGATTAAGCCATCCGTTGATAACCCGTGTGCGTGCATTGTCTTTGCGGCACCTGGGTGGGGACCATTTCCTTCTTCTTCGTTACTTGTTCCAGCAGAATCAACATTGATTTTGCCATTTAATCCTGCGTCATCAACCATTTGCTTGAACATTGCCTCGGCCATTGGTGACCGACAAATGTTTCCTAAGCAGACAAATAAAACGTTCATGTAATCACCTCGTTTATACTTCTATCATACCGAAAAAGATAATATTTTGCTAAAATATTCGGGAATCCTAACACTATCCTTAAGTTTTTGGTAAAATTAAGAACAAATATTTTTAGAGGAGGAACAAAAATGACCCTTATTATTGTAATTGTTGTCATTGTCTTGTTGATTGCTATTTATGCAGGACTTTACAACAGTTTGATTCAATTGCGGACACACGCACAAGAATCCTGGAGTCAAATTGATGTTCAATTACAACGACGTAACGACTTGATCCCTAACTTAATTTCAACAGTTAAGGGCTATAGCAAGTATGAAGCGGGAACCTTGGAAAAGGTGACAAAGCTGCGGACGGAATTAAATAGTATTCCAGACAGCGATCATGCTAAAAAAATGGAAGTTTCCAATGAATTAACGGGAACTTTACGGACATTGTTTGCCGTCGCTGAAAATTATCCAGACTTAAAAGCAAGTGCTGAATACCAAAAATTAATGGAAGAATTAACCAATACTGAAAACAAGATTGCCTACTCACGGCAGCTTTACAACAGTACTGTGGCGGCTTTAGATGCTAAGATTCAATCTTTCCCAAGCAATATTGTGGCTAAAATTCATCACTTCCAACAAATGGATTACTTACAAGTGCCAGAAGAAGCCAAGGCTGTGCCAAAAGTTTCATTTGATGATTTAGGTGATTAAGCATGTTATATCAGCAAATTGCCCGTAATAAACGAAAAACAATTTTGGTGATGTTTGGGTTCTTTGTATTGCTTGCTTTAATTGGGGCCGCGATTGGCTATTTATTTGCGCGGACAGTGATTGGCGGCATGATCATTGCGGCGATTATTGCGGTGATCTATATGTCCGTGATCATTGGTCAATCGACTGATGTAGTGATGCGGATGAATAACGCGACGGAGGTACGATCAGCGAGTGATGCGCCAGAACTTTGGCATATTGTTGAAGATATGGCTTTAGTTGCACGGGTACCAATGCCGAAAGTCTATATCATCCATGACCCAAGTCCCAATGCTTTTGCGACTGGTAATGATCCTGAGCATGCTGCTGTGGCCGCTACTACTGGTTTGATGGAAAAAATGAATCGTGAGGAACTAGAAGGGGTAATGGCCCATGAAATGACTCACGTTCGTAACTATGACATCCGTCTGCAAACAATTGCGTTAGCCTTAGCATCCGCAATCGCAATGCTTGTTAATTTTGCTGGAAATTTCTGGTGGATTGGTGGTCGGAGCAGTAGTGATGACCGGGATAATCCATCAAGTATTTTCGCCATCCTTGGTTCGATTCTTTTGATTATCTTAGCGCCATTGGCAGCAACCATTGCGCAGATGGCTCTTTCACGTAATCGGGAATACTTAGCCGATGCAGGTGCTGTGGAATTAACCCGTAATCCGCAAGGGATGATTAGTGCATTGGAAAAGCTAAAAACTGCTGTTCCAATGAAACATGTGGACCCAAGCAGTTCGGCATTATATATTAGCGATCCAGAAAAGAACGCTAAGCACCATCCTTTTTCAAATCTATTTGACACTCACCCCCCGCTAGATAAGCGAATTGAACGGTTGCGTCAAATGTAATAAGTTTATAGCAAAGACTGAGAAAAAACTTTTGCTTTTTCTCAGTCTTTGCTATTTTTACTCACGACTTATTGTTTTTAATCGCCTTATACTAGTGAGGGTGATATAATTAAAAAGCTAGACCAAAGTATCAAAAGAAGAGGTATCTTTTTCATGAAAATGAAATTAGCGGAAATTGCCAAGGCGATCAACGCACAAAATGACATTGAACAATGGAAAGACGTAGAAGTGACTAGTGTGTCATTTGACAGTCGACACTTAGATCAAGGGAGCTTATTTGTTCCATTGCAAGGTGCCCAAGACGGCCACCAATACGTACCGAGTGCTTTTACCAATGGTGCAGTAGCTAGTTTATGGGCTAGTGACCATGAGATAACGGATCAGACGCACCCGCTATTAGTCGTTAGTGATCCACTAGCGGCCCTTCAACAACTAGGGAAGTACTACTTGCATAAGATCAATCCGATTGTTGTTGCAGTTACAGGCAGTAATGGGAAGACGACGACTAAAGATATGATTGCGTCAATCTTAAGTACGCAGTTTAATGTCGCGAAGACATATGCTAATTTTAATAATGAGATTGGGGTTCCAGTAACGCTTCTTAACATGGAGTCTAATACCGAAGCAGTGGTAGTTGAGATGGGCATGGACCGTTTTGGTCAGCTTGACTTCTTAAGTAAGCTTGTAAATCCTGACATTGCCGTTATTACAATGATTGGGGAAGCACATATCGAATTCTTCGGGACTCGTGATAAGATTGCTGATGCAAAGATGGAAATTACCCATGGCCTAAAGGAAGATGGAACACTAGTATTTAATGGGGATGAACCATTATTAGAGGAACGGGTAAAAGATCTTGCCCAACGACAGATGCGCTTTGGTCGGCAACTAAGCAATAATTTGTATGCAACAAGTGTCCACGATGAACCACGGCAGTTATCATTTACCGTCAACGAATGGCCAGATGAAGAATTCACTATCCCAATGGTTGGTGAATACAATATTAATAATGCGTTAGCGGCTATGGAAGTGGGTAAGATTCTGCATATTACTCCCGCCCACATGAAGCAAGCGTTGGCAAACGTTGAATTAACGGAAAATCGTGCTGAATGGGTTAAAGGAAAGAATGGTGAACAGATCTTAAGTGATGTTTACAATTCAAACCCGACCGCTGCCAAGGAAGTCCTTAAGACGATTGCAGAAACACCAGTAGCTGGTCGCCGGATCGCCGTATTAGGGGACATGCTGGAATTAGGGGATGCTGCGGCAAAGTTGCATGCTAGCTTAGCAGAAGAGATTGACCACCAAAAGATTGCTAGTGTTTACCTTGTAGGCGAACAAATGAAAAATCTTAAAGATAAGTTGATCCAAGAAGGGTACCCAGCTGAAGATATCCATCATTATGCTGCTAGTGACCTTCAACAATTAATTGCCGATCTTACGGCTACTTTGACAGGTGAGGATATTGTTCTATTGAAAGCAAGTCATGGCATTCACCTAGAAGAAGTCTTGACGGCATTAAAAGCAGAATAGTTAATATATTTGCCAGTCGATTACTGATGCTTATATCATAAATCGACTGGTCATTTTTAGGAGGAAAATTTTTGAAGTTTAGTGAATTAGGCTTATCCGATAGCCTATTAAAAGCAATCAAACGGAGCGGATACGAAGAAGCAACACCAATCCAAGAACAAACGATTCCAATGGTTCTTGAAGGTAAGGATGTTATTGGGCAAGCACAAACAGGGACTGGTAAGACGGCTGCTTTTGGATTGCCAATTATTGAAAACGTTGATACTGAAAATCTCAATATTCAAGCAATTATCATTTCACCAACACGTGAATTAGCAATCCAGACTCAAGAAGAACTTTATCGTCTTGGTAAAGATAAACATGTTCGCGTGCAAGTAGTATATGGTGGGGCAGATATTCGGCGCCAAATTAAGAGCTTGAAACAACACCCACAAATTCTCGTGGGGACCCCTGGACGGTTACGTGACCATATTAACCGTCATACAGTTAAACTTGACCACATTAAGACCCTTGTCCTCGATGAAGCAGATGAAATGCTAAACATGGGATTCTTAGAGGATATTGAATCAATCATCAAGGAAACACCAGATGATCGGCAAACATTGCTCTTCTCAGCAACCATGCCACCAGAAATCAAGCGGATTGGAGTTCAATTTATGTCTGATCCGGAAACTGTGCGGATCAAGGCCAAAGAATTGACTACTGACTTAGTTGATCAGTACTATATTCGCGCGCGTGACTATGAAAAGTTTGACATCATGACCCGTTTAATTGACGTTCAAGATCCTGACTTAACAATTGTCTTTGGTCGGACAAAGCGGCGGGTAGATGAATTGTCGAAGGGCTTGATTGCGCGTGGCTACAATGCAGCTGGTATTCATGGTGACCTTACTCAAGATAAGCGTTCTAAGATCATGTGGAAGTTTAAGAACAATGAACTTGATATCTTAGTTGCAACAGATGTGGCTGCTCGGGGCTTAGACATTTCCGGGGTTACGCATGTTTATAATTATGATATTCCATCTGACCCAGACAGCTATGTTCACCGGATTGGCCGAACAGGACGGGCCGGACATCACGGGGTATCCTTAACCTTTGTTACCCCAAATGAGATGGATTACCTTCATGAGATTGAAAAATTAACCCGGGTACGGATGCTGCCACTTAAGCCACCAACAGCTGAAGAAGCATTTAAGGGTCAAGTTGCCTCAGCCTTTAATGATATCGATGAATTAATCGCGCAGGATTCAACTGATCGTTATGAAGAAGCCGCTGAAAAGCTACTAGAAACTCATAATGCAACTGATCTGGTAGCAGCATTGTTAAATAACATGACGAAGGAAGCGGCCAGTGAAGTTCCAGTTAAGATTACTCCTGAACGTCCTCTCCCACGGCGTAACAAGCGGAATAACCGTAATGGCAACCGAAATAATTCGCATGGTGGCAACCACTACCGGCGTAAGAATTTCCGCCGTCACCAACATGGTGGTGGTCACCGAAATGATAACCATGGAAAGAGCCATTCCAGTCGCCATGCATTTAATATCCGTCATCGAAAAGAAGATTAATTAGCTAAGAAGTCTTTGGTTGAGATTTGACCAAGGACTTTTTTTAATTTGGCAGATTGCAAGAAATAATTTGAACAAAGTTAGTGACGCAGATTACGCAAAAAGATCTCAATCGGTTGACCTTTGGGGATAAAGCGTCGTAGTACTCGGTTGCGATTCTCATTACTGCCCCGTTCATGTGGAGAATAAGCATGCGCAAAGTAGAGGGGAATCCTGGCCTGCTCTTCAATTAGCTTGTAGTTAGCGAATTCTTTCCCATGGTCAACAGTAAGGATCTTGAGATTATCTTCTAACTGGTTAGCTAATTCTAAAATGGCCTTGGTCATTGAGGTGCTATCTCGTCCCTGAAGCCGTTTAACGATGACAAGACGACTCTTACGCTCGACAAACGTAGCTATTGCTTGACCTTTACGCTTTCCAGATAAAACTGTATCTGCTTCAAAGTGACCTGAGGTATGACGGTCAATAACTTCAGCGGGACGATCTTCAATGGAACGTCCATGGCTAAAAGTACCACGGGTTTCTTTGGCTCGTCGGCGGCGAATTCCATGGTCAGGTAAATCAGCCACGCCAATATCCAATACTCCTTGATCAATCCAGGTGTAGATGGTCTTGTAGGCGATTCTAACTACATGAGCCACTTGTTCAATCGACCATTTTTGGATCTTAATCTTTTCTTCAATTAATCGCTTGAGGTTACTCGTTAAGATGGTTTTACGCCCACGATGACTAAGTTTAGCTTCATGATCAGCTTGAGCTTTAACTGTGTGATATTCATCAGTCAAACGATGAACCTCATTAAAGATCGTGGTTTTACTGAAGCCAAGGTAATCAGCGATGTATTTAAGGGAGCGGCTTTCATAACGAAGAGTTTCGATGACAACACGGTCTTCAAATGATAAAATAGTGGTGCCCATAAAGGTCCTTCTTTCTAATGGAATGTTGTGGTGACACCATTAAAGACCTTTATGGGTTTTTATGTCCACTAATATGTTCAACTTAAATTTTGCAATCTACCATAAATTAAATATGGGTTTGTGACTTAAGTTAAGTTACTTCCATAAAAGACAAATGGCGCAGTACAACAATGGCCTCCAACGCCCGGTAAAACCGAACGTTGGAGGCCTATTGTTGCTTGCGGGGGCTCGAAAACGAAGTCACAAGTGAATTCTGTCTCGCTCCCATTTTTTATACCCTATTTTACTTGTTTGAGCTAGCACTACTGCTGTTATTGCTGGAGCTGCTTGTAGTGGCGCTTGAGTTAAGGTAATCATCAAGGATATTCTTAACATCGTTTTCCTTGATTGAAACGTTACCCTTCTTCAAGACGTTTGAAACAACCTTCCGCATGAAGTTTTGGTTGTTCATGTTTTCTTGAACGATTTGGTTCTTTAAGTCATTGATGTGTTGACTCTTCTTACCCTTAGCTGGGTGTTCGATCATGTAAATTACTTGGTAGCCGTCATCAGTCTTAACTGGGGTCGTAGTGTATTCACCAGTCTTCAACTTAAAGGCAGCCTTCTTGTAAGCTGAGTCAAGTTGGTTGTCAGTATTATCAAAGGCTGGAAGCTTACCACCGTTGTTCTTGGTTTGACTATCAGTTGACTTGGACTTAGCAAGCTTCTTGAAAGTCTTGTACTTGTTGCTGGAGTCATTTAATTGGTTAATGATATCTTCAGCATCAGACTTACTACCAACAAGGATCGTCGCAGTTTGAACTTTAGGTTGGTACTTAGTCCATTGCTTATTGATCTGCTTAGTAGTGATGTGGGAGTAATGACGAGCAGCGGCAGTCAAGAGTAAGTTTGACCGAATTTGTTGCTTCAATGACTTTTCAGTTAAGTTTTGACTTTGAAGATAAGCATTAAAGTCTGAACCGTACTCGTTCTTGTAGGTATTATATTGCGCGTTAACTTGCTTATCACTGACTTCTTTACCGTATTGCTTCTCCAAAACCTTATCTAAGATCATTTGTTGAAGCACTTGCTTACCAGCACTGGTTTGCTTCATGCTGCTGTAGTATTCGCTCTCAGTGATTTTACCGCCGCTAGTAGTAGCGACAGCCTTATTTCCACAAGCAGCAAGCGGCATCATCAATGCGACTCCTGCAATGATAGCAATTAACTTTTTGGATTTCATGTAAGAAACACATCCTTAAACAAAATATTTTTTCGATAACTTCACTCATCCAATATACCACACTTATTTTTTCGTGCCAGTCTCCTAAATAAATGTTTATACCATCTTCATAATTTATTCACGTTTTAATGCTTGCAGGTCAAGAATCTTAACGTCAAGGTCCTTAATCCGATCATCAGCAGTAAAATAGATAACCTGATTCTTCTCAGCAATTTTTTCTAGCAAGGCCAGCATTCGTTGTCGCCGAACGTTATCAAAATTAACAAACCCATCATCAATAATTACTGGGAAGTTAGCTTGATCACTCATCACGGTGACAAAGCCAAGCCGGAGCGCAATATACAATTGTTCAGCCGTTCCCTGCGACAATTCTTCCACTAAAAAGACTTCTTGATCTCTCCGCACAACCTTAATCTCATCCGCCGTTAAGTCGATCTGGGAATACCGATGATCAGTTAGCAAGGCAAAATATTGCTCTGCCTGCCGAATGATTGCGGGGTAACGGTCAGCTGAAGCGCCTGCAAGAGCCTTATTTACCCACTGAATCGCCAATTGGTACCTCAACCATTCCTGTACCTCACGCCAAATCTTAGCAGCCAGATTGGCCCGCTCTTGTTCCAGATTGCTGAGGGTTCCATCTTTAACTAAGCTATCAATTTCGACTTTACCTTTTTGAATCTCCTCGTGGGTATGAGAGATTGTTAGGTTGAGCTGATCAAGCTGGTGCCGAGCCTTCGCTAAAGCCGTCATTAGCTCATCGCTATTTGCGTATGCAGCAAGGGCTTGGCGGTCTTCTGCGGTCAATTGTTGTCCATAGGCATCTGATGCCAAGGCTTGTGATTGTGCTACAGAACGATTTGCTAAGTACTGGGTAAACTGGTTATCATCGTGCACCCCTGCTTGCTGATAAATCGCCAGTTTTTGCTGATGAATTTTATTGTAGTCTTGATTGAGCTGGGCTAAATTGTTAGCAATCGTTGCTTTTTCCCGAGTATTCACTTGGATATCCTGGCGCGCTTGTTGCCCTTGTTCCAGCAAATCATCCAATTTAGTCCTAACAGCCGCCAACGTTAGATTTTGCAAAGCAGGTGGCAATTGTTGGTTAAAGATAGCAAGCTGGTGGTCATATCTTTGCTGATCTTGTTTGGCAGTTTGGAGCTGGGCAGCTAATTCGGCATTTTGTTGTAAATCTCCCTGGATTAATAGCCATTGATCAGGTGGAAAATCCTGTAAGCCATGTTTTTGACCGAACGCCATGATCGCTTGAGAATCTGTCGTTACTGAAGTAGGATGATTTCCTTGGCGTTGATAATAAAGATACATAACTGTCGCAAAGGCCGCAATTGCTCCGATAGCGGTAATAAAAGTAGCATTCGCTAACAGCCCGATGATAAAAAGGACAAAGCCGCCGACAATTCCGATCATTGCGGTCCGAGAAAGATCGCCATTTGACTGGTTCGTATTTGCCCGAGAAAGCGGTTGAACATTAAGAAGGCGGGCAAGTTCTGCTTTTTCCTGTGAGGTTAATGGCGCTGGCAAGGGATGATGGTAGCGAGTTTTAATTGCAGTTAATTCCTGTTGCCACTGATTAGCTTGTGTTTGTTGACGGTGCTGCAAAGCCTCTTCCGCTTGTAATTCAACTACCTGCTCCTTAAGCCGTTGAAGTTCCGGGATGCTTTGTGGTGAATGTTTAGTTGCTTGTGGAGGCTGATGATCGATCCTTGCCAAGCGCTGTTGATAAACCTGTTGTTGGCGACGAAGTTCCTTTTCCCTAACTTGTAGTTCTTGAGCCATCGTAACCTGCTGATCAGTTAAATAATTAGCAAGCGGCCGAGTTTGGTGGCTACTTTGCCATTCATGGTAAACCGGCCACAACTGTTGTAAATGTTCTAATTTTTGCAAAAGCGGCTGTTGTTTTTGCAATTCTGCCTGTGCTTGCCGTAATTTTGCTTTGTTTGTCTTCAAATCTGCTTGTAGGTCCTGATAACGGTGAAATTTACCACGCGCTTGGTTAATTTTATCTGTCAAATTTGCATATTGATGAAGATCTTGATTGAGCGGCCATTTCCGTCCGCGCGGTTTATAGAGATGGTCAGCTTGTTTCTGGTACTGATTGATCAACTGGTCCCACTGTGCACTACCAACTGCCCCTAATTGCTGCAGATGTTGTTGCCATTCATCCCGATTAAGCTCGTCCACAGCTGTTAGGTCTCGTTGACCAAAACTAAAAAGAGCTTGATAGAGCGACCGATCCATCGGGCCAAGCAATTGCTCTAGTTCTTGCTCACCACCTTGACGTCCTTGTGAATCAGTCACACTAACCTTACCGCCATTCCGCCCGCGTTGCCGTTTAATCACGTAATCATGGCCGTTGATCTCAACTAATAAACTTCCACCATAACTAGAAGTAGTTTTCGGAATATACTGGGCAAACCGATTCTTTCCCCGCCCATCCGCAAAGCCAAATAAAATACTAACAAGAAAGGCCATCAGAGTTGTCTTTCCGGCCTCATTAGGGCCATAAATTATTTGGGGGTTAGCTGTAAAATCGAAATCTTGATCATGCCATTTGCCAAAGCCATCAATATGGGCTTTTTTTATTTTCATCTTCTAATCCTCCCGCCGCAATAATTGGGTCGTTGCTTGCTTCAATTGCTGAAGATCAAGGTTTGTCAACTTAGCTGCTAAATCAGCATCCCGTGCTAAACTTTTTGTTAATTCTGCAATATTAGCAGGGGTAAATACTTCTTGGGCGGCTTGTTGCCAATACTGTTCATCTAGGTCAGTCATTGATGGCAACAAATTTTGTTGGTGGAGCAAGAGGTCATAGATCCACCATTTACCATTATCTGCATTTTGGTCCTGCAGGTGTTCAAGGACATCCCCATTTGCAAGCAGGTGCCGAATCGTTGGGGAAAGTTGTTCAATGTTAGCAATCGTCAGCTCTACCAGTTGGAAAGGTGAGTTTTTAAGTTTGCCATCAATTGCTTGCGACAGGGATCGCTCCACTTCAGCAAGATTACTAGTTGATAAAGCATTAACGGTTAGACTTATCCATTCAATTTCCGCAATTGGTTTAAATTGCGGCACAAGTTTATTGCCCTGACTTTCCACTAAATAATAACCGTGCTGTCCGGCTTCATTTTTATGCCGTCCCTGCGGATTACCGCTGTAAACAATTGGCGGCTTCTCATTCAAGAATTGGTGCTTGTGAATATGACCAAGTGCCCAATAATCATAATTTTTAGCGATTAATTCATCGGTCGTAAACGGAGCATAGTGGTTATCTTGCCTTTGCCGGACTGCTCCATGAAGCATCCCGATGTGCCAGGTTTCGTTTCTTTTTGATGGATATTTTTGTACTTGATCTTCTTGAATCCAGCGTTGATCATAACTAAAGCCTGAGATAGCAACACTGTCATGATTTGCCAAAGTAAGAGTGGTGGTCGTTACGCGATTGCCAAAAATATGAACATTTGCTGGCAACTCTCCCGTGTCTTGGACAATTTGATAATCGTGGTTACCATAAAGTAGATAAACGGGGATGTGGGCTTGATTAAGTCGTTCACATTGCTTGATGAAAAAATCAGTAGCGGCAATGCTTTGCTGATCACGGTCATAAATATCCCCGCTAATTAAAATAAAATCGACTTTTAATGCAATCGCATCGTCAACAATCTTTTGAAAAGCAGTAAACGTCGATGAGTGGACGCGTTCCCATAACGGCTTGGGCATCGAAGTCAACCCTAAAAAGGGACTATCAAGGTGTAAATCGGCTGTATGAATAAATCTCATAATTTTTCCTCTTAACAATAAAGGAGCTGAGAAAAAATTTGCTTTCTCCCAGCCCCTTACTTGGATCGTAATAAATTAATTATTCTTGTCCTGGCATCTTTGGCATTACTTCACTGTAAAGATCTTGAATTGGACTTGTAATTGTCTTATTCAATTGTTGAAGCATGCTATCAACTTGCCGTTCTTGGTTCATCAAGTCTTGAACAACCTTCTTGCCACTTACTTCCTTGGCAAGGTTTTGGATGTTTTTAATTTCATCATCAGTTGGTTGTTGACCAGTCATTTGCTTGTGTTGAGCATCTGCTTGAGCTTGTTGGAACTTCTTGAAAGTGTCAAAGGTGTCACCGTCAGCCTTTAATGCTTCAAAAGCCTTTTGTAATCCTTGATATTCTTGAGTTTCGCGCAATTGGCGACTAAGTTCATTTGCAGTATCATAAATATTTACAACCATGTAAAAGTCTCCTTTATCTCGTTCTTAGATTAATTGTATCATATTATCCTAGAAAAGCGATCGAACATTGCTCCACCATTGACTCGCCTTATTACCAAAATTATTTACTGATTGGTTGAAATTATTTACAAAGTCGTCCCCATCTTTGAGGAATGATCCCCATCCTTTAGAGGAACCCTTTGTCTTTTCTTTTGCCCGTGTTTGAGCATCTTCAACCGTGAATTTGGTTCCAGCAGTATTTGGCAAAATCGCACTCATTTCATTCTTGTAAAGGTAGTTAATGCTCCGTTCAGAAATATCGTTTAGGGTGTGGCTTTGGTTTGTATCATCATAGCCTTCCCACGTTGCAACCACTACATCGGGCGTATAACCTACGATCCACTTATCACGATCATTGGAATCATCGCCTTTTACCCCTGAGTTTGTAGTCCCCGTTTTACCGGCAAGCGTATAGCCACTTGGTTTGGCCGTTTCACCAGTTCCGTGATCAAATACGCCAATTAGCATACTAGTCATCTCTTTAGCCGTCTTACCAGAAATGATCCGTTTGTTTTTACTACCATCATTTTTGGCAATCACTTTTCCAGAGGCATCCTCAATCTTGGTAATGTAGTGCGGGGATGGCATCAACCCATCATTGGCAAAGACTGCATAGGCACGAGCCATTTGTTGCGGTGATACTCCGCGAGTCATACCACCGAGGGCCAAGGCAAGGTTCTTATCACCCTTTTCGACTGGCAAGCCAAACTTCTTTGCCATGTCATAACCACGATTGACCCCGATCTTATTTAATAACCAGACTGCCGGAGCGTTAAGACTCTCATAAAGGGCCTTATACATCGGCACCGTCCCGCTATAGGTATCATCGTAGTTCTTTGGCGTGTAATTATTAGTTCCATACGATTGTTTCTTATCTTGAAGCGTTGAATCATAGAAATATCCATGCTCTAAGGCTGGTGTATATACAACAATCGGCTTAATCGTTGACCCGGGCTGCCGCCGCATCTGCGTAGAACGGTTAAATCCACGGAAGACATGTTTTCCACGTCCACCAACGACCGCGGTAATTCCCCCATTTTTCGGATTCATCGCAATCGAGGCTGATTGAACCATTGTGCCATCGGCTGAGTTCTGTGGGAAATTATCGTCATCGTCATAAGTTTGCTGCATTGACCGCTGCTGATCCTGATCCAGCGTCGTATAAATCCGATAACCATTATTCATGATATCTTTTTCCGAAATATGATAACGGCTTTCTGCTTCGGCAATGACCGCATCAAAGAAGTACGGGTACTTATAGCTGTCATTTGGCACGTAGCCGTTGGTAATATTCAACGGTGTTTGCTTATATTGATCCGCCGCACTTTGACTCAGCTTATGATTTTCAACCATCAGCTGAAGAACCATATTCCGTCGTTGCTTCGTCGCTGTTGGATGTTCTACTGGGTCGTACATCCCTGGCGACGTCAGCATTCCGGCCAGGGTAGCTGCTTGGGGTACCGTTAGCTGACTGGCGTTTTCATTGAAGTAACGCTTAGCCGCATCTTGAACTCCCCATACCCCATGACCAAAGTAGGCATTATTGAGGTACATTGTTAAAATCTCATTTTTGCTGTATTGGTTTTCTACCTCAACCGCAATAAAAATTTCCCGGGCCTTTCGGGAGAAGGTCTGTTGTTGAGTCAAAAAGGCATTCTTAACCAGTTGCTGTGTTAAAGTACTACCCCCACCAGAGATATAGTCACGGTGAAGAAGTTTGTTTTTCACTAGTAAGAAGCCAGCCCGGCCTAACCCTTTGACTGAAAAGCCGTGTTCATGATAGAAGTTCCGGTCTTCAGTCGAGAGGACCGCGTTAGGAACGTTTGATGAAATATCTTTTAATTCCACATAAGTTCCCTTTTGAGCGTAGAGGCTCCCGGCCGATTGATTGCTACGATCATAAATCATTGTTGGCCGTTGCAACCGGTTCTTAAGATTTTTAACATCTGCAGTTTTAGCAACAAACGTCAAATGGATACTAGTAATTAAGAAAATTCCTAGAAAAATAACAATGATCCATCGCGTTAATTGATAACGATGCCAGAACTTTTTCAGCATCGCAACAAAGAGCTGCCAATAGTGCTTAAACCAAACTCGGAATGACGCCCAAGCCTTTTTTAACCACTCTATGATTCGCTCTTTCAAACCTGAATTAGATTGTGGTTCACGATTCATTAATAAATCTCCATTTTCATTTCAAAAAGCTGACAATTATTTTATCACATTTTGGCAAATGGTAAGCTATTTTCTCCGCTAGCTTTACTAGAAATTAAAAATGAAGAGACTAGAGAAAAACTTATTCTCTCAAGTCTCTTCACAATACAATTTAGTAGTTATAACAATTACATCTCATCTGGCGCCTTGATATCAAGTAAGTCAAGGGCAGATTTGAGCACATCACTAACTGCTTGAGTAAGAGCTAACCGTGCTGGTTGAGCTTCGTCCTTATCAAGAATCCGAGTGTGAGCGTAGTATTGGTTAAACTTCTTAGCCAATTCAAGGGCATACTTAGCGATTACTGATGGATCGTAGTTTAATGCAGCCCGCTTGATTGCTTCGCTGTATTGGCCAAGGAAGCTGATTAATTCCCAAGCTTCAGCACCGGCCTTTGTCAAGTCAACATCACTAAAGTCCCGAATACCGCCCTTACGTAAGATACTCTCAGCACGAGCACGAGCATATTGAACATAAGGACCAGTTTCACCTTCAAACTTAACAACATCTTCAAGCTTGAAGTTAACGGCATTCCGACGGTAGTTCTTTAAATCGTGGAAGATAACGGCACCAACACCGACTTCTTTAGCAACTTCATCAGCGTTTTCAAGGTCAGGGTTCTTTTCGGCAATTTGCTTCCGTGCTAAATCAATAGAATCATTCAATACATCTTCAAGGGAAACAACATTACCCTTCCGCGTAGACATCTTCTTACCGTTTAAGTTCATTAAACCAAAGGAGATGTGTTCAATTTGATCCCACCAGTTGAAGCCCATTTCCTTTAAGGCCGCACGTAATTGCTTAAAGTAAGTTTCTTGTTCGGCACCAACAACGTAGAGGGACTTAGCATGACCATACATCCGCTTCCGGAAAAGTGCAGTTGCCAAGTCACGAGTGATGTACGTTGTCGTTCCATTACTCTTGATGATTAGCAATGGTGGTAAGTTATATTCATCAAGGTCAACAATTTCTGCACCACGACTAGGCTTTAATAAGTCCTTATCCCGTAACAATTGGATAGGTTCTTCCATCTTTTGAGCAGAGAAAGCTTCCCCATTGAATGAGTCGAAGTTAACATCTAGCATCTTATAAACACGTTGGAACCGTTCAAGAGAAACTTCACGGAACCAGTGCCAAAGCCGCCATGCTTCTTCGTCACCATGTTCAAGCTTAGCAAACCAGTTACGACCTGCTTCAGTGTATTCTGGATGTTCGTCAGCTTCATTATTGATCCGCACATAGTACTTAAGCAAAGTATTAATTGGATCCTTCTTAACTTCCGCTTCGTCTCCCCACATCTCATAAGCAGCCATTAACTTACCAAATTGAGTACCCCAATCACCAAGGTAGTCAATCCGAATCAAGTTGTAGTTAACTTTTTCAAGAATCCGGGCAACAGCTTCACCAATCATGGTTGAACGAAGGTGCCCCATTCCCATCGGCTTAGCAATGTTTGGTGATGAATAATCAATCGTAACATTTGATTGGTGACCAAGATCAATCTCACCATAATGTTCAGGATCTGCTAAGATAGTTTGCAAAATCTTAGCACCAACTTGGGCTTTATCAAGGAAGAAGTTGATATATGGGCCTGCAACAACTACCTTTTCAAAACCGTTTTGGTCAACCTTTTCAACCAACTCACTTGCAATCATTTGCGGTGCCTTATGTAAGGTCTTAGCTAAGAAGAATGTCGGGAAAGCATAATCCCCATTACTAGAATCTTTTGGCCGTTCAATCTTAGCTTCAATTTCTTTAACATCCATCTCTGGCAATGCTTGTGCCAATGCAGCTGCAACTTGTTGCTTATCGCTCATATATATTCCTCCTTATACTTATAAAAAAACGCCCCTAATAAGCATAATGCTTACTAGAGACGAGATTTACCCGCGGTACCACTCTAATTGAATTAGAATTCCACTCATTCATTGATTTAATTGAAATATCTGAGGCACGCCTTCACAAATCGAAAAGCCCCTAACTCTCATCAACAAAGGGTCGCTGTAGATTTCAAAATGCTACTACTCCTCAAATCCTATTTTCATACTCAATTATTATAACAAATTTAGATTTAAAAACAAGGACTAATCTACAAGGGTGAGTTATTGCTTTTTTCTTACTTATTATATGTTACAATTATTATCATTAAATAATAATGAAAGGTTGATGAGTTATTTATGACAAACCCTACAATTCAAGCTGTCACAATTGCAGGTCATGATTCGGACGGGAGTGCTGGAATGCCCGCTGACCTTCATGCCTTTTTTGCGGATGGCGTATATGGTCACGGTATTTTAACTGCCGCTGTTTCCGGAAATTCTTACGGGATCACCTCTTCCCAAGTAATGCCGCAAGAATTTATTGCCGAACAGTTTAAGGTATTAAGTGAAGATTTTGACATCAAAGCAGCCAAAACTGGAATGCTTGCTAATGACGATGTAATTAATGTCGTTGCTGATAACTATTCGCCTGAACATTTTGGCCCGTTAGTTGTTGACCCTGTGATTATTACTAAGCACGGTGCAATGTTGCTTGAACAATCCGCCTATGAACTATTTCGTGAACGAATTATTCCCCTTGCAACTGTTATTACCCCTAATTTCTATGAAGCACAAAAATTAACAGGAATTGAAATGACCACAGATGAAGAACGGGTTAAAGCAGCTCATTATCTTCAAGACTTAGGGGCAAAAAATGTGGTGATTAAGGGCGCGCATAATGATGATAGCCAAACAACTGCTGATGACTTTGTTCTTCTTGAAGACGGTGATAGCTTCTGGCTCAAAAAACCTTTTGTTAAGACAGATCGATTGAATGGAACCGGGGATAGTTTCTCCGCAATCATTGCTGCCGAGCTTGCGAAGGGAAATAATGTTAAAATATCAGTAACAAAGGCTAAAGATGCCGTTTACGCAGCAATCGCAAATCCATTAACGGTTGGTCATAAATTTGGCCCAATCAATCATTGGGATGCGCAAAAGGAGCTGCATTAGGAGGAATTTTTGATGCTTGATACGTATAGGCACAAAGTTGTATTAATAGGTGACGGGGCTGTCGGCTCATCATTTGCATTTTCATTATTGCAGTCAACAAATGAGGTCGATGAATTGGTACTGGTGGATCGTACAAGGTCAAAAGCAGTTGGGGATGCGGCTGATCTTGCTGATATTACACCCCTGACAAACCCAGTAAAGATTTATGCGGGAACCTATGAAGATGCTGCTGATGCTGACGTAGTTGTTATTACGGCTGGGATTCCCCGTAAACCTGGTGAAACTCGTTTAGACCTTGTTAATAAAAACACTACGATTCTTAAGTCAATTATTGAACCAATTGTCAAAAGCGGATTCACTGGTGTTTTCGTTATCTCGAGCAATCCTGTTGATATCCTTACAACAATTGCGCAGCGAATCAGCGGGTTTCCTAAAGAACGTGTTATTGGGACCGGAACTTCTCTTGATTCAATGCGGCTACGGGTCCTCTTAAGCAAGAAATTACACCTATCCGTCAATGTCATCGATGCCTTAATGCTTGGCGAACATGGTGATACTTCTTTTGCGGCCTTTAATGAAATCACAATCGGTGGAAAGGCCCTCAATACAATTACTGCCCTTTCAAATACTGATAAAAGTGAAATTGAAAAAGCAGTTCACGAAGCTGGCAGTCAAATAATTGCCAATAAAGGGGCTACTTTCTACGGAATTGCTAAATGCCTCTCGTATATTACACGGGCAATCATCGAAAACCGTAGTCTTGTCCTACCGATTTCGGCTCCGCTTGATGGACAGTACGGAATTAAGGGCCTGTACTTAGGCACGCCTGCCATCATTAATAGTCAAGGAATCGGCCAGGTCGTTGAATATCCATTAACATCAGATGAAGTTAAAAAGATGCAACAGTCTGCTGAAGCGATGCATCAAGTTTTAGCTAAGATTGAGATCTAAAAAAGCTGAGGCTAGGAGAAAATTTTCTCTCAGCCTCAGCTTTTTTATAAGAGCGGGTAACGAGAATCGAACTCGCGACGCAACCTTGGGAAGGTTGAGTTTTACCACTAAACTATACCCGCATTAACTAACTAAGTTCAACACTTAGTTAGTATATACCTCTTCTAATTATTTGTCATCTGTTTTTAAGATTTTTTTGAAGATTTAGCATCTTCTGCTGTTTCTTCGTCATCCTTTTTTTCTTCACGAGGAACAGCTTTTACCATCTTAGCTTCTTTTTGGCGAATAACAGCGCGGCCATTTAATTCGTTAACCCCGCTTTTATCAGACGGATCAAAATCTTGGATAGATACCATAATTGAATTAGTATAAACCTTTTCAACAACACCAGAAAATTCATGTTCGAGGGGACCGAATTTCTTTCCTTTTACAATATCGCCAATTTCAAAATCTGCCACTTGATTTCACCTCAAATATTATTTATTTTTACGCAAGCAATATACGTACCATACACTTTTTTTATTATATTTTCAAGTCAAAAGCATATAGTCAGTTTCTCTCATTAATGCTAAAATCAAAGCCGAAAGGAGTTTATCCATATGTTAAAAATAATAGTGGCGGTCTTAATCATTATTTTGATTCTCACCACTACCACTGGTCTGCATGCAAAAATTGAACGGAAAGTGACTAACTGGCTTGAATTAAGCCGTTTATTCTTTTTCCTTTTATTGACCGCTTCGATTGTCCACACCTTTCTTCATTTTAAAACTCAGCTTCTGAGCAACCTAGTATGGATCATCTTTTTAATTCTAATCTATATCTTAATGGAAACTGCTTTCCGCCTTAAACGGGAAACATTTGGCAATCCCTATCTAACAGCCTTACTTTTTATTGCCCTTATTATTGCCTTTGGGATTGGCTGCTGGTGGATCTAAACCAATAACTGTTTTCAATAGTGTCAATCATTTTCACTAACTGACTAGTTTCCTCGACATCATGAACTCGTAAAACACGACCGCCTCGCAAATACATTGCTGTCTCAGCAATCAATGTTACGCCGAGACGGTCTTCTTTTGCTAGATTAAATAATTTTTGACCAAAACCTTTTCGGGATATCGCAACCATAATCGGGCGCTGGAGGTAATTAAGCTGGTCAATGTTGCGCATCATCGCATAATCTTGGTAACCATCCGCAACCTTTGCATACCCAATTCCTTGGTCTAAAATCACTCGTTCAAGATCAATACCAGCAGCTGCTATTGTCCCAAGATTGTGTTCAAAGAATTTCTGCATCGCGACGGTAAGGTTATCATAGTCATGGGTTCGGCTGCTATGCATCGTTACCATTCCAACATTTGCCTTAGCCATCAAAATTAGTTTTTGTTTTGAATTAAATGCCTGCACATCATTGATAATATCTACTCCGGCCTTAATTGCCGCTGCCATTACTGGGAGTTTATACGTATCAACTGCGATCGCAATCTGGGGATAGTTTTCACGAAGAAGCTGAATAGCCGGCATAATTCGCGCAATTTCTTCTTCCGGATCAACCTCTTTAAAGCCACCCGGTTTCGTAGTTTGCCCACCGACTTCAATTACGTTTGCCCCAGCTGCCACCATCTTAGCAATTTGACTAGCAATAGCGGAGTGGGATTGAAATTTACCCCCATCATAAAATGAGTCAGGAGTTACATTTAAAATTCCATAAATCACCGGTTGCTCTGTCAGATCAAAAGTAAACCGGCCTGCACGCCAAATAATCTGGTGACGATGGTAAACCTGCTCAAGAGAAGCAATTAATTCTTGGTCGTTCTCCCACTGCTCTTTCACCTGCGCTATTAGTTCTTTTAGGGAAAGGAGCGGGAAAGAAAATTCTACACGCTTTTCAACACAAGCGACGGGGCTATCAAAATGACGGATAAATTGCTCTACCATTCCAGCCGTCTCCACATCTGAACACTCCCACGTCAATAAAAGCTGCTGATGACGATTAACTTGGTCGGCTAAGATCGCGGACACTAACTTCGAATGGTCTTTAGTAACTAAATTTTCAGTAACTTTCATTTCATTCTCCTAATTGATCTAATAAATTTTTAACAGCTCGTGCACGATGTAAATAAGAAATGCGGGTCGGCTGGTCCATTTCGGCAAGCGTTTGTGATTCGCCAGCTGGAATAAAAATCCGATCAAACCCCGTCGCATTGACTCCGCGTTCGGCATGAGCAATTGTCCCCTTTAATTGACCATGACCAATTTTAACCACTTGATTATTTATCGCCAGGGCAATTGTTGTTTTCATTATAAATTGTCGTGACTTACCATCGACTAAATGGATCAAGTAATCATTTAAATCACCATCGGGAACTTCTTGGGCCAATTCCCGCGCTGTCTGCACCCCGTACCTTCCAGGAAAAGCCGGGAGTTCTAAGCCAGAATCATCGGCAATTATTTTTGCTGCCGGTAGTTGTTGACTGATAAAGAGGGCCTTCTCCTTTGCATTTTCTTCATAGCTCACTGTTGATTCAGGAGGAAAAGCTTGTTGCGGCAACTTTTTTCGATACCCCTCACCATGTTGGCGGTAAAAATTTAGAATGGTTTCGATTTCTTTAATTTTATGAATATTATGGGTTGCAATAATAAAATTATTTTTCATCTAAATTGGCCTCGATATCTTTAATCGTATAAAAAGAACCCGTTACAATAATTAAATCATTCGGCTCCGCAATCTTTTTTGCCACCACTAACCCTTGTCGGGGATTGTTGGCAATAATCGCTTGAGGCAGAACTGATTTTAACGCACTTGCATCAAGGGCGCGAGTTGGATGGTCAGGAGTAGTAATTATTATCTCATCTGCCATTTGCTGATAAATTTTAACCATTTGACTAATATTTTTATCAGCGAGAAAGCCAAGAACCATAATTACTTTATTATGAGGAAGCTTAGAAATAGTTTTGGTAAGTTGCTTGGCTGCATCTGGGTTATGGGCCCCGTCCAAAATAATAGGGGGATGATCAGCGATTTTCTGCATTCGACCAGCAATCTTCACTGTCGCAAGCGTCGATAATAAAGGCTGCCAAGAAGTAACAAGTCTTCGTTGATAAAGAAAATTAAATACACTGACAACGGTGCCCAAATTTTCACTTTGAAATGTCCCTAATAAATTAAAAGGAACTTTATAAATTTTATGATTAACTTTCAGGATCGCCTTTCCATCAACAATTGACTGGGCATCTGCTTGCGTTAATCCTACTTTTTGCTGTTGAGCCTTTTCTCTAATAATTGTGAGAGCGTCTTTTTCTTGGTGCGGCGCTAAAAACACTTGTTTAGTACCGGTCTTGATAATTCCTGCTTTAGCCTGGGCAATTTTGGCAATCGTTGGACCCAAAATCCGTGTATGGTCAAGGGCAATATGCGTTATCACACTAATAAAAGGCGCGCTGATAATATTGGTTGCATCATCTTGACCGCCTAAACCGCATTCAATGACTGCCCAATCCACTTTTTGGTCTGCAAAATATTGCAGCATTATCAGGGTCCACCACTCAAAAATGGTAATATCATCAGGTAAAAGATCAGCGGGTAAATGTTCGGTGATCTTTTGGTAAGTCATCGCAAAATCTTTTTTACTAATCAAATGGTCATTAACCTTAATTTGCTCCCGATCATCTACCAAAGCAGGACTGCTAAAATAGCCGACCCGGTAGCCAGCATTTTGTAACCCCTGTTCTAACATTGTCCCAGTCGAGCCTTTTCCGTTTGTCCCCGCAATATGGATAATTTTAAATCGCTGGTCAGGGTTTCCTAAACGAGTAAGAATTCGTCGCAAAAATTTTACCCGATCCCGTTGTCCTCCCAGCATTTGGCGATTAAAGCCCGCGTTAATTTGTTCATAGGTCCGCACGATAATTCCTCGTTTGATTTAGAAATTCTTGTTTCAAATCACGGTCAGTCTTAAATTGACCTGTAAACTTATCAGTATAAGTAAATTGACCAGCCTTATTCACACCCCGCATTTCCATACAAAGGTGGCGGGCCGCAATGGTTACTGCAATTCCGGCTGGATCAAGAATTCGTTGCAACTCGGCTACTAAATCAGTTGTAACGCGTTCTTGCATCCCCGGTTTTTTCGTTACAAAATCTAACAACCGGGGAATTTTACTAAGGCCAATAACTTTTTTATCTTTGGGAACATAAGCCACATTCGCGTATCCGAAAAAAGGCAGCAAATGGTGTTCACACATTGAATAAAAAGGAATGTGTTGCACTAATACCATCTCCGGCACATCATCAACATGGAAAACCTTATAGTTGGCCATTTCTTCTGGTTGATGATTAAGAGAAGAAAAAACTTCTTGGTACATTTTGGCAACGCGTTGGGGTGTCTCTGCCAATCCTTCTCGTTCCGGATCTTCACCGATTGCAATTAGTAAATCTTTAACAGCCTTTGCTATTTTTTGTTGGTCCATGAAAACACCTCTCGTCCATATATCTTTTTAAGCCAATTATGGTCTGGAGTCTTATTTAACAAATGATCCAATTGTTGATAATAAGGATCATTTTGATTAGTAATTTCGCGCATTGGTAATAAAACAAACTGCCGGTTAGCCATTTCTGGATGAGGGATCGTTAGCGTTGGTGTTTTGATATGTTGATGACCAAAATCAATAATATCAAGGTCAATTGTCCGTGGTCCCCAATGAATAAGCCGGCGTCGATGTAACTCTTGTTCGATATTGTGAAGGTGGTCGAGGAGTTGCTGAGCTGTTAACTTAGTCGCAACCTTAACTGCAATATTGTAAAAAGAATCTTGTTTGACATCCCCCACCGGTTCTGTTTCATAAACTGAGGAAATCGCCATAATATCAATTTTAGGTGGCACATTCAACAGCTGAATCGCTTTTTGAAGGTTCGCTAACCGGTCGCCCATATTACTGCCAATACTTAGGTAGGCTTCAGTCATAATTACTTGCCCCCTGCTACTTCAATTTCGACATTATCGAAAATTCCGGCGATCGGCACACTATACTTTCGGATGCGAAGACGAATTCCATCAAGCATCGGGTAGGTCTTGAAAAGCTCATGTAATAAGTTATTAGCAAGACTTTCAATCAAATTGTAGTTATGATGAGCAACAAATTCCGCGATCGTTTCATAAACATCAGCATAACTGACAGTTTCCTCTAATTCATCGGTTTTAACCATCGTTTCAATTGGGTAGTCCATTTCACAGTCAATTTCAATTTTTTGACCAAGCTTTTTCTCTTCCGCAAACACACCATTGTAAGTATTAAATGCCATGTTGTTAATTCTAATCTTTCCGATAAGCTATTGCCCCTTCATTTTTTATTTTCTATCATAACGCATAAGTTAGTTGGTGAAAATATCTTAATAGATTAAGGGCGCAATCTTTTCCTGGTACCATTGTTCCCCAGCTTTTGAGAAAGGATTAGTAAACGGCGCAGGTTTAATCAAGCGGTCATCGACGTTAAACAATTTTAACTGTCCCTTAACTTTTAATGGTTCAATCCAATAAGAACCACCTTCCTCAAAGGGTGCAATCATCCATGCATAATATTTTTGTTCACCGTCATATCGTTCCTCAATTCCAGTGATCTTAGCAACACATAACGCGTGACCAACTACCGACCCACGTGTCTTCTTCGCACTATTGCAAATTAAGAGGTCACCACGATACTTAGTTGTCCATGTCCGATATTCCTCTGTTTTTGTGCCACTTAAGATTTCCATTCCATATTCGGGATGAATTGATAAAGCTTTCATCTTGCTCTTCCTTTGCAGTTTTATTTCAATATAAAGAAAAAAGCCCGGCAAATTAATGTTTACCGAGCTGTTATGATGCTTCAGGCAGGATTCGAACCTGTACATGGATAACCATACAACGACCTGAACGTTGCGCGTCTGCCAATTCCGCCACTGAAGCACTAACTATTTTGTAACATTATTAAGTATACCGAACTCATCAAAAATTACAAGTATTTTTATTGGCAATCCTCAATTTACTCTTATTTAACAAATTGAATCATTGTTCCATATGCGGTTAAGACCAAGAATTTTGGTGCAACCTGCATATTAGCAACATCCGTAGTAAAACGAACCCCAACAACACCATCTGCACCTTTTTCACTGGCCCGCCGCTTTAATTTTTCTTGAACATCACTAAATAATTGATCCATGGACTCAAATGAATCAATTGCTTCGGTAGGCATCGCCAAATGACTGGTGGCATTAACAATCCCTAAAATTCGGTGAGCTTGTGGAAATCCCTCGGTTGATAAAAACATCTTGCTATCCTCCTAAAATCACTACCACTTTAAAATAACAAAGAGGCCGGAACATTTCCAGCCTCTTTAGTTTATTGCGGAAAGAATCTGCTACTTTGCTAGAGAACTAATTATTAATTCATTTTGATTCTAACTTCCGCAAAGTCGCATTTATATCATCAACCTAGTGCACCCTGGTGACCTTATTACATAAATATTCAGTCTAAGATTTCATGTCACACTTATGTTGCTTCTAGCCTACTATTAATTTCTTCGGTGCTAGATTGATATAAGGGATCTTACCACTCTAATCTTTCCACACTTATAATGTACCACTATCTGTAAGCGATTTCAACGATTAACTTTAGACAATTTGAGCTAAGAGAACATACATCGCAATCGCATTATTAATCATATGAATCGCAATTGAATTTCGAATGTCGTCCGTTCGCAAATAAACATATGCCAAGACCATCCCCATATAAGCATACATCAAAAAGCTAATGGGGTTAGTACTCATATGTCCAGTAGAAAAGATTACCCCCGAGAGGATAACTTTCGGCCAAATGTTGCCACGCTTAAAGAACATATTTGTCAATGTACCACGAAAAATAAATTCTTCAGCAATTGGACTTAAAACAACTGCCGAGAAACAAAATACGATCGTGATCACTTGATTATGGCCAAGCATACTTCCCAATGCCGCGTTATTAGCTGTCTCAGTTTGATGATAGATAAGTTGGTTGAGGTAGCTAAGGACATCCATTCCCAAAATAATTGCTAGGTACCCACCGATAATCCAACCAACCTTTATTCCCGCTGGCTGCCCTAATTGGTTATAAGCTTCATATGTCCGGTGTGCCCACCAAATAATCGCTAACATTAAACCGATGAATAAGGCCATAAATCCGTCCACAATAAGCTGATTGGTTTTTGAATAACGTAAAGCAAAATTAACTGCCATCGGGGGAACTTCAATTGCAATTAGCATCAGTGCAATTAAAATCACCTTAGATGTCCACTGTTTAATTACTTTTATCATTATTTTTCTCTTCCTTTGCCCGTTTCTCACGCATTCGTTGGATACTCCACCGGGTAGAAATTTTTGTCACAATGATATTTGCAACTACGAAACCAATTACCCAGAGAAGGTACATCACCCAACCAGAAATATAATTTTCAGCAGTCAACCATACTAAAAGCGCAAAGATGATAAACGGCGGAATGACCACCTTAAGAATAAATTCTGCTTTCACAAAGAAAACCTCCATTATTATTTGTCCAACAGTTTACTAAATCAACATGTAAAGTGCAAGGGTACTAAGAAGGCTGAGAAAAGTTTTCGCTTTCCTCAGCCTCACCATTTTTAATTTATATTTAACTAAACCTAGTTATTCTTTGATGCAGCAACTACTTCGTCATAAGTAGGAATTGATGGTAATGCACCAAGCTTTTGAACAGCTAATGAACTTGCCCGTTGAGCGTAAACAATTGCCTTTTCGATGTTGCTCATATCAGGCTTTAATTGGGATGAAAGAGCACCAATGAATGTATCACCAGCGGCAGTAGTATCAACAGCATTAACCTTAAAGGCAGGAATGAAGTTGTAACCATCTTGAGTACAGTAGAAGGCACCTTTTGCTCCAACAGTAATAATTAAATTACGGACACCCATTTGAGCAAACTTAGCAGCTGACATAAGCATTGAAGTTTCGTCTGTAATAATAATCCCTGTTAAAGCAGCACTTTCTGTTTCATTTGGAATGATTAAGTCAGTTAACTTCAATAGGTCAGGGTTAATTTCATGAGCAGGAGCAGGATTCAAGATTGTCTTTACACCATTTTCCTTTGCAATTTGGAATGCCCGTAAAGTAGCTTCTTGTGGTGTTTCAAATTGAGCAATGACAAAATCGGCAGCAGCAATTTGATCGCGAGCATCTTCAACTTCCTTAACGCTTAATTGTTGGTTTGCTCCTCCGTATACTAAGATACTGTTTTGGCCGCTTTCATCAAGTAAGATGGCTGCAGATCCAGTACCTGCTTGATCGTCAACATGGATCCCAGTTGTGTCGACGTTGTTATTCTTGAGGTCATTGATCATCATCTTACCACCAGCGTCATCACCAACTTGACCAACAAATGCTGTTTCAGCGCCTGAACGTGCAGCAGCAACAGCTTGGTTTGCACCTTTTCCCCCGGCAGCATTAGTTTTACTTAAAGCGGCAATTGTTTCCCCAGGTAATGGCATCCGCTTAACCTTCATTGTTGTATCAACATTTAAACTACCTACAATTGTTACATGATTTGTCATTTGTTTATTTCCTCCTTAAACAATTGGCATCTAATTGATAATATCATCATACCATATTATTTTGGACGATAGGAACTTGTACTATCTCGTTTAATTAATTTTACCGGAAAGTTTTGCACACGGGCTTCAGCACTACTATGACTAATCTGTTCAATGAGCATTTTAGTAGCTCCCGCACCGAGGTTAAAAATAGGCTGTTGCACCGTAGTTAATCGGGGATAAACATAATCATCCCAGTAGATGTTATCATAACCAATCACAGAAATATCTTCAGGAACCTTAACGTCTAATTCATGTAGCCCCCGCAACAATCCAATTGCCATTTCATCATTTGCCGCGAAAACAGCAGAGGCACCAGTTGCTAAAACATCTTTTACCGCTTTATATCCGCCATCCTTTGTCAAGGGTGCCCGAATAACATCGTGAATCGGATCTAGGCTTAGATTATTTTCTTTAATAATATTTTTAAATCCATTCATTCGGTGATTTAAGTTTTCAGTAGGATTATCAGAAGTAAGAACGGCAATATGTTTGTGACCAAGTTCAATGAGGTGCTTAGCCGCAATTTGACCACCAAGGTAATCATTGGTTTGTACCCGGTCACCCTCCTGCGTATGATTCTGGTCAAATAAAATATAAGGAATTTCATTAAAGGAGATAACCTCTTTAATTGTCTCAGTAGTCATCGTTGCACTAGCAATTACTAATCCACTAATTGATCGTTCAATCATCTGGGAAAGGTAATATTTTTCCAGCTTTGGGTCACGGTTGGCACTAAAGACAAGCGGAATAAATTCTGCTTCACGAGCAATACTCTGTACCCCTTCAACAAAAGTACCAAAAAACGGGTTGGCAATATTAGGAACTAGTACCCCAATTGTCTTGGCGCTCTTTAAAATTAAGTTACGAGCATTAAAATCAGGAACGTATTTATACTTATCCCGTAATGCCAAAACTCGTTCTTGAGTTGCTGTACTGAATCGATCACCTTTATTATTTAAAATTTGCGAAACAGTGGTTACAGAAACACCAGCTTCTTTTGCTAAATCACGAATTGTTATTTTCTTTTTCATGGCTGTTCAACCTCTTTAGTAAACAGTTTTATCTAGTTAATAATATTTAACTAATTTAAACTATCTCAACTCATATTGCAATCACATTTCATTAAAAATATCATTAAAAATCTGTTTCCCGGTTGCCATTTGAGTCCCACGAACGCGGAGGTAATCAATCTTAGCTCGCAAAATATCATATTCCCACAATGAAGATAGGTCATGGTCATTATAGTAATGAATTGTTACCTTAATGGGCGTAAGATCAGTAATTATCCCTGTAAAATCATCACTCCCCTTATACTTTTCAGTGCCAATCACAACTGGAAGGCGGTTTTCATAAGAATCATTGAGAAGGTTTGACAATAGGTTCCCTTGAGTAATTTCTGGATGGTTATCGATAAACTTTTGCACTTGCCAAATATCAAAATAATTGTAATCATGGGCAACTTTAGTCTTTTCAGAAACCGTCATTAGATAATCACTGTGACGTTCCGTATAAAGGATGCTCTTAATCCGAATAGCAATTAGTCCGTTGATTTTACCGTCCCAGTCAATACTGATCATTAAGCAAAATACCGGGTCGAGTGCAACCACAAATCCGACATTAAAATAATCGTCATTTGGCAAGTTATGAACCTCAATCAACGTTCCCTGTTGCTTAGCCATTGTTAATTGAACGCGATTCTCACTTTCACTTTCTTTTCTCATCTTTACTTCCTTACTATTAATTTTTCACATGATTAGATTTTTAAAATTTAATCACATCTCTATTCTTATTATAATCGCTAACAATGTGGATGTGATAACTTTTACCACGATAAGTTAAATCTAGGAACCACCAAATATTGTAAAATTAGGTGTGTCATTCCACAATATTTTGTAGTAAGATATTTTTTGTGACAAAAAAGTAAAGAGGGGCCATTATGGTGATTATTACAGCAGGGATGATTGGTGTCGGTAAAACAACTTTAACTGGGAAGATTGCCGAACACTTACATACAAAAGCATTTTTTGAACCAGTCGGAGAAAATCCAGTTTTACCACTGTATTATAAAAATCCAAAACAGTACGGCTTTTTACTCCAAATTTATTTTTTAAACAAGCGTTTCTCAATGATTAAACAAGCACTTACTGATGATAACAATGTGCTCGACCGTTCTATTTACGAAGATGCCTTGTTTACACGAGAAAATAACGCCGAGGGAAACATCACTGATACTGAATTAGAAGTATACTTAAAGCTTCTCGACAACATGATGAGTGACCTCCAACAGTTACCTAAGCGCGCACCAGATTTAATGGTTTATTCTGAAACTGATTTTGAAACCATCTTATACCGAATTAAAAAGCGCGGACGGGATTACGAGCAAATTGATACTAATCCAGAGTTAAAGGATTACTATTACAAGATGTGGAGTGCCTACAAGCAATGGTACAAGGATTACGATGCTAGTCCAAAAATGAAAATTGATTTAGAGCGTTATGATCTTGAAGATCCTAAGAACGTTGATGCGGTCTTAGCAATGATTGATGAACGGTTGAAGTCATTACGCTAAATAATTGATAAGAGCATGATTAGAGGTTTGCCTTTTAATCATGCTCTTTCCTTTTCTTCAACAAACGACGAAACATTTCAATCGTTCCTGCCGTCCCTACTCCACCAAGCAAAGGAACATATTGAGGGATATTAACATCGTTCTTTCGCGCTTGAACGGGATGTTTGACAACAATTGGCATCGCCTCACTCTCCTCTTTCCTATCTGTCATTGGAATAGGATTAGCCCGTTCATTGCTGGTGTTAACTTGATCATCGTATTTAGTAAGTTGGTAAGTATCAATCAGCTGATTTAGCTTCCGATCATACTCGGGATCTGTTGCATATCTTCCGCAAAGTGCCCGCGTAGCTTCACGATAATTTTTGGTATTTTGACGATGAACTCCTTGATAAAGTGGGGCTTCTAATGTTTGCGCATAATCTCTCAATGCTTCATATTCACTTGCATACTGGCGAAAATTACTAACGACCTGAAACTTATGTCCTTGTTCGTCATATTCAGTCGTGGGTTGAGCAACTGTTTGCCGGGCAAAATAACCCTTAACCCCAAAAAGATTATTATTAGGCGCCTTTCCCAACGTACTGCATCCCCAGTCGCTCTCTAAGGCTGCTTGCGCAATAATAAGTGATGGATACAAATCATATTCCCGACCAATTTGTTGAGCAGCTGGGGCTATTCGATTAATAAATCGTGCTTGGACTGCGGATGGTTGTTGAGGTTGATAAACCTGCTCATCTTCTTTACCTTCTAGCAGCTGCCTTTGTTCAGCAGAGTTTTCAGTTGAAGATTGAATAGTTTCATGCTCTGGCGCTTCCTCTGTACCTGTCAAAGCATTATTTTGCTCATTTTCCTTTGCTTGAGCAGCATTTTCATATTCTGTTAAATAAGCATCAATATATTCTTCATCATGATTAACTAAGGCCTCTTCATCAATCGGCTTTGCACGTTTCACATCTTCATTTGCATCAAATTGTGCTTGTTGGATAGCGTCCGCTTTAATCGGTTGCCCATTAAGACTTGTTAAAACAATTAATGCACTCGTAATAGCACGGCGGTTTAACACAATAAAACACTCCTTCATAATGTCCTATAGTATATATACGTGAAAATTATGAATTTGCATTTTTAAACTAGAAAAGACTAGAAGAAAATTCCCCTAGTCTTTATGCTTTACATTTCAGGATATGTCGTTTCCTTAATATCCAACTTTTGATTCTTCAAATTTGTCTTAACAACGGTAACGTCACATGGTGCTTCACGAATAGTATAAGCAGCCGTTGAACCAACAAGCAGACGACCGACAACATTTAATCCGGTTGCGCCAATAATGATTAAATCAATATCATTTTCTTTTGGATAACGTTCTGCAAGTTCAACCTTAGCGTTACCAACTTTTACATCAGTTTCAACATCTTTTATTCCAGCAGCTTCTGCTTTTTTCTTGTAGTCAGCTAATTTCTTTTGCATTGTTTCAATTGCTGAATCATAAATGCTATGACTAACAAAGCCGTATCCACCAGGACCAGTACTTGGATAACGTTCACCATTGATAATACTTAATAAGTACAATTTAGCATCATTGGTCTTAGCAGTGTCAACCGCTTTTTCAAAAGCCATATCAGCTTGCTTTGAACCATCAACACCAACAAGAATATTTTGATAACTCATTCTTGACACCTCCATTTTGTATCCTTATTTTAGCACAAAATTAATCAGTAACGAGATTATTAATTGCCTCCATGTAAATCGCCATCGATGTAATTAAATCTTTAACAGGTTGATATTCATTAGCCTGATGCATTGTATTTGGCGTATGTGGCATTAAAGCACCAAAGGCAACGCCCCGCTTCATCAAACGACCATAAGTTCCACCACCAACGACTTCTGGTTTTGCGTCTGTATCTCCAGTTTGGTCAATATAAGCTTGCATCAATGTCTTAACGATTGGATCATCTGGATCAACATAATGTGGAGCTTGAGATGGACCTTGTGTAACTTTAATTTGTAATTTGTCGGCAATCGCCTTTACAGTATCCTCTAGCTTATCTGGTGTCACACCTTTAGGGAAGCGGAAGTTCATGTCAATGTGGCCACCCTTGTCCGCATCAAAGTTTAAAATTCCGGCGTTCATAGTTAATTCACCCATTACCGGATCAGTGTAAGCACCATTAAAGCCATCCATCCGCGTATCTAAATGAAGATAATCAGCTAAGAATTCAATGAAGCTCTTTGCGCCTCCACCAAAGTCATATCGATTTAAGAACTTTGCAAGGTAGGTTGCTGCATTGATTCCCTTTTCTGGTTCCATTCCATGCGCAGCTTTTCCGATGACAGTAATCTTAAGCCCCTTATCTGTTGATTCAATATTACCTTCAACCGGGTTTTCTTCAATAAAGTGGCCAAAATCATTAGTAACTTCTTGAGGGTTATCCGTCCGCATGAGGGCAACTGCTTCCCGCGGTACCATGTTGAAACGTAAGCCAGATTCAAAACTAACTAGTTGTGTTGAGGCATCCCCATTGCCAGCAGGGACATCAAGCAAGAGCGATACTTGACCCTTTTCACCGTTAATTACTGGGAATTCCGCATCTGGTGAAAAACCAAATGTTGGGGCTGGCTCAACTTCAAAGTAACGGTGCATTCCAGTCCAGTTACTTTCTTCATCAGTTCCAACGATAAAACGAACTTTCTTGTTAAACTTTACGCCTTGATCTTTCAAATACTTCAAGGCATAGTAAGCGGCCATTCCAGGTCCCTTATCATCAGAAGCACCACGACCATATAAGTTGCCATCCTTGATAACTGGGTCAAATGGATCCGTATCCCAACCCTTACCAGCAGGCATTACGTCAAGATGGGCTAAAATAGCAAGTGTTTCATCGCCTTCACCCCATTCAGCATACCCAACAAGGTTATCGATGTTCTTTACTTTAAAACCGTCTTGTTCTGCCATCTCTAAAAATGCTTTTAGCGCTTGCGCAGGACGAGGGCCAAGCGGGTATTCATCTGTTGCCGCCGAATCATCACGGACACTGGGGATCTTCATTAATGCTACGAGATCATTTAAATAATTTTCTTTTTGCGCCTCTGCGGCTTTCATCCAATCAGTCAAGATTAATCCCTCCAAAATATTCTACTTTGACTAATTTTAATGATACCATTAAATTGTCTATTAAATAAAATAATAAGGAGTCTTAACTGTGAAAAAACTTACTGACCAAATCTTAAAGGATGTTATTACTCCCCGTCCTGAAAACAGTTTTAAAGGTACTTTTGGGAAAGTTACTCTTATCGGCGGCAATCGTAATTTTGGTGGCGCAATCATCATGGCATCAACCGCGGCCGTCTGTGCTGGTGCTGGGCTTGTAACAACTGCTACTGATGAAATCAACGCTAGTGCCCTCCATGCGCAGTTGCCAGAAGCAATGTTCGCTGATTTTACTGATGATGCCCTAGTCGCTGACCTTACCCAAGCTGCTACCAGTGTGGTCGTTGGGCCAGGCCTCGGAAATGATGGAACAAGTTTACGAATTTTGAAAAATGTTTTTGCTCATACGACCGAGAAACAAAATGTGATCATTGATGGATCTGCAATTACTCTTATGGCGATGGAAAAGCTTGAACAGCCACAAGGAAATATCATTTATACTCCACATGAAATGGAATGGCAACGACTCTCTGGAATCAAGATTGGCGATCAAACTGAAGATAAGAACAAGGCAGCTCAAGAAAAACTCGGTGCTACCGTTGTCTTAAAGAAGCACCACACAGAAATTTATACTGATGACCAAGTATATCAGTTGCCAATCGGTACCCCCGCCCAAGCAGTTGGTGGAATGGGTGATACTCTTGCCGGGATGGTGGGAGGCTTCACTGCTGAATTTAATGAAAAGGCAGATAAGGCCGTCCTCGCTGCAGTTTATGCGCACAGTGCGATTGCGGAAAAGATCGCCGAAAGCCAGTATATCGTTCTCCCTCACCAAATTAGTCGTGCTCTCCCAGCCTTCATGAAAAAGATGGAAGGGATGGATGAAGACCACCATATTGGATTTTTGAATTAAGAATTTAAGGATATTAAAAAGGTTCAGAGCAAATCCTCACTCTGAACCTTTTTGTGTGCATTGTTATTTAATGTGTAAAATCGTTCGTAATCTTGCTACTCGTGGTCCCAATAGCTGGTCGGCTAATCGTGACTTTAAGCAGAGATAGAGATAAATTCCTGCTCCGACTATTACTCCCGGAATCAAGGAGAAGAAAGCAGTGTAGCGCCCATATGGACTAACAAAATGGCCAATGATTAACATTACAATCTTTGTCCCAGCAAACATCACTAAGGAGTAAGCTAAAATCTGGTTAGTTGGCAGGGCCATCTTATCAAAACGTAGGTGGAATTCCATATTAAAGGAATGCAAGATCAAATAGTTAATCACAAACATTGAAATCCCAGTTGAAACCAGTGGTCCTAATCCTTCAAAGATCCAAATACATGGGAACTGGAGGATAAATTTAATTACGATTCCGATGGCTAAGAACATCATCATCTTCTTATTCTCAGAAATTCCCTGCATCATTGCTGCGGCTACAGTATACAAGCCTAACATGATCGAAATGTAAGCTGCAAATTGCAGTACTACGACCCCTGCCGCATCATAACGGTAAAAGACGGTGTAGATTTGCTGAGCAACCGCGGATAATCCAAGAGCTGCCGGAATCATCACAAAATAGAATAACAAGAGAACGTTTTGAATCTGTTTTCGCATATCCTCTTGATCGTTCTGAGCCCGGGCTGTCGCAAGCAACGGAATAACTGTTGCAGCTAATGCAGAAGCTAATGAAATAACAATCATGTAAAGCTTATTGGCATTAAACGCGAATAAGGCATAAGTAACATCCATCTGGTACTTAGTAAAGTGACCAACTAATGGCATCATCCGCTTAAAAGTGTATTGGTCAATTAATTGGAAAATCGTTACCCCTGATTCAATAATGATGAACGGAATTGACTGATAAATAATCTTAAAAATTAATGTTTGGGTTGAAACTTCAGTATTTATTTCACCATGTGCCACCAAGTCATTCATTTCACGTTGATGACGCATCCAGGCAATTCCCAAGACAATTACTGCACCAATTGCCCCGATAAAGGCCGCAAAGGTTGATTGGGAAACGGCGCTAACCCAATTACCATTTTGAATCTTCATGATGAAATAAGTAGCCGCCAGCATATAAATAACTCGGAAAAGCTGTTCAACAAATTGCGAAATTGCTGATGGTGCCATCCAGTTATATCCTTGTAAAAATCCTCGGGTAATCGACATCCCTGGGATAATCAAAATAGCCCAAGCTAACGAGCGGATAACCGGAATCATATTTGGATCTCCGTTATCCATTAAACGAGCCCCAAACATCATCACTGTCGTACAAATTACACCCATTGCCATTGCAACGTACATTCCAGAATGATACAGTCGGCGACTAACGCCATACTGGTTTATTCCGTTATAATGCGCGACCATTTTAGAAATTGCAGAAGGAATTCCCGCCGTTGCAATCACTAAAAACATATTATAAATATTGTACCCTTGAGCATATAAGGCATTCGCTTCATTACTGTAAGCTCCTAACCATGTAACCCATGGAATAATGTACAGCGCCCCTAAGATCCGCGAAGTAATACTACCAGCTGTCATCCAAGCTGATCCTGTAATCATTTTTGTTCGCGAATCTTTTTTAACTGCGGTGCTGCTCAAATCATTTACTTTATTTTCTTCCATGATTTGTTGCAATCCTACCTTTTTTATTTTAATCGAGTTTACACAATCTTAATCATTTTATCGTGAATAAAAAGCTGGTGCAATTCGATTTACCGTTTTTAATATTTCTTTAACCTAGTATTGTTCCAAATCAACAGTTACCATTTTAATGATTTGATCTGGATGTTGTTGCTTTAACGTCTCTAATGAGCTTACGGCTGGGGCATCTTCAAAGTGGCCGAGTTTATCATTAAGGGTAATCGCTAAGCCCAATTTAGCAAAATCCATCGCCTCATCCATTGTTTTCCCCTGAGTAAATGCTTCCGGCAAATCTGGAAAATCAACTTGAATTTCATTATCTTTCGGGGTAAAAATTGCTGGATAACTCACTATTTCCATAATTTATATCTCCTCAAATAAAAAGAAGCAGGAAAACATAGATTCCCTGCCCTTTATTAATTTACTATTTTGCAACGATGTTAACGATCTTGTTAGGGACAACAATGACTTTTTTAATATCCTTGCCATCAGTAAACTTCTTAACATGTTCGTTTGCTAAAGCAAGTTGTTGTGCTTCATCGCGGTCAGTATCCTTGGCCATCTTAATCTTAGCCCGTACCTTACCGTTAACCTGAACGATCATTTCAACTTCATCTTCAACTAAAGCTTTTGGATCGTAAGTTGGCCATGGTTGGTAAGTGATTGTATCACTCTCACCAAATTGACTCCAGAGTTCTTCAGCCATGTGCGGCATGATTGGTGCAATCATCTTTACAAAGCCTTTCATGTATTCAACTGGTAAATCATCAACCTTGTAGGCTTCGTTTACAAAGACCATCAATTGAGAAATAGCCGTATTGAAGTGCATCCGTTCGTAGTCTTCGGTAACCTTCTTAACAGTTTGATTGTAAACCTTGGTAAGCTTACCATCATTGAAAGTGGATACCCGGTCACGGAGGTGGTTATTATCATCCATCAACAACCGCCATACACGTTGAACCCACTTATTAGCACCATGAAGTCCTTTTTCATCCCAAGGTACCGATTCTTCAAGTGGTCCCATGAACATTTCGTAAAGACGTAAAGTATCAGCCCCATATTGGTCAACAATGTCATCAGGGTTAACAACATTACCTTTGGACTTCGACATCTTTTCATGGTTTGAACCAAGAATCATCCCCTGGTTAACAAGCTTCATGAATGGTTCTTTAGTTGGTACGAGACCGAGGTCATAAAGAACCTTATGCCAGAATCGAGCATAGAGCAAGTGAAGAACAGCGTGTTCAGCTCCACCAACATAGAGATCAACTGGTGACCAGTAATCCAGGGCTTCTTTTGAGGCAAATTCCTCGTCATTATGAGGATCAGTGTACCGAAGCCAGTACCATGATGAACCAGCCCATTGTGGCATGGTGTTAGTCTCACGAAGACCATGACGACCATTTTCGTCATAAACGTTAACCCAATCTTCAACATTTGCTAATGGACTTTCACCAGTTCCTGATGGTTCAATGTTATCAGTCTTTGGCAATTCAAGTGGAAGTTCATCTTCTGGAACTAATGAGGTTGTCCCATCATCCCAGTGGATAACTGGAATTGGTTCACCCCAGTAACGTTGCCGACTGAAGATCCAGTCACGAAGACGGTAGTTAACCTTCTTGTGCCCAGCATCGTGTTCTTCAAGCCAATCGATCATCTTTTGCTTTGCATCAGCAATGTTTAAACCATCAAGGAAGCCAGAATTAATGTGTTTACCATCGCCATCAAAAGCACCTTCTGAAATATCTGCACCTTCAATAATAGGCTTGATTGGCAAGTTAAACTTAGTAGCAAAGTCATAATCCCGTTGATCACCGGAAGGAACAGCCATTACTGCTCCGGTTCCGTAAGAGGCAAGCACGTAATCACTGATCCAAATTGGCAGTTTTTCACCGTTAACTGGATTAATGACGTAAGAACCAGTAAATACCCCGGTCTTATCCTTATTTAAATCAGTCCGTTCAAGGTCAGACCGCCGTGATGCTTCTTCCTTGTACTTTTCAACTTCCGCCTTGTGTTCTGGCGTCGTCAATTGATCTACTAATTCTTGTTCGGGAGCAAGAACAACATAAGAAGCACCAAAGAGCGTATCTGCCCGCGTCGTAAATACTTCAATCTTAGTATCTTCATCCCCCACAACTGGGAAAAATACTGAAGCACCTTCTGAACGACCGATCCAGTTACGTTGCATTTCCTTAACGCTTTCTGGCCAGTCAACAAGGTCAAGGTCATCAATCAAACGGTCCGCATAAGCAGTAATCTTTAAAACCCATTGACGCATTGGCTTACGGTAGACGGGGTAACCACCACGTTTAGTCTTGCCGTCTTCAACCTCTTCGTTGGCAACAACTGTTCCACCCATAAAATCAGGGGCCCAGTTAACCATAATTTCACTTTCGTAAGCAAGCCCCTTCTTGTAGAGCTGTTCAAAAATCCATTGAGTCCACTTGTAGAACTTAGGATCAGTCGTATTTACTTCGCGGTCCCAGTCATATGAGAACCCAAGTGATTGGATTTGGTCACGGAAATGGTCAATATTTTTGTTCGTAAAGTCCTTAGGGTTGTGGCCGGTCTTTAATGCATATTGTTCGGCTGGTAAACCGAATGCATCCCACCCCATTGGATGTAATACATTAAATCCTTGCATCCGTTTCATCCGTGACATTACATCCGTAGCGGTATAACCTTCTGGGTGACCAACGTGGAGTCCTTGACCAGATGGATATGGGAACATGTCTAGTGCATAGTATTTCTTTTGGTCCTTATTAAGGTCGGCCTTGAAAGTCTCATTCTTCTTCCAAAACTTTTGCCACTTTTTTTCAATCGTCTTATGATCGTAAGCCATATTTTCTACTCCTTATTCTGATTTTGATGATCGTAATAAAAAAGTCCCGTAGAAATCAATCTACGAGACGAAATAACTCCGCGGTACCACCCGTTTTCCATGGAATCCATGGCGCTTAAGACCTTAACGCGGTAAACGTCATTACCTACTAAAATTCAGTAATAATCACATTTAGATGAGTTCGTAAATGACCAGTCTCCTGTTCACACCACCACAGGATCTCTGCTGACCTCGTCAAATACTACTATTTCTATTACGATCAAATATTTAACGCTTATTTTAACAACCACTGTTAATGATTGCAAGTGTGTAACTAAATTATTAGCCTAAAATTTCTTTTAATTCGTCAACTTTATCAAGGTGTTCCCATGGTAAGTCCACATCAGTCCGGCCAAAGTGACCATAAGCAGCAGTTTGCTTGTAAATTGGCCGCTTCAAGTCGAGCATTTCAATAATTCCAGCTGGACGTAAATCAAATGCTTTTCGAACAGCGGCAATTAATTCTTCTTCTGAACGGGTACCAGTACCATAAGTATTAATCATGATTGATACTGGTTCTGCGACACCGATGGCATAAGCAACTTGAATCTCGGCCTTCTTAGCATAACCAGCTGCGACAATGTTTTTAGCAATATAACGCGCAGCATAACTAGCAGAACGGTCAACCTTAGTAGCATCCTTTCCAGAAAAGGCTCCACCACCGTGATGAGCAGCCCCACCATAAGTATCAACAATAATCTTCCGTCCCGTTAAACCGGCATCCCCTTGCGGTCCACCGATTACAAACCGACCTGTTGGATTAATGAAGTACTTAGTTTGGTCATCAAGGTACTCAGCTGGAATGACAGCTTCAATCACTTGTTCTTTAATATCCTTTTTAATTTGATCAAGTGAAACCTCTGGATCATGCTGGGTACTTAAAACAACGGTGTCAACACGTAATGGCTTGTCATTCTCATCGTATTCTACGGTTACTTCGGCCTTTGCATCTGGACGAAGGTAAGAGATAACGCCATCCTTACGTAGTTGAGCAATCTTACGCATTAACTTATGGCTTAAAACCAATGTTAATGGCATATATTCAGGTGTTTCGTCAGTAGCGTAACCAAACATCAATCCTTGGTCACCGGCACCAATCTTATCAAGCGGATCAGCTTCACCTTCACGCGTTTCTAAGGAGTCATCAACCCCTTGCGCAATGTCTGGTGATTGTTCATCAATCGCAGTGATAACAGCACAGTTATCAGCATCGAAACCGTACTTGCCATCTGTATAACCGATCTTACGAATTGTGTCCCGCACAATCTGTTGGATATTAACGTAGGCCTTAGTAGAAACTTCACCAAAGACTAATACTAGTCCAGTAGTAACTGAGGTTTCAACTGCAACCCGTGAATCAGGATCCTTCTTAAGCAATTCATCTAAGATCGCGTCACTGATTTGGTCAGCAATCTTATCTGGATGTCCTTCTGATACTGATTCGGATGTAAATAAATGTCGTTCTGCCATTTTCTAATTCCCCCATATTCTATTGAAACTTTCAAATAGTTTGTAGTTGCGGTTACAAGGCATCTTCACGTTCAGACGTGAATCCTATCGGGAATTGCTTTATAACGAGAATAATCTTAGCATAATTGTTAACCAACAATCAATGTTAATCCAGACATTCTTACTTCAAACGGGCATTGACCATCCCTACCGCTGTCATGAAAGAGTAAATAATTGTCGGACCAACAAATTTAAATCCATCCCTCCGCATTTGCTTAGCTATTTCTTCCGAAGCAGGTGTTTTAGGAGCTAATTCAACATCGGTAGTTAACCCCAAGTCTTGTGGCTGATCATCAACAAAGTGCCACACATAATTATCAAACGTCTTTCCCGTTTTCAGTAATCTTAAAATCACTTGTGCATTATTAATTACTGCTACTATTTTACGACGATTACGAATAATAGTTTCATCCTCACATAATCGATTAATATCTTCATCGGTAAAGGATGCCACTTTTTCAATATTAAAGTTCGCAAATGCCCGATTAAATGCTTCTCGTCGCCGCCAGATTGTTTGCCAAGTTAAACCGGCCTGAAATAATTCTAAAGAAAGCATTGCAAATAACTGCTGGTCATCATGAACTGGAAATCCCCAGTAGTGATCATAATAGTTTTGCATTTCCAGTGTCGAATTTGCCCATTGTGGTCGTTTAAGTGTCATTATTAATACCTCTTTTTTGATTTTAAAATAATAGAATCTTAAGCATAATTGCTGGATGCGATGAAGGGCGGCCGGTAGCCGCTCCTGAATCTTCTAATAGCACATCTTGTGGAATCGAGTCGACAAAATCACTAATTAGTCGCGCAACATGATTCTGTGGTAAATCATAGTTATAGTTTAGTACGAATTCGGTTTGCCCTATGGTATAATTTTGATACATGGAAATCGCTCCCTTTGGTTGTTTTTAGGGGTAATTACATCATATCAGGAACGATTTCCTGTGTACATAAAAACCGGATAATGAATTGTTTGAACAATTCATCATCCGGTTTTTATTTTGGACTAGGAGTTTTTTCCCAGCCTCGGTTTTTATTTTGGACTAGGAGTTTTTTCTCCTCCCTATTTTATATACGAATTTTTGGTTATTTTGTACTTTTTTCTTTATTAGTATTTTTTAGCATAAATGCTAGTATGAGCCCAATCAATTCAGTGATGATCATGCCGATAAATACCAAATGATAGCCGTGAAGGGAAGCAACTTGCGCCGAACTTTCCCGTTGAAGTGCATTTGTAGTAGCAACCGTTAAAATCAGTGTTGAAATAGTAACGCCCGCGGAACCGAGAACTTGCCGGACAGTTGTTATTACGGCTGTTCCGTGGGGGACTAATTCATCAGGTAAGGCATTTGCTCCCAGTGTAACAGCTGGCATCATTACAAAGGCATTGCCACCCTCAATTACCATTGCGCAAAGGATCATTCCCAATAAGCTGAGGTGATTAAGGACGATTAATCCAGCAACCCAGCCAATGATAATCATAAACATTCCTACCAGCATTGTCGGTTTAAACCCAATTTTATCAGCTAATTTTCCTGACAAAGGATTCAGGATACTAAGAAAAGCAGCGCCAGGCACTAGGGCCATCCCAGAAACAAATGGACTAACTTTTAATACTCCCTGATAATAAAGGGGGAAAATAATTGTCGTTACAATTAAGGCAATATATGAAATCGACGTTAAAAGAATTGCTAAATCATAATTAAAAGTCTTCAATACCCGTAATTCCAATAGCGGGTGTTTGAGACGAAGCTGTCGAATACAGAACCAGATAACCGCAATAATACTAACGATAAAGATCCCTGCATTTATTCCCCATGCAGGATTCTTTTTTCCGGTTTGGTCAACAACGTACATAATCCCAATTAATCCAACTAGTAAGATTACTGATAGCCAATCAAGGTTTGTTTCATGCCGTTCCATTACGTCTTGGATCAATCCGCTAGCAGCCATTAAAATAATTATGGAAATAACAAGCATGAAGAGGATAAAAAGGCTCTTCCAGCTAAAGAACTTTAGTACAATTCCTGAAACAATCGGTCCACAGGCAAGGGCGGATCCCATTACCAAACCAGCAATTCCCATTGTTGATCCCCGCTCTTCTTTAGGCGTAATCTCAAGCAAAACGGTTTGATATGATGGAAATAAAACTCCAACAGCAAATGCTTCCATGGCCCGTCCAATCATCATAAACCAGAAGCCATTAATTCCCCAAGATGCGGGGGTTAAAACAATCATCAAGGATCCAATATCAAATAGTCCCAGTGCTCCAATGAACATTGTCTTAAAACTCATATTATTGAGCATCCACGGGCTAATTGGCATGCTGACACACATTACGAGCATAAAACCAGTTGTCAGCCATTGAACGGTTGATGCTGAAATCCCAAAAGCATTCATTAAGGTTGGATAGGCGGTTGACAACGATGATTGACTAATTGACATCGTAAAGGTACCAACTAATAAAGTAAAAATAAACCAAAAGCGACTATATCTTTTTCCATTACGTGCGATACTTTGATCCATATCACTCTCTCCCTCTTTAGAATAATTATTATCTGACTGTTAATTATTATATGTTTTGAATTAGTGAATGTAAATGTTATAATATCATTAGATTATAATTATTTTAAGAAAGGGGACGACATTATGGCAGAAGCAGAATTTGATCGAGCTCTTGATCATCTCCGTGAAAACAAGGTCCGTCTTACTCCCCAACGGAAAACCATCTTAAATTACTTAATCAATCATCATACTCATCCAAGCGTTGAAATGATTTATGATGATCTTAAAGACTCAGTTGCCAATATCAGCATGGCAACTGTATACAATACCCTAAAGCTCTTCGTTGATTACAATCTCGTAATTGAGTTAAAAAATGGTGATGGTAGTACCCACTTTGACTATTTCGGCCATCCGCATTATCATGTCGTCTGCGATAATTGTGGTAAGATTTCTGATGTTTTTGATGAGCATTTTACTGAAATCACGAAAGAATTAACGGTTATGACTCATGAAAAGACTGGCTACCTAGTTACAGGAAATAACATCGAAGTCCATGGCATTTGTCCCGAGTGTCAACGTAAATTACATTTGAATCGTTAGTAAAAAATTCCCCGAGTTTTCGGGGAATTTTTTATGCTTTCTTTTGTGTTAATGAAGCAACGGCAAGAATTGCAAACCAAGCTAAAGTTAGTATAAGCGCAATTAAAGTTTGTTTCTCCATACATAAAACAATTAGCACAATAAAAAGAAAAACTAAAATAACATAGTCAGTAAAAGGTGCGCCTGGCATCTTAAAAGTCCTTGATTGCGGATGCTGACGAATATATTTTAAATGCGCCAAGATGATAGCAGCCCACACAAAGAGAAAACTCGTGGTAGCAATACTGGAAACAAAAGTAAAAACTCCTTCTGGTATTACTAAGTTTAAGATAGCGGCAATTCCAATAACAACTGCAGAAATAATAACCGCTGTTGCAGGCACCGACCGTTTAGATAAGCGACTAATCTTACGGATAACAGGCCGGTGAGCAGTAGAGGTTAACTCAGCCAGCATCCGACCAGTTGTATATAGAGAACTGTTACAAGCAGAAGCCGCAGCAGTAATTACTACAAAATTAACGATACTAGCAGCCCCCGGAAGACCGATGTCGCGAAAAACAAGGACAAATGGACTATTGCTTGGTGAAAGTTTACTCCACGGATAAATGCACATAATGACAGCCAAAGCACCGATATAAAAAAGCATAATTCGAACGGGAATGCCATTAATCGCCTTAGGAATAACAACTTTAGGTTTTTCTGCCTCAGCGGCTGTCACCCCTACCATTTCAATTCCAACAAAGGCAAATACTACCATTTGAAAAGAAAGCATGAAGCCCTTTGTCCCGGTAGCAAAAAAGCCCCCATCATTAACTAAATTAGCAGGAGTAGCGAGATAGCCGCTTGCCGAATGAAAATGAAGTAAAACTAAAATGACACCAACAGCAATTAAAATAACAATTGCCAAAATTTTAATAAGGGCAAACCAAAATTCGAGCTCACCAAACGTACTAACAGTCATTAGATTTAATCCCAGTAAAATTAGCAGAGTTACTAATCCAGGTAACCATTGCGGAACTTGAGGAAACCATAGTTGAAAATATAAGCCAATGGCGGTAACTTCGGCCATTGCCAATGCTAGCCAACACACCCAATAAGCCCAGCCCATTACAAAACTCACGCGATTACCAAGATAATCACGAATCGCATCCATAAACGAATGATAATGTAAGTCGGAAAGAAGCAACTCTCCCAGGGCCCGCATAATTCCAAAACAAATAATCCCAGTAATTAAATATGCTAAAAGGATTGCTGGACCAGCAGCGTGAATTGCCTTTCCCGATCCGAGAAATAATCCCGTCCCAATTGTTCCACCAAGTGCCATTAATTGAATATGACGACTTTTAAGTTTACGTGTAAATTCTTGTTTTTCTGCCATGATCCTCTCTCTTCCTCAATAATTGAAGTTTTATTAATCCTAGTTAGGTTTACTAGTCATTACTAAAAAAATCAACTATGATATATAACATTGAAAACTTATTGTATACCATTTTTCGTAGAAGGAGAAATCACATTGCATGCATTAGTTCACTGGATCCCATTTTTTATTTATTTCTTTGCAGGATCTGTTCTCGTCACTCATAATCACCTTTGGGAAAAATTCCCTAACTTCGGCCAGCACATTACAATTGCAACCTTTTTTATCTACTTAACTGCAATCGACTGGCTCTGCTTAACTCCTTCAATGTTTAATTTTAGTTCTGCTAATAAACTTTTATTTTACTTTCATAGCGTACCATTTAATATCATCCCCCTCCAAGGACTCAGCCAAGAATTCTTCTTAAACATTGTGATGACTTTGCCGCTAGGAGTTTATCTTTATTTAATTAATCACCAAATGCCCTTCAGTCGTGCTATTCTCTACGGCTTTTTCTTCAGCTTATTTATCGAGTGTAACCAATTTGTTTGCGACCTTCTTTTCCATATTGGAAGGGTTGCCGATGTGGATGATTTGATTAGCAATACCATCGGAACTACAATTGGTTTTGCAGTAATGATCATACTTGATCAAACGATTTTTCATCAAGTTATTAAACAATTTATGCTAGTGGGTGGAAAATCTGATAAACTGAATAACTGAGGTGGTAAAAGATGATTACAAATGAACAAAGAGCGCACGATATTGCTCTTACCTTACTACAATCACGAGCAAAAGATCTAAAGCCAATCGAAGCGTATCATGAATATGTTAATTCATTATTACCAATCTTAAAGGAGATTGATAAGGACTTTCCCAACGGTATTAAAGAGCACCTTTAATTTCCCGGGAAATTACGACAAAAGCCGGAAGAAAAAACTTTTTTCCGGCTTTTACTATTTCAACTTATATATTGTCATAACTACTTTGTTGAGATTTCCTTTCTTCTTGTTTTATCAACCTATTTGAACTATGATATTAATGATTTTATTTTTAGGGAGGTTTTTCAATGTTTGAAGAAACTAAAAAGGGCTTTGACTGGTTTAGCCTAATTGTTGGAGTCTTATTTATCATTGCCGGAATTGCATCATTCACGCGGCCAGATAAAACCCTTCACTTCTTAGCCATTGTTGCCGGAATTGCTTTTATTTTCCGCGGAATTTATGAATTATGGTTCCGTCAACGAATCGGTCGAATCTTAGGAGAATCCTCAGGTTGGTTAATTTTTTCTGCAATTTTAGATATCATTTTAGGAATTATTTTTCTTTTCCAACCAAGCTTTGGGGTACTCTTCATTGCTATCATCTTCGCTATCTGGTTTATCCTTGACTCTATCACTGAGTTGATCAGTGCTAAGTTTTTCAAGGAATTCCATCGCGGATACTACTGGTTCATTATAATTCTGGCAATTTTGAGCTTGGTCTTAGGAGTTATTCTTTTATTTAGCCCATTACTTTCCGCTATTACAGTGGTATGGTTAGTTTCAACATTCTTGATTGTTTTCGGAATCATGAAACTTATTCAAGCATTTTAACATATACCTTATATTAAAAGAGATCAGTTTTGCTGATCTCTTTTAATTTTACGAATATTTTGAATTATAAGCCTTGTTCCATCATCAAATATTAAGTGGTGAGCATGGTGATCAATTCGTTTTAATTGCCCCGTGTATTCTTCATAAAAACCAGTCTTACCATTAAAGAATTCAACTTTTATTAGCGGATGTGATCGGCCCCGTTCAATCATGGCAAGTTGGACTCTAATTCGATGCCTCATCTCAGCTGTGGGATAAGTTTTATGACCATACTTTTCCCCTACCTTTGCTAATAATTGATGGTAGCCGGTCAAGGCCGCAAAAGGAGAAAACTGCGCAGCGCGATCTTCGGTGGTCATTGGCGTATGAGCTTGAGAAACATGCCGAGGGGTATTGATGATATCACGATACTTTGAGGTATCACTAAACAAGCTTTTTTCTATTTTCAACAAATCTTCATTTTCCATTATGCTTGGTGCCCTCCAATCTGATTATTTCTTTCCAAAAGAGTAGCACCTTTTTTCAAATCCGCCGCTCGAATAATGGCGTTTTTACCGTACTCATTTTGCAAATCAAGGACAAGCCTTTGTAGTTTTTGATCTTTTTCTTGAACCTTGGAACGACTCTTATGTTTTTTCGTTGAGTCCGTAAATAAATCTAACTGCTCATTATAATTCGCCAATCGGGCAAGTCGTGGTGAAAGAAGGTTGTTCGCTATTACCGTAATTTTACGAGCTGTCAATCGCCGATCAAGGTCAGAATCACATAACTTCATAAATGCCTCCATCAATTCTGTCCCAGATGAAGTCGGTAAGGAAAGATTAGCTTTTCCGTGCATTGGCTTTGGCGCCTGGCGTCCATAGAAGTCTGTCACTAATGGTCCTTGGTAATCCTCCGATATATTAGAAACATCATAGGCGACCCTTAAAGCTACTTGATCAGTTACTAAGTTTTTGCTTGGTTAACTGGAGAGCTAATGAATTAACCATCTCTTGAATCACTAACCGGGTTTCTGTAAAGTTATAAGGTCGAGGCAACACCTGCCCAGAATACACCCCATGATCTGATGAATGATAATTTTTGATATCTTTAATGGTGGCTGACTCATATCCCCACGCATGGTCAATAATGATTTCCGCATTTTTTCCAAATTCGCGGTATAATACTTCTTCATTCATTGGATCAGATAACTTTCCCAAAGAACAACGAGCAATATCTCCCATTGTATGAAGACCTAGCTTTTTTAGTCGTCGTGCATATCCAGGGCCAATTCGCCAAAAGTCTGTTAGTGGCTGATGCGCCCAAAGGTAACGGCGGAAAGTATGTTCATTCATCTGTGCAATCCGGACCCCGTCTTCATCCCCTGGAATCCGTTTAGCTACTATATCCATCGCTACTTTCGCTAAGAAAAGATTGGTCCCAATTCCTGCAGTTGCAGTAATCTGGGTCTCTGCTTTGATCGTTTGGATGATTTCCTTAGCTAAAGAACGGGCACTAACATGATATTCATTAAGATAATCAGTAATATCCATCATTACCTCATCAATAGAATAAACGTGGATCTTTTCTGGTGGTAAATAGCGTAAATAAATTTCATAGATGGCGACACTTTTTTCAAGATAAAAATTCATTCGTGGGCGCGCGATCTTATAACCAATTTTAAGTTCTGGTGATTTTAATAGTTCATCCCGGTAAATTGAAACAACTGGTGATAATCGCTGGTGAGACATTTCTTTGGCACGACGATTATTCAAGTACGCTACCCGTTGTTCCACCTCATACAATCGCGGACGACCAGAAACGCCAAACTTTTTTAAAGCTGGTGAGACGGCGAGACAAATAGTCTTACTAGTTCGCGATTCATCGGCAACTACGAGGTTAGCGTTTAAAGGATCGAGCCCACACTCAGTACATTCGACCGAAGCATAGAATGATTTTAAATCGATTGCCATATATGTTCGCCCCATCATAAGAATACCTCCATCGCTTCAATAAATACTATTATATCTTCAATCAAACATATGTTCAAGAAACGAATGAAAAATAAAGGGTTGCAGAAAGTAATTTTCCACAACTCTTTACTCAGCTTAATTTAATTATTCAATATCAATATGGTTTTCGTCGTCATCCGTCTCATCCATCTTAGGAAGAGTAATTGTCAAAACACCATTCTTATATTGAGCCTTGATATCCTTCTTATTTACATCCGGCAAACGATATTGCCGACTCATTTGGCCATACCGACGCTCAGAATGCAAAACATTGCCATCCTTGTCACCATCATCATCAAAAGTGTCCCGATGACCAGTAACTGTCAAAATATCATTAGCATAATTAATGTGAATATCCTTCTTATCAAATCCAGGCATGTCAATCTTTACGGTATAATTCTTGTCATCTTCTGTAACATCTGTCTTCATGTGATCAGCCACCGGAGTTAGGTTAGAGAAGAAATCATCGTTCATCCAGTTACGCATGTTCATCAAACTATCAAATAAATTATTACGGTTTTGTAATTCATTAGCCATAAAGAATGCTTCCTTTCTTTCTTATTCATTGTCTATGTTAAACGCTTTCAGCTAAAATGCAATTAATATGCTAGGGACCATTGACTAAAAAGAATATAATAGAAGTAGGAAAATTGAAAGGAGCCGTGCAAGATGAAAAAAGTCACAATCAATAATGTTTCAATGCCCGCAATTGGAATCGGAACATGGAATATAGGAAATTCCCTCGTCAACCGGTCCACAGAAATTAAAGCAATTCAAACTGCAATTGACGCTGGCGCACAAGCTATTGATACTGCGGAAATGTATGGCGATGGTCGTTCTGAAGCGCTTGTCGCTGAGGCCATCAAACCATATAACCGGGAAAAGCTATTCTTAATTGATAAAGTTCTTCCTTCAAATGCCAGCAAAACAAAACTTGAGCATAGTTTAGGCCAAAGCTTAGAAGCCGTAGGAACAGACTATTTTGACCTTTACCTTTTGCACTGGCGGGGTGGGATCCCGTTGGCAGAAACAGTCAATGAATTAGAACGAGTTAAAAAGGCAGGAAAAATTAAGGCATGGGGGGTCTCAAACTTCGATGTCAGTGATCTTGAAGAATTATGGCGCCTAAAAAATGGCACTAATTGCGTCGCTAATGAGGATCTCTATAATCTCGATAGTCGGGGAATTGAATTTGACCTTCTTCCCTTAATGAAACAACATCAGCTCCCATTAATAGCTTATTCCCCGCTTGCACAGGGTGACAGCCTATCTGGAAAGTTAACCGATAATTCGCTACTAAAAGAAATTGCCGCAAATCACCATGCAACTGTCAGCCAGATTATGCTTGCGTGGGTTTTAAGAATTGGAAATGTCCTTGCCATTCCAAAGAGCAGCAGTCCAAAACATGCTGAAGAAAATGTTGCAGCTGGTAATATTGAACTAAGTGATGATGAGTTACTTGCTTTACAAAAAGAATTCCCATCACCAACTAAAAAAGAGCCCCTCGCAGTAATTTAAGAGTTGTAATGGGATGTAATAAAGCTAAAAAGCAAACTACAATTTTGCATTTCACAAAGTTGCAGTTCGCTTTTTCATATATGAGGAAAACTAATAATTAATTTTCTTGATTAGCCTTTACCGGGTGATAGCGATGAAGACGTTGAGATCCTACATCAATTTCTGCTGGATTACCTTTGTGACCCGGCTTAATTTCAACAAGGCCTAACTTAATAGCCCCCACAGGACAAACAAGTGCACAAAGTTGACAACCGACACACTTACTCTTATCAAAGACTGGTTGCCGTTTTTCATCATCCCAAGTTAAAGCTTGGTGGGCACCATCTTGGCATGAGATAAAGCAACGACCACAACCGATACACTTATCCCAATCGATCTTAGGATAAACCTTGTAATTTCGGTCAAGTTGGTTAGTAGGAATAATATTCTTATTAGCTAAGCCGACAAGATCTTGAAGGTGATCTACATGTTGTTCTTCCATGTAATGCATTAAACCATTAGTAAGGTCATCAATGATCCGATAACCATATTCCATGATCGCAGTTGTAACTTGAAGAGTGGTAGCACCTAAAAGAATAAATTCAGCAGCATCTTCCCAGGTCTCAATTCCCCCAATCCCAGAAATCGGTAGTTGTTCAAGGCCGGCTGCTGACCGTAATTGTTGTAAGAAACGTAAAGCAATTGGCTTAACAGCTTTCCCAGATAATCCAGAAACAGAAGATTTACCATCAATATTTGGTAAGCCAACTTTCTTCTTTAGATCAACATCAACAATTGATTTAACCGTATTGATTGCGGAAAAGCCATCTGCCCCTCCTTCTAGACATGCCTTTACAACTGGAACCATCGTCGTAATATTTGGTGTCATCTTCGCAAGGACTGGAAGGCTAGTCCCACGTTTAACAGCTTCACAATTCTTCTTACATAATTCTGGATTAGTTCCCACATCAGAACCCATGGTATGAGAAGTCATCTGCGGACAAGAGAAGTTTAGTTCAATCATATCAGCTCCAGTCTCAGTTACTAACTTGGCCAGGTTGGTCCAATCTTCCAAGGTTTCACCCATGATTGATGCGATCAAGACCTTATTGGGGTATTCTTCTTTTAACCGTCGCATATCAGCCAAATCTTGTTCCAAGGGGTGTTCTGATAATTGTTCCATATTCTTAAAGGCAACAAAATGCATGTCTTCCTTGGCTAATTCATCGAACCGGGGAGAAACTTCATCAATCTTAAAGTGTGTTGGTGATAAAGTCTTATATACGATACCGCCCCAACCAGCGTCATATGCATTCTTACACATTTCGTAACAGTTCCCAACAGGTGAGGACGACAAGCAAAATGGATTTTCAAAATGAACGCCTAAAAAGTCTACAGATAAATCTTTTTTAATCATTTTCTTGTCCTCCTAACAACCGGTCTATTTCTTCGGCTACTTCTTTTCCTTTCTGTACTGCTACCACAACGGTTTTATCTCCGGCAACAATATCACCAGTCGCAAAGACTTTAGGATCCTTTGTCCGGAATCGTGGTTCACGGAATGGAATTTCATTATGCTGTAAGTCAATGTCTAGTCCTTCTGCATTCGCTTTTTGACCAACTGCTAAAATGATCTTATCAGCAGTAATAGTTAATTCACTCTTAATCTTCCGGTGAGTAAAGGTAGCACGATTCTGATGAACTTCTTTTGGAACGTAACCATCAACAATTGTTACACCAGCTTCTTGAGCACCGGCAAGTTCTTTTTTAGAAGCTTTGAATTCATCAAACTGCTCATAAATAACATCGGTGACATAAGGGACGTTAAGCTTCTTTAAGGTTGTTACAACATCCATTGCAACATCCCCACCACCAATAACAAGGACATTTTGCGGAAGATCTTCTAAATTGCCCTTACTTTCTTTTGCCCGGGCTAGGAATGAGATTGCTGATTCGGTACAGATATTGTGTTCAAACATTGGCAGCATCTTTGCTTCACTTGTCCCAATAGCAACAATCACTGCATTGTAACGAGCTTTAAGATCATCCATTGAAATATCTTTTCCAACAGTTGTGTTATAGATAATGTGCGCACCAAGGTCGACAATTCGTTGAACTTCATAATCCACAATTTCTTCCGGCAACCGATACTCAGGAATGCCGTAGGTCAAGTAACCGCCAGCCTTAGCAGCTTTTTCATAGATATCAACTGCATAGCCTTTTTCGCGGAGAGTCGTAGCTGCCTGTAAACCTGATGGGCCACTACCAATGATAGCAATACTCATCCCGTTTGGTTTACCGGCTTTAAGGATCTTCATATTCATCTTTCGTTCCATATCAGTGACATACCGTTGAATCCCACCGATATCAATTGGTCCGTCGATTTTAGCCCGGGTACATGCCTTTTCACAGTAACGCTCAGTTGGACAAACACGCGCACAGATTGATCCTAGCGCATTGTTTTCCCGAATCGTTTCAGCTGCCCCTTTGACATTACGAAAAAGAACGCTTCGAATAAATTTGGCCGGATTAGTATGTGCTGGACAGGCTTGTGAACATGGTGCATCATGACATAATAAACATCGTGCAGCTTCCTGCATTACGGTTGTCATCGTGTAACCTTTCGACTCTGTTTCATACTTTGAAGTCATTAGACGCCCTCCTCTAAGTTGTGACTCTTTGACAATTTTGTGATAAACGTAACTTTATATATAAATAATATTATATAAACGTTTTCAATATAAGTAGGCGATCCCCTTAATATATTGACCTTTTTATTCTTAAAGTTGATATTCTCGTATATACAATATGAATATTTTTATTTAACATCCACAATAGTTTTTGTATCAAAAATCACAAAAAGAGTCTTATTACTTAATGAAAAATCAAATTCCTTGTACAATTATTACAGAGACATGGTTTGGTTAAATTGAAAGAAGGATTAACATGAAATTTATTTCTTGGAGTGTCAATGGCCTGAAGTCAGCTATTAACCATGGATTTGTCGAAGATTTTAAGCGCCAAGATGCTGACTTCTTCTGTCTACAACGTACACGATTGGATAAAGGCGAAGAACCGATTCAAATTCCTAATTATTACCAATACTGGAATTATGCAGAAAAGAAGGGTTATTCTGGTACCGCCATTTTCACTAAATATAAGCCAGAAAACGTTATATACGGAATGAATAATTCAATTTTTGATAAAGAAGGGCGACTAATCACGCTCGAATATCCAAACTTCTATTTGATTGATGTATACGTCCCAGTTTCAGGTGAAAAGCTGCAACATCTTGATTATCGTCTCGACTGGGATCGTGCTTTTCTTGATTATGTTATTAATTTACAAAGTAGTAAGCCAGTAATCATTGGCGGTGATATGAGCGTTGCCTATCAACCAATTGACTTAGCAGAGCCAACAGAAAATCATCATAAAGCCGGCTTTACAAAACAAGAACGAGCTGATTTTGGTAAATTACTTAATGCTGGCTTGACGGATACTTTCCGTTATCTCCATCCTAATTTGCATGGTGCATATACCTGGTGGAGCTATCGGTATGACGCACGGGAACGAAATGTAGGTTGGCGTCTCGACTACTTCTTAGTTTCTGATGTATGGAAAGAACGAATTGAAGAAGCCAAGATTCTTTCAGATGTTAAAGGCTCAAGTCACTGTCCAATTGAACTTGTTGCGAATGTTGAATTATAGGAAAACCAAGCTGAATTTTATAATATTTAAACGAAACGAGGTTGGAAAAACTAAAATTTTTCCAACCTCGTTTTATCGTATGTTTGAAATTTGTTGATTATCTATTTTATTAAATCTTATTTTAGTACCAACCGTGTGATTGCCAGAATGATTGAGCAGCACTCCAGGAACCGTAACGACTAGCTACGTATTGATCAGCTACTCGTTCTTGGTTAGCTTCTGAGTAGTCACCATTTAAGTATGATGCTGACAATTGGTACTTACCAATGTATTGACCATTCCGTGCACTGTAGCTACCACCTGATTCGCGAGCTGCGATCCAAGCCTTGGCAGCAGCATCATTTCCAGCTACATTTGAGTTATAGCCAGTTGATGCTTGAGCACTAGATTGTTGTTGTACATTTTGTGTTTGTGGAGTTTGTACTTGTTGTTGAGCAACTGGTGCTTCTTGGTTTGATTGTACTTGTTGGTTTTGTTGTGCTTGATTTTCAGCAGGTGTAGCTTGTGTATCTGCTTGTGGTGCAACATTTGCGGCTGGTAAAGTAGCAACTTCTTCTTGAGTAGCTGGTGCAACTTCACCATCATCCTTGATTACTAATTGTTGACCAACGTAAATCAAGTTCTTATCAGCAATATTATTGTTGTTTGCTAATGTATCTACAAAAGTTAGATCGTGACCTAATTTGTAAGAAATCCCAGAAAGGGTGTCACCTGCTTGCACCGTGTAAATACTGTCGGCGTTTGCAGTCGTTGCAGTAGCTACTGTTCCTAATGCAACTGCACCAGTAATCGCTGCTGTAATCTTGGCTACTTTCTTAGATAACTTCATTATAAATTCAATCCATCCTTTTCTCTTAATTAATCAAATAACTCATTTCAACGATAACTACTATACAGGATTAGGGTTACAAGCGGGTTACTAGGACTTATCAAATTTCGTTATTTCTGTAATTTTTTGTAACAAACGTTCGCTGATTTTTTTATAGTCGCTTAAACGTTGATTTAATCGCTTTTGAGTAACTTGTAAAATTATAACTAGAATTATCTCATGTAAAAATTATTCAAAAAAACTGCTCATTTTTTTCTTGACGACACAAAAATCGCCCTGTAACGGACTGTTTGTTACAGGGCGATGACAAAATTGTCTTAATCGTAATCTTAATTATTCATCAAAACATCAAGCAATTCTTGAGCTGATTCTTTCAAAGCATCCTTTGACTTGTCATTACCAAGGTGAGTAAAGATTTCTCCAACGTATACATCTTGGTCAAATAGCTTTGTAAAGACCTTGTCAATAATCGGCTTAGTTAATTCTGGTTCTTGAACTGGGCCAAATGGGTTAGCAAAGAATGTCTTGCTCATTCCAACTTCATCAGTTGTTCCAAGGGCCTTCCGTTGTCCAGCAATAAATACTTTTTCTGCCTCTTCCTTTGTATCAAAACGATGAATACCAACTTCATCACTGTAATTGTTAGCGTATAGCCACATATCAATATGGTGATGTTTGATTACGTTTTCGTAGGTATCAGCAGGAATAATAACCCGGGCATTCTTTTGTTCAGGATTAAGGTAAACACCACGGTCCATGTTATTGAAGGCCACGGCACTACTTAAATCATCAAGACGAACAAAGGCACCAGTTTCTGTTCCTTGAGCATATACCCCTGGTTCACCATCAGTAAGGGTAAAGCTTCCCATGTCATCAAAGATTGTCTCCATGCTGACAATCTTATCGTCAGCTAATTCTTGCAATGCTTCAATTGATTCTGACTTTCCGGCACCTGAATCACCGAAGAAAACAACATTCTTTTCTTTACCATTAGTAAATTTAATCTTCAACATGGACCCGTGAATTGGCAGGCGACCATTGTAAATTTGATGAAGGTTATGGAGCGTCAAGCACATCTTCTTCATGTAACCAAAGTAAGTAGTCTTATCTGCGTAAGGTACTTCACCAACCCACAAATCATTCTTTTCGTCACGATAGTAATGAGAAACCATGCCTTCTGTTTCTTTTAGACCGAAAAGAAGGATCATATCAGGTTTTTGCCCCTTAATCTCATCAGGGGATGCAATTTCAAATAAGTTTGAAAGCGCGATTCCGTTTACCAAGTAATCAACATTGAAGTAAATAAAGGCTAAACTTTCACCAATCTTTGCTGGGTAACAATACCACTTACCACGTTCACCACGGAAACGTTCGATCGGGTTATCTTTTACTTCAGAAAAGACCCCTTCCCGTTTGTTACTCTTAGTGTGCATCATCATTGGTGGACGAAGCATCACGGTATTAATAAAATCAATATCCTTTAATTCTTCATAACCAGCTGGAATTTTCCAATCTTGTTGTTGAACTAAGATTGTTGCGTTAGTTGCCGCATTAACTTGTCGATAAGTCCGGTTTTCAAAACCTTGGAGCTTTTCTTCGAGGATCCGGTATGCTTTACGCACTAAGTCGTTGAATTGAGTATCAATAGTCCGGAACTCGTTACCGATAATCTTATTATCACTAAGATTAATTACCGATACCCGTAATAGTGAACGATAGTATGAGTATAATTTTTCAACACTCTCAAGAATATCTTTAGGGTCATATTCATCAAATGCACTATCATCATCAAAAAGAACTTTCTTTAAGATATCAACAAACTTGTTAACAGTGGCATTATCAAAAGCATCATCATCATTATCAGGGTTACGTGAAGCTAAATATAAACGGACAATTTCCTTTACTTCATCACTATTAATTAATGAAGGAATATCAGTAAAGTAATTTTGACTATAGTTTAACGTTGCAACACCGCGGTCAGGATTTACATATAATGATTTTGTATCAATAATCTGACTCTCTTTTGACATGGATCTCATCCTTTCATCACTTGAATAACTCTATTATAATATATTTTTTAAGATTAGGATGAAAATAATATTAACTTTTTTTCATTTTACAAAAAAATAGGAAATTATCCCTTTATTGAGACAATTTCCTACTTTAACAATTAATTATTAAATTTTAGTACCAACCATGTGATTGCCAGAATGATTGAGCAGCACTCCATGAACCGTAACGGTTAGCTACGTATTGATCAGCTACTCGTTCTTGGTTAGCTTCTGAGTAGTCACCATTTAAGTATGATGCTGATAATTGGTACTTACCAACGTATTGACCGTTACGAGCACTGTAGCTACCGCCTGATTCGCGAGCTGCGATCCAAGCCTTAGCAGCAGCATCATTACCACTAACATTTGAGCTGTAGTTTGAACTAGTAGCTTGTGCTTGTACTGGTGCACTGTAGCTTTGTTGTGCAGCAGCTGAAACAGTTGATTGTTGTGGAGCTACTGATTGAACTGGTGCTTGTTGTTGAACCGGTGCTTGAGATTGTACTTGGCTTGTTGCTACAGGAGCCTGACTAGCAACCACCGGAGCTTGGCTAGGTTGTTGACTTTCAACACTAGCTGATGCTGGAACTTGAGATGCTTCAGGTAAAGTAGCAGCTTGTTGAGCAGTTGCTTGAGTTACCTCACCGTCATCTTTAATTACTAACTTTTGACCAACATAAATTAAGTTCTTATTGGCAATTTGATTAGTTGAAGCTAAAGAGTCAACATAAGTTAAGTCATGGCCTAACTTATAGGAAATACTTGATAAGGTATCACCACTTTGCACCGTGTAAACAGAATCAGCATTAGCAGTAGTTGCAGTAGCGAATGTTCCCAAGGCAACAGCACCTGCAACGGCAGCAGTGATTTTCGCGATGTTTTTAGTTAACTTCATAAAGAAAAATCCCATCCTTTTCATAAAATACTTTTTTATTAATTAGTTATTTATTAGTTTAATTTAGTTTAAGTTGTTGAGTCCTCATATCTCTCAACACCTATTACTATACTCCCTCAAAATTACATGCGGATTACTCCGAAATATCAATTCAGTTGTTTTTCGTAATACTTTGTAATAAAAATTTTAATAGTCTGTCAAGCAAATCAACCTCGGCCACGTCCTGATAGTAACTTAGGTTTGGTTAACTTTTTCCCAGAATTAGCCAAAATTTGTAACATAATAATAAATAAGTCGCTGAATTTTTCTTATAAAGAAGAATTTCAACGACCTATTTTTCGTTATTAATGTTTTATTGTAACATTGCTGTAATTAACTTTAGCCCTATTCAACAGTCATTATTTGTTTTAGCCAACGCTCACTACTAGCTAATTCTTTTAATGGATGGATATCTTCGTTAATTGGCAGTCGTTCGCCGGCTTTTACTTTAAAAGGTGCGCCAGTGACCATTTCTAAATCCCGATATTGGGTAAGAGTGGCAGAAGTTCCCTTACCAAAACCATCAACCATTGCGGTTAACCGCTGCGTTCCACTTAATGCAATTGTGGGGGCCCACTGAGTATTTTGACCATCCAGAAAACTATAAAGATCAACAGTAGCTTTAGTTTGAACTTGACTCGCTACTTCAAACTGCAGCGTTGAACCATGGGCTTGGTATGCATGGATTGCCCGATAGATATTTTTACTAGTTGAGCGGTTTGCCTGCCGGTACGTAACATGCGCGTTAGCTCCGACTAAAATCTCCGTCCCTTCATATGATGGTAATAACGTATCATTAACCATCCGTTCTTCAATTACTGCGTTAGCCCCCGCGCTGATGACAATAATATTGTGAGTGTTCGCAGAGTTAAGGTGGGGACTAAAGACAACTGGACGCTCCTGAGTAATTTGTGGACGCAAATATATAAACTGTCCACAATCAATATTTGCAAGGTGCATGGCCGCTAACTGGCTATCCTGCCAAAAGATGGCCTTCTCCATTAAATTTTCTTGTAATAGTGTTGAGTATTCATTAACCGCTTGTTCAAGAGGCATCGCTGTTAGGCTGTCTTCCTGTAAAGAAAGCCAACCCCTACTTACACCAGTTGTTCTCTTTTGCCAGTGATCTACCCATTCTTCTTGACCAGGTAAAGTCGAGAACCGTGATTGCAGCAGAACTGCTAGTTGACGTTTTTTCTCTAACCATGCTGGCTCTTTCTTCCAAATTTTTGCCATCATTTTCTCCTCTAATGAACAAGCTTATCCCAAATAACCACTTTCCCCGTTTGAAGAGATTGCGGAACATCAATAATTCGTTGGTTAGAACTCCCTCTAAACTGAAGGGTAAGATCCTTTTTAGCCAGCAAGAATCGACCATCGACTAGAATATCGAGGTAGTGTAGAAGTTCAAGTTTATCGCTCGACTCCTTCATTAATTCTTCCCAAGTATAGCCAGACCAAGACCAAATATCCTTTTCGTGACCGAATTCTTTACGAACCCGTTTAACTAACTTCAGACAAACCTGAGTATTAAGGAATGGTTCGCCACCCAATAAAGTCAATCCTTGAACATAACTCTGCGAAAGGTCTTCGATAATCTGGTCTTCTAAATCCTGGGTATATGGCTGTCCATAATGAAAATTCTGCGCCGCCTTGTTATAGCATCCGGGGCAGTTAAAAAGGCATCCACTAACATATAAACTACACCGGACCCCTTCCCCGTCAACAAAATTGAAGGGCTTATAGTCTGCAATATATTGTAATGAATGATCTTTTGCTAACCACTCTTGCGGCTTAGGATTGCGGGGTAATCGTGTTTCTGCCATTTCTTTTTCCTCCTATATAATAAAAGGCCGGTAGCTTTGTGGGCGACTGGCCTTTTGATAATTAATTAAATTTGATCACCAGTAATATGAGCATGGGCTTTATTATCCATTTGCCGCTGCTGCTCAAATTCAGCTGCATTCTTGATCATGCCAGCATTCATATGTTTAACCCGGTGAATAATTTCCTCATGCCGTCCATGAACCATTGGCCGCTGCTGAGGATTACCAAGATAACCACATGTCCGCTTAACAACATCACAAGTTGCTGGGTCATGGTTTCCACACTGCGGACACTTAAAACCGCGAGCAGTTGCTTCAAATTCACCTTTGAATCCGCACTTAAAACACTGATCAATTGAAGTATTCGTTCCAAGATAGCCAACATGATCATATGCCCAGTCCCACACTGCTTCTAAGGCTTTTGGATTTTGGCGTAAGTTAGGATATTCGCAATAATGAATAAAACCACCAGCCGCGTACTTAGGAAAAGCCTCTTCAAATGATAACTTTTCAAATGGTGTCGGATGTTTACGAACATCATAGTGGAAACTATTTGTGTAGTATTCCTTATCCGTTACATCTTCAACCCGACCAAACTTCTTCAAATCATCTTGGCAGAATGTATCTGTTAACGATTCAGCAGGAGTGGAATAGAGACTAAAATGGTATCCTTCTTCTTTTTCCCATTCAGCACATAAATCATGCATTGCCTTAGTAATTGCAATCGCAAAGTCATGCGCTTCTTTATTATGCTCCCAATTTGACCCATAGAAAGTCGTACATACTTCATATAAACCAATATAACCTAGTGAAACGGTCGCCCGACTATTCTTAAAGACTTCATCGACACTATCAGTCTTCTTTAGCCGTTTGCCAAATGCTCCATACATATACAGGAGGGGAGCATTTTCAGGTTTAGCTTCTTTAGTACGCTTAATCCGGTAATCCAAGGCAATCTTGCAAATATTCATCTTCTCTTGAAAGATTTCCCAGAATAGTTGCTTATCGCCATGAGCCTCCAGGGCAATCCGTGGCAAGTTGACTGTCACTACTCCTAAATTCATCCGGCCTGAGTTTACTTCTTTACCAGTTTCTGGATCTGTCCATCCCTGTAAGAACGAACGGCAACCCATTGGTGTCTTAAAGCTCCCCGTTAGTTCCTTAATCTTGTCATACATCAAAAGATCTGGATACATCCGCTTTGTTGAACATTCAAGCGCTAGTTGCTTGATATCATAATTAGGATCTTCAGGGTCAAGATTTAAGCCCCGTTTAATAGTAAAAGTTAATTTAGGAAAAATGGCTGTACGATGTTCCTTCCCAAGGCCCTTAATCCGGATCTTCAAAATGGCTTTTTGGATCTCCCGGGCAATCCAACTTGTCCCTAAACCAAAGTTAATGGTCGTAAATGGAGTTTGACCTTGGCTAGAATAAAGGGTATTAATCTCGTATTCTAAAGCCTGCATTGCATCGTAAATATCCTTTTTTGTCTTCTCACGAGCAAATTCTTCTCGTTTCTCTGGTACTATCCACTCTTCAGCATCCTTCATATGCTTTTCGTAATTTAGCTTTGCATATGGTTCTAATAATTGATCAATCCGATTAGCAGAACATCCCCCATATTGCAGAGACGCCACGTTAGCAATAATCTGCGACATCTGTGCGGTTGCCGTTTGAATCGAACGTGGTGAAGAAACCCAAGCATTACCAATCTTAAATCCATGCTTAAACATCTCATCAAAGTCAATTAAACAACAGTTAGTTTCAGGCGTTACCGGTGAATAATCAAGGTCATGCCAGTGAATATCACCACGAAGATGCGCCTTGGCCACAATACCTGGAAGCATCCGTAATCCTAATGCACGACTCACGACCCCTGCTTCAAGGTCCCGTTGAGTATTAAAAACATGGCTATCTTTATTAGCATTTTCGTGAACAATCCGGGAGTTTCGGTCGAAAAGCTGCTCTAACTTATTTTGGGGATTAGTGGCTTCAGCAAATGCTTCTTCATCATGCTGGCGATAATCACGGTAAACTTTTGCCAATTCTTCATGATTAGCATTGACCAGTCCTTGAACAAAGAGATCCGCAATCTTTTTAGTAGTCACAGTTGTTTGATTAAGCAATGCATCCAATAAGGTAACATAAACACTTTGGCTAGTCTGCTCATCAGCATTGAGCGCATTTAAAACAAGATTAATCTTATAGGAATAGAATGGTGTTACTGTTCCATCACGTTTAACTACTTGAACACTTGTTAAACTTTGAAGATCCTTCTTATCAATTATTTGCACTTTCATTTTTATTTCCCCTCTCGTAATTAACGTTATCTATCATAGCTCAAAATACAACTTATAGGAAGTATTGACATTCGAAACACTATATGTTGTGGTCAAATTACTCATTTAAATATTCTGTTTATATTCTATTCTGATCTACCAGGAATAAAATGAGGATACAAGCAACGACGCTATTTTGAGATTATTGCTAGACCTTTTAAATCATTTATTTTTAAATTCCTATTATCACTGAATAGAATTTTCTATCCCGAAAAGCGCAAATTTGAAAGCGCTAAACCTAACTTAATAATCTTAATCAATATACTTAAGATTATTAGTTATTAAAAAAATAACTTACGAGCAGATAGCACGATTTGCTAGACTAATCTTTGTGCAATTTTTAGGGTAAAAGGAGTTTTTATATTTATGGAAAATGCTTTACAAGCTCGTAAGCAAGCAGCGCACCCAGAATTAATGATGGTTAGTATGCTGCTGGGAGCTTTTGTCGGAATGTTTAGTGAGACTTCATTAAATATTGCGTTGCCAAAATTGATGGCTGCTTTTCAAGTAAGTACGTCAACAATTCAATGGTTAGTTACTGGATATATGTTAATTATTGGGATTATCTTGCCACTGTCCAGTATTATTACTAAATGGTTTACGACCCGCCAAGTCATTATTTTTGCATTAATTGACTTCATGGTTGGGGCTTGTATTTCTGCCTTAGCGCATAATTTTACAATTTTGTTGATTGGACGAATGATTCAAGGGATCGGAACAGGTTTAATTCTTCCATTAATGTTTGCAGTGGTAATGCAAATCTTCCCACCGAAACAAATTGGAGCGGTTCTAGGAATGTGTGCCCTCGTAATTATGTTTGCCCCTGCAATCGGTCCTACTTTAACCGGGCTAATTCTTGCTAAGTTATCATGGCAATGGATCTTCTGGTTATTTATTCCGTTTTTATTTATTGCCTTGATTTTTGCTATCACTTCATTAGAAAATGTTGGTGAAATTACTAAGCCGCATGTTGATGTGCTCTCAATTATTGAATCGGCAGTAGGTTGTTCAGGGCTCGTTATTGGTGCTAGTTTGGCTAGTGAAGATGGTTGGACTTCACCTACAGTTCTCAGTGCGTTAATAATCGGAATTATTGTCTTAATCTTTTACACCCATCGCCAACTTCATCTGGAAGAACCAATTTTAAATCTTCATATCTTTAAGTATCCGGCCTTCACAATTGGTTCTTCAATCGTGATGCTTGACTTTGGAATTATTCTTTCTACGATGTATCTTTTACCGTTATTCTATCAACGAGGGCTCTTAGTTTCCGTTGCCCTTACTGGACTAGTAATGCTCCCTGGTGGAATTATTAATGCAGCCACTTCTGCAATTGCAGGTCGCCTTTACGATAGTATCGGGGCTAAACGTCCTGTTTTAATTGGTTTTGTCCTTGCCTTATTCGGTGCTTTGATGCTGGCATTTACGACACCACATAGTCCCATTATCTACGTTGTATGCGCGCATGTTATTTTAATGATTGGTTGTCCTTTAGCAATGTCTCCTGCACAAACTAGTGCTCTAAGTACGCTTTCGGGATTCGAATCCGGAGACGGCAGTACAATCATGAATACGATGCAACAGGTTATCGGTGCGCTTGCAACAGCCCTAGCTACTAGTTGCTTAGCTTGGGGTAGTTCTTCTATTAGTGGATCTGAAGCTATTCGCTTTACCAATGGTTTCCACTACGGCATTTACTTTGCAATTATCTTAATTGTGGTAGCACTGCTCTTATCATTCAAAATTAAAGATCAGAAAAACTAAATAAATCCTCACTACTCATGCAGGTAGTGGGGATTTTTTACTCTTTAACAATCTTATACGGCAAGTAATGGCGGCGATGATTAGTCAGATAACTATCCATTAACTGTTGGTAAAGCTGTGGATTCACGTTTGATTGTGTACTTAAGAGATCAAATTTTTCATTATCCTTTTCAACGGTATAAAGACCCGTTTTGACAAAACCATTTTTAGCGTAAAAACGATGTCGTCTGAGTCGCTGTTCGTTATTGGGTGCTTGAGGGTCTGGACGTTCAGCGCTAAGGGTAATCCGCTTTTCAGCATACCGTTCTTTAATCGCGGTTAACGTCGCACTACCCAAGCCCTGTCCATGATAGTGAGGATCAATTGCCAGAAAGAAAATATAGGCGATGCGCTTGTTGTAGACTGTGTAGAAAAAGCCAACCCATTTCCCCTCTTCATTATAGATGCTACAAAATTCTGCTTTCCCCGCTTTAGCACGCATTTTAAGTAAAGATAATGGTAAAAGTTCATTTTGTGGAAACACAGTATTATAAACCCGCTTGATATTTTTGAAATCATTTGAATTTGTAGATATTTGACGAACTTTAATCATTTAAAAATCCCTCCATCTATGTAATAGTACCTAGAAAAAACTTACCAGACAAGAAAAAAGAGACTAGCTTTAATTTTAATTAAGCTTCAATGAAATCTTGCTCTTTCGCATGTATGTTTTTACAGCAAAACATGCCTCTTAAAATTACGTGGCCTATTTTTGAAAACTGGGGTGATAATTTCATTTTGTTCTGCCATAAATTAAAAATCTCCTTACTGATGATAGTCTCAGTATAGAAGATTTGGGGTACTTAGAACTAAACGGATTGTTATTGAGTACTTACGGATGCACAAATGATGCACAAATTCAATTGAAAATAAAAAATATTTAAAACATAAAAACTCCTATAACCCTTGATACACAAGAGTTACAGGAGTTAACGTTAGCTTAGCTGATACTTCGCATTCCTGCTTAAATATGCCTCCGGTGGGGGTCGAACCCACACTCCCTCAACGGGAACTGGATTTTGAGTCCAGCGCGTCTGCCAATTCCGCCACAGAGGCATCAGCTAACTAAAAGGTGGTAATCGGATTTGAACCGATGATAAAGGTTTTGCAGACCTCTGCCTTACCACTTGGCTATACCACCAAATAGTTAAGATTAAGTAATAAGCTTAATCAAAAGGGCGGTATGTGGGATTCGAACCCACGCGTGCCGGACCCACAAACCGGTGTGTTAACCAAACTTCACCAATACCGCCAAAATATTCAGTTAAGCAGGGATAGTAGGAATCGAACCCACAATGACGGTTTTGGAGACCGTAGTTATACCGTTTAACTATATCCCTATAAAATGGGGGAGAGTGGATTCGAACCACCGAACCCGAAGGAACGGTTTTACAGACCGTCGCGTTTAGCCAGACTTCGCTACTCCCCCATAAATGGCGCGGGACGGAATCGAACCGCCGACACACGGAGCTTCAATCCGTTGCTCTACCAACTGAGCTACCGAGCCATCGTGTCATGGGTATATACAACTATTAAGTTGTAATGGAGGATACAGGGCTCGAACCTGTGACCCCCTGCTTGTAAGGCAGATGCTCTCCCAACTGAGCTAATCCTCCAAAAGTGACCCGTGCGGGATTTGAACCCACGATACCAGCGTGAAAGGCTGGTGTCTTAACCACTTGACTAACGGGTCATAACAACGGAGAGTAAGGGATTCGAACCCTTGATACAGGCTTTAACCCGTATACATCATTTCCAATGATGCTCCTTCGGCCAGCTCGGACAACTCTCCAATATCCAAGCCCTGGCACAATTAAGACCAGGTGCCAAAGCTTGATTTTGCGTGGCAACGTCCTATCCTCGCAGGGAGCGATCCCCCAACTACTTTCGGCGTGTTGA